>MKWU01002125.1_pt1 | contig 30872 bp, 19 predicted proteins | sample 809101 | NCBI WGS metagenome assembly MKWU01 (sample SAMN05860141, study PRJNA318959) | sponge metagenome | host: Aplysina aerophoba | place: Slovenia: Piran, Adriatic Sea, Gulf of Piran | collected 2013-05-07
TCGACGTCGAGGCCGAGCGCCGCCAGCTCGAAGCCGAACGCCGCCAGAGCGAGGCCGACCTCGCCGACGCACCGGCGGCGCCGGGCCCGGCAGACCCACGACCGCCTCAGCGAGGCGGCGACCCGGACCGGGATCGCGCACGAACACGCGAATGACGACCTGCAAATATCAGGAACGCCGCCGCCGCGCATCACGCGACGAGCGCACACAGCGGCGCGCCGACGCCGCGCATGAGGCGTGGAACGCCACCCGGCACGCGCGCCACCGCTCCGCGCTTCGGCTGCTCGTCTACGAGAACGCAGCTCGCGCGGTCGGCCTCGACCTCAGCCGACGCTTGTCGAAAGCACCGTACTCGCCGTCACTTGAGCAACTGGTGGCCGAGGCGGACCGGCAAGTGGCGCGCGAGAGCCGAAAGCCTGATGGTCATCAGTCGCGCCCCGAGGCGGCGCCCATGACACCCACAACGCCGGCGGTACGGCCCGCTCGACCGCATCCCGCCACCGACGCACCATCGACGGGCTACGGCGTCGACAGCTCCGGAACCTGCAGTCCTCCCGGCCCCGCGGCGGACATCATCCCCGCCCCTCACCTTTCGATGCCCACAGCCTCGCTGACACGCTTGCGCAAGCTTCCCCTGCTCTCGAACCGCGACCGCCCTGCCACTGTCGAGCTGTCCGCTCGCTCATTCCCGCGGCCGCCGCGGCCGCCGCCAACGTCTTCCCCGACATCCGTTTCTCTCGCAATCGCCGAACCTGCGCATCCGTGACCAACCCGTCCTCCACGAGGAAAACGGGCAGTCTCACACGACTCCGGGTGGGTCCACGAACCGGCCGATCGCGTCCTCGGCAACCGGCAGAAATAATTGTCGTTGATCAGGTTGACGACGGCCGCGATCCGCGCCGGGCAGCGCACGTGCTCCTGCAGGTCGAACGTTGCCGGCCTGCGCCAGCGGCTGCTCAGCAACTCGGTGTAGCGTCCCCACTCGAAGCCGCTGGCCTCGACCCGCTGTCCGGCGTCCCCCGCTATCAGCAGCCACGGGCTCTTGCCCGTGCGCTTGCGGCATGCCCGGAGCAGCTCGAGCAGCATCCAGAACTCGGTCAGGGTCAGGTCCTGCGCCTCGTCGACGACGAGACGGTCGAACTCCATCCCCTCCGGCAGGCCCTTGCCGGAGAGCAGGCGCGCGGCGGTCGCCAGCTCGGGGAATATCTCCACGCGGGTGCTCTCGGGCACCTCTCCCACAACCGCAGGAGCGTCTTCGCCGTAGCGGCGCCGATCCCCTGCTCGTTGCCCCGCTGCCGGCGGTACGCATCCGGGCGCAACGCTGCCAGCTTCGCTCCGTCGTTGCTGTCGGCCTCGCCGTCGACGCCTCTGCCGAGCAGCCGCCCGCGCACTTCGGCGTACACGGCGGCCTCGTGGCCTGTCCACGGGTGGCGTTCGTGGCCGATGGCCTGCTCGATCGCAAGGCCGAGCTTCCTCCGGCTTTCGGCCGGCGGTATCCGGCGCACGTCCGCGCCCGTGATTTCGCCGGTCAGCGTCCGGAAGTCCGTCGCGCGGACCCGGCTCGTCGACGGCACGAAGGCCGCCAGCCGTTCCTCGGCGCTGCGTTGCAGCCGCGCCGACCAGGTGACGTAGAGGACGTTCTCGCCCGAGCGCGCTTCGATGGCCCGCCACAGCGCCGTCGTCTTGCCGCTTCCTGGGCGTCCGCGCAGCACCCGCACCGGGCTCCGGTCGGTCTCGAACGACGCCTGCTGCCGGTTCCGCGGCCGTCCCGCGATGTCCTCGTCCATGTCCGTCGCCTGCTGGATCGGCAGGTAGTCCTGTCGGCTGCCGCCGCCCAGCGGCGTGTGGTCGTCGTGGTGCCGCACGGCGCGCACGACTATCGTTCCCGGCTCGGCGCCGCAGCTGTCCGCCGGCCCGCTGCTCCCGGCTATCCCTCGGCTATCCCCCACCACAGGTAGTACTGGCTGCCGCGTGCGCCGCCGAGCGGCGAGCGCCGCCACCCGCGGTTCGGCCGCGCGCACCCCTTGACGATCTCGGTGCGTCCGTGAGCGGCCAACTGCTCGAGGATCAGCCTGAGCCGGCGGTACAGGTGGGACCACTCCCGCAACGTGTCCGACACGCTCGGGTGCAGCCATATCGGCTTGGCCAGCGGTCGAGGCTCCTCGGGCTTCCCCGGCGCGATGTCCGGCAGGTTCGGCCGGGGTTCAGTCGATGGGCCTTGTGCGGCCGCACGCGCCGGCCTCGCCGTACCGCCAGCAGCCCCAGAAACGCTTCTGCGTGCGCTTCTGACGCCGTACCACCATAGGCCTCGGCGGCCGGCAGCGGCAGGCCGGCTGTTTCGACCGGCACGCCGGGTCGGAGCACTCGAAGAGCCCGCCGGGGACCTCCACCAGCATGCCGGTGCCGCAGGCGCCGCAGGCGGGCTGCGTGTAGTCGCAGCCCTCGCCGCCGTTCCAGTTCGTGCACACCGCGATATGCCCGGTCCGGCCGCTCATCCCCCGCAGGCGCCCCGAACCGGCGCCGCCGGGGCTGCAGCTTGGGCAGGGCACTGCCTCGCGCACCAGCTCGAGCCAGGCCTTGAGCGGGTTCGAGGCGGCCGTCAACCGCGGATCCTTGCTCTCGATGATCGCCCGGGTCACCGGCGAGGCGCCGTCGTCGGGGTCGGACACTATGATCAGCGCCGCGTAGCGGGCGCGCGTCAGCGCCACGTACCAGAGCTGGTGCTCGTCGTCGCGGCCGCCGCCGGTTTCTGCCGCTATGGCGCGGTCGAGCGCGAGCCGGGCCGGCTCGGTCGCCGACTTCGGCGGCCCGGAGTCAATCAGCACCGCGTAGTCCGCCTCGCTGCCCTTGGCGGCGTGTATCGTCCGGTACTCGACCTCGAGGCCGTACTGACGCGCCGCCGCATTCAGGCGGCGGCGGTCGAGCCCCGCCCCGCCGCGGGCGTCGGGCGGCGGGTTCAGTACATCGATGTTCCGGCGGCCCATCACGAGCACGGTGACGGGCTCGGCTGCTTCATCCTCGGTTTCCGACTCGTGCTCCGGTATCCAGTACGCGAAGGCGGCCAGCACGGCCGCGGTCGTCGGCGTCGCCGTCGGTCCGAGCTCGGCCACAAGGGCCGGCGTCGGCCTCGCCCCGGTGACCGACACCGGCGGCACTCCGCCGACCGGGTTTGGCCCGAGACCGCGGAGCGGCCGGTCGCGAGCCTTCGGGTCCATCGTCACCACCACTCTTGAGGCATCGGCGAGCGCCTGCCCGAAGCGGTACCCGTTGACGAGCGTGATCGGTTCGCAGAGCGTCCGCACGACGCCGGCCGGATCGGCCGTCGTCCGAATCAGGGAGGCGTCGCCCCCCTGGAATCCGAAGATCGCCTGCCAGTCGTCGCCGACCCCGATCAGGGTGGCGCCCTCGCCCCCGGGCCCCGGGCGCTTCGGCGTCGTCAGGGCGTGGACGAAGGCGGCCTGCGCCGGGTTCACGTCCTGGTACTCGTCGACGATCACGTGGCGCCAGGGCAACAGGTCCGGCCGCCGGCGCGCGGCGTCGGTGGCCTCGAGGATCGTGCCGTCGTGGTCCGTGGCGCCCGTGTCGGCGAGTTCCTGCTCATAGCGCCGCCGCACGGCGCCGCCGATGCGCCGCAGCGCCCCGACGTCGACGCTCGCCACCGGCGGCGGGCATCCGGCTGGCTGGCGGCGCACCGCGCCTATCCAGGCGTCGACCTCCAGCGTCAGCGGGCCGGGCGCGGCGTCCGAAACGTCGCCGACGTCGTCGGCCGCTTCGACCGTCCACCGCTCCGGATCGTCTATCTCGACGCCCACCGCCCGCAGCCGTTCGACGAGTACCTCGGCCATGCCCGGTCCGTCGCCGTCCCAGGCGCGCTGCAGGTTCCCGAAGGAGGTCTCGACATAGCGCGTCGAAAGGCGCTCGTGCAGACGCCGCTTCCAGGCGCGCTCCTCCTCGTAGCCGGCGAACGGCGCCCGGCCGCTCCGGTCGTGCGCGTAGTGCTCGAGCCAGACGCCGCCCGCCGCCGTCACCGGCGCCTTCTGGTCGTCCGGCAGGTAGAAGTCGGGCCGGTAGCCCCTCAGGTCCTCCTGCGGCGCGTCGCCCGCCGCCGCGCCCCCGGCCTTCCCGGCCGGGAGCGGGAACGACGCCTCGTATTTGAAGGGCACGCCGGCGGCGTGCAGCAGCGTTCCGATCACGACCTCCCGTGCGACTTCACCTCGCGGCCGTCGGGCGGGATGCGGTGGCGTTCAACCGGTTCGCCGTCCTTTGACCCCGGCGGAGCGCGCGTTCCGACGCAGTGCGATGTCGGCGGCGAGTCCCGGGTGGCGGTCGATCTCCTCGCGGATCCAGCCGGCGATCCGCCGCCGCCGCCGCAGGCCGTCGTCCTCCGCCATCGGCGAGAGCTGGACGGTGCGGCCATCGACGAGCCTCAGCACCCGGCGCGCGAGCTGGTGGATCGTGCCCACCTGGAGGCCGGGTAGGCGTTCGCGCGTCCGCTGCCGGATCTCTTCGGTGGCCTTGTTCGTGAAGGTGATGAAGGCGATCGCCTCGGGCGGCGTGCCGAGGCCGCGGGCGGCGTAGCCCGCCCGCGCCACCATCGTCCGGGTCTTGCCGGACCCTGCGCCGGCGCTGACCATCGCCCGGTCTTCGACGCACGCGGCGGCCCGCCGCTGGTGGGGGTCGAGGGCCGACAGAAGCGGGTCGGCAGCGGCGGCGACCTCCGCGCGCCGGTTCCACCGGGCTCGTTTCGCCGAGGAGAGGCGGCCCGTGGCGAGCCAGATCCGGAGCGTGGCCGCCGGGTCGGTGAGCCACCGCCAGAGCCGGAGGCGCTTCCTGCGTCGGGACCTGGCGAGGTCGAAGGCGCTCTTGCGCCACCAGATGCCCGGGGGAGGGAGCAGCCGGCGCCACTCCTTGACCCACGCCCCGGCGGGGTCGGCGTCCGCGGTCCGTACCGCCGCTCTGGACTCCCTGCGCATTCGCGGCACGTATCGGACGGCGGTGCGTTGGGCGCCAGTGGGCTGCTTCAGTAGAAGAGCTCCGTCCTCCCGGCCTGCTCTGGCGCCGGGGAGATGTCCGGACACCGACCGCCACCTGTATCGCAATCACTTTGTCTATCCCACCTCGCCCACGACCCTTTCCTCAAAATCATCAAGCGTTAGAAGCAAAGCCAACGGTACCGCCCCTATGTAGCTCTCCCGGCCGAAAGTCACCAGGAGGCGATCGACGCTCGTCATTCCGAAACCGCCAGCCGGCGCCGATACCTCCATCTTCCCATGGAACCGCGCACCCGCACCTGTTTCTATGCTGCACCTCGCCCACTCCTCCTTCGCTTTAGCGCATGCTACCTCCAGGCGCAAAGCTAGCCGCGACGCAACTTCTCCCACACCCATCTCGTCATCTTGACTCAATGTGGCTTGCCACATACGCCGCAAGACGTGCCGCACCCTTCCTAACTTTCCAGCCATCCTCGCCTTCATAACGACAGATGGATCAGCCTCAAACGAACACCCTGTGTTATTCAGCCTCTCAAAAAGCGGCGCCCATGCGGCAACCTGGCCGACACTTCCATCCGCATTCGTGCCCTCATGTAGCCGCCTCCAATAGGCCATCTCGTCGGTATAGATGGTGGAGCCGGTCAAATGAGCCAAGAACAACGCCAACTCCAAACTCACAGAGCGGAATACCTGCAATTCACCCTGCGCCTTCCCGCCAGTCACCGGCTGTCGCAATGCCAACGGATCGTTGGCCAGCTCTCTCTTCATGTACTGCACCACTTCCTCTAGTTCCTTTGTTCCAAGGTCAGGTTGGTCTTCGCGGAGCATACGACGCAACACTGTCGCCGGCAAGCGCAATATCCCTCGCTTAAAGTCATCACTGGCCAGGGCCTTAGCCAAGCGCATTTCGTCGTCCTTCAGACACCAGTTCCCCGTGCGCCCCTCCATCGCCTTGGTCATGGCCCGTCTATAGTCAGCACTAAAGTCCATCGGATCCGGCACAAGATGAACCATCCCAGCGTCGACAAACGGCTGTAGCGTCAACAAGACGCTCACGTTCTTAAGCGTCTGCGACTTATGCTGTCCGGGAGATTCTGTGGGGCTGAATTCGGGCCTCATGTGTAACGGGTTTGGTAAGGGATTCAGAACGATGATCTCGTCGAAGTAGGCAAGGGCACCGACCACACTCACGGCTATCGTTCGAGGATCCACCAGCCCCATGTAGACCGCACGAAATACTCTCTTGTCGGGCCGCGGGAGGAGGTCAGCGATGCCGGTATCCCGAGGCCACAGCATGCTCAGAATCTTGTGGATTCTCTTGACCTGCTCGTCGCTCATCCGCCGGCGCATGTTCTCCCATCCGTGTGGCTCATTGAGGCCGAGAATGTCGGTGATCGCATTGCATAGCATGCGGTTACGATCGCGGATACTGTAGACATCCCAAGGTGGCCGTTGCGCAATCGGCATGTCACGGCAACACCTCCTGTATATCCGGCCGCTCCCGCAGCCGCACGGATCCGTAGGCTCCGGTTCTGCAGGCGGCGGTGTCTTTTTCAAGAACCTGTGGCTGGTATCGGTCCGACCGAATGGGTCTCTATACTGTGTCGATCCGTCCTTATAGCCGATATAGACTTCGCCCCCGAAACCCCACAGCGCGTCCCGTGGTGGCAGCAGGACTTTCCCGATATCCTCCCATGCGACCTTCTCACTGTGTTCCGGAAACAGCCACGCTTGTTCATAGGCGGCGAGGTAACGTCGCGCCCTCAGTTTAAGCAATGCATTGATCGAGACAACCTCCTCGGATGATAATCTCCGAGTTCGAATCATCGTGTCCGTTCTGGCTAGGGTCTCGCCAGCGTAGCGCGGGTTCTGGCGAGAAGCAAGCAGGTCGATTCCAGTTGGGTTCTTGGCATACTCCAGATTGGTCAGAATGAGGCAGTGGTCTGCATCGAGAGCGAATACGGTCTGAGTACCTGTTAGGTGAATCGGAGGATCGCCCGGATAACGGCACACAGAGGACGTCGGGGGATGGGCTGAGTTGTAGGCCGTCACCGGGTGGTCCGTGACGATGAACTTCACATCAGATTGGTCCGCTGAGACGATTTCGCGCACGCCTTCGACCCACATCGTACAATGCATGTACCTTAGATGCTGCATTTCTTGCATCAGGTCGCCTTGTGTTAGGCTCGCGTATCTTGTCTTGATCCAGTCGAGACCCTTCGGCGTTCGCAGCTTCTGGGCGTTTAGATACTCGAAGAAATCTTGGAACGTAGCGTGGATCGTTCGCGGGTGGCCGCTCGCAAACGCACGGACCGCCGATGCGCCGCGCGTATCGATCGGTCCAAACAAGAATCTCTCCACGTGGTCGGTCAACGCGGGTCCAAACCGGGTCGTGTAGAGGTCGGTCTCTCGAAAACACCGCTTCGGGGACCGGAAGTCGATGCTCTTTCGGAAGACTGTGCGGCCATCAGGATGCGTGGTCCTGGGAGGATTCAAATCCAGGTAATGAAGTTTGTTCCTTGACCCACGGTAAAATCCCTTCTGGTACCAAACTGGGACGTAGTGGTTTCGACGGGTGAGCTGACTCTGGACCATCACAACACTCCATGGTAACACTCGAAGGCCTCCGCGGAATCGGAGTGGGTGGCGGGGTCTTCGCTCCACGGGCTCGATGAGGAGGAAGGGTCGAAGCGGCCTGGGAGCGCGGAACGCCGCCCATGCGGGCGCTGCCGCATCGGGACGCGGCGGCGGTGGTCGAGACGGTGCGGGCATCCGGCGCCGCTCGCGTGGTCAAGCTGGCGTTCGAAGTTTCCGGTGCTCACCGCGGCAAGGTCCGGCGAGGTGCGCGGGGCCGAGTGGGCCAGGATCGACACGGCAGACCAGGTGTGGACCGTCCCGCCCACGCGGACCAAGACGAAGCGCGAGCACCGGGTTCCGCTGAGCAGGCGGGCGCTGGAGATCCTCGATGCGGCGCGGTCGTCCGACGAGCGGGGTAGCCGGGTAGCCTCTGCAAGCGGCCTGTCAAGGCGCAGCTGCGCTTCCTGAGTTCCGCTCCGGCCCCGACAGGTCAAACACCGCTCGCGCCGGCTCCGAGCTGGCTATGGCTGCCCGGCCCCGTTTGGCCATCGACCACTGGCCGGCCTCGACTTCCGCCGGACTTGGCGGTGGGTTGACGGCAGTTCTGGCCTAACTGTAGTCTGGCGCCGTCCACCCATGTTCAATTCCACCCCATGCGGCTTTGTCGCCGTTGATGTCGAAACCGCGAATACCGATCATTCGTCGATCTGCGCCGTTGCTGTCGCTCACTTCCAAAGCGGACACATAAGCTCGGAGTGGGACACCCTGGTCGATCCGAGGACTGTGTTCTCACCCCTGCATGTCGGCTATCATGGCATCGACGAAGCCAGAGTTCGGGGCGCTCCCACGTGGGACGGCGTAGTTGACGAGCTTCGCGGGCTTCTCCTCAACCGCGTGGTCGTGTCTCACACGGCATTCGACCGGACAGCTCTGTTGCGAGCTTCTGCGCGGTGGCAGGTTGATCTGCCAGTCGATCGGCCAGCCTGCACTTGGTTGGACTCATGCAGGATGGCGCGTAGCGCGTGGCCTGAACTTCCCGATCACCGACTCCCGAACGTCTGCGAGTTCCTTTCTTACCGGCTAAGGCATCATCACGACGCCCGAGACGATGCCAGGGCCGCTGGACAGGTGCTGTTAGCTGCCATGAATGCGTTGGGGTTCGACAGAGATCGACTTCTTGATGCTCTCGCGGTTGCGAGGCATGATGCGGTTGCAATCATCCATCGTGGTTCCGCCGAATCGACCTCGTGCAAGCGGGACGGCGTGCCTGACGGACCCTTGGCTGGTGAAGCTGTAGTACTTACGGGCGAGTTGAGCCTTGGTTCCTCCGTCACATCTGACCTCGCCGCGGCGGCCGGTTGTTCCGTTGCCAACGAGGTGAGCGGCCGGACCACAATGCTCGTGGAGGGCAGGTCGAACGGTCATGGTGAGACTCGGAAGCAACGCCGAGCGCGCGAACTGAGTGCAGATGTTCGTTCCGAACCGGAATTCATGAACCTGCTCGGACTGCTGCGATGAACGGCGACCAGAGGCTACCCCTTACTCGGAGGTACGTTTTCCAGGGGAGCGCGACCGCGAACCCCGCAGGTGTGACGGAAGAACACCAGCCGGGCCGGAAACCGGCAGGTTTCCCCTACTTCCGGATGCTCTACTGCCGCATGCCGGACGATTGCCACGAGAGGAAATCCGTCACGTCGCTCGGTCACTGCTATCCGTCCACGTACGGCTGGGTTCGATCTGCCGCTACGTTCGGTGCGAATGCCGCTGACTTCGAAGGACGCCCCGTTGCCAAGGGATCCCATGAACGGCTGGCCACCCAGATCGCGCTGTCCATCATCCTGCTGACCTGAGCCGGACTGCTGATCCGGACCCTCGACCGGCTGCTCGCCCCGCCACCTCACCCGCCGTGTCCGGTAGCGACTACTCCGAGTAGGGCGCCAAGTGAGTGTCACCCGCGACCACCAAAGCATCGACGACTTCCTGCCATTTCTCCAAGAGCCTCGCCTCGTCGGCTGCAGCGCGCCCTTCGATCAGCCATTTCGTCAGCAGAAACGTTTCACCGGCAATGCGTGCAGGATCCGCGAGCACAAGTGTCGCCACCCATTCGAGTCCGGTACGTACCTGGTCCTCGGGCGAAAGCACCCTGAGGAAGCCGACGAGCTGGTCGGCGCACATCGCGCTACCTGCCGCCACCTCCAGCCAAGCCTTCACCTCGGATACCAACGCAAGCGGCTTCCACCATGCGATCGGCTTGTCCTGAACTTCGCGGTAGAGGTACCGGGGTTCGCTCGGGACGGTGGGGTTCGGCATAAGGGCCGCGATCGCTGCAATTCCGTAGCGGTGATCCCGAAACAGTGCGTGGCCGGAGTTGTCCAGCTCAAGCACATGTCGAACGACCTTCCGCCAAACCCCACGCGCCGTTGCAGCAAGCTGTGTTGTTTCCTCCGCTACCGCCGACAGAGCCTTCAGGAACATCGCAACCAAGGCCGAGTCGTCAGCGTAGGCATCGATGTGCGTCCAGAGGGCCACCTCGTCGCCATATGCCGCCAGCGTCAACAAAGCGCGCGCGCTCTCGAGTCCATGCGAGCCTCTAGAATTCTCATTGCGATCGCGACTGAGCAAGGAGCGCCGCTGAGCGTCTAGAAGAGTCGACAACCCGGCCCGTGCTTCATTCGAAACGCAGATGTCCGCCACTGTGGCTGGTGCGAGCGCCCTGATAGCCGCGTCGAGACGAGACTCAAGAATCGAACTGCCTTCGGTGCTAGCCAGCGATTCTATCAGCGGTTCCTCAAGCGCGACGACCGGTCGTCGACCAGTATGCGGGTCCGGGCTGCCGAGTACGCAATTGCGCATGGTCTCCAAAGCGAGCTGCAACGCTACTTCGTGGTGGCAACGTCCGTCACCAGCCCACGCGGACTGCCAGACGTGGTCCAATCCGCGTGCAAGGCGGAGCCCCACGTCGTCTGCGGGGGCACGGGCAAGATCCAAGCCTGCGCAAACGGCTCGCTCGAAGGTCGCCCATCCGTCAGCGTGGTCCACAAGGGCGCGAACGCCAGCCGCAACAGGTAGGAACAACAGAGGAAGAGCCTTCGCTGCGCTGAGATCCGCGCCTCCCTCGAAGAACGTAAGTTTAGACTCCTGCTGCCGTCGCGATTTCCCTTCCTCTCCAGTTCGGAGCACGGCGTCGGCCGCAAACGAAAGCACGTCCTCCGGGAGTTCAGAACCACCCAGTAGTTGCGCTTCCAGCACCGCGCTGGCCACTAGGACTATCGCGTCCCACGGATCGTGGGTGTCCCACAGATCTTCGGTGTCCCACAGACCGTGGGTGTCCCACAGATCATGGGTGCGGGGAAACGGCGGCTGATCCAGTAATCGGCGGGCTGTGGCCATGTCAGCTGCAAGTTCGTCAGGACTAAAGGCTCTCGGGCGTTTATTCTTAGCCTTCCCGTAGTAGCGGGCGAACAGTCTAGCCTTCTCTTGTGTGCGCTCCCCATTCTTGTAGCCAGGCCACAAGGCGTGCATGACGTCCTGAGGTGGCGCGACGTGTATGTCCGAGCCGTGTGAAGTCTCTACAACTTGGAATCTGTCGCGATTGAAATTGCTGGCCCAGGCACGCGCGATTGCCATCTTCCGTTCTACAGAATTGACCGTGTCAGCATGCACGTCGATGGCTTCGTCATCGCGCGTCGCGTGAACCTGCCGACTTGCATTTTCGACGAGCATCTCGCCGAGCGCGCGTAGCTCCGCCACGCGTTCGCCCTTGGCGTTCCAGACCATGAAGACGGCCGCCCGGCGTAGTGACCAGTTCCGCCGATCAGGTTTCACAAGCTCTGCGGAGTCAACCGGGTGTGTGCCGTAGTTTTTTGCGGCCCGGTCGAACTCGTAGCACCAGATGACCGGTTCGGTGAGGTAGGGATCCAGTAGATCCCCCGCGTTCTCAAGATGACGCACGAGCAGTCCCACTACGAGGCCGACCATCGCGAGGCTTTTGCAGCCGTCAAGCAGTGTGGAAACTACGCCTCTGATCGGAATAGCATCTTTGATCATATGGTCGCACACGCGCTCCAAAGCCCCTAGGGCACTTAAGCATGGAAATGGCCCGCCTTCGTTTCCGGAATACCAGCCCCAAACGTGCTTGTCTCCGAAGTAGATTTGACGCGTACCAGTGATCGCTAGTTCAACTCGGCATGCACCGATGACGTCGTTTGTCGCCGACGGCCTCCCACGGATGGCGTTGCGGACGTAAGCGTCGGCGGCGTGGTTGAGCAAGTGATTTAGCGTTGCGGCACCTTGGCGAAAACCAGTCTGAAACAGCGGCATGAATGGACCAAGATGCCATGCAGTTAACTGGTCTCCAGCGAACCTCTGGTCGTGCTCACGGATCCCATCTCCGGAAAGTCCGGAGCCATCGTCGGTTTCGTCGTCGAGGTAGTACGCCAGCGTCAGGTGAACCAGGAATGAATGACAATAACCGGCGAGCGCCTGGCCAGTCAGGCGCGCTTCCACAGCGGGCGCGAGTGCCGTTGGCACGTCGTGCGCGATTCGACGTAGAATAAGCTCGCCTTCTTTGCCGAGATCAGGCCCGAGCAGTGCTAGAAGTTCGACAACGATCTCATCAGTGATCTCGGGAGCAATCTCGGCTCGCTCCCGGCGGCGTCCGTGACCGTAGCCGACCTCAGAGGAGGGCTCCGAGGTGATTTCCGCAAACGGGTGCTCCCCCTGCACCGCTTCTGGAGGTCGCGGCGCACACGCGGGAGCCGCGGCTTCACGTTCCTGAATGAGGCGGCGGTCGGCGGCGGCGCACGTTTCGACGAGCCGCTCGCGAAGCAGGATGCGGAGCCGATGGCCAGCGGTCGTGTTGGCAACGACATGTGCACGTAGCCAGTCCCGCAACAGATCTTTGGCGACGTCGCCGGGCCGCCATAGGGTGGAGTCCTCAAGCAGAAGAGTGATAATGGGTTCCACGGCAACGATGTCAACGATGCCGTCGGTGGTGAGCTGCTGCTTGATGAGGCGAGCGAGCCGCGGCAGGCCAGGGGCGTCATCCGGACTCAGAGTGGGCCAAGCATCGCGGAGCACGGTGCCTGGGTTGGCGAGCCTCAACATCGCCTCGCTGGGCACGTCGCCCCAGCGGGTGCCATGGCCGGCGGCGACGATGGCATCGAATGACGCCTGCAGATCAGCGAACCTTCCACGCAACGGACTAGCTGACGTGTCTGGCTCTGCCAGCAACGCCTGACAAGCAAGCCGTGCGGCCGCGAGAGACCAGCGGGGAGCACGGGCTTCCATGATTCGCGAAGCTGGATGTCTGCCGCACCACAGGAGACGGGCGACCGCGTAGCGGCGCACCTCGTCGTGGCCGAACTCGGGACCGATTCCAAACGCGTCGTCCGCGGGCACCCTCAGCAACCCATCCAGACGTAGTCCCTGGAGCGCCGCCGAATTCAGAGCTTGGACGGCGCCGAGCCTCTCCATGTCGCCGACATCGTTGAGCGCCAGGGCCGCCAGCTGGAGGAGTACCCACTCTCGGGCGTCAGGGGACCCTCTATTGGACATCCCGCGCCGACGGACGAGACTGGACCACACCTCGCGCATCGCGTCTGCATCGGTCAGCGGAACGCCGCTGATCCCGCCGCGAACGAGCAGGTCGACCACGACGAGCCGGCGAAGGAGTTCGCGAGGTCGCGGGTCGGCGCTGAGTTGGGCCAGCTCTCCGAAGGTCGTGACGATCTGGGCTATCTCGGCGTCGGTCAGCGGCGCGACAGCGTACTCCTTGACGTCGGTGCCGAAGCGGTCGGCGAGCTTGTCCCACACCACCTGCTTGTTGTCGACCGATGCGACGGCGACCACCTTCACGTCACTTGCATGCGCCGCATCAACGAGGTAGCGCAACGCGTCGGCGCGGCCCTCGGCGACGGCGTCCGCACCGTCGATGATGAGCATGCGTTGAGGAGCGCTCAGTTCGCACAGAAGCGTGGAAAGCGGGCAGCCCAGAGTCGTCTGGAAGTCGACCGTCAGTTTGTGGACATGGCGCAAGTCAATGCACAACGCCTGTACGCGGTCGGCGTCGGTCGCGTCCGTATCGGCAAGACTCAGGGCCAGCGCGCTCTTGCCGACGCCGGACTCCCCGCCCACGACCACCGCCGCCGCGCCGGCCACCGTTTCGGCCAGAGCCGCAGCAGCAGCTTTGCGGTCGAGGCGCAGGCAGCGGTCGCCGTCAATCTCCTTGATCTCGTTGCGCACAGATGCAAGCGCCCTGCGATGAAGATGGTGGAGAGCCTCCCAACCCCGCTGCTGGCGCCTCGCCGCCGGATTGAGGGTGTCGATCGCGTCACGTCGCAAGACCGTGAGGTCCACCCGCGCGGACTTCGGCGAATACTCGGCTGCAAGAGTGACGAGTCGGTCGCGAAGCCGTGACGCGGCTGCGAGATCAGAGTCTCGCGCGACCGGGATGAGATGGTTGGCGACCTCTGCCCAATCCTTGGCGTCGGGCGGCTCGAGTCGCGGCATCGAGACCGAGAGCCCCGCCAGCAACCGCCACACGTGTTGCCGTACCTGCTTCGGGCGAACATCGGCCCGGCCGAGGTCATGGAGCGCGCGTTGCACGAGTTTCTCGATCTGGTCGAGCCGGCGGCGAACATCGGCGTTGAACTTGCCCGGCGTGCGGATGAGATCGAAGAAACCGGGCGTGTCCATCTGGGTCGCGGCGTGGGCGGCCAATTCGGCAAGCTGCTCGGCGTGCGGCTGCGACCCCGCGACCACGAGGCACCAGCGGTGTTCCGGCCCGCCCGTCGGCGCCTTGCCGATGGCATCGACGAATGCCCGGACGAGCTTCCGCGTCGACTTATTGCTCGCCACGAGGCGCGGCGCACGCCGAATCGCGAGCGCAAGCACCCGCGATGGCTCCCGCTCATCGGGGCGAGCCGCGCTCACCACGAGATCGTCGACCGGGTGCTCAGGGGCTTGCTGGAACGCAACACTCAAGACGCGTCGGCCATCGCCGAGTTCAACGGCTCCATCGCCGACGAGCAGACGAGCGAGGTACTGGACCGCCACCTTCCGCTCGAAAGTCACACCACCGCCGCCCGTCGCGTAGGGGCTCATGCCCGGGGCCGGCGGTCCAGTGCCGTTCACGTCGCCGCTTCCCGCGGGACTGCTCGCTTTCTCGTGTCGAAGCGTGACACGACCGCCGCGGCGGCGCGGGAGGTCCACGTATCCCTTCTGCTGCAGAGCGCGGAGATGATCGCGTGCGGTCCGTGTGGAGGACCACCCGAACTCGCCACAGAGATCGCGATAGCTCGGGGGCGGCTCGCCCGCCTCAATGCGCTGGCGGACGGCGTTCAGGACGCGACGCTGGATTTCCGTCAGTGTCTTCACGGTCTAGGAGTCTGCGCCGCAGAACGTTGGCGGCAAGCAATGGGTCGCCAGCCCACGCCCTGAGCTCCGTGTCGGGGCCGCTTCGCGGGTCTGCAGCGCGGGGTGGATTTTGGATGGTTGGCGAACAGAAAGCGGAATTCGGTCCTCGCGGGCCGCACGGGTCGCCAGAAACCGCGATGCGCGTCGATTTCCCGCCGTGGAGAGCCTCATCTCCCGCCTTCTACGCCGCCATCAGCACGTGCAGGCGCTTGACGTTCAACGCCAGGCACACCAAGTCCCACTCGTAGCGCACCTTCGCCAGTCCACGAAAACTGAAGCGCCGGAAGCCCAGCACGTGCTTGATCCAGCCGTGGGGAGCCTCCGACAACCACTTGCGCTGTGCATACGCCTCGCGGCCCGCCGGCGTCGCCAGCTTCTCCATCATGCGACCCGTCGCCGGATGCTTCTCCAGATCACGGGTAGCCGTCTGCTTGCCCTCCCGGCCCGGCGCCACGTACCCGTCAACGCCCCGCTTTTCCAGCTCCTTCAAGTCCCGCTCGTTGCAGTACCCTGCATCAGCCAGCACCGTCTCGGGTTGCGCGTCGAACGTTTCCTTTACCGCGTCGAGCAACACCGGCAACTCTCCCTGGTCGCTCGCGTTCGCCGTCAGGTCCGCCGCCACCACCAACTGGTGCTCCGCGTCCACCGCCGCCTGGGCGTTGTAGCACTGCTGGTACCCCTCGCTGCTCGTTTCCATGATCGAGCTTTCCGGGTCCGTGAAGTTGCTCTGCGCCTTGTCGTCCGGCTCCCCATACGCCCGCTTGTACGGTGGACCGCCCTTCGGGTTCCGGTCCTGACCCGGCTGCCGCCCGCGCGCGTCGTCCGCCGCCCGAGCCGCCGCTTCCAACCGCGCCTTCGCCGCACGGATCGCCGCCAGACGCTCCTCCCGCCGACGCAACTCCGCCGGCAACTCATCGCCCCGAACCTGCGCGCCCAAGCACGCGTCCTCGGCCGCGTCAACCGCGTCCGCCTGCTCCAACAGCGCCGCAATCTCGCCTTCCAGGCGCTGTTCCTCCTCCTGCATCCGGTCGTAGCTCATCGCCTTGTGCTTGCTCGCGTTCGCGCGCACCTTCGTGCCGTCGATCGACAGCTTCCCCAAGCGCGCAAGACCCAACTCCTGCGCCAGACGCACCACCTCCACGAACAGAGCCTGGAAGTCCTCCAGGTGCCGGCGCCGAAACGCGCACAGCGTCCGGTGTTGCGGAAAGTTCCCCGCCGCCAGCAACCGGAACGCCACGTCCTCTTCCAGCTTTCGCGCGACCTGGCGCGACGAGAAAACCCCCGTCGCGTAGGCGTAGAGCAGAACCTTCACCATCATCCGGGGCTCATACGGCGCGTTGCGGCGACCGTCTCCCTCATACGGGGCGTAGAACGCCGTCAGGTCCAGGCCGTCCACCAGATCGCTGACGTGGTGCGCCAAGTGGCCCTCGGGCAGCCACTCCCGCACGTCGGGCGGCAACAGCAGCGACTGGTCCGGCGCGTAGGGGCGGAACGTTGTCGACATCAAGTCCTTCCGTCGTCGGCTCGCCTACAATTATCGCATCTGTTTTTCTGCGGCGCAGACTCCTAGTCCAGCGTATAACCACTCATGTAGGTGGCGCAAGCGGCATCGCAATCCGTGAGGTGTCCGACGCCCGCCACCCAGTTCATCGCCGACCGCAGGACAGCACCCGCGGGGTGCATTTTCCGGCGGCAGTCACGAGACTTGCATCTTCGAGAGACAGAATGCCACGTCATTGTCATGTTGAGTGGGACCATGCATGACCTTGCTAAGTGAGTCGAATCGACTGAGGGGAATTATGGACTCCTTTACTCGCACGATCGCCCACGGCGACCGGGAGATCGAGTCGCTGGTCGCCGCGGTTTCCCGGGCGCAAGGGTAGGTGCAGGATCATGGGGACGCGCCTGCATCCAACGCCGCTCGATGGCCTGCTTCTTCTCGTGGTCCTGATATGGGGCAGCAACTTCTCCATCGTCAAGGTGACGATAGAGGAGATCCCGGCCTTCGGCTTCAACACGCTGCGGATGGCCGCCGCGTGGATCGTGCTCCTGACCATCTCGCGCCTGAACGGTGAGGTGGCTCCCGACCGTGGCGACTGGCCCCGATTGATCACGCTCGGCTTCTTCGGGCACTGCTGCTACCAGTTTGCGTTCGTCGCCGGACTGGAGCGGACGACGGTTGCCAACAGTTCGCTGATCCTCGGCTGCATGCCGATTGCCGTCCTGGCGCTCAACACGCTCAGCGGTCAGCCGGAATGCGTCGGGAAGCGCCAGTGGCTCGGCATCGGATTCGCCGTCCCCGGCGTGTACCTCGTGGCCGGACAGGGCGCGGGCGCAACGACGGAAACGCTTCTCGGGGACGCGCTGACGATGGCCGCGCTCTGGTCCTGGGCCTGGTACACCACCGGGTCGCGAGCTCTGCTGCAACGCTACTCGCCGCTGCGCCTGTCGGCCTACGCCACGCTCGTCGGCACCCTGTGCTACGCGCCTCTCCGGCGTGCCCGACCTGCTGCGACTCGACTGGGGCGCGGTCAGTGGCGGGGCGCGGGCGGCGCTCGTCGTCTCCGGGCTGCTGGCGCTTTCGGTGGCGCACATCACATCTGGTACACCGGCGTGCAGCGGCTCGGGAGCGCCCGCACGGCGGTCTACGGGAACTTGGTGCCCGTGACGGCGATGGCGGTAGCGTACATGGCGACGCTACGGAACGAACCCCGCTTGATCGCCCGCTGGCTTGAGGACCTGTTCCATGTGCGCCACGAAATCGGCATCGGTCTGCGTTGGGATCACCCAGTACTCGATTCTTCCGCTGCGTCATTTCTTTTTTTCAGCATGCGTGGGATGGTCTCGTGGCTGATCGACTCGACGATCGCCAACTCGACGACCCGGCGCGCCAACAGCCGCGACGACCAGTTGGCGTAGCCCTTCGGACTCCCCACCGTTTTGCAAGTCGAGTTCGCTTCGATTGAATGCCCTCGCTGCGCTCGGAGCGCGTTTACCTCGCGCACGGTCACCCGCGGCCGTCAACCCGCTGTGGTCGCAACACGGTGCGAGTCGAAACGGGCGCCATCGCGCAGCATCGCGCAGGCAACACTGAGCAGGCGGTCGGCCACCGAGCGCAGGGCGCGCGCGTGTCCGTGGCCCCGGGCACGTAGCGCCTGATACTTGTTGTGGCTAGCTGGATCGCGTTGCGCGGCGGTGCGAGCCCAATGGTAGGTGGCGTCTCGCAGGCGGCCGTCGACCGCCAGACGCCGGGTCACGATCAGGCTCTTGCCTGAACGCTTCGTGACCGGAGCCACTCCGCACAGACAGCGAAGTGCGTCGTAGTCCCGCCGCTGTACTGCGTCGCCACCCTCGGCAAGCAGCGTGGCCGCGACCTTGGTGCCGATGCCGGGTACCGAAAGCAGGATGGCTGCGTCGGGAGGCTGTTTCGAGGACGCTGGTTCACCCTCCGCGGACGCGCCCGAGTCGTCCGTCGAAGGAGTCTCGGCGAGCCGGCCCACCAGCCCGTCGAGCGCACGCCGTGCGCGGTCGAGCTGGCGGTTGACCACGGCGCGTACTTCAGCAGGTAGTCCGCGCAGGTGTCGACCGGCTTGCGGGTGTCGCGCGACAAGCCGGCGACGGTCGCCGCACGCCGCATCGACGCCGCCACCCGCTTCGCCTTGCCCTCGAGAATGTCCCGCACGCGCGTCCACGCCCAGCACGCCAACTCGGGGCTGCCCTCGTCATGGAATACATGTGCCGCCTTCCAGACGTACTCGACCACGTGGATGATGTCGAGTATTACCGTCACGTCGACGCCGTAGGCGGCGGCGCCCGCTTCGACGAGGTCGAGTTGCGTCTCGGCGCTGTCGACGAGCACGACCCAGCGCTTGACGCGCTCGGGGTCGTGGCGCTCGGCTTCCAGCAGCGCCTCGGCGACCACCTCGGCCGGCTCGTGTTCGAGGCTCGCCCAGACCCGTTTGGCCACCGGGCGAGGACGCACCGCCGCGGTCTTGGCCCGATTCTTGGCCTTGGCCTTGGCCGCCGGCTGTCGGGGCATCAGGCTCTGGAGGAAATCCTCCGGGCTGCGCACGAACGGCGCGACCGCGTAGACGGCGGCCACCGTTGCCATGCGCTTGGCGTGCTTCTTCTCGCCCGGCTGCAGGCGGTTGAACACGGAGAGCTGCTCGCGTTGCTGCCGGCGCCTCTCGGCCGCCCGCCGCGTCGCCTCGCGCAGGTCCTCGTGATGCAGCACCACGCCCTTGCTGTCGAAGGTGAGCACCACGACCGACTCGTCGGCGACCGGCTCGCCCGCCGCCGCACGGCGGTCCTCGTAGAAGACATCGAAGTCCTCGGCCGCGCGAGCGACCAACTGTTCCGCCTGACGCTTGGGCACATCGGCCCCGGTATGGCGGGACAGCTCGAACAGCGCTTCGTCGAACGACCGCGATGCGGCCGCTTCGGCCACCCGGCGGCGCACCTCCAGCGAGTAACGCTCAGCCGGCAGGTTGAGCGACGCATCGAGCGGATGCAGACTTTCGTGACCGGGATGCGCGTAGCCCAGGCGCTCGACCGACACCGTCCCGAAGGTCGTCTCCAACTGCCGGTCGTGCAGCCGCCGCTCCGAACGCTCGACACCGTCGGCCCCCTCGACCGGACCCGCCGCCTCCCCCGGGCTGCGTTGGTCGAGGTGCCCTTGCAGGAGCTTGCGCATCAACTCCTGACCGCGCCGGTTCAACTCCCGTTCGATGTCGCTCTCGCTCATCTGCAGGGCCTCGCGCGAAGATAAGGTAGGCTTTGGTCTCCGCGAAGGAAGCCTCCGCCGCCGCATAGGGCGCCGGGGCGGGAGCAGCGGTGCGGCGGGGAACAACTTGCATGGCTCAACGCTCCCGCAGCAGCCGCTGCGCATCCCGGGCCACAGGATAAACGAGAACCGTCTTGGGCGCCGCACCGGCGCGGCGGCCGTGCCGGTCCATGCGCCCGCGACCGCTGGTCGCGCCCAACGCAACCCAGTTGGCGGCGCGGTAGCAACCGCCGTGGTGGTCCAGGGTGTGATCAGCCCTCCCGCCCGATCACAACACGACAGGGGCTCGACCTTACACCGGAGATGCCGCACGGGAGGTGTAAGCAGTCCCAAGCTCTCAATTTACACCCCGAGTCACACCTCCACTCACACGCCTGTACCCGCTAAGTCCCTGCATATCAACCAGATCCCGACCCAACACACCACCCCCCGATGCCGCAAATTGGTACAGGGGGGAGGTCGGGGAGCGACCCACCGGAAACCGGCCGGTTTCCGGACCCGGCAGGTGTTCCTGCGTCACACCTGCCGCGCCGGGTCGCTCCCCTCGAAATCTTCCATCCTGGAAGGGTATCGCGGCTCCGGCGACCGCCGCTGACGGTCGTCGAAGAGCTCGCTGTCGAGCACCCCCACGCAGCCATCGATGCAGGCATCGCCGTCGTCAGTACTCGCCTCTCTCGGAGCCAGCGCCTCCTGTTGTTCCTTGTCACATCCTCCGAGCGCAGGCCATCGCGTTGAGGCAGGCCGGTAGCTGGTTGTACCCTATCCGGTTGACGGGGGGCGGTTCAGCCTGCGAGTCTCGATTCAACGGACGGGGATCACGAGCATGGCGCGACGACGGTTGGGGAAGCCGACAGGTGACGAGGGGGCAACCCCGAACAGCGGGGCCACCATCGGCCACGAGGCCGAGCTGTGGGCGATGGCCGATGCGCTGCGCGGCTCGATGGACGCCGCCGAGTACAAGCACGTCGTCCTCGGCCTCATCTTCCTCAAGTACATCTCCGATGCCTTCGAGGAGCGCCACGCGGCCGTGCTCGCTCAGTTGGGCGAGGACGCTGCCGAGGATCGCGACGAGTACATCGCCGAGAACGTCTTTTGGGTGCCGGTCGAAGCCCGCTGGGCGCATCTGCGGGCGCAGGCGCGGCAGCCGACCGTCGGCCTGACCGTCGATCAGGCGATGGCCGCCACGGAGCGCGACAACCCGGCGCTCAACGACGTGCTCCCTCGCGACTACGCGCGACCGGCGCTCGACAAGCGGCGGCTCGGCCAGTTGATCGATCTCGTCAGCAACATCCGGGTGGGCGACGAGGACGCGCGGTCCCGCGACGTGCTCGGCCGCGTCTACGAGTATTTCCTGTCGCAGTTCGCGAGTGCCGAGGGCAAGAAGGGCGGCGAGTTCTACACGCCGCGCTGCGTCGTCGTGGTGCTGGTCGAGATGCTGGCGCCGTACCGGGGCCGGGTCTACGACCCGTGCTGCGGCTCCTCGGGGATGTTCGTGCAGTCGATCAAGTTCGTCCGTGCCCACGCCAGCGGCAACGGGAATGGCGGCAGAGCCAAGGCGGACATCAGCATCTACGGCCAGGAGTCGAACTACACGACGTGGCGGCTCGCGAAGATGAACCTCGCCATCCGCGGCATCGAGGGCCAGATCGCCCACGGCGACAGCTTCCACAACGACCGCCACCCCGACCTGAAGGCCGACTACATCCTCGCCAACCCGCCATTCAACGTCTCGGACTGGGGCGGCGAGCGGCTGGCCGACGACAAGCGGTGGCGCTACGGCGTGCCGCCGAAGGGCAACGCCAACTTCGCGTGGGTGCAGCACATGGTGCACCACCTAGCCCCGGCGGGCGTCGCCGGCTTCGTGCTCGCCAACGGGTCGATGTCGTCGAGCCAGTCGGGCGAGGGCGAGATCCGGAAGAACCTGATCGAGGGGAATCTGGTGGACTGCATGGTAGCTCTGCCGGGACAGCTCTTCTACTCGACGCAGATTCCGGCCTGCCTGTGGTTCCTGGCCCGACGCCGCCGGCGGAGAGGCAAGATCCTGTTCATCGACGCCCGCAAGCTGGGCCGGATGGTGGACCGCACGCACCGCGAGCTGACCGACGACGACATCGCGCGCATCGCGGGCGCCTACCACGCTTGGCGCGACGGCGCGGACGCCTACGAAGACCTTCCGGGCTTCTGCAAGAGCGCCCCGCTCGACGAGGTGCGCCGGCACGGCCACGTGCTGACTCCGGGCCGCTACGTCGGCGCGGAGCCTCAGCCGGACGACGGCGAGCCCTTCGAGGCGAAGATGCAGCGGCTGGTCGCAAGACTGCAAGCGCAGCAGGCCGAAGGGGCGCGGCTCGACGCCGCCATCGCTCAGAACCTGGAGGCGCTGGGCTTCCCGGGTCAGGAGTCGCCGAAGTGAAGCTCGACTACTCTTCCCTGGAAGACGCCGTCGCTCAACTCCAGCGGAGCTTCGACTACCTGCACGGCGACCTTGCCCGTACGGACTCCGATCTTCGAGAGCAGTTCCGAGCCGCCACCATCCAGGCGTTCGAGTTCACCTACGAGCTGGCGGTCAAGATGATCCAGAGGCAGCTGGCACAGATCGCCGCCAATCCCGACGCCTTGCGGGAGATGGACTTCGCTGACCGGATGCGCGATGCGGCCGACGCCGGGATCGTCCGTGACGCCCTGCCCTTCTTCCGCTATCGAGAGCTGCGGAACAAGACCTCCCACACGTACGATGCGGACCGGGCGGAGGAGACCGTCTTGGTGATTGACGAGTTCCTGCGCGACATGCGATTCCTCCTCCGGGAGCTTCAGAAGCGCAACCCGTGAATCCGATTGACATCCGACCCGCGGATCTGGAGACGGTTCGGCGCATCCTGCGTGAGCAGGTGCCCGATCTGGAGGTACACGCCTTCGGATCGCGGGTAGGTTGGAACGCGCGGGAAACGTCCGATCTAGATCTTGCGCTGATGACCGACGAGCCCCTGAGTATCGACCGCACGGCTGGACTCCGATCCGCCTTCACGGAATCCGATCTGCCCTTTCGAGTGGACATCGTGGACTGGGCGACCACATCCCAGAGCTTTCGGAAGAAGATCCACGCGCATCATGCAGTAATCGCCGCACCCTCCAGGCCGTCGACGGGCGCCGACGACGATAGGTCGCCGGCCGAGTGCCACGTCGAGACTGCCGGCCGCTGGGGGCGACGTGAGGTACGTGACTTGATCCGGGATGGTGTTCTGGTCGTCGGTGACGGCTATCGCGCGAAGAACAGCGAGCTGTCGGGTAGCGGCCTGCCGTTCGCCAGGGCCGGCAACGTCATGGACGGGTTTCGGTTCTCCGGTGCCGATCGGCTTCCTGAGAGTGGGCTTCACAAGGTCGGCGAGAAGACCAGCCGACCAGGAGACGTCGTCTTCACGTCGAAGGGAACGGTCGGCAGGTTCGCGTTCGTCCACGGCGATACCGAACGTTTCGTCTATTCGCCGCAGTTGTGCTTCTGGCGATCTCTGGACCGCGAGGTCATCGACCCGCGCTTCCTGTACTACTGGATGAGGGGTCGCGAGTTCTTCGGCCAGTACATGGGCGTCGCCGGCCAGACGGACATGGCTGAGTACGTGAGTCTCACCGACCAGAGGCGTATGTTCATCACGCTGCCGCCGGTCGCGGAGCAACGTGCCATCGCTCGAGTCCTCGGCACTCTCGACGACAAGATCGAGCTGAACCGGCGGATGAACGCGACGCTGGAGACGATGGCGCGGGCGCTGTTCCGGTCCTGGTTCGTCGATTTCGACCCGGTGCGGGCCAAGATGGAGGGCCACGACACCGGGCTGCCGCAGAAGGTCGCCGACCTGTTCCCCGACCGGCTGGTGGACTCGGAGCTGGGACAGATCCCACAGGGTTGGCCTCTCGTGCCGTTGCCCGAGCTGATCGAGGTCAATCCGTCAAGATCGCTTCGGAGGGGCGAGATCGCGCCGTATCTCGACATGGCGAACATGCCGACACGCAGCCATGCACCCGATTCAATCGTCCAGCGGCCGTTCAACTCGGGGATGCGGTTTGCCAACGGAGATGCGCTCGTCGCCCGGATCACGCCATGCCTGGAAAACGGGAAGACCGCCTACGTGGACTTCTTGAGAGACGGCGAAATCGGCTGGGGGTCGACAGAGTACATCGTCATGAAGTCCAGAGAACCCCTGCCTGGCGAATTCGCCTACCTCTTGGCGCGCAGCGCGCGATTCAGGGAGTTCGCGATCCAGAACATGAGCGGGTCGAGTGGGCGCCAGCGCGTGCCGGCCGCCGCTCTGGCGGGGTTCTTGATGCCATCGCCGCCCGCCGTGGTCGGCACGGAGTTCGGGCGGGCAATCCGGTTCTTCCTTGGACGAGCGCGGACTGCGGCAGATGAATGCCGCGTACTGGCCGGCTGTCGCGATGCCCTGCTCCCGAAGCTGGTGTCCGCGGAGGTGCGGATTCGCGGTGCCAAGAAAGTCGTCGGAGCGCTCGCATGACCGGGACGCTGCTCACCGTTCCGGATCAGAAGGAGGGGCTGTCTCTCGTGTACGTCAAGGCGCTGGCGACACGTGCAGGGTTCTTGACCTCCGTGCCGGACCCCGACCGGGACAGCGTCGATCTGAGGATTCAGGCGGGCGGCCCACGTCGACCGGCACTTGACCTTCAACTGAAGGCCACGACCGAGCTTGATGAGCCACAGGCCGGATTCTTGCCGTTTCGATTGACCATCAAGAACTACACCGATCTTCGTGTCGAGACGCAGACACCACGGCTGCTCGTCGTGCTCGAATTGCCGACGGATGAGTCGCGGTGGATGACCGTGACTCCGGAGGATCTCGTTCTCCGGCGGCGGGCCTACTGGCTGAGCTTGCAGGAAGGACATGAGGAGATCATCGGACAGCAGACCGCCACCGTTCGCATTCCGCAAAACAACGTGTTCGATGTCGAGGCGCTGCAAACCCTCATGGAACGGTCCCGGTCGGGAGATATCTGATGAAGGTCAGCATTCGCGACAGGAACGCTTTGCTGGCGGTGTCGCCCGCTGCGCTTTCCGCCTACGTCCGGACCGCTGGGTGGCGCCGTGAGGCACCCTATCGGGTTCACTCAGACGTGTACGTGGGCGAAGAGCTGCCAGAGATCATCGTGCCGCACACCGAACATCTCGGCGACTACGCCAGCGTGGTGGCTACGCTGATCGAGACATTTGCCGCAGTCGCCGAACAGGACGAGACGACGGTCTATCGCGATCTGGTCACCGCGGATCGCGACGTGGTCCGGGTCCGAGCCATCGACAGCGACCACAGCGGGAGCCTCCCGGTCGAGGCCGGAGCGGATCTCGTCTGTAGCTCACGCGACATGCTCCTTGCTGCCGCTTGCTCGCTCTCCAATCCCCGACCGTTCTACCGCCCTGGCGCGAACCGAGAAGCAGCCGAGTACGTAGGGCGCGTGCGATTGGGACAGACCGATCAGGGGAGCTTCGTGGTGACGCTGCTGAGCCCCGTGGTGTCGCCGCCGATCCAGATGCAGCTCCTGCCCGACTCCGGCACGTGTGAGGATCCCTTTGAGCGGCGGGTAACTGGAAGACTTGCGGAAGCTCTGGCGGGAGCGCGGAAGGCGACCGACGAAACAAACGGAGGAGACGCGAACGCGTTCCCTGCGTCCGTGGGCCAAGGGGTCAGCGCTAACCTTTGCGACGCGCTCGCGACACTCACCGAGACACTGCGCATGCTCGACGTCAGCGTCGTCTGGGCTCGGACCCATCCGCGCAGCGAGTTGCGGACGGTAGTCCGATTCGCGGCGCATGACGGACCGATTCTGCGCGAGGCTAGCCGGGCACTCCGCAGCCGTGAGCCTCAACCGGGCGTGATTCTGGTAGGGCTCGTTCAGCGGCTGGTGCGGGGTGAATCGGAAACGGACGGCACGGTGACGTTGCGGACATCGATAGACGGACAGAATCAGTCCGTCGCCGTGGTTCTCCCCCAAGCCGATTATCACCGTGCGATTCAGGCTCACAAGCAGAAAGCGCCTGTCGTAATGCGGGGCGACCTGGAGCGGATGGGTCAACGCTGGCGGCTGCTCAACCCTTCCATTGAGGACATCATCATGTACGACGAATCACCGAGTGGCAAGGTCTCGCGTGACGGTCAGACTGGCGAGGAGAGGCCCGGCCGAACATTCCTCCCGGACGATGAATAGACCCTCGGGCCACCCGTTTCGGGAGCGCCGAAAGGTGCGGGTGCCGGTTCCGTGAGCTAACTGATGTCGCTTTCCGAATCGACCGTCGAAGCAGTCGCCCTCGACTGGCTCGGGTCGCTCGGCTGGACCGTCCTGCACGGCCCCGACATCGCACCCGACACGCCGGACGCGGAACGCGCCGACTACGGCGAGGTTGTCCTGCATGGCCGCCTACGGTCCGCGCTCGTCCGCCTCAATCCAGGCCTGCCCGACGACGTCCTCGAAGACGCGCAGCGCCGACTCACCCGCCCGGCCGGGGCAACGTTGGAGGCCCGCAACCGCGACTTCCATCGAATGCTCGTCGCTGGCGTCACCGTGGAGTACTCCGACGGAGACGGCCGCGTCCGCGGCGGTCAGGTCCAGGTGTTCGACTTCGACGAGCCGGACGGCAACGACTGGCTCGCGGTCAACCAGTTCACCGTCGTCGAGAACCGCCATGAACGCCGTCCCGACATCGTGCTGTTCGTCAACGGACTGCCGCTCGCCGTCGTCGAGCTGAAGAACCCCGCCGACGAGAATGCCAGGATCCACATGGCCTTCCAGCAGCTCCAGACCTACAAGGAGGAGATCCCGTCGCTGTTCGCCTTCAACGCGGCGCTCATCGTGTCCGACGGGCTGGAGGCGCGGGTCGGCACGCTGACCGCAGGCTGGGAGTGGTTCAAGCGCTGGCGTACGATCACGGGCGAGGCGCTGGCCGACGCGAGCCTGCCGCAACTCCGGGTACTGCTCGAAGGCGTCTGCGATCCGCGCCGGCTACTGGCGGTGGTCCGCGACTGCATCGTGTTCGAGGACGACGGCAGCGGCGTGCTGGTCAAGAAGATGGCCGGGTACCACCAGTTCCACGCCGTGCAGACTGCCGTCACCGAAACCCTGCGCGCGGCGGCGTTGCAGCAGGCCGTGGCGGACGACGCGCACGGCCGCCCCGAGTCGAGCCGCCAACCGGGAGGCGCCCGCGGCGACCGGCGCATCGGCGTGGTCTGGCACACGCAGGGGTCGGGCAAGAGCCTGACGATGGCGTTCTACGCCGGGCGCATCGTCCGTGAGCCGGCGATGGCGAATCCCACCGTCGTGGTGCTGACCGACCGCAACGATCTCGACGACCAACTGTTCACGACGTTCTCGCGCTGCGCCGACCTGCTGCGCCAGCCCCCCGTACAGGCCGAGAGCCGCGCCGACCTGCGGGCGAAGCTCGCCGTGGAGTCCGGCGGCGTCGTGTTCACGACGATCCAGAAGTTCTTCCCCGAGGAGAAGGGCGACCGGCATCCGCTGCTGTCGAACCGGCGCAACATCGTGGTGATCGCCGACGAGGCGCACCGCAGCCAGTACGACTTCATCGACGGCTACGCCCGCCACATGCGGGACGCGTTGCCGAACGCCTCGTTCATCGGCTTCACGGGCACGCCCATCGAGCTGGCCGACGCCAGCACCCGAGCCGTGTTCGGCGACCACATCAGCGTCTACGACATCCAGCGGGCGGTCGACGACGAGGCGACCGTTCCGATCTACTACGAGAGCCGCCTTGCGGAGCTGGCCCTCGACGAGAGCGAGCGGCCGCGGATCGACGCCGGCTTCGAGGAAGTGACCGAAGGCGAAGAAGCCGAACGCCGCGAGAAGCTGAAGACGAAGTGGGCGCAACTCGAAGCGATCGTCGGTGCCGAGCAGCGCGTCGCGCTCATCGCCCGCGACATCGTAGAGCACTTCGAGAGCCGCACGGATGCGATGAACGGCAAGGCGATGGTGGTCTGCATGAGCCGGCGGATCTGCATTGACCTCTACCGCGAGCTGGTGCGCCTGCGCCCGGCATGGTGCGACGACGACGACACCCGCGGGGCGCTGAAGGTCGTGATGACGGGCCAGGCATCCGACCCGCCCGACTGGCAGGCGCACATCGGCAACAAGGCCCGCCGGGAGAAGCTGGCGAAGCGGTTTCGCGACCCGGACGACGCTCTCCGCATGGTGCTCGTGCGCGACATGTGGCTGACCGGTTTCGACGCCCCGAGCCTGCACACGATGTACGTGGACAAGCCGATGCGGGGCCACGGGCTGATGCAGGCCATCGCGCGCGTCAACCGGGTGTTCCGGGACAAACCGGGCGGGCTGGTCGCCGACTACCTGGGACTGGCCCACGAGCTGAAGCGGGCGCTGGCGACCTACACCGAGAGCGGCGGCAAGGGCCAGACGGCGCTCGACAAGGAGCAGGCGGTCCGGGTGATGCTGGAGAAGTACGAGGTCTGCTGCGGCCTTTTCCACGACTTCGACCGGTCGGCATGGGCTACGGGCACGCCCGCCGACCGCCTCAACCTGTTGCCAGCGGCGCTGGAGCACGTTCTGGCGCAGAAGGACGGCAAGGCGCGGTGTTTAAAGGCCGTGCGCGAGCTGTCCCAGGCGTTCGCGCTGTCCGTGCCGCATCCGGAGACCGTCCGCATCCGCGACGACGTGTCCCTGTTCCAGCACGTCCGGGCGGCGCTGTCGAAGCGGACCGGATCCAGTCCGAAGTCCGACGAGGAGTTGGACCATGCGGTGCGCCAGATCGTCTCGCGGGCCGTGGCATCGGACGGCGTCGTGGACATCTTCGCCGCGGCGGGGCTGAAGAAGCCGGACGTGTCGGTCCTGTCCGAGGAGTTCCTCCGTGAAGTGCGCGGCCTGCGCCGGCGCAACCTCGCCGTCGAGCTGCTGGAGAAGCTGTTGAAGGGCGAGCTGGCGACCCGGCGGCGGAAGAACGTGGTGCAGGCGCGGTCGTTCGCCGAGATGCTGGAACAGACGATCCGCCGCTACCAGAACCGCGCGGTGGAGGCGGCGCAGGTGATCGAGGAGCTGATCGGCTTGGCCCGCGAGATGCGGGAGGCGAACGCCCGCGGGGAGAGGCTCGGACTATCGGACGACGAGCTGGCGTTCTACGACGCGCTCGGCGTCAACGACAGCGCGGTGCAGGTGCTCGGTGACGAGACGCTGCGGGACATCGCCCGCGAGCTGGTCGAGACCGTACGGAACAACGTGACCATCGACTGGACGCTGCGGGAGAACGTCCGCGCCAACCTTCGCCGTCTCGTCAAGCGCGTCCTGCGGAAGCACGGCTACCCGCCAGACAAGCAGGAGTCGGCGACGCGGACGGTGCTGGAGCAGGCCGAGGTGCTGTCGGCCGTCTGGCCAGCATGAGTGTCCCAAGAAGCTACAGCCGGTACCCCGGGAGAGCATCCGCGCAGATTCCGTGCGAGGTGCGGGCAAACGGCGGCCCGTTGCGGATCTCAAGCTAGCGGTCGCTCCTGCCAGAATCCGTTCTGCCGCCGGTCGTTGCAGCCCACGGCCTCGGCGGTCAGAGCCGTGGTCGGAGCGATTCCGGAGCAGTCCGTGGACGGTTCGATTCGTCCTCTGGAAGCGGTTTCACGGCGTGGCACGCAACGACCATGGTGGATAGTACCCACGCGGTAGCGGCCCGGGTGTCATACGCTTGGATCCTCACCCCTTGCGCTCTCGTCCTTGCCGAACAGGTAGCCAGCAACTCCCCCCAGCAGCCCGTACACGGGCTCGTAGTTGTCGCTCACCACGGCCAGCATTGACGACAGCAATAGCACCAAGAGGATGCCCACGGCGCGGAGGTTCTGTTGACGGATCCCACGCTTCATCTTGATGAAGACCCCGCCAAGGGCGACCGTTCCAGCGATGGCTATGATTGCGAGCACGAACCACCTCATTGACAGGATTCCGGCCTGTGGGTCGTCCAGCCGGTAGAAGGCAATCCCCAGAAGAACCACAATCGCGAACAGCGCAGACAGCGTGAAGCACTTGATGGTTTTCGCCGTTCGCTCAAGGGCGGCAGCTATCTGTTCCGGGCTGAGGTCGTCGTCAGTCCTGCCAGTCGGGCCAGATGCTGGTTGGCTTGGCGCTGGCGCCGAGCCCGCCCCTGCGGGCGAGGGGTTGGTGTGCTCATCCGTCATGCTGGCGAGTCTACCACCTTCGGATTCGGCGCCTGAGGAGACGAACTACCCCCGTGCAACGTCGTCGAGGCGGCATGGCCCATGTCGTCCTGAATAGGTGGGGGAGGCAGCCTGGCGAGGTCGGATTCTGTTCGAGCGGCGGCGGTTCATGGACGACCGGGCTGCGTACGGAGCGTCGAGTGGCACGATAGGCTTGATCTTCGGCCGTCCGTGACGGGGCGTCTCGGTCTCCTGAGAGCCGAAATGGAACAAGGGGTACGCTGAGGGGAACGAACCCGATTCAAGGCTGCAAGGCATCTATTATCAATAGTTTACACCTTGTCAACGTCGGAAGCCCTGGAAGCTCAACGGCTCGTCTAGCTGCGCGACCGGTGGCTCAACCCGCCGGATTGGGTCGAGTGGGTGGACGAACCAGTGCCGGGCTATCCGAGCGGTCGGTTCTCAGCGACGAGGACGCGGCGAAGGCGCTCACGAGACGGACGTTGACGAACCTCTACAACGCTCGGGCGCAGTGGCTCGCCGACGCGCACGCGGCGCTTGATGCCGCCGCGGCGTCGGCCTGCGGCTGGCCCGCCGACATCGCTGATGACGATGCCCTGCGTGAGCTGTTGGCACTCAACGGACGGTAGCGGGTCCACCCGCTCGCCAAGCTCGCGGCATCCTCATGCCTCACGGCGGGCGTTACGGCAGTCGCGGTCTGTGCCGACGAGATGGGCGATAATGGCCCGTGGGTCGCAGACGTCGCCGGCTCTGAATCGAGAGGAGACGCCATGAACGCCGAATCTGCGGTTATGCTGATTTCTCGGATGCGGCGGGCGGCGTTCACGGCAGTCGTCATGCTGGCGCTGGTCGCGGCGCCGGCAGCGGCGCAACAGAGCCTTGATGCCGGGGGGCTGGTTTACGGTCTGGTGGGCGGCGGGTTCGGCGACG
>MKWU01002126.1_pt1 | contig 30871 bp, 23 predicted proteins | sample 809101 | NCBI WGS metagenome assembly MKWU01 (sample SAMN05860141, study PRJNA318959) | sponge metagenome | host: Aplysina aerophoba | place: Slovenia: Piran, Adriatic Sea, Gulf of Piran | collected 2013-05-07
TCGGGTCCAGCGCATGCTCCACATCCACAAAGCCGCACACGCCTCCCTGCTGCTGCGATTCCGCAATCGCATGCAGACACAGCGTCGTCTTGCCCGAACTCTCCGGCCCATACACTTCGATGATGCGTCCGCGCGGGATGCCTCCCACGCCCAGCGCTATGTCCAGGCTCAGACTGCCCGTCGGTATCGCTGCCACGTCCAGCCGGGTCGCTTCCCCCAGCTTCATGATGATCCCTTCGCCATAGCGGCGATTGAGATTGGCAATTGTCACTTCCAGCGCTTTGGCCGGTCCATCATCCGCTGATCGCTCTGTCATCATTTTTCTCCCTTTTCGGTCTGTTTTCCGTATGTTATGACCTGTTCGACGCGCACCTGCTCAGATGAGGCGCCAAGGAAATCCCAGAGAGGACTGATTCATTTCATTATAGAACACATGTTCAATTTCGGCCAAGCCGCCTTCGGCCCGGATCTGTCTCAAGACTGCCCCGCGTTTCTGGCAAATCTCTGCTTCGCTACACCGGAACCGGCAGCTCTGGATGTGCGGCTCGTCGTTTTTTTATCCAGCGATACTGGTTCAGACGATATGCTTCTCCGAACCTGGACGACAGTGGTTACGGGACGCCCTTGGCAGCGTAAAACGGACCGGGAACAGGCATCGCGCCTTCAATTCCGTTTTTTCACTATCCAATTCTTGTCTTTTGGCGGCATCACCGACTATAATCCTTGCGCGGTTCAGAACCCCTCATTCGGACTACAGATCTCAACTACTTCGGACGTGCACAGAGAAACCTCCATCCCACTTCGGATCTGACGCCACAATTGCGCCCAACGGTGGCGCGCCAATTGGACCTGGCATGAGTGTAAATCGTCGCAAACTGAACAGAGCTTGGGAAACGCTACGGTCGCTGCCGATTCCTGCCATCGGTTCTGACCGCCTGGTCGATCTGCACGATGACCTTTTATATTACGATACGGTTATCGCGCAGGAGATGCGGGAGTATCTGCGGGGGCGTGTCATCAATCGGATCCGCGTGCAGATCGATTGGGAGTTGGAGGACACACTGCGGTCGTTCAAGCCACAATCCTCAGCGGAGATGGAGTGCCGGCGCGAGTTGCTGCGCTACAAACGGCGCATCGATGACGTTGTGCGCCAACTGCTCCATGGCCAGCCGAACGACCCTCCTCTCGAATAGAAGACCGGCGGCGTTTTTTCTTCCCCCTTAACTACTAAGCCACAGTAGTTGACCAGCCAGTCATCCTTGGAAGCATTCGGGCTCTTGGTGACGCAACTGGTGTACAGGCGCCGCCATGCTCGCCAGCCGACAGGTTGCGAAGAATGCACACGGTCGGTGAGGGATGGTTTTGGAGGGGGGCGTTGCGGGGGCGCAGCCCCTGCACAAGGGAGGCCGCTTGCGGCCGACCGCCCAAAATACAACAATGAGGGGAGAAAGAACACCATTGCTCCCCTCGTTCAGGTTTGCGAATCAGTTGCGGCTGAGTAGCTACCTTCACCCTCTAAACGATATCCCGCAGCAGGAGATCATCGACCGTTTCACGGCGCTGCGCCAGCCGTGCGACGCCGTCGCGCAGCATCACCACCGCCGGCCTCAACGCGCCGTTGTAGTTGCTCGCCATCATCAACTGGTAGGCGCCGCTGACCGGGACGGCCAGCAGTTCTCCCATCTCGATCTCCGGCAATGGCAGATCCTCAATGAGTAGATCCCCGCTTTCGCAATATGGACCGGCCAGCCAGGCGTTTTCGGAAATCGGAGTCCTGCTCACAGGGTCTGAGACCGGCAGCGCCGAATAGCGCGCTTCGTAAAGGGCCGGGCGTATATTGTCCGCCATACCTCCGTCAAGTAGAAGCCAGCGTCGCCCGCCCGCCCGCTTAACAGTCCCTACCCGATAGATGGCAACGCCGGCGCGGGCGACAAGGCTGCGTCCCGGCTCCACCTGCAGACGGGGCAGAGGCAGGGAATAGGACGACAGCTTCTCCGTCAACGCAGCCGCGACTGTAGCCACGTATTCCTCGATCGATTCATGCGGCAGATCCGCTTCATGGTAGGCGATGCCCCAACCACCGCCGGGGCAGAGCGCCTCGGCCTGCCAGTTGCGTTCCCGCCGCAAGCGGTCCATCAGTCCGCACACCATGTCCAGGGCGGGCACAACCTCTGCGGCTGCGTGGAAGTGTGACCCCTGGTGAAAGTGCAGCCCTGTAACGGGCAACCCAGTCCGCTGACAGAAAGCCACTGCGTTGATACATTCATCGGCGTCCATCCCGAATTTGCTGTCATGCTGCCCCGTCTGGTGGAAAAGATGTGTGTCGACCGCGTAACCGGGACGTACCCGCAGCCACAGTGCCGGTGTTCGGCCGCCGCCCGCCAATTGGGCGATGCGCTGCAACTCCGGCAGGTTGTCGACAACAAGCGTACCGGCCTGGGCCAACCCTGCCTGCAGATCCGCTTGGTTCTTGTTCACGCCGTGCATCAGAATCTGCGCGCGCGGCACACCGGCGGCGCGTGCGATGTGCAACTCACCAACACCGGTGCAGTCCAGCAGCAGCCCGTGCGCCGCCATCAGACGAGCAATGGTCACATTCATACATGCCTTGCCGGCATACGTGATGCCGGCCGCGCCGGGATAATGACAGCTGAGCGCATCCCGATAGGCCTGTACGGCCCCGTCGATCGTCTGCTGATCATAGACATAGAGAGGTGTGCCGAACTCGGCCGCCAGCCCGTTCAGATCACAGCCGCCGATGTGCAGCGAGGGTCTGTCATCTTTGGCGGGGCCCAGGGCAACGGTATCAGGAAAAAGCGAAAGACGGTCACGATACATCGCAAGAACCTCTGTGTTCGGTTAGAGATCAGTGGCTGCTGAGTTTGCAGTTGCCAACCGCCTGACAAGCTGCAGCCGCTAACAGGCCAAACCTATAAGAGCACCAGCAGGATTCCGCCGATGGTAATCAGGCCGCCAATGATGCTGTTGAGAGCGGGAATCTCTCGCAGCAGGAGCGCGCCCAGCACCACACCTCCCAGCACCTCCTGTGTGGCGATGAGATTGACATAGGTGGCGTTCACGCGCCGCAGGGCCGCGTTGTAGAGGGTATGGCCGAATGCCAGTGGGAACACGCCCAGGCCGACGATGCTGGCGACCGCGGGCCAGCTGAAGCTGCCGGCGCTATGGGTCGCCGCCGCCGCCGGCAGCAGCCACAGCGCAGCCAGTAGATAGACCGAGCCAGCATACACCAACAACGGATAACGTTCTCGTTGACTGCGGCCGGCAATGCTGTACACGGCGTACGTGATCGCGGCGCCCAACGCCAGCAGATCACCTATCAACATGCGGGGCGTAAAGTTGTACGATGCGCTGCCGTTCTGCTGTACGAGCGCGAGTACCGGCTCGAACCCGGACAGGACGGCTACGCCCAGGACGGCCGTGAGGATGCCCAACCATTTGCGTTTTGACAGCGGTTCGCCGAGCGCGAAGCGCGACAGCAGCGCGACCCAGATCGGCGCCGTGTACATAATCGCCAGACTGTGCGCGATCGTCGTAAATTCGAGAGAGTAGGCGTAGAAGAAGAAGTGTAGAGCGGCGACCAAACCGACGAGGACAAGGCGGGGCCATTCAGACGCCATCAGGCCGCGCCCACCCGCGGCGCCCCACGCCCCCCGGCTGCGCAGCAGAGCCACACCGGATACGATAATGCCGGCCACCAGTAGACGACCGGCCGCGATTTCGAAAGATGATACCGAGCGGGCGGCCCACCGCACCAGCACCGGGCTGGTGCTGAAGAAGAGAACGGCAATTGCAACTAGCGCCAGCCCGCGGCGTTCCTCGACTGTCACGATATCAGTCCAGACTGTGCCCAGGCGCTGCGCCTGCGCTCCCTGGGATCGGGGTCTCTGGCCGCTCTAGGGAACGGCGGGCGTGATCGCCACGTAGACCAGGCTCAACACCATGCTGAGCGCAATCAGCAGGCTGAGAAAGTAGAATATCTTTTGGCTGCGGCTCAAGCGGCGGCGTCTGCCCTGTCTGCGGCTCATGCAACTATTCCTTTCCGAATGTCGTGCGCCGATCTTCCAACCGGCCCGTCCGTCGCAAATTGTCGAAACATGTGATGGGGTAGCTCACTTCATCATGGTCAGAATAATCTGAATTCTATGATGCACACGAATCATAGTCGAAATCTGTCTGTGAATCAAAGCATACAGGGGGTGGTATCCGCCGCGACGCTCACTCAATACGCAGAGGACCGAGCAGCAGCCGGTCCTCCTCCGCAGGGTTTATCCTGTCCAGCACGCGCAATCGTCGAAAATCGGGCCGTGTGTACAGCCCGATCTCCATCTGATAGAGGCCGGGACGCGCGTCCGGCGGGACAGTGAACTTGTGTATGGTTGCGATGGTCTCGCCCGCGGCCCAGTCTTCCGTTGGCGGTGACGGCGCCAGGTCGGCGCCGCCGAACATCTCGAAACCGTCGGTCAGCAAATGCGCGAAGACCGTATACGATTCAGCCACCGGGCCTGTTGCGGTCCAGTAGAGGGTCACAGTCATCTCCTCGCCGGGAACCGGTGTGCGGCTGCTGAAGCTATAGCCCGCCAAGGTGACACTGTCGGCAAACTGGACATGCACAGGGATCGGGATCCTGCCGTCACCGTCCCGGAGATCGTCTGCCTGCCCAGCGGCCTGGCAGTCAGAAACGGCGAATCCGGAGGGACAGATCGTCACCTCGCCGAATGTATAGCCTGTGCCGCCATCGACTTGGGCAAGGCGTTCGCCGCTGCGGTGGTCGTAAAACCCAACCTGCCAGTTGGCCCGATTCGGTGCATGGGCCGTCTTTGGAATCGCAACCGTATAACTGTCGAACAGAACGCGGCCCGGCTTCCAGCCGCTGGTCGGGCGCAACCCGCCGCCGGGCATCGTATCCAGCTGCGCGACGGTCAGACCGGTCCCATCTACAAGATGGATGAATAGAGACCAGTCATCGGCCAGCGGGGCGGTCGCCAGGAATGCCAGGTCCACCTGCACCTCGTCACCGGGGAATACGGCTGCTATCTGTTCGTCTGCTTCACTCGTCCGCTCCGTCAAATCGTCATACGATGCGGTCGCACGTTGTAGCTCGATCTCGGCACTGTCGGCGGCAAAGACGGAGAGGGGGCTCAAGGAGACAACACTGTTCTGACCACTGTCAGGAACCGCCATCCCTGGAGGTTGGTAGGCGGGGCGGACCAGGACAAAGGGTGTGGCCAGCGTCATCAAACCCAGGACGGCGGTAACACTCCAGCCGGTTCGCCGGCCGAAACTGCTTCCCCACCCCGTCCAGCCCAGCGTCCACAGCAGCGCCAGCACCGGCAACGCGGCGAAGAAGTAGCGTCCCTGGGCGGCCGGCGCCACCCGCATGAAGCGCAGCCACGAGACCGTAAGAACCAGCAGCCACAGCAGAAGGATGGCGTGGGACACGGGAAAACTGTCGCGCCATGTGCGCTGGGCGTACGCGGCGCGCGCCATTCGTACTAAATGAATCAGGAGCCCAAGCGCAACGACAACTCCAACGACGCGCAGCGCCAGGTAGACCCATGAAGGATAGGGCAGGTTCAGCCAGCCAAACAGGCCCCAGAAGGAACGTTCCAGTCCCCCCAACTCGCCCAGGATCTGCGACGGGCCGGCCGGAATGACTCGCAACAGGATATTCGCCTCCCACATCTCCCAGGCCAGGAGGTCGCCATAAAGCCGCCAGTTTCGCACGTACCACCAGCCGGCAAGCAGGACAGCCGGTAGGCCCGTCCACAGGGCAGCATCGAGAACAGAGCGAACGCTGCGGCTCCGCCAGGCCAGCCACAGAACCGCAACGGCAGAAACGCCCACCAGACCCAGCCCGCTCAGTTTGGATAGCAGCGCCAGGCCAAGCGTGACGCCGAGTTTAAGTAAGCGGCTCCGTCGCGGCCGCTCTCCCTCGGCCAGCATCGCCGTCAGTTGCCACAGGACGAGCGCCGCGGCCGCGTTGATGGCAGTGTCATTGCTGACAGAGGCGCTGATGAAGACGAATTGGGGTAGAAAGGCCGCGAAAGCCGCGCCCAGCAGGGCATCGTCCGGCGTCAGAAGAAGGCGCAGACTGCGGTAGACCGCAAAGACGGTCACCGCGCCGAGGAAGACGGAAAAGAGGCGGGCGACGTGCAGGGCCAGGACGGAATGGCGCCAGGGAAAGCGCTCCGCCTGCTGGTGGTGGATCAGATAGTTGCGGTTGATGGCTGCATCGGGTTCGCCGATAGCGCGGTGAGGATTGGCCCTCGCAAACACTTCAGGGAAGTCGGATTGGTCGATCAGCGACGTGAGCAGCGCCGCGCCCGCGTAGTAGGCCGGCGCCTGCGTTCCTTGCTGTCGCCACAGCGCCTGCGTATCAGGCTCGGCAACCGGCAGCGCCCGCAGCGTCACCAGGTGTTGAACAAAGGCGTAATGCCAGATTTCGTCGGGCGCTTCGAATGGCGGGGTTACAAAACTGAACAGGCTGGCAAGAAGGACAAAGGCCGCCAGCAGGTTGCGAATTGTGGGGCGAACTACAGGGAGAGAAGGAGTGAATCGACGCGGCGCCTCCCTCTCTTCACGGGAGTGGGACATTTACCTGGATCTGGCTTTCCGCATCTGTTCTCCAGGCCCGGACGGCTCGGCAGAACCGGGAGAATCCGTCTCCTCCGCACTGCTGTCCTGCTGCCCCAGCTTCTCTGCTTTGAGGTTTTCTGCAGCCCGCTTTTGCGGCCGCCAGAAGAAAAGATAGTAGAGCCAGCTTTTTACAAATTGGAACCAGACATCCAACACACGAAAGTTGGACTCACCATTGGAGCGCACATATTCGTGCGTTGCCACTTCGCAGATCCGGAAGCCGCTGCGCACCGTCTTGATGACCATCTCCTGCTCAATCGTCGGGATCTCCGACTCCAGCGCCAGGCTGCGCGCCACATCCGCCCGAATCGCCCGAAAACCGTTCTGCGAATCGGTCAGCCGCACTCCTTGACTGTAGTTGATACTGAGCGTGATCACCTGGCTACCGAAGAGACGCACGAACTGATTGATCGTGGCGTGCAACTCGTCGCTCCCTCCCAACATACGTGAACCGGATACATGATCGGCCCTGCCCTCTATAATCGGCTGGACAAGCGCCGGAATATCTCGGGGGTCATGGGAGCCGTCGGCGTCGATAAAAACGAGGATATCACCGCTGGCGTGGGCGATGCCGACGCGCAGGGCGTCGCCTTTGCCCTTGCCGTTATCCAGCAGAACCGTCGCGCCCAGTTCCTCGGCGATGGCCCGCGTGTCATCACCGCTGTGGCCGTCGACGACCAGCAGTTCGTCGGCATACGGCGCGGCCCATTCCAGCACAGGTCCGATGTTGCGGCCCTCATTGCGGCACGGCACGATCACCGAGACCCGAACAGCGCGCCCGTCCGGCCCCTGGCGGGCGATGGAGGTAGGCCGGTCGGGTTGGGTATACCAGTTGGGCAGAATATCAGTCACAGATCGTCTCAAAATACAGGTGGGTCCCCGGCTCAGCCTCTTGCAGGCGGCATGTTGGCCAGGAGGAACTCCGTTCTTCCGAAAAAATGGTTGCTGTTGAACGGATCGCGTGCACTACTTTAGCAGCATTCAATGGCGATGCCAAGCCTTGGCGCCACCTTGTCCGCCGGAATTGACCGCCATCAAGCGATGCAGTAGAGTGCATATTGGCCGGTGGCTACATGCGCGGGCCCCGGCGGTCAGCGAAAGACACATGCGGTCCCTTTGACCGGGCCGGACGGCCGTGCGATTCGAACGATACTCGGTGCTGCGTTTTAACGCACCAATTTGCCGTCGGATACTCTGTTAACGGGACCCTCTCAACGCCTCCAGAAATCGACCATGACCATATATGAACCAATCGGAGCGGCGGCGGCCGCAGCGCAGGTAGTCGGCATTGACCCGCATGCGGGCATGCAGATCATCGGCGCTGCCCACTTGGCCGCGCGCCATCACCCTCCTTTCGATCTGGGACAGCCGGCGCTGGTGCTCGGCATCACCGATCAGCCGACCGCGCAGGCCGTCCGTACCGTACTGGGCAATGCCTACCCTGACGACCACCCGCTGCAATTGATCTGCCAGGACGGCGATGGAGTTCGCTCTGCGCGCGCATTGCTTTTGGCTGAACTTGCTGGTCCGGCCGGCATTGCCGAGGGCGTCTGCCTGTACGTGCCCCCCTTACCCCATAGCAGCTATGCCGATCTGCAGGACGTAATGGCGCACCTGCGCGCGCCCTATGGCTGCCCCTGGGATCAGGAGCAGACCCTCGCCAGCATGCGCGCCTTTCTGCTCGACGAAGTAGCGGAGACGCTGGAAGCGATGGACGCGGAAGATGATGCGCATACAGCCGAGGAACTGGGCGACGTGCTCGGCATCATCGCAATGATCGCGCAGATCGCCGCCGAAGAAGGCCGCTTCCGTATGGCCGACGCCGTGCGCCTGAGCGTTGAGAAACTCATTCGCCGCCACCCCCATGTCTTCGGCGAAGATGATATTGACGATATGGAGCAGCTGTTTACACGCTGGGAAGAGATCAAAGCAGAGGAGCGGGCGACCCAGGACAGACCGGCGCGCGGCCCGCTGGATGCCGTGCCGGCCGCACTGCCGGCTCTGCGCAAAGCGCGCGAAATGCAATCCAAGGCCAATAAAGCCGGCCTCCTCGACCGCGCCGCGCTGGCGCAAAGCAGCCCGGAAATGGTGGGCCTGCTGCCGGAAGGCAGCGATGAGCAGGCGCTGGGTCTACTCCTGTGGCGGCTGGTCGCCCTGGCGAACACGCGCGGCCTCGACGCGGAAGACGCACTGCGTGCTTTTGCAGGAAGTTGGCGCGCGCAGCTTTCGGGATGATGCAGTACCTGGAGAGAAAAAGAGAAACGCGGGGCGAGGAGCGAGAACATCCGCTGTTCACCCAGCCCTTACTTTTGAACATAGGGAATCGAACATGCTATACTTTGGCGTGCTTATTCGCCCCGGTAGCTCAGTGGATCAGAGCATCTGACTTCGGATCAGAGGGTCGTGGGTTCGAATCCTACCCGGGGTGCTCACGTTGTTGGACGGCCTAAGGCCGTCCGGATTACCCGCAGTTCTAAATCGCTAAGTCCGCCCCCGCGCACTTCCAGGTTGGAGTTGCGACCGAGGGGCGGTTTTTCGTCTGTGCCTCCGCTTGGCATGGCTGCGGAACAATTCAACCCCACTTCTGCTGCGGATGTTACCTCCAATGTGCGGCAAACCGTCTGACGAAAAGCGACAGTCAGTCGCCCACATGGTACACATCCCGGTCGAACGCCACCACCAACGGGATCTCCTTCCAAGGCCCGGTCGCGGTTACCAAATGGCTGTAGAGCCACCCGACCCAATCGGTACAGTTAAGGCGCCGCCAACCCCTGCTTGAACTCTTGCTGGAAATGGGGAACTGCTTATCCGCGCTGGCGGTACCGAGTGCGGGGTAGAAAGTACCTGGCCCACACCGCTCGAAGGCGGCTCGGCCCAGCGCACGCGTTGCACGATTTCACGCAGCACCGGTTGCAACGCAGTGAACTCGTCGTTGTGTACGCTGAAGGCAAGGACGAGTATCCTCTCCCCATCCGATGACAGCAGAACGACCTGCCATACTTCGCTCGCGGTTGCATGCCCGCGATAGCGGATCGATACCGCCTCCTCGCTCAACGGTCTGAGACCCCGCACCAGTTCGATGCTGGCAGGCTCGATACTGTAGGTGTGCTCGGCGGCCATCTGCGCGTAGCGTTCCAGCGTCATGCCTTCGGCCGCGAGAGAGAAGACGAGCATGAAGTTGCTCGACGCACTATCCGCCGGTCCTGACTGGAGGCCAATCCCGATTACGGCATCGTCGCGACGGACGCTCATGGCCGACACCAATGCCCCCATCTCCGCGACATCGAGTTGTTCGCCTTCGCGCCCTTTGACCGCGGCCGAAAAGAGAGACAGGTCGACCTGGGAGGGTTGCGCCGGGTCGAAAAGGTGCCATCCCGACGGGTAGGACAGCGATAGGCCGCGCGCGCTGTCGTCATACGTCAGCCAGCCCGTCGGGTCTGCCTGCAGCGCATCCTCGCTATCGGCGGACGGCTTTACGAATCCGCCATATACCCACGCCAGTTGACCGTCATATTCGATCTGCCACCAGTCGCCGGCCGCATTTGTGCTGATCGCGGCGTACTGCTCCGCCTCAATAGCCGTGCTGATGATAGGATGGTCGGTACCCGGGCCCCCGCGCACATACATGGTGCGGGTGATTGTCACTGTGGGGCCGACCGGGGGATCGAAGGCAGGATGGTCCGTCCACTGGACCCGGCGTACGATGTCGCGCAATAACGGTTCCAAACTTTCTTCGAACACCTCCCCCCACACATTGAAGGTGATCTCCAGAAAGGTCCCGCCGTCAGGGGAGAGCAGCACAACCTGCCAACCGATCACCTTCGTGCCCGGCTGGGTGACCATCTTGCCTTCTTCGACGACTGCGCCGCCGTTGCGGTACCGGATCGATGCCGTCTCTTCCCCCCAGGGCCGCAGACCCGGGCCAACTCCCACGCTCACCAATGTCTCGACTTTCGATTCTTCCAGTAGTGCGGCTGCCTGCAGCGCATATTGCTCCAGCGTTCGACCCGCAGCCGGTATTGCACGGATGTCAAAGCGATCGATGTGGGCCGGTGCTGTGTCCGGAGCGAACTGGAAGCCATGACCAACGAGCTGATCCTCTTGCCCCGCCATTGTCAGGGAGTCGATGTGCGCAGCTTGCCGCTCGAGCACAGTTTCGGCGGCTGTTGCGTCGTCTACCTGTGGCCGGAGGGAGAGAAATTCCTCCTTGGAAGACGCGAACAGCCAGCCTTGCGGATAGAAAATTTTCAGACCGCGAGCCGCATCTTCGACCGCGGGCCAGTCTTGAAACAGTCCTTCGGATGCCGCCGGCGTGTCCCCAATCGGGATCACCAGCGGGTTGTGGATGGACAACAACGGAACGGCAGGCTGAGGCAAAGCATTGGACTCAACATCGGTCCAACGCACGCGCCGTACGATTCCGTTCATCCTCGGTTGTGTAGCGGCGAACTCGCCGCTGTGAACACTGAAGGCAAGGACGAGAAGCCTCTCTCCATCCGGTGACAGCAGAACGACCTGCCATACTTCACTCGCGGTCTCGTACTCCCGGTAGCGAATCGATACAACCCTTTCGCCCGATGGCCTGAGTCCGCCCACCAGTTTGACGCTGGCTGTTTCGATGCTGTAGGCGTGCTCGGCGGCCACCTGTGCGTAGCGCTCCAACGTCGTTCCTTCGGCTGCGAGAGAGAAGACGAGCATGAAGTTGCTCGACGTACTATCCGCTGGACCTGACTGGAGGCCAAGCCCAATCACGGCATCGTCGCGACGGACGCTCATGGCCGACACCAATGCGCCCATCTCCGCGACGTCGAGTTGCTCGCCGTCGCGTCCTCTGACCGCGGCCGAAAAGAGTGCCAGGTCGACCTGAGTGGGCTGCGCCGGGTCGAAATAGTGCCATCCCGATGGATAGGACAGCGACAGGCCGCGGGCGCTGTCGTCATACCTCAGCCAGCTCGCCGGGTCCGCCTGCCGCACATTCTCACTATCTGCGGACGGCGTCACAGACTCGTCATAGACCCATGCCAACTGACCGTCATATTCGATCTGCCACCAGTCGCCGACTGCATTCGTGCTGATCGCGGCGTACTGCTCCCCGGCTGTAGCCGAGCCGAGGATGGAATGGTCGGAGCCGGGCCCGCCCCGCACATTCATGGTGCGGGCGATAGTCACCGAAGGGCTGATCGGGGGATCGTAGGCGGGATGTTCCAGCCATTGGACTCGCCGCACGATGTCGCGCAGAAGCGGTTCCAGCCAGCTGTCGAACTCCCTGCCCAACACATCGAAGGTGATCAGTAGAAAGGTCCCGCCGTCGGGGGAGAGCAGGACAACCTGCCAACCGATCACCTTCGTGCCCGGCTGGGTGACCATCTTGCCGTCTTCGACGACTACGCCGCCACTGCGGTACCGGATCGATGCCGTCTCCTCCCCCCAGGGCCGCAGACCGGGTCCGACCTCAACGCTCTCCAATGTTTCGAATTCCGATTCTTCCAGTAGCGCGGCTGCCTGCAGCGTATATTGCTCCAGCGTTCGACCCGCGGCCGTTATCGCACGGATGTCAAAGCCACTTATATAGGTCGGCGGCGTGTCCGGCGAGTATTGGAAGCCAGAACCAACAAAGTGAGCCTCTTGCCCCGCCTGGGTTAGGGAGTCGATGTGCGCTGCTTGCCGATCGAGTACAGTTTTGGCAAAGGCCGAGTCGCCCATCTGCGGCCGGAGGGAGGACAACTCCTCTTTAGAGGAAGCGAAGAACCACCCTTGTGGATGGAATATACGCAGGCCGCGCGCCGCATCTTCGACGGCAGGCCAGTCTTGAAACGGTCCTCCTAAAGCCGCTGGCGTATCTCCGATAGGAACGACCAGCGGATTGTGGATTGGCAGCACCGGTACCACAGGCTGAGGCGGCGGCGTTTCGGAAGCCACCTGGTTGGCGGGGGTGGTCGGCGCCTGTTCGGCGGACGCGTCGCGCCCATACCCGGCCATTGCAAGAGAGAGGCAGGCCAGTACAATCAGAACAAAATAGCGATTTGCAGACATTTCCAATGTACTCCCTGCGCAACGAACAATGGCCAGTGGTCACTGCCGTTCAGAAGAGGAGTCGCTGCCTACTCTACGTCCTCCGCCTGCTCGACTGCGGTCACAAATTGCCCGAAGACCCAGCCAGGCTGGCCGTGATTGTCGATCTGCCACCAGCTTCCCACAACATTCCTGCCGGTGATCGGATACTGGTACCCAGGCACAGTCGTGTCTATGACTGGAAAGCGACCTCCAGGACCGCCATACACGTTCATTCGGCGGCTGAAAGTCAACACTGCTTCCGTGGCCGGCAGCAGTGGCGGAATCGGAAATCTGGCCTTTACCTGTACGTTCCCCGCGTTGACCAGTTCAACCAACTCGCCATGGACCCAACCGGGTTGACCGTCTTCGTCGATCTGCCACCAGTCGCCCGCCGCATTCCTGCCGGTAATCAGATACTGCCGCCCGGGTACGACCGTACCAATGATGGGATAGCCGCTGTGCGGCCCCCCGCGCACGTTCAACCGCCTGTTGACAGTCATCAGCGCTTCCGTCACCGGCAGTAAAGGAGGGAGCGGGAACTTAACGACCGCCACATGCACACCCCCCACATCAACGGGATTGACCAATTCGCCGAAGACCCACCCCGGACGGCCGTTGTCGTCGATCTGCCACCAGTCTCCTTCCGCATTCCTGCCGGTGATCAGAAACTGCTGGCCAGGAACCGCCACGCCGATTACCCGGTTAGCAGTGCCCGGACCGCTGCGTACATTGACGCGCCTGTCGATCATCGCCACCGGGACCGCTAACGGCGCATCCGGGATATTGGCAGCCACCAGACGATCGGATACCCAGCCGGGTTGACCGCCGTAGCTGATCCGCCACCAGTTCCCTGTAAAGTCCCGCTCCAATATCGAGAACTGCTTTCCCGCATCAACCTTGCCAATTATGGGACTGAACGAAGCCGGCTCGTTATGCACATACATCGTCCGGTTTGTAATTAACACCGGGCCGGGTCCAGGTTCTGCTCCACGGTGATCGTCGGGCCACTGCACCCGTCGCACCACCTCCGTCAGCAGCGGTTCCAACTCCTCAAACTGCTCGCCGCGGACGTTGAAGGTCAGAACAAGCAAATACTCGGAATCCGGTGAAAGCAGAATGGCCTGCCAGCCGGCCGTCCTGGTGCCGGCCAGAACTGAATGAGAGGTTGTTGGCGCCGGCACGTCGCCCCGGAATCTGATCAATACCGCCTCTACCCTGTAGGGCCGCAACCTGGTGACGAGATCGAAGCTGTCTACATCGATCCCGAGCTGCCGGTCCAGTGCCGTCGCAGCACCCTGTCCGAACTCGTACAGCGACAGACCCTTTGAGGGAAATATCTCCACCACAACGTTATCGGCATGCTGCAGATCAGGGGGCTCCTGTGGGAAGGCGAAGCCAAAGCCAATCAACGAGTTAGGCTGCATACTGGATTGCAGCCCCATCAGCAGGTGCACTATCTCCGCTCTGCCCAATGCGGCCATTTCCGGCTGAAGAGCCGCTGCTTGCGTACCGTCGAAAAAAAGCCATCCTGGTGGATAAAATATCTTCAGACCATGCGTTGGATCGTCGAAAGCCTGCCATTCTGCCAAGACCTTGACAGTTTCCGCGTCCGCCTCCACCTGGGCGTTCTCTTCATCTGTCTCGTCAGGCGTAGGTGTGGCTGTGGCGGAAGGGGACTGGGAGGAGGGGAACCGCGAGGAGCGTGCTACGTCGGCATAAGTTCCACTGAGCTTACCAGAAAGTCCAAGCCCACGATGGCTGGCAAGAGAGACTCCGCGACGAGCGGCCGTTGAGTTGGTGTGCAAAGAGAAGCTTGGGGCCGCTCGAGCGAACAAACCAAGGCAAAAGACGCATAATGGCAACAAATACAACATTCCCCGCATTTGCGCTTCCCGACCCTAATAATCAGTGAATCGCGGCTCGTGGAAACAGAGTTCCACTTGCCGCAATTCACCTGAGCCACTGCACCCGCTGCACGATCTCTGCTAACAGCGGCTCCAACTTCGCGAAATCTTCGCTGCGGACACTGAAGGTGAGGATGACTATCCTCTCTCCGTCCGGCGATAGTACGCCCACCTGCCAGCCAACGACCTCCATATCCGGCTGATTGAAGAGGGCGCCCTCTGAACGGTAACGGACCGATGCTACCTCCGCGCCCCCGGACCGCAGACCGGTGACCACGTCGGCGCTGTCCACCTCGAATCCTTCCATGCTGTCTAACTGCGCAGCGATCATCTGCGCAATCAGTTGCAGGAACAGTCCTTCGGTGTGGAAGAAGATAGCGTTGAAGTTGTTGATAAACCTGGCATCGGGCGAATTACCGTTGGCATATTGGAAGCCCAAGCCGACAAAGAGATCTTCCTGCTGTACCAGCTGGGTAGACGTTGCCAACAACTCCTTGATCTCTTCGCTGTTGGCCATTTCGCCCACCTCTTCCAAGAGCTCCGTCAATTCCCCCTCTGTCGGATCGAAGAAGAGCCATCCCGGCGGATAAAATATCGACAGTCCGCGTGCTTCATCGACAAATTCCGGCCAGTGACCGCCGGGCGGTAGACCCGGCGCGGCGGTGCCTGGCAGATCGGAAGATGTCGGTGTGGCGATGGCTGGCAGTTCGGGAGGTTCCCTTCCGGAGGTGGCCGTCGGCTCGATAGTGGCCTGTGGACTTCTTTGCGATGACGAAGCCGGCAACTGTTCACTGGCGGCTGGCGCCTCGGGTTGGATCGGCACGCAGCCGGCCAGGACAAGCAGCAGGCAGACAGATGCGAGCAGAAATAGTCGGTAAACTCCCCACATGCGCCTCGCCCCCTTCTCTAATTGGCCGTCGGCCGTAACCAGCGCAGGGACCGGCCCGCGGCTACTATACACTGGCCATTGCCCTCAGGCAGCCCTGCAGAAACTGACCTGTGTAACTCTTTTCCACCGCCGCGACCTGCTCCGGTGTGCCTTCGGCCACTACATAGCCGCCCTTGCCCCCGCCTTCCGGGCCCATGTCGACCACCCAGTCACAATTCTTGATCACATCCAGGTTGTGCTCGATGACCAGTACAGTGTTGCCCCGGTCCGCCAACTCATGCAAAACGGCCAACAATTTGCGCACATCCTCAAAATGCAGCCCGGTCGTCGGCTCATCCAGAATGTAAAATGTGTTGCCGGTATCGCGTCGGCTCAGCTCTTTGCTCAGTTTGATCCGCTGTGCCTCGCCGCCGGAAAGCGTCGTCGCCGGCTGACCCAAGCGGATGTAGCCCAGCCCCACAGCCATCAGCGTCTGCAAGCGGTTGCGAATGCGGGGGATGTTCTGGAAGAAGTCCAAAGCCTCCTCGACGGTCATGTTCAATACATCCGCAATCGATTTGCCGCGGAAGCGGATATCCAGCGTCTCGCGGTTGTAACGGGCGCCGTGGCATTCCTCGCAGGAAACATACACATCCGGCAGAAATTGCATCTCGATCCTGATGATGCCGTCGCCGCGGCAGGCCTCGCAGCGGCCACCCTTCACATTAAAACTGAAGCGTCCCGCCTTATATCCGCGTGCCTTTGCCTCGGGGATGCTGGCGAACAGTTCCCGTATCGGCGTGAACAAGCCCACATATGTCGCCGGGTTGCTGCGCGGCGTCCGCCCGATCGCGCTTTGATCGATCTCGATCACCTTGTCGAGATGCTCGATGCCCTCTATTTTCTCGCTCTTGCCTGGGCGCGCCTTGGCCCGGTAGAAACTCTGCGCCAGCCGCTTGTACAGCACCTCAACCACCAGGCTGGACTTGCCGCTGCCGCTCACCCCCGTCACCGCGATTAACCGACCCAGCGGGAAGCGCACGTCAACCTTCTTTAGATTGTTCTCAGTCGCGCCGCGTACATGCAGATACTCCCCGTTTCCTTCCCGCCGCTCCATCGGTATCTCGATGCGCCGCTCACCGCGAATGTACTGGGCGGTCAGACTATCCTGATGGTCGACGAACGCATCCCGCACTGCTGAAACGACAACCTCCCCGCCGTGTTCACCTGCGCCCGGCCCCATATCCACCACCCAGTCGGCGGCGCGGATCGTCTCCTCGTCATGTTCGACCACCAGCACCGTGTTTCCCAGATCCCGCATCCCCTGCAATGTGTGAATCAGCCGCGCATTGTCCCGCTGGTGCAGGCCGATACTCGGCTCATCCAAAATGTAAAGAACGCCCATCAGCTGGCTGCCGATCTGCGTCGCCAACCGGATCCGCTGCGACTCGCCCCCGGACAATGATACCGCCGTGCGGTTGAGCGTCAGATAATCCAATCCCACATTTACCATGAATTCCAACCGCGCCTCGATCTCCTTCAACACCTGGCCGCCGATTGCAAGCTGGCGAGGGGAGAAGAGCGGCTCGGGCCCATCGAGCCCTGCGGCCGCTTGCACCCAGGTTAGAGAATCGTTGACCGACATCGCCGTAATGTCATGGATGTTCTTGCCCGCGACCGTAACCGCCAGCGCCATCGGCCGAAGCCTGCGCCCCGCGCATTCCGGGCAAGGGTTGATGCCCATGTATTCTTCCAACTTGCTGCGGATCCAGTCGCTGTCCGTTTCCCGGTAGCGCCGCTGCAAATTGGACAGCACGCCCTCGAAACTGGTTTCATAGTTCCGTTCGTAGCCGCGGGCGTTGCGATAGTGCACCTGCACCTTCTCCCGTCCCGGCGGGCCGTGCAGGATAATGTCCCGCTGTTTGCTGCTCAACTCCTTCACCGGCGCTGTGCGGGGAATCGAAAACTGGTTGCAGACCGAGCGCAGCAACTGCTTGTAGTAGCCCTCGTCACCGTTACCTGGGTTCGTGCCTTGCCAGGGTCGCACCGCCCCCTCGGCAATGCTAAGCTCACCATCCAGGATCAGGTCCGAGTCGAACTCCCTCTGCACGCCCAGCCCGTCGCACGACGGACACGCTCCGTGCGGGCTGTTGAAACTGAAAGTGCGCGGCTCAATCTCGGTAAAACTGAGACCGCAGCGCATACAGGCGAAATGCTCGCTGAAGACGCGGTCAAATGTGACCGTGCGCAGGCTGCCGTTGCCGTCAACCGGTACCTGTTTCACCTCCGAAACGATCGCTGAACCTTCGCCCAGCTTGAGCGCCGTCTCTACCGAGTCGGTCAGCCGCGTGCGGTCTGTCCCCGGCAGTACAACTCCGGGGTCGTCCGGGTCGGTCCGCTCTGATCGCACGATGATACGGTCAATCACCGCTTCAATCGTGTGCATCTTGTAACGGTCCAATTCCGGCGCGTCACCGATTTCGAACAGTTCGTCGTTCACCCGCACACGCACATAGCCCTGTGCTTGCAGATCCTCAAAGACGCCTTTATGCTCCCCCTTGCGATCTTTGATGATCGGCGCCAGGATCAACAGGCGCGCCCCCTCATCCATCTCCAGAATCGAGTTGACGATCTGTTGCGGCGTCTGCTGGGTGATCGGGTCGCCGCACTCCGGGCAGTGGGGTTGGCCCACGCGTGCGAAAAGCAGACGCAGGTAGTCGTAGACCTCGGTGACGGTGCCGACCGTCGAGCGGGGATTGCGCCCGGCGCCCTTCTGGTCGATCGAAATGGCCGGGCTGAGACCTTCGATCTGATCCACATCCGGCTTCTCCATCAAGCCGAGAAACTGTCGCGCATAGGAAGAAAGAGACTCGACGTAGCGGCGTTGCCCTTCGGCGTAGATCGTATCGAAGGCCAGGCTGCTCTTGCCGCTGCCGCTCAGCCCCGTGATCACCACCAGCTTATCGCGCGGGATCTCCAGATCCACGCTGCGCAGATTGTGTTCGCGCGCGCCTCGTATGATCAGTTTATCAAGCGCCATGCAGCCTCCGGAAAGTTTTCAGTTTCTTGTTCTTAGTTGTCGGGCTGCCGATCACGGCGCCCACCTATAGTTTAAGTGCGTGAACAAATGTTCTTTGATGAGCCAATGGTACCATGCTTGGTCACAACTGTCCACAAACGGAAAGGATATCATACCAAAACGCCCCTGCTCTAGAGAAAGTGCAGGGGCGGTCCGGTTTTTCTTCCAATCTGCGGCGGAATTCTGGCGATCGGCGGGGTGATTACACTGGAGGGAGGGGCGATCTCTTGGATTGCCAAGTTGGAAGTCCGCGAAATCGGCCTGATCGTTGCACTGTGCAATACGTCTACGATCTGTCTACGAACTCCGAACAGAGAGAAACTTCACCTTCACCCCTGGCTCGCACTGTGCTGCCAGGTCGGCTGCGGCTGGCCCCGCGGCAAATCGTAAAAGGGGCGCAGCGACCGGTCCTGCTGCCACTCAAAGGCGAATCGGATGCGGGTTGGGTGGGCATGCTGCAGGGCATCCCAAGGCACATTCTGCGGCGTAAACCAGCCCACGTCCAGCGTTTCACTCGTGACGAATGGAGTTCCTTCGACGTGCCGGGCCGCGAATAGCAGGCAGTAGAGATGATGCAGACCGCCGCCGCCGTGATAGTTGTTATCGAATATGCCGAGAAGTCCGCTCAATTCAACCCGACATCCGGTCTCTTCCCACACCTCGCGCACCGCACCCTCTCCCGGCAGGTCGTCCACCTCGCACCACCCGCCCGGCAGCGCCCAACGCCCGTTGTCTCCCCGTTGGATCAAGAGAATGCGGCCGGCGTCATCAAAGACCGCCGTATCCACCACCGTATACGGGGAAATGTAGCGGGTATCATCAAAGAAATGGCGCTGGATTTTCGCCAGCGGGCGTGTGTCCACCAAGGCCGTCAACTCGGCGCTCAGCGCCAACATCTGCTCGAAAGTCTCCGTCTGATAAGGATTATCGGCGAAACGCAAGCCGTTGTTGCTCAGCGCACGCAGCTTTCCGGCAACGCGCAGGATCGTCTCCTCCGCCGCCTCTCCTTCCACCTCTCTCCCGTCATTCGCTCCCATCATCACTCCCGCTCGGATGCCCTATTAAGTCACTGCCTTCCAGTTCCTTTTCCATTGCCAGCAGACGCACCAGACGCTTGCCCGAACGGATCCGCTGCGCCTCTCCGGTCAGCGCAAAGCCAATCGACTGGAAAAACTTGAGCGCGTCGGGGTTGAACTGTTCGACACCCAATTTTACATCGCGCACGCCGCCCTCTGTCGCCAGCCACGGCTCCAGCAGCGCCCAGGCACTGCTGCCCACGCGCTGCCGCTGAAACGGCTCCGCCACCAGCACGATGCCGATATAGGCGCTGTCCGGGTCCGGCCAGTGCAGGCGCAGGTCGATCAGGCCCACCAGTTGCGCGCCGGCCTCGGGATTGCCTGGCTCATTCGCCGCCACAATCCCCAGCCCCATTCGCCCCGGCTCGGCCTCGATCGCGGCCAGATCGCGCGCCGACTGCCCGGCCGGCGCCTGGGCCAGATGATACATCGTCCAATAGGCCGGGGAAAGTTCGTATACCCGCTGCAGCGCCTCGGCGTGCAGCGAGGCGTCCAGGGGAAGCAGAGAGATGGAAGGCGTCATGACGGCAGCGGCGACTGGCTGGCTGCCAACGCCTCCACGCTGCGCCGCAGCCCTTTCCACTCATCCTCGGCGCGCTGCAGATCGGCAGCCAGCGTCTCCAGCTTCTCCCGCTCCACCCGCACGAAGCGCGTGTAGGGCGCAACTGCCTCCCGGATGCGCTGCACACTGGCAGTCAGTTCCGATTCGAACTGCTGGGTGATAGCGGTATCGAGCCGCCGCCGCAGGTCGCCGATGCGCGTGCGCAGCTGCGCCTTCACCTTCTGCCGCCGGTAGGGGAGCACATAGAGACCGAGCGCGGCAATCGCACTGGCGCCGAGGATACCGGTCACATCGAGGAAGGTCGTATTCAGGATCACCACCAGGATCGCGCCCAGGCCGATTGCGCCGGCCTCGACCGCGGCCGTCTGGATGATGGCCCGCTGCACATCCTGGGCCAGCTTCAGCGCCTCCGCCTCGCGGTCATACGAGTCGACCACCTCCTGCGCGCTGCGGCCGATGCTCTTCAGCAGATTCTGGCGGTTGAAATCGAAATCTCCCCGCACCTGGCCGATCATCTGGTCCGTGTGCTGGAGCGAGCGGCGCTCGATGAACTCCATCACCGCCTGCCACTGGCGGTAATCGCGCTCGACCAGCCAGTCGATCAGTTCGTTCACATGATGCTCGACTGCGCGGCTGCTGTCGGCCAGTACGCGGCGCTCGAACTCACCCCGCAGCCGCTCGCTGTTCACCAGCTCGACGATGCGGGTGATGCGCAGATTTTCGTCGAAGAAACGGTCTCCCCGCTCTGCCATCTCGTAGAGGACATTGTCGACGCGGTCGCTTTGGTAGCGGAAGTCTCGCCGCATATCGTTCTGGTAGGCCGCCAGCTGCTGGTCGATGTCGTCCAGCGCCCGAAAGTCGCCTTTGAGCAGGGCCTGGCGCTGGCTGATCACATCCTGGTACTTGGCGATCAGCGCAGCGGCGATGCCAATCGGGTTCGAGAGCTGCAGCCGCACACGCTCCCCTGCGTCCAGAAAGTCGAGAATGTACTGCTCCAACGCGCCGAACTGGCTCCGCTCCCAATCCGAGGAGTCCGTTGCACCCGCGCCTTGCAATTTCGCTGCCAGCGCCAGGCGCGCGCTGACCGCAAAAATCGCCGGCGCAACCCCGAGCAGCTCGTGAGCGTTCCGGCGCACGAACTCCAGCACCTCCCGCTGCTCCGCCTCCGCAGTCAGCAGTTCGATCTTGTTGACCACGATCACGACCTTTTTGCCCCAGTCCCGGATCTGTTGCAGGAAGGAGCGCTCCGATTCGCTGAAAGGCCGGTCCGCGCTGGTGACGAAGAGGACGAGGTCGCTGCGGGGCACGAAATGTTCGGTCAACTCCTGGTGGTGGCGGATGACAGCATTCGTGCCGGGCGTGTCGACCAGGTTGACCTCCTGCAGCCAGGGGACGGGCAGGCGGCGCACCGCCATCCCGCTGTCCGCGCCCGGCTGTTGGGCCGCATCGCTGTGGCGGATCAGGACCAGTTCGCTGGTGGTCGGCACGACGCCTTCGGGCAGATAGTCGCCCCCCAGCAGTGCGTTGATGACCGCGCTTTTGCCGGCGTTGAACTCGCCCACCACCACCATCAGAAACAGTTCCTCCAATTGGGCCAGCGCGTTGCCGATCAGCCCCAGGTCGGCGTCGGGCGCGTCCAGGCGCGCCAGCGCCACCTGCAGGTCGCCCAGCAAGCGGCGCTCTTCCTGTAAAATGTGGCCCTGCTCAGCGGTCAAAACTTGCTGCACGCTTTTCCTCTATAAAGGCTGAAATCCATGTCGGACGCGGCACAGGGCATTCTAGCACAGGGGGGCTTGCGTTCATATCATCCGGGCGTGATGGGGCGGGCATATTGGAACAGGGGCGAAGATGCCTGTGGGACAGTTATTGGCGAGTTCATGTCCACGTATCTCTACGAATGTTACATGAGAGGCCGTGAGAGTTTGAAAGCAGAAGTGGTGCGCAAATTAATTTGAGTCAGTAGTGTCCCCCTAGTAGTCCAATACGCATTTGAGCTCCATGTGGCATCAGCACCGGGGCAAGGGGCGCGAGGTGGACGCCAATATCCAGGAGAACTGGAATAATTTGAGAATCTAGTATAAAGTTTCCCTTTGAAATGAATTAAACCGATTGGGTTTCTCTCTTGACAACTCTTTTTACATAGATTAAAATTGGGAACAATTTATAACCCGTTGTTCTGGGGCTTTATGAAAGTCTTCAATACTCCGCAAATTGAAAAGGCTTACAATAAGTATACCGACGCCATCGGCCCGTTGCAGAACTGGTATCAGGAAGTCGAAGAGGCGGACTGGGACACACCGGCCAAGCTAAAGGAACGATATCCGAACGCCAGTATTATTCGTGGAGATCTTGTTGTCTTCAACATCAAAGGCAATCGCTACCGGCTGGTCGCGAGAATCAACTTTCGCAGGCATCTGGTATTCGTAAAGTTCTTTGGCACGCACAAAGAATACGACCGCATCAATGTCGAGGAGGTGTAATTCAATCCACTTGGAGGACAGTTTCCTTTGGGAAACGACTACAAAAGGCGAGGAGACAACGATGAGCAGTGTTATTAAGCCAATTCGTACAGAGGAGGATCATCAACGTGCATTGGCGCGTATCGATGAGATCTTCGGCGCTGAGGAGGATACGCCCGAGGGCGACGAGCTTGATGTTCTTGTGGATCTTGTTATGTATTACGAATCCAAAACGGTGGACATGGGCTTCCCCGACCCGGTTTCGGCCATCAAGTTTCGCATGGATCAGGCCGAATTGACGCAGCGTGACCTCATACCCTACATAGGCAGCCGGGCTAAGGTATCCGAGGTCCTGTCTGGCAAGCGGGATCTCACAATGTCGATGGCGCGCGCACTGCACCAAAATCTAGGAATACCGGCCGACGTGTTACTGCAGAAGCCCGGCGCGGAGTTCGATTCATTGTTGGAGGAGATCGACCCGCGCCGCTATCCTGTGAAGGAGATGGCGAAGCGCGGCTGGATCGATCAGATTCCCGACCTCGCTGACCGGGCCGAAGAGTTGATCCGCGACTTGATCGAACAGGCCGGCGGGATGCAAGTCGCGGCCGCTCCTCTTTACCGCAAGAACGGCCACCGCCGCATCAACGCCAAGGCCGACCCCTACGCGCTGAGAGCCTGGTGCTGGCGTGTGCTTGGCCTTGCCAACGAGAATCCCCCCCAAGCGGCCTACCAATCGGGCACAGTGACGCCCGAGTTTATGCAGGAAGTCGCCCACCTGAGCGTCTCTGAAGATGGCCCGCGTCGGGCGCAGGAGCGTTTGGCCGAACACGGAATCTCCCTTGTTGTTGAACGGCATTTGCCCCGCACCCATCTCGACGGCGCGGCACTGCGCCTGCGAGATGGCCGCCCAGTAATCGGCCTCACGCTGCGATACGACCGAATCGACAACTTCTGGTTCAGCCTGATGCACGAGTTGGCCCATGTCGGCCTGCATCTGGACAATGGTGAGGAGGAACCGTTCATCGACGACCTTTCGCTGAACGTTACCGACCCGCTTGAGAAGGAGGCCGACCGACACGCCCGGGACGCGCTGATCCCGCCGGAAATCTGGGAATCGAACCCTGTGCGTGAAAGGGCGACTGTGCTGGAGGTCTACGACCTGGCCCAGGAGCTGGGTGTCCACCCGGCGGTTATCGCCGGCCGCGTGCGCCACGAGAAGGGGAACTACCGGCTGCTGTCGCAGCTGGTTGGGAGCGGGAAGGTTAGAAGGCAGTTTGAGAGCTGAGCTGTCCGGCGCAGATATGATTCTCTCAGAACCGCCTGGGAAGGATTGCAAAAGCGCGAACTCGGTGACGTACTGTATGAGATCTGCCGTGCGGCCTGCGTCAAGGACTTCGAACGCGTGCTGGAGCAGCGCGGCCAACTCGTCGTCGACCTAGAGGAGGCGTGGGATCTGGTGCCTCTGCCATATCAACTGCTATTTGAGTACATGTACGTTAAAGAGCCTTCAGTTGAACTAGTTGATCGTTTTGAGAGCCGGGTACAATCTCTGGATCAACTTATCAAGTTAGCCGTTTCATGCTCCCGCATCCTATCTTCTCTGCGTGATAATTTGCGGCTCAAGCTCATTTCCCTTGAGCCGCGGGTAGGGGAGACAGAAGACCAGGAAGAAAGCGCACTGAGAAAACAAGACGGCAGCCTTTAAGGACTGATAGTCTGTTCACAATAAGGGAGGAAGTCGTTCAGCAAGGATTCCGAAACAGGAAACTGAGTATGCGCTTGATTTCCGCTTGGATTCTCAAAAAAGACAGCTGTGCGTGATACACTGAGTCCTAAACAGGCGTGAGGGTCATCGTCAGCTACCAACATAGTTAAAGTCTAGAGGGTATACCGATATGTTCTTGGATCAGATCGATATAGTCAACTTCAGAGGAATCCGCGAATTGAGTCTCAAGCTTGACGAAACTACCGTTCTTATAGGTGAAAACAACTCCGGCAAAACTACGATATTGGAGGCGCTTCAGATTTGCTTGAGTCGAAGCCTGACTCGCAGGGGTGGCATATTTTCGGAGTATGACTATCATCTACCGCATATGGATAGCCAACCGGTAGACAGCGAAGGCATTGAAATTACTTTGCATTTCGTTGAACGTTTTGTCGACGATTGGCCGGATGAAGTGATTCAAACCCTTTCAAATGCGGTGCAGATCTGTGAAGATGGTCGGCAGTGCGTTGTACTGCGCGTCAATAGCCGTTTTGACAATGAAACAGACGGTTATGTGACGATTTGGAATTTCCTGAATACGCAGGGAGACGCCCTGCCAAATGCTCGAAATCCCCGTAACATCATTGAGTTGCAGAGACTTACGCCCGTTTTCTATCTAGCAGCATTGCGTGATTCAGCCCAAGAGTTCAGACCTCGTTCTCCCTTCTGGGGGCCGTTTGTTCGCTCCTCAAGAATCAGCTCAGATCTGAGAGAGGAACTTGAGAATGAACTTGCAGAACTTAACGAAAAGGTCTTAAGTTCTCACGAATCGTTTGGCGCAGTTAAAGAGCGGCTGAGCAATACCGCTAAATTGGTTCCTCTCAATAGTGACGAACCAGTAGGCATTGAAGCCATACCAAGCAAGGTTTTTGATATCCTATCCCGCACACAGGTGATGCTCAATTCAACCAGCGGGGCGCGGTTGCCTATAGGACGCCATGGCGAAGGCACACAGAGCTTGGCTGTAATATGTCTGTTTGATGCATTTCTCGAGAGCAGGCTAGAGGACAGCTACACCGAGTATACCACTCCGATACTGGCGCTCGAGGAACCGGAAGCGCATCTTCACCCTTCAGCTACTCGCTCAATCGCCATACATCTTCACGAAATAGGAAGTCAAAAAATTATTGCTACCCATTCAGGTGACTTGGTTGCAAGTATCCCACTCACGTCTCTGCGAAGGCTTCGCCGACAAGACGGTGATATAGCGGTCTTCCAGATCGAGGAAGGCGCGCTAACAGAAGAAGAAATACGAAAGCTCGATTACCATGTTCGCTCTACAAGAGGTAGCCTCTTGTTTGCACGCTGTTGGCTCTTGCTAGAGGGAGAAACAGATTGTTTACTCTTTGAGGAATGCGCACGAATTGCCGGATACGATCTGGTTTCCGGTGGAATAAGTTGCATCGCCTTCCAACAACAGGCAGGAGTTGGCTCGTTTGTCCGGCTCGCGAATTTACTGGGAATCGAATGGCTAGTAGTAGCGGATGGCGATTCTTCCGGCAGCAATTATATCAACAGCGCCGCGAGGCACATTAACAACAGACCCCACAACCGTCATCTTCACCAGTTGGCGCATGGGGACATGGAGTTGTTCCTATGTATGAATGGTCACGGTTCAGTCTTTGAGGAAAATGTGTCTCCCCAAAAGGAAAACAATGTGACTGCAGAGAATGGTTCACTGAAGTATTGGAAGCAAGTCCTCGAGGCTCAGTCAAACAAGCCAAAACCGCAAATGGCCGGCGAGGTAGTCGACAAGATCGAGCAAGAGGGGGAGCAAGGTATCCCAACACAGATGCGCACGATCCTTGACGTTGCTGTCGAACTTGCGGAGGAGACGCTGTGATGCTAGATCTGTTGTCGCTTAATGCAAATCAACTTGAATCGGTCAACTGGAACGAAGGGCCGCTCCTAGTACTGGCAGGGCCGGGTTCGGGAAAGACTCGCGTCCTCACCTATCGCATTGCCCGACTCATCGAAGAATCCGCAGGCAAGCATTTCAGAATCCTTGGCCTAACCTTCACAAACAAAGCTGCCGCTGAAATGCGGAAGCGCATTGAAGCTCTTGTTCCCAACGCGGGCGAGCGTACCTTGTTGACTACCTTTCACTCATTCAGCGTCGGTCTCCTGCGTCAGCACGGATCCCATATCGGCCTTCGCCCTGACTTTACAATTCTGTCACAGTCTGCTGACCGTGAAGCCGTGCTCAATGAAGCGATTGGAAGAGCAAGAAAAGAACAGTTTGAGCTTTCTTACAGCGGCCAACAGCTGTTGCCTCTTATAACCTGGCTTCTAGATAACTGCGTGGGTGTTGACGATGCTGACGGAACCCTTCAGGCGCATGAAGTTGCCAGCGTAGAGGGAATCGCGGCTTGCTACCGCAATTACAGAAATCTGATGATTGAGAACAGCCACCTGGACTTCGGGTGCCTCATCGCGGAAACCTTGAATCTGCTTGACAACACACCCGCTGTGAGAAAGCAAGTCAATCGAATCTACACATATGTTTGCGTAGATGAATTTCAAGACACAAATCTTGCGCAGTATCGCTTGCTGTGCAATATCGTAAATCCAGCCATAACGAACCTGTTTGTGGTCGCTGACGAAAATCAAATAATTTACCAATGGAATGGGGCCAATCCAGAGAGGCTCAGGTCTCTTCGCCGCGATTTTGAGATGTCCGTTCTTCGGCTTCCCCGAAACTATCGTTGTCCGCGGGTAGTGATTGAAGCCGCCAATAAGCTCATCGCACATAATAGCTCCTTTGATTCGGAGAAATCAGTTCAAGTTGCCCACAAGCAGAGTGACAAAGGCAACAGAATCAGAGTCAAGAACTTTCGTTCTTTTCTTGACGAAGCGGATTGGGTTGCAACGGATATCGCATTACGGGCCAAGGACGAGAGTTACAATTGCGTTGTGCTGGCGCGTACGCGCCGGCTCTTGTCAGAGGTTCTCAAGGCACTGAAGTCAAGAGGAGTTCCTGGGTATCTGGCGATGCGAAAGGACGAGTTTGTTAGCAAACCGATGGTTTGGCTGCACGCTATGTTGCGACTGGCAAATGCCAGACAAGACCGCGAGCAACTCCGAAGAGTCTGCAATTCGTTCAATGATCTCGTAGACATTGAACTCATCGTGGGAGACATTATTTCTGATTCAGTGGCAGCTGATGGTGACTATCTACGTGCATGGTTCCGAGTAGTTATGCGCCTAGAAAACTTGGACTGTAGGACAAGAAAGTTCCTCGATGAAGCTGTATCGAAACTTGCGGACAGATTGGACTTTAGGTCTTTTGTGAAACTGAGCTTCGAATGGCTGGACAATCTGTCCGACAATGGTTCTGAAACTGACGATAAATCGTCTGAATATCAAGAAGAAAGGGACACATGGCGTGGCCTTGAGAATGAAGTCAATAGTGAACTAGCTTGGGATAGAGTCACCTTGAACGTCCTTTTGCAAGGACTAGATCTCCGTTCCAAAACACCGAATCCACGAACTGGAGCAGTGCCTTGTTTCACAATCCATGTCGCAAAAGGCATGGAGTTCGATCACGTTTATCTGGTTGGGCTAGTGGAAGATCAGTTGCCAAGTTGGTCGGCAGTCAAAAAAGGTGCCGATAGTCACGAAATGCAGGAAGAGAGACGAAACTGTTTTGTAGCGGTAACTCGAACGCAGGAAAGCTTGACATTGACTTACTCACGCGAAGTATTCGGCTGGACCAAGAGGCCTTCAAGATTTCTCAAAGAAATGGAGTTAGTGTAGAACACCAATGAAACTAATAGTCTGGATGTCTCAAGATAGCGGACGAGATACCTGCGTTCCAAGAGTGAAACGCTTTCAGCAAGACTAGGTTTCGAGAGGGAATCGTTGTACTCGTCGGTAACGGACCATAACTCAGAATAGAATCTGTCTGTCCTCGACAACCTTCGTGTGTTGATGGATCAGTCTTGAAAGGAGACATTTCGAGAAAATTCAGCATTGACGACGTTTATGCTCTTAGGTCGGTGCCGCCCACGGCCTTCTTCTTCTACGCCTGTTCCAAGAGGTAGGTCGCGGGAGAGGCATACGGCAATTTTTCCGACCTTTGAACAGCTGAGGAGCTGCTGGGGATCCTTTCGGTGCGAACACAGGAACTTGGCGACTACTTCAACTTCGTATCGCGGCCCACCGAAGACTTTGCCGACGTATACAAACTAACGTTCTTGGCGATTTGGTCACAGCTGAAGGTGCATGCGCTGCGTTGTTCTGTTGCCAAGATTGATGTAGAGTCAAGTGAAATTGCGAGTGTAAACTATCTGGGAGTGCATTTTCCATGACACCGGTCCGATATCACTTGGGACACTTTCCCCCACAGAATCTGGATTGGCAAAGGCTGTTGCCGCTCATCGGCCCGGCACATGCCGCGGTAGCCGGCTACGAGGGAATGCTGCAAGGCTTACCCAATGCCAATGTGCTTCTTTCCCCCCTAGCCTCACAAGAAGCTGTTCTGTCCAACCGCATAGAAGGCACGCAAACGAATTTGACCGACCTACTGACGTTTGAAGCGGAAGGAAACCTGTCGGACGAAAGCACACCATCGAAAGTCGACAATCGTGAGGTATTGAATTATCGAATAGCGCTCCATGCAGCAAAAGATAACCTGGAAGCACTCCCACTTTCGCAGGGCCTTATCCGGCAAACGCATGAGATTCTGATGCAAGGAGTCCGGGGACAGTTTAAGTCTCCCGGAAAATATCGGCGGAAACCAGATAGCTGTTGGATCGGAGGCCACACTATAGAAGATGCCCGGTTTATCCCTTGTCCGGTCGAAGAATTGAACTCCGCTATGAATGCCTTAGAGTCCTATATACACGATGAAGCTCCTGATATGTTACTTCAACTCGCGATCGTCCATGCCGAATTCGAAGCTATTCATCCTTTCCTGGATGGCAACGGACGGATGGGCCGCTTGATTATTCCTCTCTTCATGGTCTACAAGGAACTCTTGACGTCCCCAAGCTTCTACATCAGCGAGTATCTTGAAAGTCATCGCGATGAGTACTTTGCCCGATTACTTGCGGTCTCTCGGGATGATGACTGGACTGGATGGTGCGCGTTCTTTTTGACCGCAATCATTGAGCAGGCACGTGCCAATCAGCAGAAGATTCACAACTTGCTAAAGCTCTACGATGAATTCAAAGAACGGATTGTTGAGGCGACTCACTCACAGTACAGTGTACGGGCGCTTGACTCGATATTCGGCAGACCGGTTTTTCGGACAACTGATTTTGTGAAAAATTCAGGTATCCCAGAATCGACTGGGAGATCCATTCTGCGCGTCCTCAGAAAGCGTGGCTTACTGAGTGAGTTGAGACAGGCGAGAGGCCGCCAACCTGCAATCCTGGTTTTCGTCGACCTACTGAATATCGTGGAAGGCCGTAACCTGTTTTGAGGTTCATCTATTAACAACAAACCGCCTTGTTGTTAGTGAAGCACTATTTTGTTAACAGCAAAACGGTTTGATGTGCACAGATGAACAACAAAAAAGGACTCTCGCCAGTTCATGCCCGCTTTTACGGTGATTACCCTCGCTGAACCTCTCATCGAACAGGCGGAGCTCTTGTCGGAAGGCAGTGCAACGGCCTGCGGCGCCAGTCACAGGCCTCACGGAGCTACTCACCTCCGCATCAGCCCCTCCAGCCGCCCCTTCACATCAGGCCACTCGCTATCGATAACGCTGTAATAGACCGTATGGCGGTCCACGCCGTCACGGGCAATGCGGTGGTTGCGCAATGTGCCTTCCTCGACTGCGCCCAGCCGCAGAATCGCGCGCCGCGACCGTTCATTGCGGCTGTCCGACTTGAGGCTGACTCGGCGCGCAGACAGCGCCTCGAACGCATGCCGCAGCAGCAGGTATTTGCATTCGGTGTTCACGCCGGTCCGCTGCCAGGCGGTGCCGTACCATGTGAAGCCTATCTCCAGCGTACGGTGCTCGCGCACGATGTCTATGTATGCAGTCGAACCCACCGCCTTGCCGGTCTCCAGGTGAATCACGGTAAAGGTGACGCGTGTTCCCGCTGCCAATTCCTCCAGGCATGCCTGGATCCACCCTTCGGCGTCGGAAACACTGCTAAGAGCAGGGCGGGCCGAATATCTCCATATCGATTCCTCCGCGCCGGCGGCATACAGGTCCGCTGCATGCGCCAGCGCGATTGGTTCGAGGCGCACCAGGTTGCCGGTCAGCGTGACAGGCTGCGGGTCAAAGAATGTCTTCGTTATAGCCATGTCAGATTGTAGTAGAGTAGGTAGAGGTATTCTATCGAATTACGAAATGGTAATGGCAACCGTGACCTGCCCCCGACGTTTGTACCACTTGTTATGTTAGTCCGACAAGCACGGGGATAGGGTCGGCAGGCAAGAGGGCCTCAGGCGCCGGCGGCCGGTAGCCCAGGGAGCTGTGCGGTCTGACCTGGT
>MKWU01002129.1_pt1 | contig 30828 bp, 28 predicted proteins | sample 809101 | NCBI WGS metagenome assembly MKWU01 (sample SAMN05860141, study PRJNA318959) | sponge metagenome | host: Aplysina aerophoba | place: Slovenia: Piran, Adriatic Sea, Gulf of Piran | collected 2013-05-07
GCGATCGTGGCCGGGATGCGGTGGAAGTAGTTCTGCGTGAACCGGCTGCGGTACGGCGAGTACTCGCTCTCCTCGTCCCACACGTTCGAGTACAGCCCGAACATGCGCGTGCCCGTGCGGTGCACCCGCTGGCTCACCTCGGACGAGAACACCTTGCCCATCGAGGCTTCCATGTTCGGGATCAGCCCCGACGCCTGCATCGAGGCGATGCGGAACGACAGGTTGAAGCTGATCTGGATCTCGATGTAGCGGTCCGCGATCTCACTGCGCACCGAGGGCATCTCGCCCACGCGCGACTTCGCCGCTCCCTCGTCGCTCCCGATGTACTCGAGGGCCGCCATGAGCTGCCGCTCCATCTCGACGGCGCCGCCGATCGAGGAGCGCTCGTAGTCGAGCAGCGTCATGCCGACGTACCAGCCGCGGTTCACTTCACCCACCACCTGCGTGGCGGGGACACGGACGTCCTCGTAGAACGTCTCGTTGGAGAAGTGCTTCCAGCCGCCGCTGATGAGCGGGCGCACGCTGATACCGGGCGTCTCCATGTCCATGAGCATGAAGCTGATGCCGCGGTGCTTCGGTGCGTCGGGGTCCGTGCGGACGAGCGCGAAGATCCAGTCGGCGCGGTGGGCGTTGGAGGTCCAGATCTTCTGGCCGTTGATGACCCACTCGTCGCCGTCGCGGACGGCGCGCGTCTGCAGCGAGGCGAGGTCGGAACCGGCGCTCGGCTCGGAGTAGCCCTGCGCCCAGTCGATCTCGCCGCTCAGCGTCTTGGTCAGGAACGTGCTCTTCTGCTCGTCGGTGCCGTGCACGATCAGCGTCGGACCCAGCATCGCGACGCCCTGGCCGCCGACCTGCGGTGCGCCCGCCTTGGACATCTCCTCGTTGAGGATGAAGTGCTCCATCGAGGACATGCCGGCGCCGCCGTACTCCTGCGGCCAGTGAGGTGCGACCCAGCCGCGCTCGGCGACCGCCTCTTCCCACTGCTTCGCGGCTGCCTTCGCCTCGTCGCTGCCGAGGTGGCGGTCGGGCTGCCAGTCTCGGGGGTCGCCCTGCGGGGCGAGCCGGCGGTAGTACTCGGGTAGCCGGGTCTGGATGAAGCCCGCCACATCGTCACGGAACGTCGCCTGCTCGGCGCTGTCTCCCCAGTCCATGTCATGTCCTCTCACGCGCGCTATCGCGCTCATTCACCGTCATCGGCCCGCCGGCCACGAGGCATCCTAGCACTGGCCGCCCACGGCGGCAGCGGGCAACTGCGTCTACGCGAGTGCGAGCTATGCGTGGTGGCGCCGCTGCGCTCCGCTGCTAGTCAGCGATGTCCACAGTGAGCGGCCGGTGGTCGCTCTCGCGCCACTCCTCGAACGTGCCGACCTCTACTCCGGTCAGGCGGTCTGCCCACGTCTCGGGGACAAAGCAGTAGTCGATGTGGAACGGCTTGTCCTTCTTCCTCTGATGGTAGTAGGTGGCGTGCGGCTCGTCGCAGGGATCCACGTCATGGAAGCGATGGTAGGCGCTGACCAGTCCGAGCTCGTCCCGCATGCGTCCCAGGAACTCCCGCGACGCGCGTTCCTGGCCCTGCACGCATGGCGAGCTGTTGAAGTCGCCGGCGGCAACCATGGGGAGGTCGAGGTCGTCCGCAGCCGCCTCGCAGGCCGCCATCGCGTCCCACGCCACTTTGTTGAACGGCTCGTGCGTCCAGACCCCGACGAACACGAACGGCTCGGCGGCACGGGCGCCCCCGGGTACGAGCCCCCGGGGCCGGCCCCGGGCCCCCGCGCGGCCCGCCCTCGCGTCCCACGCCACTTTGTTGAACGGCTCGTGCGTCCAGACCCCGACGAACACGAACGGCTCGGCGGCATGGACGACCACGGGTACGACCGTCGGGTGCAGGCCCGGGATCTCGATCCGCTCGATCGGCAACGACGCGGAGGTGCTGACGACCGCCGTGCCCAGGTCATCGTTCTCGCCGCGCCAGATGATGGACGGGTCGTGAGCGTCACGACGGCGGCATTCCTGCAAGGTGACAAGGTCGGCGTCGAGCCGCGACAGCAGGCCCATGCAGCGGTCGATGTCCTTTCCGCGCCCGAACAGGTGCTGGCAGTTCCAGCTTGTCACCCGCATTGCACGCCTCCATTCGGCTCCGCGCGGCGGCAGCACCTCCCTGCTACGTCAATCGCTCCATCAGCGTGTTGATGCGGGCGCGCAGGCCCTCGTCGGCCGTCACCGCCAGCGCGCGCTCGAAGTCCGACCGTGCCTTCCACTGCGACCCCGCGCTCGCGTGAGCCCGGCCGCGGTTCACGAGCGCCGCCACCAGCAGTGGCTGCTGCTCCAACACCTTGTCGAAGTCTTCGATCGCCCCGTGTGGCCGGCCGGCCCCGAGGAGCACGACGCCACGGTTGTTGAGGGCCGTCACGCTGTTCGGCGCGATGCCGATCGCGCGGTCCAGCTCCTCGAGCGCGCGGTCGAACTCGCCGACGTCGGCGAGGACGGCCGCGCGGCCGGTCAGCGCCGCCACCCGGTCTGGATCGCTCCCGATCTCCATCGCCTGGTCGAAGTCGCTGAGCGCGCCGTCCAGGTCGCCCCGCATGCGACGTGTCTCGCCGCGACCGAGGAACGCGTTGACCTTGCCCGGCTGGAGCGCCAGCGCACGCTCGTAGTCCTCGAGTGCCTCGTCCACGCGCCCGAGCGTCCGGCGAGCGGCGGCGCGGCCGCAGTACGGGTCGACGTACGCCGGGTCGATCTCGAGTGCGCGGTCGTAGTCCTCTTCGGCGCGCTGCGGCTGGCCGACGTCGAGCAGGAGATTGCCCCGGTTGTTGTACGGCTCCTTCGAGCCCGGCGCGGTCTCGATCGCGCGCGTGAATTCGGCGAGCGCGCGCTCGGTTTCGCCCGACTGCGCGAACGCGATGCCGCGCTCGTTGAGCTCGTTGGCGATGTCGCTCGGGGTGCGGTCGGGCGAGGATTGATCGGGGGCATCAGCCTTCGGGATGCCCAATCCCGGGGGGCGCGGGCCCGGGCTGCCCGGGCCTGGGTCGCCCGGGCCTGCCGTGCCCGGCTCCGGGGCGTCTCCCCTCGGAATTCCCAGCCTCGGCGCCCTCGGTGGTGGTGCGCCGTCTCGGGGCGTGCCCCCGCCCTCCGTGTCCGGCCCGTCCGGGTGCTGCTCGCCTGCGTCCTGCTCGCTCGCGCTCACCTCGGTGCTCCTTCCCGGCGTTCCGCGCCGCCAGGGCTCAGAACGAGACGACGATGATGATGCCGCTCACGCTCAGGGTAGTGCCAAGCACCACCCGGCGTGTCAGCGGCTCCCTGAGAAACACGATCGCGAAGGGGATCGCGAACAGCGGAGCGCTGGCCGCGAGCACCGCCGTGCGTGCCGCGCCCGCCTCGATCAGTGCGTAGACGTAGAGCAGGTTGGCGACGGAGATGCCCGCGAGGCTCGCGATCGTGATCGTGATCACATCGCGCCGCCGTGAGACGGCGAACCGCAGGTCCTTGCGGCGCACGGTGAGCAGCAGAGCCATCAGCAGGACCGTGCCCGTCGTGATGCGCAGCGCCGCCGAGGGGATCGTGCCGAGGTCGCTGCCCGCGCCTGCCAGCCAGAGCGTCGCGGTCGTCCACAGGATCGGCGCCGCGACGAGCAGCGCGTAGCCCTCGAGGGTGCGCGTCGGCGCGGTGACCGCGACGGGGTCACCCGGCGCCCGCTCGCTACTCGCGCTCACCTGCCAGCGCGAGACGATGAGGTAGGTGCCGCCGACGATGAGCGCGCCGCCGATCGGGAGGCCGAGCGTGAAGCGCTCGCCGAGGATGACGACTCCACCGACCGTGGTCAGCAGGATGAAGAGCCCCGTCGTCACACCGTAGGTGCGCTGCATCCCGGCCACGCGCAGGGCCCGGATGTAGACGGGCTCGGCGACCGCGAAGTCGATGACGCCGCTGCCGACGACAGCCAGCAGCGTGATCGCGCTCGCCCCAGCGATGTCCCCAGCCTGCCCGGACACGATGAGCGCGCCGAGGATGGCTACGGTCGCGAACGAGATCTCGAGGCCCGTGAGGGCCATCGTCGGGAGCCGCGCGCTGAGCGACGTGACGGCAGCGCCAGTGGCGGCCCAGCTCACCGCCATCGTCAGTGCCGCGGCTTCTCCCACGTCCTGCCCTCCGACTCACCTTGAGCCCCGAGGGCTCAGAAGGTGACGACGATGATGATGCCCGCCACGCTCAGGGTCGTCCCCAGCAGCACGTACCGCGTCAGCTGCTCGCCGAGGAATGCGACCGCGAGTGGCATCGCGAACAGCGGCGAACTGGCCGTCAGCACCGAGGTCCGTGCGGCGCCTGCCTCGAAGAGCGCGAAGACGAAGAGCAGGCTGGCGATCGAGATACCCGCGACCCCTGCCCCGGCGATCGTCAGCACATCCCGCCGACTCCGCAGGGCGTCGCCCAGATCGCGCGGCCGCACCAGCAGCAAGAACGCCGTCAGCAACATCGCGCCCGCGGGGACACGCAGCGCGGCCGCGGGGATCGGGCCGACCTCGTCGCTCGTGCGGGCGAGCACGAGCGTGGCCGTCGTCCACATGACGGGCACGAGCACCAGCATCCCGTACGCCCGCAGGTGCCGGGAGCGCACGGTGGCGGGAGCCACGGCCGTCCGAGTCTCGCCGTCGCCGGGGAGCGAGGGAGCAGGGGGACCCCCGTGCGCCGACGGCTCGCGGCGGAAGGCCGCGATGAGGTACGCGCCGCCCACGATCAGCACGCCACCCACTACCAGCCCCGGGGTGAAACGCTCGCCCAGCAACACGATGCCGCCGGTGGTCGAGAACAGGATGAACAGCCCCATCGCGACCGGGTAGGTGCGCTGCATGCCGAGGATGGAGAGCGTGCGCACGTAGATCGGCTCGCCGATCGCAAAGCCGACGACCCCGCTCGCCACGAGGGCCAGCAGTGTGGCGGCGCTCGCCGTCGTCAGATCGTCGTACTGCCCGGTAATCACGAGGGCCGTGGCCAGGATGAGGCTCGCGAACGACGCCATCAGGGCGCCGATCACCAGCGCCGGCACGCGTACGCTCACCGAGGTCATGGCGACGCTCGAGAAGGCCCAACTCACCGCCGCGGCCACCGCGGCTGCCTCGCCCAACTATGCCCCCTGGACCAGTGGTGGCGCCGCGGCAGGCTGCTTCGACGCCGGCCTGCGCGAGATCACGATCAAGCTCGCGCCGAGCGCGATGACCACGGCGAGGGTGAAGAACGCGCCGCTGTAGTTGCCGACGGCGTCGTAGTAGTACCCGGTCAGGATCGGGCCCGTCACGGCGATGAGCACGCTGATGGGCAGTCCCGTGCTGCGCACCGAAGCGATGTAGCGTCGGCCGAAGTACCACGCCCATACGAAGTCGAACAGCGGGAACATCCCGCCCACACCGAAGCCGAAGAGCGAGAACACGACCAGCAGCGCGATCAGCGACACGCCCGAGGCCAGCGGCATCAGCGCGACCGACGTGCCCATCATCGCCATCGCGAGCACGGAGAGCCCACGTGGGGAGCGCTTCTGCATCACCGATGCCCAGAAGAACTTCGAAAGCAGCGCGACGCCGCCCTGCACCGCGAACACGAACGCGGCCTGTGACCGCGTGTAACCGTCGTCGGTCATGAAGGGGATGACGTGCGCGTACATGGAGGCCACCACGGCGACGCCGAGCGCGAACCCGACGGCAACAAGCCACAGCGCGCTCGTCCGTACCGCCTCACCACGCGTGTAGGAACTCACGAAGTCGCGGCGCACCATCTCCATCTGGCGTCGCTCCTCCTCGGTGGGTTCCTCGTAGCCGGTCTTGCCGTCCGGCAGGAGCCCGTAGTCCTCCGGCTCGCGGCGCATGATGACCGCGCATGGGTACACGAGGATCAGCGTGGCGAACCCGAGCACGACCCACCCGGTCTCCCAGCCGTAGTTGTCGACAATCGGTGTCAGCGCGAGCGGCGGGATGACGCCACCCAGCGATGGACCGATCGAGGCCAGGGCGATGACACGCCCCCGGTTCACCACGAACCACTTCGAGAGCGTCGCGTTGACGACGAACGGCCCGACCATGAACAGGCCGAGCTGGCTGAGTGCCCCACGCACGAGGATGAACTGCCACAGTGACTCGATCTGCGAGACCGCGATCAGAGAGAGCCCGCCGACCGTGCCGCCAACGAGCATGATCGGTCGCGCGCCGTAGCGGTCGATGAGCGGGCCGATGAAGAAGCCGCTGATGCCGCCGATGCCGAAGCCGATCGAGGCGGCCAGCACGAACTCGGAGCGCGTCCACCCGAGCTCCTCGGTCATCGGCACGAGGAAGACGCCGGTGACCTGCGCGGCGAAGCCGATGGTCACGAACTGGGTGATGATCGCGCCGGTGAAGATCCACCAGCCCCAGAACACGCGCGGGGCGCTCGGCGCAGCATCCACCTCCGCCATGGCTCCGTGCGTCATAGGCGACCCCCGGCGGCGGCGCTACACGTCCACACATACCCCGCCGGGGTAGTGTACGGGCTTGACGCCCTACTGCACGACGCGCGCTCGCGACGAGCCGACAGGTCGAGCACCCATCCGTTATGTTCGGAGCGTTACTCGGGTGTCAACGACCCTGCCACCGCGCCTCGCGCTTCTCGGCGAAGGCGATCGGGCCCTCCTTCGCGTCGTCCGAGGGAAGCACCTTGCGGAGGACCAGCTCGCCGACGCGCTCCGAGTCGCCGACCAGGGCCTGGCGCCAGCTCAGTGCGACCTGCTTCGTGCCCTCGATCGAGAGCGGCGCGTTGCTCGCGATCAGCTCCGCGATCTCGACCGCGCGAGGAATGAGCCGCTCCGGCTCGACGACCTCGGTCACGATCCCGAATTGCAGCGCCTGCTCCGGCGAGATGTGGTCGCCGGTGAGCAGCACGTAGTTCGAGGCAGCCGCGCCGATGCTGCGCGGCAAGTGGTACATCGCGTATCCCGCGATGGTGCCGCGCTTCACCTCGAACAGCCCGAAGTACGCATCCGTCGAGCAGATCCGGATGTCGCAGTCGAGCGCGTACTCCATGCCGCCGCCGATCGCGAGGCCATTAACCGCTGCGATGAAGGGCTTCGGGCTGCGCATGAACACCATGGAGCCGAGGTCGAACCAGCGCGGGTCGATGGAGTCATCGTCGCCACGGGCGCGCTCGGCGGTGTCCTTGAGGTCCGCACCGGCAGAGAACGCGCGGCCGGCGCCGGTCAGGATGCCGACGCGCATGTCCGGGTCGGCGTTGAAGTCGGCCACCGCCTCGTCCATCGCGTGGGTGAGGGTGTGGCTCATGGCGTTGAGACGCTCGGGGCGGTTCATCGTGAACAGCGCGTAGGAGTCGCGCTTCTCGTAGGTCACGTCCGGCATCGCCCGCTCCACTCGTGAGCCGCGCCTTGCCGCTTCCGACCTGGCGCCGGCCATCCGCTCCGATTGCGCCGCAGTCTAGCGGAGGCGATCGGACGCAGGACGGCCCGCACCTCTCGGTGCGGGCCACCCGTTACGTTCGACGCGAAGGACTGGGCACTAGCGACCCTGCCAGCGCGGCTCGCGCTTCTCGGCGAAGGCCACGGGGCCCTCCTTGGAGTCCTCGGAACTGAGGACCTTCTCGTTGACGAGCGCGCCGACGGCGAGGGAGTCGGTCATCTTGGCCTTGCGCCAGGACTGGGCGACCTGCTTGGTGCCCTGGATGGACAGCGGCGCGTTCGTGGCGATCAGCTCCGCGATCTCGACCGCGCGCGGGATCAGCTGGTCGGGCTCGAGCACCTCAGTCACGATCCCGAACTGGAGCGCCTGCTCCGGGCTGATGCGGTCGCCGGTGAGCAGCACGTAGTTCGAGGCCGCCGCGCTGATGACGCGCGGGAGGTGGTAGATGCCGTACCCGGCCAGGATGCCGCGCTTCACCTCGAACAGGCCGAAGTACGCATCCGTCGAGCAGATGCGGATGTCGCAGTCCAGCGAGGTCTCCATGCCGCCGCCGATGGCGAGGCCGTTGATCGCGGCGATGAACGGCTTGGGGCTCCTCGAGTAGACCATGCCGTCCATCTGCGGCGCGCTGGTGTCGAACGCCCGGCCGCCGGGGCCGGAGACGCGCTCGGCCATCTCCTTGAGGTCCGCGCCCGCGCAGAACGCGCGGCCGGAGCCGGTGACGATGCCGGCGCGCATGTTCACGTCCGCGTTGAAGTCCGCGACGGCCTCGGCCATCTCGGCCATGAGCGTGCCGCCGAGGGCGTTGAGGCGCTCGGGGCGGTTCAGCGTGAACAGCGCATAGAAGTCACGCTTCTCGTAGATTACGTCCGGCATTCGCCAGCTCCTCTCGTGTGCAGCGCCTCGCCCGCTCCGACGTTCGCGCCGGCCCGTCACTTCCGGGCGCACGCAGTCTAGCGAACGCGCGGCCTCCGCGCCTCGCGGCGTGAGCGTGACGCGAGTCAGGCCGTCGCCGCGCGTCTCCAGACCCCTCACCCCAACCCTCTCCCCAGGGAGAGGGGCAGGGCCAGGTTCCCTCGCCCCGTCCGCGGGGAGAGGGCGGAGGGTGAGGGGTCCGATCTGATCCCTGCGCCGCGCCGGACCCGCCTCGACGCTTGAAAGGCGGGCCCGCGCCGCCTACCGTCAGGCAACCGGCTCAGGGGGCCTCGATGGCCGGACCGCTGCTCGGCATCCGCGTGTTGGACCTCACCCAGGGGGTCGCGGGTCCCTACGCCACCAAGCTGCTCTCCGACTACGGCGCCGACGTCGTCAAGATCGAGCGGCCCGACGGCGGCGACCCCACAAGACGCATCGGGCCGTTCCCCGCCGACCAGCCTCATCCCGACCGCAGCGGCCTGTTCTTCGAGCTCAACAGCGGCAAGCGCAGCGTCACGCTGAACCTCGCCACCGCCACGGGGCGACGCATCCTCCAGCGCCTCACCGCCGACGTCGACCTCGTTATCGAGTCGTTCCGCCCGGGCGCTCTTGCCCGCCTCGGCCTCGACGCCGATCGGCTCGAGGCGATCCAGCCGGCGGCGGCGCTCGTGCAGCTCAGCAACTACGGGCAGGACGGCCCCTACCGCGACTTCGAGCTCGACGACCTCGGCGCGTACGCGATGGGCGGCGTGCTCTCGCTCACCGGCGCCGAGGGTCGCGAGCCCGCGCGGATCGGGCTCTATGCGCCGCTCTTCCTCGCCGGTGGCGTGCTCGCGACGTACACCATCGGCGCGGTCTTCGGCTCGCGCCGCACCGGGCGCGGCGAGCGCGTCGACGCCTCGCTGATGGAGATCCTCGCCAGTTCGATGGACCGAGGCGGCCCGAACCTCGTCGCGTACCAGTACGCGGGCGCGCTCTCGACGACGCGCTCGGCGTCGCAGCTCCGCAACGCGATGCCAAACGGCGTGTTCCGCTGCACGGACGGCTATGTCTCGATCGCCGGGCAAGCGACGTTCTTCCCTCGCATGGCCCGCATGATCGAACGCCCCGACCTCGCCACCGACGAGGCGTTCCTCGCACGCCTCGACGACCCCGACTTCCTGCCCGAGGTCGAACCGCTGCTCACCGACTGGCTCGCCGCCCACACCAAGCGCGAGGCGATGGAGCGCGGGCAGGCCGAGGGCCTGCCGATCAGCGCGCTCAACACGATGGAGGACGTCTTCAACGACCCGCACCTGCACGAGCGTGAGTTCTTCGAGACCGTCCCGCAGCCGGCGGTCAGCGAGGTGCTCTTGCCTGGGTTGCCGCTGCGAATGTCCGACACGCCGGGCGAGGTGCGGCCCGCGCCCACGCTCGGCCAACACACGGTCGAGCTGCTCACCGGTGACCTCGGCTACACGAAGCAGGACATCGCCGTGCTGCGCCAGCGGGAGATCGTCTGATGACTGCATTCGATCCCGGCGACGACCCTCGGCCGCTCGCGGGCGTGCGCATCCTCTCGCAGGCGATCGTATGGGCGGGCCCGACCGGCACGCTCATGCTCTCCGACCTCGGCGCCGAGGTGATCGAGATCGAGTCGATCCAGCACTTCACGCCGACGCGCGGCAACGTGCGCCACGTCCCGCCCGAGCAGGCGCAGGGGCCCGTCGGCACGAGCTTCGCGAACCGCGACGTCAGCGAGGGCTTCTGGAACCGCCGCAACTCCTTCAACTACGCCTCGCGCGGCCACAAGAGCATCACGCTCGACCTCCGCAGCGAGGCGGGCCGCGAGCTGTTCTTCGACCTCGTACGCATCTCCGACGCCTACCTCGAGAACAGCGCGGCGGGAGTCGTCGACCGCCTCTTCGGCGGGTGGGAAGCGGTGTCGAAGGTGAACCCGATGCTCGTGATGGCGAGCTTCCCGGGGTTCGGGCTGGACGGCCCGTACAGCCACTTCAAGGGTTACGGCGCGACGATGGAGGCCGTAGCCGGACACACGATGCTGCGCGGCTACCGCGGCGAGTCCCCCGCCGAGGTCTCGGCGACGTTCCACGGCGACCCGAACGCGGGCGCGCACGCCGCCTTCTCGATTATCGCGGCGCTGATCGCGCGCGAGCGCACGGGGCGCGGACAGTTCATCGAGATCTCGCAGTCCGAGGCGGTGGCCCACCACGTCTCGTACGGCTTCATGGACTACTCGCTCAACGGCCGCGTGCAGGAAGCGCCCGGCAACCGCGACCCCTCGATGGCGCCATGCGGCCTCTTCCCCGCGCGCGGCGAGGACGCCTGGATCGCCATCGCCATCCCGGGCGACGCGGCATTCAGCGCGCTCGCGACTGTGCTCGGGCTGCCCGGCCTCGCGGACGACCCGCGCTTCGCCACCGTCGTCGCACGCAAGCGCAACGAGGACATCCTCGAGGAGATCGTGGCGGGCGCGACGGCGAACCGCACGCCCGCGGAGTGGATGGCGCGCCTACAGGCAGTCGGCGTGCCGGCGGCGATCGTCTACCACCAGCCCGACATGTTCGACGACCCACAGCTCCTCGCCCGCGAGTTCTTCGCCGAGATCGGCCACCCGACGATCGGCCCGTACCTGTACCCCGGCGCGATGGCGAAGCTCGCGCGCGGCCCGGCCGACCTCCATACCCCCGCGCCCACGCTGGGCCAGCACAACGAGGAGATCCTGCAGGGCCTCCTCGGAGTCGACGACGCGCGCTACCAGCAGCTCATCGACGACGACGTGATCGGCACCGTCTACCTGGAAGACGCGCGCTGACGCGCCCCGGAGATCCGACGATTCAGCCCGCAACGCCCCGGCGCGCTATCATCGGCAGCAGCATGCTTACGTCGAGCACCACTGACGCACGCGCGCGCCACGAGGCGGGCCCGCCTCGATGACCGTCACGCGCGACCAGGAAGGCGCCACGACGACGGGCGCCGTCGGTAACGGCGCCTCGACGACCGTGGCAGGCATCGCGCCGCCCGCGCCTCCGAAGCGCAAGGGCATCTTCTTCGGCTGGTACATCGTTGCCGGCGGCTTCGTACTGAACGCCATCCTCGGCGGGCTCATGTTCCACGCCTTCGGGCTGTACGTCGTGGAGTTTGTCGAGGAGTTCGGGTGGAGCCGCACGGCGCTCTCGATCGCCTTCTCCATCCAGATGGTCGAAGCCGGCCTGCTCGGCCCTATCCAGGGCTTCGTCCTCGACAAGTACGGGCCACGGCGCATCATGCTCGTCGGGATCACCATCTTCGGCATCGGCTTCTTCATGCTGAGCCAGATCAACACCCTCACCGAGTTCTACATTGCCTTCATCGTCATCGCGCTCGGCATGGGCGTCGGCTCGATGATGGGCGTCGCGGTTGCGGTCGTGAACTGGTTCAACCGCAAGCGGGCGCTCGCGACGGCGATCATGACCATTGGCTTCGCCTTCGGGGGGTTCCTCCAGCCGGGCGTTGCCTGGGCGCTCGAGAACATCGGCTGGCGTGAGACCTCGATCATTTCGGGGATGCTGGTGCTCGGCATCGGGCTCCCGCTCGCCATGCTCATGCGCCACCGCCCGGAGCAGTACGGCTACGGCGTCGACGGCGACCCGCCGCGCCAGGGGCTCGGCGCCACAGGCACGATGGAGGAGTACGACCCCGACGAGATCAACTTCACGTGGCAGGAGGCGATGCGCACGCGCGCGTTCTGGCTCATCTCCGTCGGCCACGCCCTCTCGCTGCTCGTCATCGGCGCCGTGATGGTGCACTTCGTCTCGTACGTCAGTGACAGCCTCGGCTTCTCGCTGGGCCAGGCAGCGAACCTGCTGCTCGTGATCACGGTGTTCACGGTGGCCGGGATGCTCATCGGGGGCTACCTGGGCGACCGCATGCCGATGCGCCACATCCTCGCGGTGGCGATGATCGGGCACATGGTGTCGCTGTTGGTGCTCACACTCTGGGCGACACTGGCGGGAGCCATCACATTCTCGATCATCCACGGACTCGCGTTCGGCGCCCGTGGCCCACTCACGATGGCGATCCGGGCGGAGTACTTCGGCCGCGCCTCCTTTGGCACGGTGATGGGATTCTCGTCACTGATCATCCTCCTCGGCATGGTGTTCGGCCCCATCCTCGCGGGGCTCAGCTACGACCTCACCGGCTCGTACCAGACCGGCTTCATCGGCCTTGCACTCGTCGGCGGCGTCGGCTCGATCGCCTTCGTCTTCTCGACACGTCCCGCCCCACCACCGTCGTGGGTCGCCCGACAGGCCGCGGGGCTCGTACCGAGCATGGGCCCGGCCGCGGCCGCAACCGCGCCGGCCGCCGCTGCCGCAGCGCCGGTCACAGCGCCCGAGGCGGTCCCCGAGCCCGTCGCCGCCGCTCCATCCGCCGCACCGCTCGCGGTGCGCGCGCGTCGGTCGCGCAAGTCCTGGGTGTCCTGGGTCGTCGCGACTGTGCTCCTGGGAACCGCCGTCACCGCCGCATTCGTCGTGGCGGGCACAGCCGGCTTCTCCGCGCTCCTGGCCGGGGGGCTGAACGGGGCGCTCGCCGCGTTCGACTTCGCCATCGACGCGGCGTGGGCCGTCGTCGTGGCCGTCAATGGGCTCTTCCTGTCACTCATGGGCAGCTTCGGCGCGATCGCGACCGTGCTCATCGGCGCGGCAGCCGTCCTCGTGCTGGTCGCCGCATGGGTGATCCTGATGAGGGTGCGGAGGCGACGCGAGGAGGATCGCGCCTGGTCGGCGCCGGTCATCGTCATAGCCACGGGCGCCGCAGCCGCAGAGCATGTCGCCGCGAGGGAAGCGCAGGAACCCGCCGTCACTGCCGACGTGGACGAGGCCGCTGAGCCCGCAGGAGCCGCCGAGCCCCCCGTCGCTGAGGACGTGGACGAGGCCGCCACCCAGGCCCAGGTCGACGCCACCGAGCCTGCCGAAACCACGGAACTCGCCGAGGCTCAGGCCGTCGCCGAGGTCGAAGAGCCCGCGGAGGTCATCGAGCCTGCCGCGACTGCCGAGCCGGTCTCGCCGACCGAGGAGCCCGAGCCGGTCATCGAGGCGCCCGACCCCGTCGCCGCGACGACCGACGTCGAGCCCACGGCCGAAGCGCCGGAGCCCGTCGCCGCGACGAACGATGTCGAACCCGCCGCCGCGATGGAGATCCCCGACCCAGTCGCAGACCTCGATGCGGCCGAGCCGGAGGACGGCGCGGAGATCCCCGAACCAGTCGCCGCAATCGACATGCCGGAGCCCGGCGAGCTGGTCGTCGCCGCCGAGCCGGTCAACGGCGACGGGACCGCCGAGGCGGGCGCGCCGCGCCGCCGCCCCATCGCGACGCTCTCACACGGCGGGCTCGCCTGAGCCTCATCTATGCGCACGTATGTCCGTATGTGGGCCGCATACGGACATACCGGGGTCAATGGGCCCGAATCGGTGACATGCAGGCACCCATCTCGAAGAACATTGGACTCAGATAGCCCCAAGGCCCGCTAGCAGTCTTTAGGTACACTCTGATTGACCGGTCAATCGACCGGCCTCTTGCGTTGCCGCGCCCCCTTTCGTCCGCCTAATCGTTCCACGTCATCATGACCGCGACAATCTACTGATTACGATCTTGACACACATTCTAATATATCTCCGACATACGGGAGGTATTGAGACATGCAAGAGCGCACGGTTTCAAACACGCCAACATCACACAGGCGCGCAATCGAACGGAAATAACATGAGCCTCACATCAGAAATAAAGAAACCCCGTTCGCCGGTCGGCCGTTTCTTCCGGGACACCTTCCCGAATACTCGTACGGTCTTGGCTGATTGCAAGTCCGTACTCAATGCCCGACCGATACTTCGCCTCGGCGACAAGCCGCACAAGGCGGCGTATGGACAAGTCGGAATGGCGATCGACTACCGCATCCGCTACCACTTCGCGCTAACGCCGCCCGCGAAGCTTGTTGCAATGCACGGGGCCGCGATCCTCGATCACTGGAGGGACCAAGACGAGAACGTGCTCCCGCTCAAGTCACCACTAAGTCGCAGCTGCATGGTGGGGTTCTTCCACGCCCTCGCCGGATTGACTTCTGAGATCGCTCCGCACCATCGGCGTCCGACAGACGCCGAGGAACGCTCGCTTGCGCGGCATTGCCTGGTGCTGGCTGCCCTTGAAGTTGTGTACCGCAACTTGTTCGCATGGCCCCCGCCGTGGCTCGGCGACGCCCCACCTGATTATGCCGCCGACTTGCTCGCCCGCGTGTGCGACGACTGGGTCGAGGACGCGGCAGCGCTCGGCGCTGCGTTCGCGGAGAGCTACCCCTCATGGCATGGCAGCCCCGAGGCTGATCTCAACCCGGAGTTCGCGGGTAGCCTCGACATCGGAGGAGCTGACGCGGACTTCATTGCCGACGGCTGTCTATGGGACATCAAGACCACGACAGGAGGACCGAAGTCGATTTACATCTTTCAGATCGTGGGATACGCGCTGCTCGACTACGACGACGAGTACACAATCGAGCGTGTCGGTCTGCTCTTCCCGAGGCAGCAGTCGAGCGTGAGTTGGCCAATCGACGAACTCATCGCTCGAATGTCCGGCGATACGGGCCTTGAGTTGGCCGCATTACGCGAGCAGTTCCGGGCTCTCTTGCAGGCGAACCCGACGCCTGCCGAGTAGCCGGCAGCGCGCTACCCGCGCCCCATCATCCGCGTCACCGACACCTCGATGGCCACGCGGCTCGCGCTCTCGCCCGGCTGGCCGAAGCGTGCGGCGTAGGCATCGACGGCGCGCGCGACGCCCTCCGGGTCGCTGACCACGCGCGCCTGCCCCTCGAGGGATAGCCAACGGCCGCCGTCGACCTGCGCGAGGGCGGCGGGGCCGCCGTCGCCGATGTTGCGCACCTTCTGCGAGCTGTCGAACGTGATGATGCGCGCCACGCGCTCCTCGGGGTCGTAGCCGAAGCCGACCGGCACCACGTGTGGGGTGCCGTCGGCGCGGAGCGTCGTGAGGGTGGCGAGGTGGCGTTCCGCGAGGAACGCGAGCACCTCGTCGCCGAGGTCGGACAGGTCGAGCGCCACGATGCGCCTCCTCGTCAGTTGCTCAGCAGGCCGTTGTCGGCGAGGAACTCGAGCAGCAGCGGCCGGAACACCTCGCGCTTGTCGCGGTACACCCCGTGTCCCGCGTCCTGCACAATCTCCGTGCGCGCGCCGGGGATGTTGCGGCCGAGCACCACGGAGCCACCCGCGCCCGCGACCACGTCTGCACCGCCGCCGACGACGAGCGTCGGGCAGGCGATGCGGTGCAGCTCGCCGGTGAGCGGGTGCTCACGGGTGCCCGCGATGGCGCGCGCCTGCGCCACGAAGGAGTCGACGTGACGTGGCTCGACCTCCGGCGCGTTCGAGGCGTCGAGGGCGCGGTGCCCCTCGAACGCCGCCTCGAAGTTGCGGCCTTCGAGGGCCGACGCGCCGAGGCGGGCGACCTCGCCGCGCTGGTACCAGTCCTGTGAGCTCGTCGCGTTGACCTCGCTGGATGAGGAGTCGATGACGAGCGCCGCGCAGCGCTCGGGGTAGTCGAGCGCGAAGCGCTGGACGAGGTAGCCGCCCCACGAGACGCCGTAGACCACGGCCTGCCCGATCTCGAGGTGGTCGAGCAGCCTCGCGAGGTCGGCCGCATACAGCGGGAGCGAGTACCTCGCGGCCTGGCCAGACTCGCCGAGCCCTCGCTGGTCCCACGCAACGGTGCGGAAGTGCTGCGCGTACCACTCCAGGTCCTCTTCGACGAACATCGCGCCGTTCGCGCCGAGTCCGTGGCAGTAGACGTACGCAAGAGGTCCGTCCCCGGCCTCCTCGTAGTGAATGGTGACGCCGTCGAGATCCACGTCGGGCATGCCAGCCTCCTTCGAGCGGCCACACCGTAGCCGTGTCAGCGCGTCGAGTCGAGGATGCGAGGTGTGCGCTGCGAGCCGGCCCGCCGCTATTCGTCCGCGAGGATCCTGACCTGGCCCGTGTAGCCGACCTCCACGATCCAGCGGTAGCCGTCGTCGCTGTTGCCGAACCAGATGTCGCGGTGCTGGCCGTGCACGGCGCTGCCGGTGTCCTTGCAGGTGTAGGTCAGCCCGAGCGGGTCGCCGACGATGCGGAAGCGCTGCCCGAGGTGCTCTCGTGCGCACGCGGCGGCGCCCTCGTGGACGGTTTCGCCGTTGGCCATGGCCCCGCACCACCCGCCGCCGTCACCGATCGACACCGCCAGCGAGCCCTGCTCGCAGTAGTAGTAGCTGAGCGTCGCCTCGACGGTCGCAACGACCGCTGGCCCGGCCCCTGCCCGGATCCAGACCACGGAGTCCGCTTGCAGCTGTCCTCGCCCCAGCGTCTGCACGATCGCAGGCGCCCCGGGGATGTACGAGAGCCACTGCTGCGACGGGATATCGAGCACCAGCATCGCCACCACCTCGAATCCCTGGGCGGCCAGGAGCGTTGCGGGGTCGTTGGTGCCCGACACGCCGATCGTGAGCTTGTCGGGTGGCGGGGCCGGGAAGCGGTTGCCCTCGCCGGTCACTGGGCCGTCCGTTGCCGCGGGCGGCTCGGCTGCCTCGCCGTCCTCGCCCGCACGGCGGGACACGAGCAGGATGCTGCCGCGGTCCATCGAGGAGCTGTCGAGCGTGTTCACGAACGAGGGCGCGCCGGGGATGTAGCTCAGGTAGTCCTGGGTTCGCGGCCGGAAGAGCCAGATCCCGGCAACGTCGAACGACTGGGCGTCCGCGAAGGCCTCGAGGTCGGTCGTCCCCGACGGTCCCATCGTGAATCCACCCGGCGGGGGCACGGTCAGCACGGTCGGCTCTTCGGGTGTGGCATCGACTTCGTCGACCTCGGTCGTGTCGCCGCCGTTGAAGGGTGCGAGGTATATCCGCACCATCCAGCCGACCTGTCCGTCTACGTTCACGCGCTCCCAGACGTACCCGTCGGAGTCGCGCTGCTCGCCGAGGGCGGTCACGAGGGTGCCGTCGGGGACCGCCTGGATGAGGACGACAGCGCTCGTCGTTGGGCCGGCGCGGAGATTCAGGCCGTCGCCGTCGGCGCTCACCACCACCTGCTGGCCCGCCTCGAATGCCTCCTGCGCGTTGGCGTTACGTCCCCACCCAAGGGCGGCGGTGAGCGCGACCGCGAGCAGGGCGATGGCTACGAGGTGCGTTGGAGGTGCCTGGGGTCGGTGCGTGCGCTCGACGGGCGCGTCGGGCGGGCAGCAGATCCATTCGTCGGACGCAGCAAACATTGCGATATGTTGGAGTGCGTACACGTTATAGGCGAGTGCTGGAGATGTCGGCATGCACGCCCGGATTGACCCCGCGCAGCCACGTCGCTTGAATGGATCACCCCGGGCGGGAGTAGCTCAGGGGTAGAGCATCTGCCTTCCAAGCAGAGGGCCGTGGGTTCGAATCCCATCTCCCGCTCCAACCGAACCCCACGCCCGGTCGCCCTCGCGCCCCTCGACGCGCCCCCGATCACCGCGCCCCGGCCCGCTCACCCGCCGAAGAGCCTCGCGATCAGCTCCGACCGGTCGACGTTCGCGACGTGCGTGATGAACTCGTCCTGCAGCTTGTACGCGACCACGAGCACCCATATCACGACGGCATGGCGCGCAAAGAACGCGGGCGCCTCGGAGTGCTTGAAGAACAGGATCGTCGCGTAGACGAGGAACAGCGGCTCGAGGAAGTTCGGGAACAGGAAGAAGACGATCTCGTTGCTCGTGATGAAGAACAGCGCCTGCCCGACCGTGCGCAGCGCGAACAGCGCGACGATGACGCGTCGCAGCGGCCAGCGCCACGCGGCGATCACCATGCAGACGTACGTGACGTAGTCGGCCGACTTGTCGATCTGCTGGTAGACGGGATCGGAGAGCCCGAGGGGAATGAGCAACTCGCCGTCCGCGCTGTCGAGGACGAAGTTCGCCCACCCGGCAAGGAACGGGAACGGGATGAGCAGCAGCGGCAGCAGGTACTTTGCCGCAACCACCACGGCGATCAGTGCGACGTCGACGGTGGCCTCCTCGCCGGGTCCGTGGCTCGCAGCATAGCGGGCGCGGAGGTGTGATGGCCGACGTGGGTGCGATACAATGCTGCTGCAAAGATTCGCAGCAGCGAATCCGCGCAAGCGAGGGGTGCGACCGTGAGTTGCGAACCCGAGATCGCGCAGGCCGTCCGTGATCGCGGCCGCCGGCTCACCATCCAGCGAGCCAAGATCCTGAGCGCGCTCCGCCACGCCGACGAGCATCAAAGCGCCGAGCAGATCCTCGACCGCGTGCGCGGCGACGACCCGCTCGCCGATATCTCGCTCTCGACCGTCTATCGCACCCTCGAAACAGCCACGACGCTGCTGCTCACCTCGGAGCTGCGTGGCGCCTCCGGCACCGCCGTCTACGAGTGGAACGAGCCCGGCACCACGCATCACCACATCGAATGCAGCTCGTGCGGCCGCACCGAGGTCGTCGAGCTGTCTTCGCTGCAGCTGGCCGAGGCGGAGATCCGCGAGCAGGCCGGGTTCGAGGCGGACATCCGTCACCTCGCGATTCCCGGCCTGTGCCCGGACTGCCGCCCCGCGAGCGGCCAGGACGGGACTCGACCATGACAGCCGTCGATCCCGTCACCGCGATCGCAGCCGCCGAGGCGCCCGCGCTGCACATCCCGGACGGCTTCGTCAGCGCGCCCGTCGCGGCCGCGGGCTGGGTGATCGCCGCCGGCGTCATCGCGCTCGCCGCGCGCCGCGCGGACCGCAACCTCGACGAGCGCGCGGCGCCGCTGATGGGCGTGATGGCCGCGTTCATCTTCGCCGGGCAGATGGTCAACTTCCCCGTCGCTGGAGGCACCTCGGGGCACCTGCTGGGTGGGGCGCTCGCCGCGATCCTGCTGGGGCCGTGGGCGGCGATCATCGTCATGACGGCGGTTGTGGCGCTACAGGCGCTGCTCTTCCAGGACGGCGGCCTCGCGGCACTCGGCGTGAACACGCTCAACCTCGCCGTCATCACGGCGCTCGTCGGGTGGGGCGTGTACCGCGCGCTCCAGACCGTGCGCGGCCTCCACCCGGCCGTGCCGGCCGTCGCGGCGTTCGCCGCCGCCTGGCTCTCAGTCGAGGCGGCCGCCCTCGCGACGACGTTCCAGCTCGCCGCCTCCGGCACATCGCCGCTCGCGGTCGCGCTGCCCGCGATGGTGGGCGTCCACGCGCTCATCGGCGTCGGCGAGGGGCTCATCACCGTGGGGGCGCTCGGGCTGGTGCGGGCCGCCCGTCCCGACCTCCTGGCGCGCCGCGCACGGGCCGAGGCCTAGCGATGCGGCGAGGCAACCTCGCGCTGCTCGCCGGCGGGCTCGTCGCCGCGCTGCTCGTGGTGCTCGTCCTCGCGCCCAATGCATCGAGCAGCCCCGACGGCCTCGAGCGCGTCGCCGAGGACGAAGGCTTCGCCGACCGAGCCGAGGGCGCACGCTTCGAGCTGCTGTCCGGCTACTCGATCCCCGGAGTCGACAACGAGGCTGCATCGACGATCCTCGCCGGCGTGATCGGCGTGCTCGTGGTCGCCGGCATCGCGCTGCTCGCCGCGCGCGTCCTGCGCTCCCGTTCGGGCCGCGACCGGCCCGGCGACGCGCCCGCCTCCGGCGGGCCGCGCTAGCGCGGACGGCGAGGGCGCACGTGGCCGCCCACGCGCTTATCGAGCGCTATCACGCCCGCGACAGCGCGATACACCACGCCGACGCGCGCGTGAAACTGGTGGCCGCGCTCGCCTATATCTTCGCCATCACCTTCACGCGCGAGGGCGACTGGACGGCACTCGCGCTGCTCGCCCTCCCGGTCGGCGCGGTCGTGGTCACCTCGAAGCTGCCACTGCGGCTCGTGTTCGGGCGAGCATTGCTCGCCGTCCCGTTCCTGCTCGTGGCGCTCCCGCTGCTGTTCACGCGGCCCGGCGAGGCGATCGCCGAGCTGCCGGTGCTCGGCTGGACCATCAGCGACGAGGGCACGACGGCCGTCGTCACAATCCTCGGGAAGTCGTGGCTCTCCGTGATCGTCGGCGTCGTGCTGATGGCGACGACTGAAGCGCCCACGCTCCTCCGTGCGCTGCGCGCACTGCGGCTGCCGAGGCTGCTCGTCGCGTCGATCGAGTTCGCGTATCGCTACCTGTTCGTCGTCACCGACGAGGCGTCACGGATGCTCCAGGCGCGCGCGAGCCGCAGCGCGGCGCTCCCGGGTCACCGTGCGGGCGGCCGCCTGGCGTGGCGCGCCCGCATCGCCGGCAACCTGGTCGGCACGCTGTTCGTGCGGTCCATCGAGCGCAGCGAGCGCGTGCACGCGGCGATGCTCGCGCGCGGCTACGACGGCGAGCCGCGCCACCTCACCGCGCCGCCGATTGGCCGCCTCGCGGTCGCCGTCGCGGTGGTCATGGTGGCGTACGGCGCCGCCGTGCAGGCGGCGGTGCGGCTGTGAGCGATAACGGCGCGCGACCCCCCGCCGACAGCGCCGCACCCGCCCTGCGGCTGCGCGGCGTCCGCTACGACTACCCCGACGGCACGCCCGGCCTCGCCGGTATCGACCTCGACGTCGCGGGCGGCGAGCTCGTGGCGGTGCTCGGCCCGAACGGGGCGGGCAAGTCCACGCTGATGCGCCTGCTCAACGGGCTGCTCCGGGGCGAGGGCTCCATCGAGGTCTTCGGCGACCTGCTCAACGAGGACTCGGTGCGGTCGATCCGCTCGCGGGTGGGGCTGCTGTTCTCCAACCCCGACGACCAGCTCTTCTCCCCCACCGTCCTCGACGACGTCGCCTACGGCCCACTCCACCAGGGACTTGAGGCCGGCGAGGTCCTCGCGCGCTCGCGCGCCGCACTCGCCGAGGTGGGCATGGAGGCGTACGAGGACCGCACACCGCACCGCCTCAGCCTGGGCGAGAAGAAGCGTGTCGCCATCGCGACCGTGCTTTCGATGCGCCCGGACATCCTCGTGCTCGACGAGCCGACGGCCTCGCTCGCCCCTGCGGCACGCCACGAGCTGATTGAGCTGCTCCGCGCGCTCCCGCTCACCCAGCTCATCGCCACGCACGACCTGGCGATGGCCCGCGCGCTCGCGACACGGGTGGTCGTGCTCTCCGGCGGGCGCGTCGTGGGCGACGGGCCGACTGAAGCGATCCTCGGCGACGGTGCGCTGCTCCGGGCGCATGGCCTGGAGCCAGCGCTGCACGGCGCCCGCGAGGCGCATGGAGACTCGGGCTAGTTCCCGACCCCGACGACGAGGCTGCCGTGCAACCCCTCGTGGCCCGGGATCTCGCAGAAGAAGCTGAGCGAGCCATCCTGCGGCGCCTGCACCCGCACGATCACGTCGCCGGTCGGCGCGGTGCGTTCCTGGATGGCGGCGCCGGTGAGGCCGGCGAGCACGAAGCGGTGCCCCGACCCCCCGCTCCCGTCGAGGACGAACTCCACGACCTCCCCCGGCGCGACCGCGACGTCCTCGAGGTCGAGCTGGCCCGTCGAGGCGTCGACGTGGATGACGCGCGAGACCTCGACACCCGACAGGTCGGCGGCGACCGGCTGCAGCGTGTCGTGAGAGTGCGCACCCTGCACGATCGCCCACGCGACGACCGCAGCGAGCACGGCGTAGCCGAGGAGGCGCCTCGGCACCACGGGCGGCGGCCTGCGGTGCACGAGCGGAGCCAGCGCATTGGTCATGGATCGATGATACGTCGCAGCAGGTGGCGCGGGCGTGGCCGTCGGGTCAGACTGCCCGCGTGACCGTGCGCTCCTTACTCCTCCACCCCCATGCCCTCACCTACAGCGCCGTCGCGATCGTGCTGCTCGTGACGATCGGCGTCGCGCCCGCCGTCGGCGGGTTCGAGACGCCGCCGCTCAACCCCTTCGGCGCCGAATCCACGGAGGCCGAGGTAGTCGCCATCGAGGTGACCGCGCGGCAACAGACCTCGGCCGGCACCATCCGCAGCGAGCGCGTGACGGTGCGGCTGAGCGGCGGCGAAGAGGCCGTGATCGATCGACAGTTCGCCGAGGAGGACCCGGTCGGCATCATCGTCGAGGTGGGCGACCGCCTGCTGGTGACGGCAAACGAGACGCCCGAGGGGACTACCTACTTCATCGCCGACCGCTCGCGCGCGCTCGCGCTGTGGGTGCTGGTGATCACGTTCGCGGCGCTGGTGGCGCTCGTGGGACGCTGGCGAGGCGTGTGGTCGCTCGTCGGGCTGGCGGCGAGCTTCCTGGTGATCGTGCGCTTCATCATCCCGGCCATCCTGACCGGCTGGGATCCGGTCACCTCGACGGTGATCGGGGCGATCGTGATTGCGCTCACCACGCTCATCCTCGCGCACGGGGCGAACTGGAAGACCGTGGCCGCCATCTGCGGCACCGCGCTCAGCCTCGCGCTCGTCTTCGCCTTCGCGAGCTTCGGCGTGGCGTTCACGGAGCTGACCGGGCTCGCCGACGAGCATGCGATCGCGCTCAGCATCCTCTCGGAGAACACGATCGACGCGCGCGGGCTGCTGCTCGCCAGCATCATCATCGGGTCGCTCGGCGTACTCGACGACGTCACCGCCACGCAGGCGTCGACGGTGTTCGAACTGCGGCGCGCCAACGACCACCTCGGGCCGTCCGAGTTGTTCTCGCGCGCGCTCAACGTGGGGCGGGACCACATCGCGTCGACGGTGAACACGCTGGTGCTCGCCTACGTGAGCGCGTCGCTCCCACTCGTCGTCCTGCTCACCGCGCAGCCCGAGCCGCTGGGCCTGCTGATCAGCCGCGACCTGTTCGCGACGGAGATCGTGCGCACGCTGATGGGCAGCACGGGCATCGTGGCGGCCGTACCGATCACCACCGCCATCGCGGCGTTCATCGTGTCCGTCGTCGGGACGGCAGGCGAGGCGGACGCACCGTGACGCCGCCGGACGAACCCGGAGCCGCGACGCGCGATGCGTCTGCGCCATCGCGTCCGGCGAGGGGGATCACCCCTACTCCGCCTCCCGCAGCTCCGGCAGCCCGCGCACAATGCGCATCGTCTCGACGCTGACCGTCACGATGCGCTTGATGAGATCGAGGATGTAGCGAGGCTCGCCGCGCTCGAGGCCCCAGTCGTTGACGTCGTTGACGATGCCCGAGGCCTTGTCGGTCTTGATGTAGTAGCGGTCGATGATCCAGTCGATGCCCGAACGGGTGCCGAGCACGTACTCGTGCGCCTCCGGCGGGATGCCGCTGAGCGTGAGGTGGTCGTTGTACCGCAGGCGGCTGCGGTCGAGGTCGCGCTTGCCGTGGCCGGTGCCGCGGACTGATGCCTTCGGGTAGCTCATCTTGCGGTCACCGACGAGCAGGAGATCGGGGTTGGCTACGGGATCAGCCCCAGTCGCCCACTCCTCGGTCAGCGGGTACGGATCAACCGTCGCAAGAGGACACCGCTCTCACCGTCGACGTGCCGCGCCTCGGCCCGGATGCCGCGCGTCTCGCGGTCCGCGTCGTTCTGTCGAGCTCCGACCATCTTGACGAAGCATTTCGAGGTGCCGATCGTGTTGGAGAACGCGACCGCGCGCTGCATGGGCCCTGGGGTCGTCGCCGAACTGACCTTGCTCGGGGTCGAGCTTGGCGAGGCCGTTCAGGCACCCGACCACGCGTCCCACGTCGCCCATCTCTAGGGAGCCTACATACATGAATACCCATCAGTTACTGCACCGCAGTCGTCACGGTCGAGCATGCGCCAGACCACTATGAACACTTCACTGTTCCCGGCATCGAATACGCGAATCACCCGTAGGCCAGCCGATTATCGATGCCGTTGACTACGTGTTCGACAAGAAGTTCAGCCTCGCCGAGTCAGCGCGGGAAGACTTCCATTTCAAGACCTCGGTTCGATTCGACTACTAAAGCTCACAATGGACTACGCGCATGCCCCTGTCTCCCCGCCTGTATAGCGGCCTCGTGCCGGAGAACGTCTCACCTGTCGTCAGATTCTCAACCCGGTCGATGAGGAACGGTCGCCAGCCTAGCTCGCCGCTGGGCTGGCTAGTCTCCCCATCGATCTGATAGGCGCGCATCATCTCGTTTCCGGCCGTTGATGTCCCGTGTGCGTGCGGCTCAACAACGCGAGGAAGCCCTTTGTAGGTGAACCGCAAGACCTGACGGTTTTCAATAGCGGAGCAGATTCGTGAGTCCATTACTAGGTTCCCTTTTCTGCGCTTGCGTCGTATTGCCGCCTTGAATCACTTCTCTGCGAGTGGTGCTGACGACGATGAGTTCGTCGAAGCGCGCGTCGTCCCGGCCGAGGAACGACTCGAGATCGGTCTGGTAGAGCGTGCTGTCGGGGTCGTAGCACTTGCACTGCACGGCGGTCAGACCACCGTCCGGGCGTTCGGCGACGATGTCGCACCAATTGTCGCTGCCGTCCCTGCCGGGCCATTCGTTCCAGTGCCAGACCGCTGTGTAGCGGTCCCGGTACTGCCGATCGTTCGTCAGCACCTGCTGGACGAGCGGCTCGAACTGGCGGCCCCGCTCCCGGGGGTCGGGATACCGGTCGCGTAGCACCTCGTAGACATCGCCGAACGTCGCTGGCATGGAGCCTCCGGTCCCGGGCTATAACTAACGGAGTACTACTAACGTGGTGCAGCCTACCAGCGATCCGGATAAGTGCAGCCCGCGTAGCGAAGCATCTGCTGCAACTGTTCGCAAAACTGCCTGTTTCCCGCGGTTCCATATGTGATACTCGGACCCCGCCCCCTACGCTGGAGGTCTGGAGATACAGCTATGCGCGGAGCCTTCGCATCCTGCTCGTTCAGTGTCCGTTTCCTCGTGGCCGCATCGGTCGCGGTCGCGCTGATGGCAGCGGCGCTCGTGCTGGACGGCCCCCGTACCGCCTCGGCCGAACACCCCGGGGAGTGCGAGGTCATCGACCTCGGCGAACTCAGCGGCGACGCCGCGCTGGTGGCCGAAGGCCGCTGGACTACCGAGGACTGCGACTCGGCGTTCCTCCCGGACAGCGACGCATACACATACCGGTTCGAAGTCACCGAGACCGCGTGGGTCCACATCGACCTCGAGTCCGACGAAGGTGACTCGTTCATCCACCTGATGACGGGCGAGGGCGGCCGCGTCGCGCACGATGACGATGGTGGCCCGGGTCTCGACTCCCGCATCGAAGTGGAGCTGGAAGCAGGCGCCTACCTGGTCGAGGCCGCGACGGGCGGCGGCCGCCTGCGCGGACCGGCGGACTTCACCCTGACCATCTTCATCTCCGCGGCATGTGAGCCGGTCGCGCTCGGCGTCCTCGAGCCGGGCGTCACCCTGACGGCGGAGAACGTGTGGGCGCACGACGACTGCGGCGCCCGCTTCCGCGAGGACAGTCCCGCGCAGACGTTCGGCTTCGAGCTTGCCGAGGAGGGCCTCGTACGCGTCGACCTCGTCTCGGAGGACGGCGACCCGTACCTGTTCCTGCTCGACGCCGACGGTGGCTACATCTACAGCAACGACGACGGCGGACGCGACTTCAACTCGCGTATCGAGAACGAGTTGCCCGCGGGCTCATACCTCGTCGAGGCAACGACGTACTTCGACCGCGACAGCGTGCTCACCTTGAGCCCGTTCACCGTGACCATCACGCTCGTCGGCGAGAGCAGGTTCAACCTCAAGGTCGAGGCGGTCGAGGTCCCGGACACCGTCATCGCCGGGGTGCCGTTCGACGTGCACTACCGCGTCGGCAACCTCGGTGCGCTCGACCTGCCCGCCGACGGATCGGGCGCGATCGTCTACGCAGTGGGCTCCGGCCGTGCGTTCGACCGCTCGCCCACCATCGCCGCGTCGGGGCAGCGCTGGGGGGCCGGCTCCTCGTACCACTCCGGCCCCGGGACCGCGGGCGCCGTGAGCACCTCGATCGGCGAACTGACGCCGCTCTCGCTCACGCTGAGCCGACCCGGCGAGTCGTGGGTCTTCGTCGCGATCCTGGTGGTGACCGACGACGACGAGGAGAACGGCTATCACCGCGTCTGGCGCAACCTCACCGTCCTCAGCGGCCCGACCTTCGACGTCGTCCGCGTGCGCGTCGACCGCGACGACTACTGGGTCGCGACCGAGACAGATGAGGACTCGGTCGTGAGTGTCATCGCCGTGCCGGCTGCCTCCCCCGCCCATGAGGTCGAGGGGCCGCCGCGCGGGAAGGTGATCTACACCGCCGGGACGCGGGCGCTCACGCTCGACGGCATCTTCGAGCGTCCCGCGATTGCAGCGTTGAGCGCGGAACTGCTGGCACGGGAAGGGCTGGAACCGGAGCCCGTCAGCATCCAGAGCCCCTCCTCCACCACCCTGCTCGAGGGGTTCGCGTGGCACTACAGCGGCATGCTCGCCGACTCCGGCCTCGCCGCCTCGGTGGCGGCGGGCAACGTGACTCCTCCCGCAGCCGTCGAGGACCTGGTGCTCAGCTCGGCCAACGGTGTGCTCGCCCACTTCGCGCCAATGCACGCCTCGTGGTCGGCGATCGTCGAGGGTCTGGCCGGCGGTGGGACGCTGTCCTTCGACAGGGCGCTCGCCGTCCAGTCCGAGCTCGCGTTCGCCGAGGTCCGGGTCTCCCCGCTCGTGACGGCCGGCCAGGCGGTACGGGCCGCGCGCGTGTCTGACGCCGGCTGGGCGGACCCCGCAGTGCAGGCGATCGTCGGCGGGCTCGCCGCGCAGGCGAGGTGCGACGGGGCCCCGACGCTCGGCGACGCCCTCGAGGCGATCGGGGCCGAGGACATCGGCGCGACGCTCGCGCTGGATGCCAGGCTGCGCGAGACGCTGCCTGTCCATGGGCTGGCGACCGACGCCACGTTGTGCGCCATCGCCGGAATCGACGACTCGAACGCGGCGTTCCTGCGGAGCCTCGGCATCTCGCAGAGCGAGGTGGCAGGGATCATCGCACCCGAGCCGCCGGCCGTGCCGGAGCCCGAGCCACAGCCGCTGACCGTCCGCATCCTGGCGCGCCTGGCGGAGGACGGCCGCATCGAGCACGCCGCGGAGGTCGGCGGCGAGCTGGTCCTCCCGCAACGGCGCTTCTTCGACGCCTCCGCCGGCGACGGCCGCTGGTACTACACCGGCGATGTCGAGGCTGGCGGCAGCACGATCGGCGTCATCCGGGCACGCCGCCTGGGCGACGGCCGCGTCGAGCTCGGCTTCGAGGACGCGGAGGGCTCCGTCGTCACGCCCGACATCCGGTACCTGCCGGCCGAGTTGCCGCTCGGCGTGTGGCTACCGAGTAGCGAGTTCGAGGTGCCTCGGCCGGCGCCTGAGGAGGCGACGGGCGGCTGAGCCGAGCAGTAACCGCGTAGCGCGCGGCGCCTGGTCCGGGATCCCCCGGGTCGGCGCCGCGCACAGGTCGGCACGCACTCGTCGCCCCGGGTCGCGCCGCAAGTCACGGGATTCCCATTCCGTCCCCTCGGGGCACCGTCTCTGATACCACGAATCACCAATCCTCTTTATGATACCTGGAATCCCTGCCGCCCGATTCCTGGAGAGTCCATGCAGCGCGCCCCTATCTCCATCTCGCTCGGTCTGCGCACCCTCGCCGCCAGCTTCCTGACCGTGGCGCTTGTGGCCGCAACGCTCGTGCTGGACGGCCCTCGACCAGCCTCGGCCGAGCACCCCGCGGAGTGCGAGGTCATCGACCTCGGCGGACTCGTCGGCGACGCCGCGCTGACCGCCGACGGGAGCTGGACGACCGAGGACTGTGACTCGCGCGTACGCCTGGACAGCGATGCCGTCACCTACCAGTTCTCCGTCGCCGAGGCCGGCCGCGTCAGGCTCGAGCTCTCTTCAGCCGACGCCGATCCGTTCCTCTTCCTGATGGCCGCGGACGGCAGCCGCATCACCCACAACGACGACGGTGGCCGCGGGCTCGACTCGCGCATCGAGCACGACCTGGCGCCCGGCGTGTACCTGGTCGAGGCGACCACCGCCGGTGGCCGCGCACGCGGCGGCGGTGACTTCACACTCACCGTCAGTTACGTCGACGGCTGCGAGATCAACGATCTCGGAGCGCTCGCGTCGGGTACGGACCTGACGGCGACCGGCTCGTGGTCGCTCGACGCGTGTGGATCGCGCATCGTGGCCGAGCATCCGGCGTACGGCTACTCGTTTGTTCTCGCCGAGGCAGGCCTCGTCCGCATCGACCTCGTCTCGGAGAACGGTGACCCGGTCCTGTCCCTCGCGTCGCCGACGCTCGGGGTCATCGGCGCGAACGACGACGGCGGCGGCGCCTACAACGCACGGATCGAGCAGTTCCTGCAGCCCGGGCTGTACCTCATCGAGGCAACCACATACCGGGAGCGTGACCTCCAGCCCTTCGAGGCCGACTTCGAGCTCATCGTCAGCCTGGTCGACGAGCAGGCGCGGCAAGGCGAGTTCCAGCTCAAGATCGAGGACGCCCTGATTCCGGACGTCGTCATCGCAGGTCAGCCCTTCGACGTGCACTACCGCGTAGGCAACCTCGGTGGGGGCGACCTCGCCGACGCGGGCGGCCGCGCCACCGTGTACGTAGTGGGGCGACGGGTGTTCGAGCGGACCGCATGGGTACCGGGCTCCGGCGAGCGCTGGGAGGGCGGGGTTTCGTACCACTCTGGTGCGGAGACCGCGACTGCAACGAGCGTCGCTGTACCCGAACTGCATCCGCTGACGGCCACTTTCAACGTACCCGGCCCCGCGTGGCTCTTCACCGCGGTCCTTGTGCGGGACGAGGATGACAAGGAGATCGGCTGGCACGGTGTCTGGCACGACCTCACCGTCCTGAGCGGCCCGACCTTCGACGCCGTGCGTGTGCGCGTCGACGGCGACGACTACTGGGTCGCCACGGAGACCGATGAGGACTCGATCGTGAGTGTCATCGCCGTGCCTACAGCCTCGCCCGTCTATGAGGTCGAGGGGCCGCCGCGTGGGAAGGTGATCTACACCGCAGGGACGCTGGCGCTCACGCTCGGCGACATCTTCGAGCGGCCCTCGATCGCCGCACTCGGTGACGCGCCCGCAACGCCGCACGCGGCCGACGTGACGCCCGTCGAGCTTTCGAACCCCTCGTCCACCACCCTGCTCGCTGCGTTCGGGCGACACTACGTGGACGCACTCCGTGCCTCCGGCATCGAGGAGGCCGTGGCCGCCGGCAACGTCATCACCAGTGGCGACGTCGACGGCATCGTTGCCTCGGCCGCCGAGGCTGCGGCGGCGCAGTACGCCCCGATCGCCGCGTCATGGACCGAGGTCATCGCAGGCCTCGATCGTTGGGGAACGCTGACGTTCGAACAGGCGTTCACCGTCCAGTCCCAGCTCGCGTACGCCGAGGCCATCGCCTCGCCGCTCGTGACGGCCGGGCGGGCTGTGGAGGCCGAGGCCGAGGGCCCGGGTGCTCGTGCAGTGGCCGGCGAGCTCTTCGCGCAGGCCTCCTGCGACCGCCCGGCCTTGCTCGCGGGCGCCCTCGGGGCTGCGGGAGTCGAGGACATCGCCCCGATCCTGGCGCTCGACGCCGAGCTGCGAGCCGTGCAGCCGATATACGGTCTCGCCACCGACGCCGCCCTGTGCGCCATCGGCGGCATCGACGCGCAGAACCAGCAGTTCCTTGGGAGCCTCGGCATCGCGCGCAGCGAGGTGGCGGCGCTCATTGGACCGGCGCTGCCGACTGAGCCGGAGCCCGAGCCCGAGCCGGTGCAACTGCGCGTGATCGCGCGCCTGGCCGAGGACGGCCGCATCGAGCACGGCGTCGAGCTCGCGACCGGTCAGCAGGTCCTGCCGGAGCGCCGCTACTTCGTCGCCGACGCCGACGATCGTCGCTGGTTCGAGACCACCGACATCGAGGTCGGTGGCGGCTCGATCGGCATCGTGCGGGCGCGCTGGGCGGCCGACGGGCGCATCGAGTTCGGCTTCGTGGACGCCGGGGGCAACACGATCGCGCCGGAGCAGCGCTACCTGCCGGCCGACTTGCCGCCGGGTGAGTGGCTGCGCAGCAGCGTGTTCGAGGTGCCGCCGCCGGCGCCTGGGGAACTGCCCGACCAGTAGGAACCTATGATGCGGCACGTAGCCGGCAACCCCGGCTACGTGCTGCATCGGCGGCAACTCCCCCTCAAGCCCCTCGAGTCCTCGCGCCGAGCCGGCCCGGGCGACGCACCCCCGAACCGGCGTCGGGGCGCGTGGCGTACACTCTGATCTCGCAGCCCGAGGGAGCGCACCGGATGGCGAGCGAGCAGTTGGTGGTGATCGAACTGCCCGAGGGCGGCAAGCCCCGCATCATCCTCGACCGCGAGGAGCTCCCGCTGCTCCGCCGCGACGGCGACACCGAGTACCGCTGCGGCTCCTGCGACGCTGTGCTCGCCGAGCAGGTCTGGGCGTGGGAGGTGCGCAACGTCGTGTTCCTCTGCCCCTCCTGCGGCTCGCACAACGAGGTCCGCAAGTAGCAGCCGGACCAGACCGGGAACGCTTCTGAGCCAGCTCGCTCCACCCACTGCCCCATCGGCCGCCG
>MKWU01002130.1_pt1 | contig 30810 bp, 24 predicted proteins | sample 809101 | NCBI WGS metagenome assembly MKWU01 (sample SAMN05860141, study PRJNA318959) | sponge metagenome | host: Aplysina aerophoba | place: Slovenia: Piran, Adriatic Sea, Gulf of Piran | collected 2013-05-07
ACCCCCGGGATGGTGCTTTCGCTGAAAGGCCTGTTTGACGGCAATCCCAACCCGAGTGAAGAAGACGTCAGGATCGCCGTCTCCAGTAACCTGTGCCGCTGCACCGGCTATACCAAGATATTTGACGCCGCACAGGCTTTGTCTGAGGGCTCACTGCAGGCGCAGGCTGCGGACGGTAATGACGATGCAATCGGCGCGCGCATGGTGCGCACCGATGCAGTGGAAAAGGTCACCGGGGGCGCCGTTTATGCCGAAGATATCCAGTTGCCGCGCATGATCTACGGGGCGCTGGTGCGCAGTACGCATGCGCATGCAAGAATTTTGTCTGTCGATACCACTGGGGCATTGAAGCTGCCGGGGGTTAAAGCCGTGGTGACGGGACGTGACATCGACATGGGATACTACGGCTACGAACTTCACGACCAGCGGGTGTTCGCACTTGAAAAGGCGCGCTACCTGGGCGAACCAATTGCCGCGGTCGCGGCGGTCACGGCCGATATTGCCCGGGAAGCGGCGTCGCTGGTGAAGGTTGAATACGAGGAACTGCCCGCGGTATTCGATCCCGAAGAAGCCATGTCCCCGGATGCTCCCCTGGTGCATGATGAGCCGAACGCCTACCAGTTTGATTGGGAATCGGAACGCAAGGGCAACCTGTGCTATCGGCTGGAAGTCGGAGAAGGAGACGTGGCACAGGGGTTTGCCGAGGCTGACGAGGTTGTAGAGGGCACCTACCACACGCCGGAAGCCCATGCCGGCGCGATAGAACCCCACAGTGCAACGGCCATGGCGGACCCTGGGGGACGTATTACCATCTGGACTACCACGCAGAAGCCCTTCGCGGTGCGCAGCTACCTTGCTCGGGCGCTGGAACGGAAGATCAGTTCATTCAAGGTCATCCCGACCCACATCGGCGGCGGTTTCGGCGGCAAACTGTATCCCGTGCTTGAGCCCTACGTGGTGCTGCTCGCCGAACGCTCGGGTCTGCCGGTGCAGATGACCCTGAGCCGGGATGAAGAAATGGCCACGGCGGCGCTGCTGCGCCACCCGTCAAAAGTCACGATCAAGACCGGCGTCAGGAAAGACGGCGCTCTGGTCGCGCAACAGGTGCGCATGCTGTTCAATACCGGCGCTTACGGGCCGTACGGCCCCAATACGGCGGCCCTGGGGAGCCTGATGGCGGGCGGCCCCTACCGCATACCCAACCTGGATATTACCGGCCTGGTTACGTACAGCAACAACGTGCCGAAAGGCTCCATCCGTTGTCCTTCCGGGCCGCAGATGGCGTTCGCAGTAGAGACCCACATGGAGAAGGTGGCGCGCGCGGTCGGGATGGATGGCCTGGCGTTCCGCCTGAAGAATGCCTGGGATAACGGCGACACCACCTGTACCGGACAGGTGCTGGAAGCGGTCAGTATCAAGGAATGCCTGAAGAAGGCGGCAGCGGCCGTGGACTGGGACGAGACCTGCCCGCCGGGCACGGGAAAAGGGCTGGCATGCAACTGGTGGGTCAGCGGTACCTGGGGCACGCAGACCCTGCTGGAAACCAATGAAGACGCCACCTTCCGCCTTATCTCCGGCTGTGTCGACATGGGCACCGGCGGCATGACCAGCAGCGTGCTGCAGATGGCGGCTGCAGGCCTCGGCGTCCCGGCTGAATCCATCCAGCTGGTGCGCGGAGACACCGACACCCTGCCCTGGGACCACGGTCACGGCGGTAGCCGCATGACGTTCACCATCGCCCGTTCGGCCTACGAAGCGGCGCAGGATCTCAAGCAGCAATTGCTCGAGGAGGCAGCCGGACAGCTGGAGGCGGCGGTGGACGATATGGTGCTTGAAAACGGCCGCATCTTCGTGCGCGGCGACCGGTCAAACTCAGTGGCGCTGGCGCAGATCTGTTACAACCGCCACAAGAAGCACGGCGGACCGATGATCGGAGTTTCATCGATCCTGGATGATGCACCGCCGACTACAAAGCCCCATCCCATCGGCGCTTTCCCCGCGCCCAGTTTCTGTGCCCACGCGGTGGAACTGAGCGTGGATGATGACACCGGCGAAATTGCCGTGACGCGTTACGCTGCCGCCCACGACGTTGGCAAGGCAATCAACCCCACCGGCTGCGAAGGACAGATAGAAGGCGGTGTCGCCATGGGTCTTGGCCTGGCCATGATGGAAGAATTGCGTGAAGTGAACGGCAAGGTGCTGAACCCCAGCTTTGCCGATTACCTGCTTGTTTCAGCCGAAGACATGCCGCCCATGCAGACGATCCTGGTGGAACAACCTGCAGTTGAAGGCCCGATGGGCGTCAAGGGTGTCGGCGAGCCACCCATAGCGCCTCCAACAGGTGCGGTAGCCAATGCCCTGGCTGATGCCCTGGACGTCGACGTACAGCGCCTGCCACTGACGCCGGAACAGGTATCGACCCTCATCGCAACCCGCACTCATGGCCAATAGTTTCGAGTTTACTCAACCCCGCGATGTTGCGGAGGCCCTTGACGCGCTGGCGCAACCCGGCCGTGTAATGCCCATGGCAGGCGGCACCAACATCATGGTGAACATGAAACGCGCGCCGCTGGAGGCCGACCTGGTAGTGGACCTGACCCGTCTTGAGGAACTGATGCCTATATCGGCTGCTAACGGTACCATTCGCATGGGAGCAGGCGTCTCTTTTGCCCGTTTGCTCGAGTGGCAGCCGGGCGGCGCACTCGAAGGCCTGATGAAGCCCATGTGCATCGCCTTTGCCGGCCCGCTTATACGCAACCTCGCCACGGCCGGCGGGAATATCTGCGATGCGTCGGCGGCTGCAGACATCTCCCCTCCCCTGCTGGCGCTGGATGCAACGGTAGAACTTGACAGCGCAGCCGGTGGTATTCGCACCTTGCCGTTGCCTGAGTTTTTCCTCGGAGTGCGCAGAACCGCACGGCGTCCCGACGAACTGCTCACGGCTGTAGAGTTTCCCTGTCCTGCCGCAGACGAACGCTGGTTCTATTACAAGCTGGGAAAGCGCAAGGCAGACGCTATTTCCATTGTCAGTATTGCCATGACGGTCAAACTGGTTCAGGGCCGGGTCGAAAGGGCGCGTATTGCCCTGGGCGCAGTGGCGCCGGTAGCCATGCACGCCCGGGAAACCGAAAACCTGCTCCAGGGAGAACCCTTGAATGAAGTCACGATAGGCGCGGCAGCGGCAACGGCTGCCCGGGAAGCCCGGCCCATCGACGATTTCCGCGCTACCGGCGCCTACCGGCGGCAGATGGTTGAGACGCTGGTGAAACGGGGTCTTAACCACATCGCGCAGCAGGACAAGTGAGTCTCAGGGATAAACTGCAAGCCGGCTAGTCGATTACCTGCTCGCCTGTAGCGTATACCAGCCAGATGATTGCGCCGAATACCTGAACTGCGGCCACAGTCATAAAGAGTCCGGCATAACTGCCGGTCTGGTCGAGCAGCCAGCCTGCCAGGGCAACACCGACGATACCTGGTATGGTGGCAAACGTATTGGATATCCCTACCAGAACGTCCGCGTAGCGCGGCGCGATGTCGAGGAAGTTTGGCACGTAGCCCGAGAAGGTGAGCGCGATGAACGCCAGCGCGCCGCACATCACCGACAATGCGATCAAAGGGGTATCCGCATGCAGCGCAAGCAGGAAAAATACGGCCGAGCCTGCCAGTCCGGCGGACTGCATGAGTTTGCGGACAAAGGTCAAGCTGTAACCGCGTGTCCTGAGCCTGTCGGCCGCCCAGCCCGCGATATTGGTCATCACGAACATGGTCAGCCAGGGCGCGGCAGAATAGAACCCCGCGCTCGTGACGCTTAGAGACTGCGCGTCGCGGAAGTAACTGGGCAACCAGGCAAGCATCATGTAGATGCCCCAGTTTGTACAGAAATGATTAACGAATACGGCCAGCACGGCTCGGTGTGACAACAGTTTTTTCCAGGGAATGCTTGCGGCCGCCTGCTTACTGCTTGACGAACTGCCCAGCAGTTCCAGTTCCTCAGCGGTAATCCCGGGATGCTCGTCCGGATAACTGGTTGCCTTGTAATACCAGAAGATAGCCCAAACTACACCGGCCAGACCAAAAACATAAAATACGGAGGGCCAGCCGTAACGGGACACGATCCAGCCGGTAGTAGTCAACGCAAACAAGGTGCCCAGGGGTATTCCGCTGGCCAGGAACCCCATGGAACGGGAGCGCTCAGCTTCGGGAACCCAGCGCGAAAACAGACTGTAGGAGGCAGGGAACATCGCCGCTTCACCCAGACCCATGGCGATGCGGACTGCTATTAACAGGGGAAGCGATATCATCGCTGCAACCGGCGTCAGTATGGTAAAGACAGACCATGACAACACGGCAAAGCCGAGAACAAACTTGCCGCCGATTTTATTCGCCAGCCAACCGCTGGGCGCTTGCAGGATCATGTAACCGATGAAAAAGGAGGAAAGCACGAACCCCTTGGTGGTATCCGACCAGCCGAAGGCCTCCTGCATGGGAATAATGGCGACCGATATGTTTACCCGGTCGATATAGCAGATAAACGCGGCGCAGAAACAGAGCAGGACGATGTTATGGCGTTTTTGCACGTGTCAGGGACAGGGCGTAACAGACTCCTGAGGGACACCCTCAAGGGCTGTATTCAGTGCATTGTGCGCGGCGAATTTCGCATTGACGTAGCCTGCGAGCAGTTCCACGCCGCCAGTCGCGCTATACTCACCTGCAACTCCGGGCAAATCCCTTTTTTCATCGGCAACCGGAACCTGAATGCTGATGAGCAGGGCGAATAATAAATATATGGTCGGCTGTATTCTCATATAAAATGCCTTACGCTCGTCATTTTATCGCCTATTATCCGTCATTCCGGCAAAAGCCGGAATCCAGTAAGCTTAAAACCCTTATAATGGATTTCAGGACAAATTTAAAACGCAAAGTTCACCTGAGCTGACAATAAACTTATGCCGCGCATCTTCGATAACATAAAACAACACCTGCGTCAGGCATTAGCCGAAACAATGGAAGTATCTGAACGAGCAGACTTCTGCATCGGCTATTTCAACTTGCGCGGCTGGCGGACAATTGATGAACACGTTGAACAATGGGATGGTGGAGATGGTCACTGTTGCCGTCTCCTCGCAGGCATGCAACGACTACCCCAGGAAGAGCTTCATCTCGCAAAAAATCTCTCCGGTAATCAAGAAAGGCTGGATAATCAGACGGCATCACAATTGAAACGCAAGCTGGCGCAGGAATTTCGTGAACAATTGACAATAGGAGCACCCACCAATGAAGATGAAGCCGGTTTACGAAGATTGGCGCGACAGATCAAAGCAAAAAAGCTTGTAGTTAAACTGTTTCTCAAACATCCTCTTCATGCCAAGCTTTACTTGCTGTTCCGTTCTGACCCGATTAATCCAATAACAGGATATCTGGGAAGCAGCAACCTGACATTATCAGGACTGTCCCTTCAGGGCGAACTTAACGTGGACGTGCTCGATCACGATGCTTGCCAAAAGCTGTCAAGGTGGTTCGAAGACCGGTGGGATGACCGATGGTGTGTTGATATTTCAAAAGAACTCATTGAAATAATCGAGGAAAGTTGGGCTAGAGAGGAACTGATACCACCTTTCCATATCTACATCAAAATTGCTTATCACTTATCACAGGAAGCCAGAGCCGGCCTGACTGAATTTCGTATTCCAAAAGACTTTGGCAATAAACTTCTGAACTTTCAAACGGCGGCAGTAAAAATAGCAGCATACCATCTCAACCGGCGGGGCGGTGTCATCATAGGCGACGTTGTCGGACTGGGTAAAACACTCATGGCAACTGCACTTGCAAGAGTGTTTGAAGACGATCATGGACTTGAGACACTGATAATTTGCCCAAAAAACCTTGTCCCCATGTGGGAAGACTACCGGGATCAGTATCGAATGCGCGCGCGCGTTCTATCACTCAGTAGAGTAATAAATGAACTCCCCAAGTTGCGTCGTTTTCGTCTCGTAATAATTGATGAAAGCCATAACCTGAGAAACCGGGAAGGAAAACGATATCGAGCAATATACGAATATATTGCTGAAAACGAAAGTAAATGCATCTTGCTCTCTGCCACTCCATACAACAAAACGTATCTCGATCTATCCAGTCAGCTCCGCTTGTTCGTACTCGATGATCAAGATTTGGGAATACGTCCGGAACGCCTGTTGCGGGAGATTGGCGAGACCGAGTTCATACGAAGACACCAGGCGCACGTTCGTTCCCTTGCGGCGTTCGACAAGTCAGGGCATGCCGATGACTGGCGGGAACTCATGCGCCTGTATCTTGTGCGCCGCACTCGTAGTTTTATCCAGGATAATTATGCGAAGACAGATCCTGAAAACGGGCGGAAATATCTCACTTTCGAGGATGGGGCAAGATCTTATTTTCCTGTTCGTGTACCAAAAACTGCCCGTTTCATTATTGACAATCAATACTCTCGACTCTTTACTGGCAATGTAGTTCTTGCCATTAATGGATTAGAACTCCCCCGCTACGGGTTGGGCAATTTCGTGACGCAGTCACCCCGTATTACACCAACTCCGACAGAGAGCGAGATAATAAATGACCTCTCGCGCGCCGGCAAACGGCTTATGGGTTTCTGCAGAACAAACCTTTTCAAGCGCTTGGAAAGCAGCGGACATGCCTTTCTGTTATCTGTGGAATGGCATATTCTCCGAAACTTTATATTTCTGCATGCCATTGAAAATCAAAAACCTCTTCCAATCGGCACGACTGACGCAGGCCTTCTCGATTCTTATTCTTTCGATGAAGATTCTGACAGCATCATCGGTGATATTTTTTATGACGAAAATATTAAGGAGAGTGAAACGGTTGTGACAACCAATCGGCTCAGAACGGGAGAGGAGTTCCGCAAAAGAGCCGCAGAAATATATACGCTGTACCAGACTCAATATAGCAACCGTTTCCGCTGGCTGGGTGCACACCATTTCATTAAGGATCTGCAAAAAGACCTGCTGACTGATTCGTCCACCCTGCTCGGAATACTGAAAACTTCCGGGGATTGGGATGTATCAAAGGACGCCAAGCTTGAGGCGTTGCAGCGAATACTCACGGATGAACACCCCGACAAAAAGGTTCTCGTTTTTACACAATTTGCAGATACCGTGAGATACCTGGAAAGCCAGCTAAAGGTTCGCGGGATCACAAAGATAGCTGCCGTAACCGGCGCTTCTACCGATCCTACTGGTCTCGCTTGGCGCTTCAGTCCGAGAAGCAACGAGAAAGAGGGACACATCTCTTCTGATGATGAATTACGAGTGTTGGTTGCCACGGACGTACTGAGTGAAGGACAAAACCTCCAGGATTGCGCTATCGTCGTCAATTACGACTTGCCGTGGGCCATAATTCGCTTGATACAAAGAGCCGGACGGGTAGATCGTATCGGGCAACAGGCACAAGATATTCTTTGTTATTCTTTCCTGCCGGCTGAAGGAATTGAACGCTTACTTAATCTACGTTCGCGTGTGCGAACACGCCTTCATGAAAACGCCGAAGTGGTCGGAACTGATGAAGCCTTTTTTGAAGATGAAGATCAGCGAGCTATTCTTGACCTTTATAATGAAAAAGCCGGAATACTTGATGGCGATGATGAAGCAGATGTGGATTTATCCTCCTATGCCTACCAGATCTGGAAAAATGCGATAACAGCCGAGCCGACTCTTAAGAAAAAGATTGAGGCTATGCCTGACGTTGTATATTCATCAAAAGCCCACGCGTCGAGGCCGGACCGTCCAGCAGGGGCGCTTGTGTACATGCGTACTGCACAAGAACATGACTCAATGGCATGGATCGACCGTGATGGCAACAGTGTGACGGAGAGCCAATTCGAAATTCTCCGTACTGCGGAATGCCCACCAGACCAACCTGCCCTACCGCGCCACGACACCCACCATGATCTGGTCCGCAAAGCAGCGGAACTGATTGCCCAGGAAGAAAAACAGGTCGGCGGGCAACTTGGCCGCCCATCGGGCGCACGGTTCCGCACCTATGAACGACTCAAGAGCTACGCCGAAAGTATCAAAGGTACGTTATTTGATAGCGACCCTTTACGCCATACAATCAATGACATTTATCGTTATCCCCTGCGTCAAGCCGCGATAGATACGTTGAACCGACAGTTGCGTAGTGGAATTTCTGACGAATCACTTGCCGAGTTAGTCATGGAACTCAGAGATGATGACCGGCTTTGCCTGGTGCATGAAGAAGACGAGCGCAAGGAACCTCATATCATCTGTTCCATGGGACTGCTCGGGCGGGAAAGTAACTGAAATGACTATCCCGCTTAATCGAAAAAAAGTCAGGGAATACCTGGAAAATTTCGATCTTCGCTCCCTTTTCGTAGATATGCTGGGCTGGGACCACGGCGGAGCGAACATCAAGGTTACGGTCGCGGACAAAACTTTTATTCTTGAAGCCATCGCAAACAAACGCGGCTTGGTTGCATACCAATATACAGCGGACTCTGATGACGCTTTCCCGGATCATCCTGTTCGCCGGAAGATCGAGAAAATCGTTGCCAGGACGGTACGCGAACACATCATCGTCTTCGCTACTCACGACGGACGCTCTCACTACTGGCAGTGGGTAAAACGCGAACAAGGTCGTCCTGAACGAATACACCAGCATATTTATCATCAAGGACAACCAGGTGAGGCGTTAATTCAAAAGCTCGAACAGCTTGTCTTCACATTGGATGAGGAAGACGACCTTACCATTGTTGATGTCTCTGGCCGGGTACGCGCAGCCTTCGATGTCGAAAAAGTTACCAGGAAATTCTATGACCGCTTCAAAAAAGAACACCAGACATTTTTAGACTTTATAGACGGTCTCAGAAACCTGGCCGACCGGGAGTGGTATGCCTCACTTATGCTGAACCGGATGATGTTCATCTACTTCATCCAGAAGCAGGGGTTTCTTGACGGTGACCCTGAATATTTACGTAACCGGTTGCAACGTATGCAAACCTCGTTCGGGAAAGACCAGTTTCAAACATTTTATCGGTTGTTTCTATTAAGGCTGTTTCACGAAGGACTGGGGCAGCCAGAAACTGACCGCGGTGCCGAATTGTCCACATTGTTAGGCCGCGTCCCATATCTCAACGGTGGCTTGTTTGATGTGCATGATCTGGAACGTGATAACCCAAAAATACAGATTCCCGATGAAGCATTCGAGCAAATCTTTACTTTCTTTGACGCCTACCAGTGGCACCTGGACGATAGGCCTCTGCATAGAGACAACGAGATCAATCCCGATGTCCTGGGCTATATCTTTGAGAAATATATCAACCAGAAACAGATGGGGGCTTACTATACCAAGGAAGATATCACCGGTTATATCAGCCGCAACACTATTATCCCTTTCCTGTTTGACCAGGCAAAAAAAGATTGCTCTATTGCATTCAAACCCGGTGGGGGAGTATGGCGGCTATTGTCGGATGATCCGGATAGGTATTTCTACGAGTCAGTCAGACATGGCATTACCTATGACATCGACAAAGACGAGATGCTGAATGAGAAACGTGAGTTGCCCCATGAGATCGCTGAAGGCCTCAACGATGTGTCACAACGCGGTGGCTGGAATAAACCTGCTTCTCTCGATTATGCACTGCCGACTGAGACTTGGCGAGAACATGTTGCCCGGCATCAACGCTACGAAGAAGTATATTCCAAGCTAGAATCCGGCGAATTAACGTCCATAAATGACCTCATCACCTATAACCTTGACATCGAGAAATTCGCTCAGGATGTAATTACAAGCAGCGAAGGTCCGGAACTTGTCCGCGCTTTCTGGAAAGCTCTCAACAGGGTTTCTGTCCTTGACCCCACGTGCGGTTCGGGCGCGTTCTTGTTCGCGGCGCTTAATATCCTGGAACCGTTATACACAACTTGCCTGGAGTCTATGAGTGGTTTCCTTGATGACCTGGAGCGGTCGAAACGCAAACACCGCTTTGAGAAGATGGGTGATTTCAGAAAAATTCTGGAACAGGTCGCAGAACACGCCAGTGAGCGTTACTTTATTCTCAAGTCCATTATCGTAAATAACCTGTATGGCGTGGACATCATGGAAGAGGCCGTGGAAATCTGCAAATTGCGGCTGTTCCTCAAGCTTGTTGCACAGTTGGAGAGCTATGATCAGATTGAGCCTCTACCCGATGTTGATTTCAATATCAGGGCCGGCAATACGTTGGTAGGCTTTGCTTCAATGGATGAACTAAAGCGGGCTGTGGCGGGCGATTGGATTAGCGAATCTTCCCTTCCCGACATCGAGGAGCGCGCCGAAATTGCTGACCGCGCGTTTCTCAAGTTCCGTGAAATGCAAATTGATCACGGAATGGATGCTAACAATTTTGCAAACGCCAAGCTGGATCTGAGGAGCAGATTGGATGACTTACGCTCAGAATTAGACCTCTATCTTGCGGGCGAATATGGCGTTAAAATCGATGATCGAAGAGCTTATGAAGATTGGCGTAATAGCCATCAGCCTTTTCACTGGTTCGTCGAATTCTATGGAATTATGAGCAAAGGCGGATTTGACGTGATTATCGGTAATCCGCCATATATTGAATATCACAATGTACAAGGAAGTTATCAAATTTTAGGCTTCATAACAGAAGATTGTAGAAATCTGTACGCATTTGTTCTTGAACGTTGCTTCGGTCTAACTCATTTGTCTTCCCTCATTGGAATGATTGTACAGCTTTCGGCAATTTGTACTGACCGTATGACGCCACTCCAACAAGCTTACCTTACTAACTCATCCCATATTTGGGCATCATGCTACGATGATAGGCCAGGGAAACTATTCCAAGGACTTGAGCATATTCGTGCCACTATTGTAATTAATATTAAAACAAACGTAGGAAACCCGCAGATCAGAACAACCAATTTACTCAGATGGCAATCAAAGACACGTGAATCATTATTTGAAACATTACGATATGAACAGGTATCAAATCTTTCGATACCAGGAAGTTTTCCAAAATCGGGCGACAGTAAGTTGCGAAGTATTCTTGAAAAGGTCAGATCTCAACCTAATAAATTAGATTTAACCTACAGTAGTAATTCCTCTCATATAGTCTACTACTATCGCAGCCCATTATATTGGATAAGGGGAATGGACTTCCTCCCCTACTTTAAATCTGAAGGCGCCACAAGATCAATTCATCACTTCAAAGACTTCCCTGTTTTCAAAAGATTTCAGAAATCTGTTGTAGGCTCAATAATAAATAGTAGTTTGTTTTATCTGTGGTTTATAGCATACGGAAATGGACGAAACGTCGCCTTACGTGACCTATTGACATTTCCTATTCCACCGTCATTAAGAAATTCGAATAGTACGGAAACTTTCGAAGCACTCTTTTTCGAGTTAATGAGAAACTATCAAAGCAATTCTGTTATTAAACGGAGGAAGGACGGAGTTGAATATCAGGAATTTTATCCTAGTAAATCCAAGTCCATCATTGATGAAATCGACAGACTACTAGCAAGACATTACGGCTTCACAGACGAAGAATTGGACTTCATCATCAACTACGATATCAAGTATCGCATGGGCATAAACAATAAAAATGTAGATAATGGAACTTGAAGACAATGGAAAAGAAAACGAAACTCGTCATCCGAAGCGTTTGTGCTACCCATGGCTATGACAGCCCTGAAATTTGTACTCCGCAAGAACTGATGGGAGTGTTTGACGATGCCTGACGAAACCATCCGGGAGTTGTGGCAAATCAAAGACATTATGGCACGAGAATGCGAGTATGATATCGATATGCTTGTTGCTCACCTTCAAACCCGCCAGCACACAGCAGGCCAAAGAATTGTTGACCTGCGCGCTATAAAAGAAGCCGGCTAACGAGCCGTTGCAGCCAAGCCAAGCTTGTAAGTCTGACTGTCAGAAGTGGTTAATATGAAAATACCTGCTTCTGAGTATTCGGAGTTGCCATCATATCTGCAAAAATGACAGGACACGTAGCGGCACAATAATATCAACCCGTTGAGATAGTATTAAGGATAAAACAATGCCTTTACCCGGTGGCTCAGCCAACAAATTCGGCAATCATTATGAGCAATGTTGGACAGTGCGCCAACTGTTGCGCCTCATTGATGGGCAGGTCACAAGCATGCGAATCGAGGACCCAACGTTAGATAAAGCTGAATTTGTTATAACAACAGAAAGCCAGAAGGAAAGACATCAGGCAAAACGCAGTCATGCGAGCGGCAAGTGGAGTCTCTCCGTTCTGGGGAGCGACCGATATCAATTGCTACAAGCCATTTTTAAACAGCTTTCCGAAACCTCCAATACAAAGTTTATTTTTGTTTCTAGCAGTGACGCTCCAGAGCTACGGGAGTTAACAGAGCGGGCCAGGGATGCGATTAATCCGAAGGAGTTCATATCGCATTTTATCAGCGGCGAAAGATGGGAGAGCGCACTCGTAGAACTCAAGCAGTGTTGGAATAACACAGGTAACACTACGGCATACAAAATCCTTCAACGTATTAAAGTCCGTACCATCGACGAGAAAGGGATTGAAGACGATATTCGGTCCCGCTTATCAGCCTGTTTCCTCACCGATCAGGATAAAATATACGATGCGCTAAGCAGCTTTGTAAACGATTCCATCCACCAGCGCATCACCCCTGATGATCTGAAATCATACCTCGATAAAAAGGGCTTCAGGTTCCGGCGACTTGCAAAACCGGTAGATGCCAAGTCACTCATAACCAAGGTAACTGAACATTACGTCGAGAACACACAACGGCGGTTGATCCGAAATGTCCTTATCCATCGGCCTGAGACTCAGGAGCTTTTTAACAGGATAGTAGAAAGCACAAGCGATAAAGGCATCCACTGTGTTGTGACCGGAAAGGCAGGAGGAGGAAAGACCGGCTCTGTCATGCAATGCATTGATACGCTTCGCCGGTCCGACAATCGTTACACAATCCTCGCTTTCCGCCTGGACCGTGTGGGAGCGCCACAGTCAACCAGGAAGCTGGGCGAAGCTCTCGGCCTTGAAGAATCGCCAGTATTCGTTCTGGGAACAGCCGCAAAAGCTACCTCGACGGAAGCGGTGCTTATTATCGATCAACTTGATGCCGTCAGCACAACCTCCGGTCGCAATTCACTGTTCTTCGACGTTGTTGAAGACCTGTTAAAAGAAGCGCGAGGCTGGCATAACAGTTTAAGGTTTCATGTTATCGTTGCCTGCCGAATGTTCGATTGGGAAAACGATCACCGACTGCGGCGCCTTCTCGTTGAGGACCACGCCCATGTCAACGTCGGGGACTTCTCCGATGACCATGTCAAATCAATTCTCAAAGATGCGGGATTCAATGACGCTTCGTTTACAGCCAGAGAATTGGGATTGCTTTGTCTGCCGCAAAACCTATCGCTATTCCTTGACACCAACCACAAACCCGGTTCAAGTCCCGGGTTCTCATCGACAAAGGAACTGTTTGATGACTACTGGAAGGAGAAACGTACAGCAGTTAACAGGCGCGCTGCTCCCTGTGCCGACCGCTGGCATGACGTGATCAGGCTACTATGTAACGAAATGTCTGCATCACAGCAACTTTCAGTGCTGAAAGAAAGGCTGGACCAATTCCCGAATGAGTATGTCGAACAGATGGCATCTGAAAATGTGCTCTTTCTTGAGAAGGACCGTTTCGGATTCGGTCATGAGACGTTTTTTGACTATTGCTTTGCCCGTAACTTCGTTGCACAGGATGAATCCCTGACTACTTACCTCCTGAAGTCGGAACAACACCTGTTCCGCAGGGCGCAGGTCAGACAAGTGCTGGTTTATCTGAGGGATGCTGACCGAAAGCGATATTGCTCAGAACTAAGTAGCCTGTTGCAGGAAAATCGCATTCGCGGCCATCTGAAAGAACTGGCTATAGCCCTGGCCTTTGACATGCCGCGTCCTCAAGAAGACGAATGGGCAGTATTCGCACACTGGCTCGAATCAGAAATTGAAGCAATCAAAAACGGTCAACCGAACAAGGATAAATTTGCCACCCTGGTCTGGAGACAGTTCAGGATTTCACAGTCCTGGTTTCAATTCGCAGACAGTCGGGGTGTGATCATAAATTGGCTTGGATCTGGAAATGACTACCTGATTGATAATGTCGTGGATTATATCCGAATTCATCAAAGCCATTCAGGAGACAGGGCTGCCGGTTTGCTTGAACCATTTATAAACGCAGGTGGTAAATGGCCTCAACGATTTAACCATATCATGCAATGGGCTGACCACGGAAACAGTCGGGAGTTTTTCGACCAGTTCCTGAGGTTAATAGATTATGGGACCCTGGATAACGCGCGCGGCCCCATCGCGGTAAATAGTACTTTCTGGAGCATGCTACACGGCATGAAAAAGCATCTTGAACTGGTGCCTGAGATCGTGGCGCACTGGTTAGCAAGACGACTCTTATCTGTATCGAATAAAAAAGATGGCCGCCAGTGGCAGAACCTGCTGGGACATAGTAGCAGTGGCGCCATGAGACTGATAACTGACTCCGCGCATGCCTGCCCGGATGAATTTGTACGACATGTGTTGCCAATAATTATCAGAATCAGCGAACAAGCAGTCGACAAACCAGATTCAGCGCCTCCAAAACGTGACGCCGTCTGGCCTATTCTCCTTAACACTGAACATAAATTAGAGGGAGAAGAATTGTTCAGGGAAGCAATTGTCACCGCCCTCAAACAACTCGCAGAACGCGGCCCGGACAACGTCAGAGACGTTATAGAACAGCTTCGCGGACATGACACTTACATAGCCAACTTCTTTCTGTTGCGAACCTACACCGCCGGTGCAAAGTATTTTGCAGATCAGGCGGCAGTCGAACTGTGCGATAAGCCATGGCGTTTCAACTGTGGATACAACGATACGAGTTACTGGGTAGCTATGGAATTAATTAAGGCGATTGCACCTGGTTGCTCTGATAACAACCGCATCAGACTTGAAAAAACCATTCTGGATTACGTGCCGAAATTTGAACGCAGCCATCGAGGGTATCGGTCAAGAGGTAAAGCTTGTTTTATGTTGTTGTTCGCATTGCCAGTCGAATTGCGCAGCGAGGATGCCAGGAAACGTTTTCAGGAGTTGGAGCGAAAATTTGGAGAAGCGGAAAAATTCATCCGGCCACCTGAAAAAATAGAAGCTAAAACGGTGTCTTCACCCATTGAATCTCGGGCAACTGAGAAGATGACAGATGAACAATGGCTCCGGGCGATCAGGCAACATGACACGGATGATATCAACTGGCAACACCCCGGAAGAGGCGGAGCGTCTGAGCTTGCAATGCAAATGCAGGAATGCCTGAAACAGGAACCGGAGCGATTCTCCCGTATAGCTCTAAAACTTCCCGCAGACGCCAACCCTGTTTATATGGCACGAATTCTCTCCGGCTTGACAAATGCCCAGGTAAGTACAGAAATGAAACTGTCAATATGTCGCAAGGCATACGCAGAATCACGCGAACATAATGGTCGATATCTAGCTGATGCGTTAGGTTCAGTTAAAGATACACTCCCGGACGATGCAATAGAGATGCTTGAATGGTTAGCAACCAAGCACCCGGACCCTGGAGAAAGATCAGATATACAATCCTTCGGTAACCACCAATCTCTAAGCAACAGTATTATCTTTACTGCCATCAACACAACCCGTGGGTCTGCTGTTGAAGCAATACGTGATCAGATTCGAAGAAATGCAGCATACAAAGATCACTTTCATGACACTGTTGAACAGTTAGTCAAGGATAAGAACTTACCTGTTCGTGCCTTGACATGCTCGTTACTGAGGGCAATAGCAATCCACCATGAAGAGTTGGCACTAAATCAATTCATGATGCTTGTTGATCCCCAGCGAGGACCTGACGATGAATTGATATTAACAAATGTATATGACTTTCTTCATCACAGCCTGTCAGAGCATTTCAAAAAACTGCAACCCGTTATCGAAAGAATGCTGCATTCTGATATACCAGAAACCAATCAACAAGGCGCTATACTGGCCAGTCTGGCGGTACTGTATCAACACTATGAGGCCGATGATCTGGTAGAGGAAGCAATGCACGGAAAGCCGTCACAAAGGCTGGGAGTGGCCGAGGTTACCGCAGCCAACGTAGGTTATGAAGATTACCGTAACTGGGCAATCCCGAAACTGACGTTATTTTTCAATGATAGTGATGACAAAGTTCGTAACACGGCAGCCGGATGCTTCAGACATCTGGAAAATCAACCCTTGGAACCCTATACTGAACTGATTAACATATTCTGTGACAGCAAGGCTTTTAAGGATGACTCACTTTCCATATTATCAGCACTCAAAGACACCACACAAAAACTTCCCGGTACAGTTGTCCACAATGTATGCACTAAATTTATCGAACGCTTCAGCATTGAAGCTATGGACCTTACTCAAGATCGATATGCCAGCGTCCCAAGCCTGACAGAAATACTTTTTCGGGCCTATCACCAGAACCAGCAGGGCGAATGGGGTTCCAGATATCTTGATGTCATAGACCAGTTGTGTCTGAGCGGAATTCACCAGATAGCAAAAGGTCTTGATGAATACGAACGAGGATAACTTGGCTTAAAAAGCTTGGCTTAAAAAGCTTGACTTCCTCAATTAACACAACTATATTGTTGTGTTAATGATTCCTCAGTTGATTGATATTGGCAATGGGTGTCCCTGGCCGGTTTTACCCCCTGGGGTACATAAAACAACCCTGGGAAAGGTTGAGTCGACTTTTGCGTACACTCCCCACCGAAAGAAACTATTTACGGGCTTTTGTAATGCGCTTTCAGATTTGAAGCATGCAGGATGCAAGGCGGTATACCTGAATGGCAGTTACACCACAGGAAAGAACCATCCGGAAGATTTTGATGCCTGCTGGGACCCAGCCGGCGTTGAACCGAGGAAGCTTGACCCGGTATTGCTGGATTTTTCCAATAAACGTGGCGCACAGAAGAAAAAGTATGGCGGTGAATTATTTATTATCAGTACTTATGCGCAGCCTGGTATTACCTTTTTGGATTTTTTTCAGACAGACCGGTTTACCGGTCAGAGAAAAGGGATCTTGTTTTTGGACTTAAACTTACCTGTAACGTGAATGAAGAGGTCTTCCAATGATTACCAATGAACGACAATTCAGGATCGCTAAAGCTCAGATGGAGAAGTTCAAATTTTCAATTACCAATTTTGATATGGAAAGCCTTGTCAAGAGTGGCACAGATCGCCTTATAGCACAGGCACAGTTGGACCAACTGCAGAGTGAGCACGAGATATTGCTTGAACAAATTAAGGAATATGAACACCTGTCTTCCGGTGAACAAAAAGAATTTGAGATGCAATCGCTGCAGGATCTGCCGATAGCGCTCATCAAAGCCAGAATTGCGCGTAACTGGACACAAAAACAGTTGGCTGAAATAGTTGGTGTAAAAGAACAGCAAATTCAGCGCTATGAAGCTGAAATGTACCAATCAGCGAACCTTGCAACATTGGCGCGCGTTGCTGAGGTACTCTGTTTGACTATGCCTGACCATGCTGTAGTGAACTTTTGAATTCCTTTAATATACATCATACGAAATTTAATAAGTGTTGTTGCCTACGACGCCTTGCTTGATATAAGCTTTTTGCAGGGAAAAACATATTGAATTGATAACCTGACATAAAAGGATGGAGGCCGGTCGCATGGACGCCAGAAACTGCATTACCCTGCAAGCTGACTCTGTAGGATATCCTGCCGTACTACGATGCTGTGAGATCGATGCACGCCCGCCTGTTATCACAGTGCAGGGCAACCTCGACCTGCTTGAAGGAGGGATAATCGGCTTTTTCTGTTCCATACGTTGTCCCGGTGACGCCATTCTCAAAGTCTATGACCTTGCCCGTTCGCTTCGCAGTAAGGATGTAACGCTTATCGGGGGGTTCCAGTCCGCGATGGAAAGGGAGTTCCTGGACCTGGTATTGCGGGGTTCCGCTAAGGTCATAATCTGCCCTGCCCGCGGACTCGGCGCAATGCGGATTCCGGCAAACTGGCGAAAACCTCTATCCGATGGGCGCTTGTTATTGCTTTCATTCTTTGACGGTAGCATCAGCCGTGCCACGTCAGGTTCAGCAATCCTGCGTAATGCCTATGTCGCTGCCCTCTCCCACAGTCTCCTCATTGCACATGCTGAGAAGGGCGGGAAGAATGAAAAACTGTGCATGGACGTGCTGGCCCGGGATAAACCGGTATTTACCCTGGCTTCTCCGGATAATGAGCGCCTCATGGAACTCGGCGCAGTACCTGTAACAGCAGACAGCCCATTGCCTTTATTGCAAACTGATTATAGTTGACTATTCTTCCGTACTTAAATTACATATTTGTAAGGAGATCTGTGATGATAGTAAAGATTACATCCAAGCGACAGGTCACTTTCCCCGCCCGGGTGCTGGACGCGTTGGGCGTGGGTCCGGGTGATCATCTCGAACTGAAAGAAGGCGCTGACGGGTTCATTCTCAAGCCAAGGCGCATCAATTATTCCAAACTGGGCTATCTCAAGGACAGGATCGACCCCGCTATCGAACCGTTCGATATTGAAAAGTTCAGGAGTGAACCACATGACCCGTCGTTACGGGATTGATACGTCTGTACTCCTCCGGCATGGATTACAAGTCAAGAAACCGATTTCTGATTGTAACGCCGTGTCCCGTCACCTCATTCTCATTAAGGTTTCCATAATATTCATAGTAATAAGCAATATCTTTTATTGCGTCATCCAAAGCTTCAGAGGCCGTATCACCATAGCCGCAGATTTCCAGGAAGTCATTTTCCGCAAAATAAGTGCCGCCTTCATTTTTTACTTGAAGTACAACGGGTCTGCTCAGAGACTGTAATTTCCCGTTGGTATTTATCACCCGAACCGGGTGTATTGATAATCGGGAATTCAGGAAAATCTTATTCAAATTCGACGTTCTTTACCAGCATCGCGATACCAGGATAATAGTACCCTTCCTTATCTGGTAACTTACGGGTTTCTTTTGGAAAACACCAAGCTGAAGCGTGATAATCCGCTGATGATTTAATTGTTTCGCAAAACTCTTTTATCAGTTGGTCAATCTTATCAATGGACCTCGTCGGTGCATATGCCGAAGCAAAAACTATAGCAAGCGCTGTTACATCGCCTTGGCCTGACTTTGTTTCTTTTGCTGCCTTGGTGGCTTCTTCCATAGATTTTCTTATGGCAGGCAACCCATCTTTATCTCCAGACAAAGAAACAAATTTGTGCTTTGCCTCGATGAATTCGTCTTTCTCGCCAGTGTCGGTGCAAACCCACAGATCTCCTCTACCTACCCAACGTTCCTCGCCTCGAACTTTTTTCTCTGTCTTGAATTCTTGCAAGGCAATTCTTCCACACCGCCAGGCAGCAGCGCACAAGATGCTTACATTGGGTCTTTCGGTATACCAATAAGCAGGATCATCTTTCACAATACGGCAGTATCTCTCATGTGCAAGCAGCCATTCTTCCAGTAAGGCATCCCAGTGATTAAGTCCCTTCTTGCCTTTCAAATGGTAACCGCGAATTGTCTCTGCTTCGTTCATAAAACTCTCCCAACTTCTGTCAGTTAAAACAAAAAATAAGCTTCGCTCTCACATATTACGAGGGCGGAACTATATCAAACACAAGCCCGTTGTTGCTTTCGAACCGCGATACGCATTCCCCTCTTCAAGAAAGAGCGCTGCCGTCCAAAGCCCTGAACGATGCGCTTCATATTACAGTATCCGCCGTGCATGGTATAGACTATCTCTTGACGTGGAACTATCGACATCTTGATAATGCCGAAACCAAACCTGTCATACGAAACGTTTGCGCCGCCCATGGCTATAAACAGCCCTGAAATTTATACTCCGTAAGAACTGATGGGAGTGTTTGACGATGCCTGATGAAATCATCCGGGAGTTGTGGCAAATCAAAGACAGCATGGCGCGAGAATACGAGTATGATATCGACATGCTTGTTGCTCACCTTCAAACCCGGCAGCGCACAGCAGACCAAAGAGTTGTTGATCTGCGCGCCCTGAAAGAAGCCGGCGGAACCGTATCAACCAAGCCAAACTTGTAAGTCTGACGGAAGATATATCTTCCAATGATTACCAATGAGCGACAATTCAGGACCGCTACCCAACTGAATCCGGGCTTCCCGAAGCCTATCCCTGGCCCTGTCTAAACGCCGTTCAGGCGTCATTGAGCAGCGCTTATTTCAATCCCCTCGGCCAGCACATTGTGGTAGAGGGAGGGATTGCTTTGCCTGTCCGGTTCGCGCAGTTCTGCCTCCCAGATGATGATGGCGCTCACATCTACCGGGTGGCTCGCGTCAAGCATGGTTCTGGAGCTGACTTCGGCCAACCGCATTCCCAGGTTGTGGCGGGCGCTAGCCTCAGGGTTGCCTTTGGCCAATACTACCGCGATGTCAACGTCGCTGTCTATCCTGTGGTCGCCGCGCGCACGGCTGCCGTAGAGCAGGACTCGCGAAATCTCGGGCAGCTTCGCATCCGCCAAACGGGTCATGAACAACTTAACGGTGTTTCCGGCTTCCGCGGCCAGCACATCGTCGCCGCCAGCGCCATTTGTCAATGTTATCTCAGTCATGATGCTCATTATAATGCCGTCAGCGACATCACTCAAGCCAGCCACCGGACCGAAATTTAATAAGTGAGGTAGTGGAAATACTGAGGTTTGTTTTTGTGGTCTTCCTTCCAGTATGTGGATTATAATAGCTAGAGCAATCCATATAATGATGTTTGCTTATGAAAACAGTACAAATGACACTGGATGAAGAACTGTTGCACTCGGTTGATCAACTGGCAAGGGAGTTGAAGATGACCCGCTCGGCTTTTGCGCGTTTTGCCTTGCAGAAGGCCATTGATTATTACCAGGTTCTGCGACAGGAAGAGAAACACCGAAAAGGCTACGAGTGTTATCCCGTAGCTGATGAAGAGTTCGGCGTCTGGGAAGAAGAACAGGAGTGGGGGGAGAATTGAACAGGGGTGAAATCAGGTGGTACAAATTCAGGGCGCCCGACAAAAAGCGTCCGGTTCTCATATTGACCCGTTCGTCGGCGCTGGAGTACCTGGGTGAAGTGACGGTTGCTCCCGTCACGTCCACTATCAGGGACATTCCCAGTGAGGTTGTCCTGACAGAAAACGACGGCATGCCCCATGAATGCGCGATTAACTTTGATCACATTCAGACAGTTTCCAGGGGGAAACTCGGCGCGCAGGTCACATCGCTCTCACAAAGCAGGCTTGCGGAGGTTAAGAAAGCCATCCTGTTCGCCCTGGGTGTCAATGGGGTCGGACCTGCATAACCACCATAACTATATTGATTTTACTGATTAATTCATCCGTACCTGGCCTTTTTCCGACCTTGGAGGGCGCTTTTTGCCGGCAAAATGAGTATGGTAAGACATCGGCTCCGAATGCCCCCCTTGGCGTCGTAGACCTTGCCCTGTCTTAACATACTGTTTTTGACCGTCAAAAGTGTGTTCTAAGCCTTAAATCGGGCATATAAATAGACTTTTATACAGCAAAATCAATGGATCGTGTGAGTTTTTCTCACAAATTTCCTGAAAAACTCATAATTAAACGCGTTTAGTTAGACTAGAATCTAAAGGGTAAGTCTATACTTTTATTATTTAAGATCTCCCTCAAAATAAATTTGGAGGTATTATCATGAGAACAACAGGTCAATTGCGTGAAGAGATTATGGCCAAGTCGCTCCTCGACTCGGATTTCCGCCAGCGCTTGCTCGATGACCCGGTGGCTGCGTTGCGCGACGACATCGGCGTGAACCTGCCCGATGGCTTCAAGCTGCACGTCCACGAGGACAACGGCGTCGACGCGGCGCACATCGTGCTGCCCCCGGCAGGGGAGTTAACCGAAGAACAGATGGCGCAAGTGGCGGGAGGAAACTGCGACGGAACTGGCGAATACAAGTGGGACTGCTGACGCGTTTCGCGACGACGTTGGCGCGGTTCTGCCGGACGGCTCAAACTCCAGGTGCACGAGGATAACAGAGTTAACGCGGCGCATCCGGTTCCTTTCTTTGGAGATCGCAGAGAGCCATTGAGAGCCAACCCGGCTCGCCGCTTACTCCTGCGTGATGATCCAGACGACAGGGCGCTTCGTTGACTCGCGCTACCGGGGCAGGCGCATGCCCCCGGTGGAGTGGGTCGATGAGGCGGAGCGCGCGTCCATGTTCGTGCAGCGCTCCATTCGGGTAGCCGACGCGCGGATTGTACCTGACCCTCCGGATCTTGCCACTCACGGGTTCACCTTGGCGTGGCGGCGCACCCGCATCACCGACTTTCACGATCCGGCGCAGGTTCCCACCCTGTTCAAGGAGTCTCAAGAACTGGTTCGGTTGCTGACGGGCTGCATTGCCTGCAAGGTGCTCAATTACCAGTACCGCAACTCGCCACCGGGCACGTGGAAGGGAAATGGTAAGACCCTGCGCGTGCCCATGGTGCGCCATGAGCCCCTCTTTCACACTGATGCGACGCCTTACGCAGAGCTGCCCCTCGACGGGGCAGCGAACGATCGCCACTTTCGCATCTACACACTCTGGCGAAATTGCGCTCCTGAGCATCCCGTGCGGACGATGCCACTGGCGGTGTGCGACCTGCGTTCGGTCATGCCCGAAGATGTCGTGCTGGCCGATTCCCTGGTTCGAAAAGATCCCCCGCAAGTCGGCTACAGCTATCGCCTTGTGCATCGCCCGACGCAGCAGTGGCACTATTTTCCGGAAATGACCGTGGATGAAGTTCTGGTGCACAAGCAATACGACACGTTGGAAGAGGCGTCGCACCGACGCGGTGTGTTCCATGGCGCCGTGTCCGATCCGGCGGTCGGGCCGGACGCTCCGCCGCGGCTGACGGTGGAGCTGCGGCTGCTGGCGCTGTTCAAGGAAGAGACTGACAAACTGGCGCGCATCCGACGTTTCCACGCCGAGCTTCCACCCGCGACGCCTGTGCCCAAGCCCCCGCCGTAACGTCCGTCCGAGGGCTGCCCCGAGGAGAAATGGCGTCACGGTGGCCGCCTCCGGTAGCGCCGCTTGCTTGCCGGACCGCGGTCACGTCCATGGCGCAGTGCGCGGCGCTGAAGTCGGCATGGCGCGGCGTCACGCGGGTTCCGGCAGCGCCGTTCTAACCGTGTTTGCCCCGAGCAGCGAGACCAGGAAGCTGTCGACGAAGGGCGCCGGAAAGCGTTCCGGGTCGAGGCGCTTCAGGTCGCCGACGCAAACGCCAGCGCCGAGCATTGCGGTGACGAGTGGCCGGCAGCGGCTGTCGAAGACACAGGTGAACCCGTTTGCCACCAGGCAGAAGGAGCTTGCGTCCGACCCGGGCCGCAACGTCGCCTGCTCCGCGCCACACACGACGATCCGGTGGGTATCCCAATCCGGCCGGGTCCAGGGATCGACTCTCTGGTCGAAATGTACTTGCGTCTCTTCGCTCCAGGCGGCGCGCATGTCGTCGGTGAAGTCCTTGACCGTGAACTGGCGCCACGCCTCTTCAACCAGGCGGATAAGGGCCTCCTGGTACGCTTCGGCAGCCTTGGGGCCGGCGTGCATCGGCACATTGATTCGGAACAGTTCCGAGCTGGCCGCCAGCCTGGTGGCGAGCCAGGTCAGCAGGTCGCGCCCGGTGTACTGTTGAAGTTGCGCAGTCAGGTGGATGCTCCCCTCGCCGTCGCGATCTTCCGGGATGCAGGCGTCGTGCCACCACCCGCGTGGAATGAAGAGCAGGTCCCCGCTGTTAAGAATGCCGCTCCAGACCGGCCGGGTTGGGGGCAGCAGGTTGGGGGCCACGTCGAACTCCGTCGGCGCCGGGCGCGCCTCGCCGAAAAGGCGCCAGTCCTTGCTTCCCCGCACCTGCAGGACGTAGACGTCGTGGCTGTCCCAATGCGTGGTGAAACCTCGCCGGCGCCGGTACGAGACGTACAGGTTGGCGGTGGCGTGGGCGCCCAGACTCGCCTCGATGGCGGCGATCAGTGCGTTGATCGGCTCATGGAGCGTCCCGATGGAATCGACGATCAGGGTGGCGCCGTTTTGCAGGTGGCGGGTCAGGCTGTGCCCGTCGATCCTCTCACCCACGGTGTGCAAGGTTCGCCAGCCGAGCCCGTAGCTGCGGCTGAGCAAGTCGGTTCCCAGGAAGCCCTGGCCGTCCGCCGTCAGCTTCAACTGCGGGGGCTTGAGGTTGCGCGCACGGATGATCCGGTTGAGGTCATCCCAGCCCAGCAGCGACGAGAAGCGCTCGGCAGGCCCCCGAAACAACATGGGCCGGCGCCGGCTGTGCTGCCGCCCGAAGAAGTCGTCGGGGGACAAGGGACGCACCAGGTCCGCGAACCCGGCGGGGGCGCCGTCGTGGGAAGATTCGAACTCATCCATGACGAAGCTGCCGGATTCCGCGCCGGCATCCGGCGCCTTGCCGAGCGCCGACTGAAGCAACCGCCCGAGCGCGGCATTCTCGCTGCTGAGACCCGCACGATCAGCCATGGCCTTGGCGAGTCTCTCGGCACGGGCATTATCGTCCTCGAAGACCCTGCGGTTGGTGAACCCAAGGTTTCTCTCGCGCGCGAGCAGCATCCTGTGCGGATTCATCGCGGTGGATTTACCGGTTTCGGCTTTGCTTGTTTCCGTCATGTCGTTTGCCTCGCCACCAGGTCCCGGAATTTGCCCGGTACGGCTGCCAGCTCGTCGAACGAGCCTTCCTGCACCACCTTGCCGGCGCTCATCACATAGATTCGGTCGGCGCCCCGGATCGTCGTCAAGCGATGCGCTACCACGATACGGCTCGTAAGGGCCCGGTCGATGTTGGCGACGATGGATGCCTGGGCGGCATTGTCCAGCGAGTTCGTTGCCTCGTCAAGAAGCAGGAGCTTGGGTTTCCTGACCAGCGCCGCGGCGATCAACAACCGCTGCGCCTGGCCACCCGACAGCAGGGCAACGTCCTCGCCAATGGCAGTGTTCATGCCCATCGGCATGTCGCGGATGTCGTCGGCCACGCTGGCCAGTTCCGCGGCCGCCCAGGCGTCGTCCTCAGTCAGGCTCGAGTCAACGCCGACGATGTTCTCCAAAATCGTGCCGGACATCAGGGCGGCATCCTGGGTCACGACGCCGATTTGTTGCCGAAAGGCCTCAAGGTCGAAACCCGACAGGTCGGAACCGTCATAGTAAGCCGCGCCGGAATCGGGCTTATCCAGGCCGAGCAAGAGCCGCAGTATCGTACTCTTGCCGGATCCCGATTCCCCCGCGATGGCCACGAACTCGCCCGGCTGGCACCTGATCGAGACGTCGTCGAGAATGAGGGGGCCGTTCGGGTCGTAACGGAAGCTGGCATGATCCAGTCGAACGTCACCGCCAAGGCGGGTGGTGACGGTACGGGGCGCCGGCTTTCCGGCGGGAAACTCCGGCGCTTGACTGAGCAGCGCCGCCGCCTGACGGTAGGTGGACAATACCTCGGTCAGCGCCGAGACCATGGCGCCGAGGCGCGCGAGGGCGGAGAAGAACACGGTCCCCGCCAAATACACTACGAGGAAGTCACCGACGGAAACATCCGGCGCCGCACCGAGGGAGAACATGGCCAGGAGCGCCGTCGACGCGATGATCGGCGCGGCCCCGTTCACGGCGCGCATAAGAGCGTCGAGCTCGTTGGCCCGGTGCTCCGCGCGCTTCTGTACCTGGTACGGCATTGCCCAGGCTGCGAAGACCGCGTCCGTTGCCCGCGCTTTCTGGACCCTGCCGATGACGTTGATGAACTCGTAGAGCTTGCCGTTGAGTTGCCATGCCGTCTCCAAGACGCGCTGCCGCCACGGCAATTGGGCCGTCCCGAGCAGGACCAGGGCCAACAGCATCACCAGGCCCACGGCGAGCAGGGCGACCGTCAGCGCAGGTTCGAAGACGATCAGCAGGCAGGCGGCTGGGAGCATGAAGAGCAGCGATGTCACCGCGTTGGCCACGGCGCCCGAAATCACGTCGCGCAGTTGCTGGAAGCACAACACCTGGGCGGCCAGGTCGCCGGCCCTGTAGCCGCGCAAAATCCGGGACGGCAGACGCAGGACTCGACTCCAGAATGCCGCGGTGATGCGAGTGGCGCCGCGGCCTTCGAGCCGAATCAACGCAAAGGACTGCATGAGTTGCAGCAGGCCGCCGATGCAGCCGAGCGCCACCACGCACACGATCACCGCGCGCAGCGCTCCCCGGTCTCCGGTCGGGACGATATGGCTCACCACCAGGCCCAGCGCCAACGCCGGAACGTACGCGACCAGTGCGATCATGACGCCCAGCGCCGCATACTTCAGCAGGTGGGGGACCGCTCCGGCGCCGACCATGCGGACCACGTCTCCCGCTGCCACCGGACGCGGCGGCAAAGGCGGGTAGAAAGCGACTGCCCGCGGGGCCAGCATGGCAGCCAGTTGCCGGGTCATCCGCTTTGCCCGGCCAGTGCGCGGATCCAGTATCCGATAGCGTCCGGTCGTGCCGGACGGGATCAGCGCCACCGGAGCCCGGTCGTCCCCGAGGTAGCCGAGCATCGCGCCGTTGTCGCCGCGCCACCACTCCTCATTGTCGGGCAAGCGCACCGCCCGGGTACGCACGTCGGACGCGCGCAGGATGTCGGCCAGCGCCACCGGGTCCGTCTCCGGGGCGCTTCCGGCCGGGGCCTGAAACCGAATCCGTTCATGTGCGCCGATCACCTTGAGCGCGGCCAGGAGTTCTGTGGCCGGCGCCTCCCCCCTCGCCTTGCCGGATGCCAATGCGTCGAGCGCTTCATGCGCGGACGTCTCCTGCTCCCGTCGCAGCGCGGTGCGCTCCATTTGCAGGATGGCGAGGTCCGCGACGGCCAGCGCCCGGTTTTCCTGGATCGCCGCGAGTGCGACACGGTGGAACTCGGCCAGACCGGCGCCGCAACGCGCTTCCGCGAGCAGCGCCACGGTCGTCGAGACCCGCCGCACCGGCGGATCTCCATTACACTGCGCAAAACTCGCGGGCGTTAAGGGGACATCGCCGCGAGCCGTGCTGATCGTGCCGACGAACAGGTTGTCCTCACTGGCCGGAATCCAGACCACGCCCCGCCTGGAGGCGACCGTGCTACCCGGACTCACTGCGATCCCGGCGTCCGCCTCCAGCCATGCGTCGGGGAGCGGCGGCGCGAGGATCTCCTTGACAATGGCCTCGGTGAGGCTCTCGATCCAGGTGTCGATCCGGTCGGCCAGCGCAGCGCCGAAGCGGCCGTCAAACAGGTCAGCAAGGGGGATGCGCCGGGCGAGCAAAGCTGTTGACGCCTTGGCCCGCAGCCGCAACGGCGCATCTGCGGACGTGGCGACGCCGAAGACCAGGTCGCCCTCGCCGGCGCGCAGCACGGGCTCGTAGGCGGTCGCAACAACGCCGTCCCGGATGCCAACGGAGAATACGTCGATACAGCCGCTTTCCACGTACCAGGCGGCGTCGGGATCATCGAGTTCGTGCATGCCGACCGACTCCATCTCGACCAACGGGTAGTCCGACAGTACCGAAGCCGCAAGCCACTGGTCTTTCATATCAGGTCGCCCGAGGTCATGGTTGCGCGGTCATTCGCCGAGGATGAGGTTTCGGTACAAGCCATGGTCCGGGTCTTGCATCAGCGCTTCGTGCCGGCCGCGCTGGACCACGCGGCCCCGGTCCATGACGATGATCTCGTCGCAGTCCCGAATCGTGCTCAGCCGATGGGCGATAACGAGGCAAGCGCATCCCCGGCGGCGGATCGCGTCGTCAATCCGGCGTTCGATCAGCGGATCGACGGCGCTGGTTGCCTCGTCGAGAATCAGCAGGGAAGGCTTGTAGACCAGCGCCCTGGCGATCTCAAGACGCTGGCGTTGGCCGCCGCTGAAATTGAGTCCCCCTTGATGCACCGGGCTGTTGTAGTTCAGCGGGCGGCGGCTGATTTCCTCGTGGATGCAGGCGTCCCGGGCGGCGGCGACGATCAGCTCGTCGGGCACCTTGTGGTTCCACATCGTCAGGTTCTCCCGCACCGTCCCCGAAAGCAGGGCAACCTCCTGGTCCACGAACGCCACGGAGTCCGCCATGACCTCCGCCGAGACCTGTTCCCGCGGCGCCCCGTCGAACAGTATTTCGCCGGCCCATGGTTCCCACAGGCCTCCCACGAGCATGGCCAGCGTTGACTTGCCGGAGCCGCTCGGTCCGATCACGGCAACGCGCTGCCCCGGCTCGATCACGAGGTTGAAGTCCGAGAGCAGCGGGTCCGCGTAGCGCCGGTAGCCGAAGGTCAATCCCTTGATCTCAAGGTGTCCGGCCAGGCGCAACCTGCCTTGGAAGAAGGCCAGCCGCTGCCCTGGCTGCTCCTCCTGACGCAGGGCGGGCGCCGGCTCGTGGCCCGCCACCACGTCGTCGATCCGTTGCAGGTCGGCCGCCAGCACATTGAGTCGGTCGGCGGCGTCGACAAAGCGGCCGATCGGAACGAGAAATCGGGCGCTCACAAGGAAGTACGCCACCAGGTCGCCGAGGGACATCTCGCCGCCGAGTATCCGAAGCGTCCCGAAATAGAGAATGACCGCGGCGCCCAGCGCCTGCGCCAACGCCGGAAACATGCTGATCGCCGCGCCGAACTCGGCGAACCGTTGCCGGATGCCGAGTTCGCGGGCCAGGTAGCCGGTCCAGCGCGCAAACAGTGCCGCTTCCGTGCCGGAGGCCCGAATCGATTCGAGCCTGCGCAACCCCATGGCGCCGACGCCCACCAATCGGCCTTGTTCCTGCCGCAGACGGTGGTTCTCGTGCAGGCGCAGCCCGACCAGGACGTGCAGCGCCCCGGCGCTGGCGGCCGCCACCGCAAGCACAGCGGTTGCCAGCCACGCGTCTTCGTACACCATCCACGCCAGCAGGGCGGCGCTGATCACCAGCTCGATGAATAAGCCGGTCAACTGCGTCGAACCCTCGTTGGTCACGTTGTCGACGAGGTGGACTCGCGAGGCGACGTCGCCGGCGAGTCGTTGCGCGAAATATTCCCTTGGCAGGCGCAGCAGTGTCGAGACGAGACCCGCCGACTGCTCGACCGACACGCGCAGGCTCAACCGGTTCAGGGCGTGTTGCTGCAACCAGGTGAAAGCAAACAGGGCAACAGCCGCAAGGGCCACCGCGCCAACGATGTAGCGCGCGTCCCCGAGCGCGCCGGCATAGGCGTGGTCGACGAATACGCCGAGCAGGAGCGGGACGGCCAGGGTTGGAACCGCACTGAGCAGGCCGCAGAGAAGGGCGACGAGGAGCAGCCCCCGGTGAGGACGGAACCAGGGCCAGAGTTTGTCGCGAATGCGGGGCGGCCGCCCTCCCCTGACGAAGTCCGGGCGCGGCTCGAGGGTGAACGCGACCCCGGTGTACAACCTGGCAAACTCGTCCTCGCGCACCACGCGATGGCCCTGCGCCGGATCGTTAATCAGGAAATCGCTGCCGCGGAATCCCTCAAGGACGCAGAAGTGCTGGAACTCCCAGAACAGGATTGCCGGAAGACGGATGCTGCGCAGGTGGCGGTACGGAAACCTCCGGCCCTTGAGATCGACTCCGAAACGGTCGGCTGCCCGCTGCAGGTCCCCTGCGGTGCAACCATCACGACTGACGTCACAGGCGACGCGCAGTTCGTTGATGGGCGCCCACCTGCCATAATGCGCCAACACGATCCCCAGCGCCGCCGCCCCGCACTCCCTGACTTCGATCTGTTGGATGGACGGCGTTTTGCGGCGGTAAACGACGAGGTCCCGGCAACGGCGCAGCCATTTTCTGACGGATTCTACGGCTGGAAACGGCATCCGGATTTCTGCTGCTTCGACCCCTGGACCTACTCGAACGCCGCCGGCAACGCGAGTTCCGCCAATGCGGCAGCGATGTTGCGGCTGCCGGCGGGGATGCGCAGCAGAGCGCGCTCGGTCGGGGCAACCCCGGGCCCGGCCAGATACGAAAGCCGGACAATGACCGCGACGCCGTTGGCGGAGACGCCGGAAACACTCAGCAGGTGGCCATTGGCCACCCCGGCGCCGCCAACCAATGTCACCGCAGCGCCCGCTGACAGGAGCGCAAGCGCGTTGCGCGAGGCGTCATCGAGAGCCGCCGCGTCCACCCGCAACAGTACCCGGCCGGCGCCGGAGAGCGCCGGCCTTTGCTCCTCGACCACAACGGGTATGGCCGTCGAGTAGTCAATCGGCGCGCAGAGCGCCACAACGAGGAAAGCTGCGATGGCCGTAGCCGTGGCCCGGCCGACCAGCCACTCCCGGGGCGGGCTTGCGCGAACCAGGTCGTCAAGCGGATCCGGTTTCCCATAGTGGTCCAGCGCTTGGTCGGAGTACGGGGAAGTCAGCGGCATGGGATGGATGCTATTCAAAGGATGACGACAGGATACCATCCCGGACTTTACATGTCATCGTCCAGGCTCATCTTCCGTTGGAAAACTCTGTTGTTCGCTGATGCCTAAGGGAGGCTACTGGTTGCCGGCGGCTCGCCGGCGCGCCTGTGGAGCAGGTCGCTGATCGCTTCGATGCAATTGGCGGTATCGAAGGCGCGCGAGGAGAATACATAGAGGCGCGGTTCGGGCCAGCGGGGGCCCGACGCCTGCCACGAGTCCGGCCAGCCGCCGTCCGGCAGCTGCAGGCCGAGCAGGCGCTCAAGCGTGGCGGCTGCAGATGCTCCCTGAAGGGGCGCCCCCAGTTGGCACAGCGTAGTCACCGCGAGGCAG
>MKWU01002132.1_pt1 | contig 30787 bp, 20 predicted proteins | sample 809101 | NCBI WGS metagenome assembly MKWU01 (sample SAMN05860141, study PRJNA318959) | sponge metagenome | host: Aplysina aerophoba | place: Slovenia: Piran, Adriatic Sea, Gulf of Piran | collected 2013-05-07
AGTTGGCGGTAGTAGCCGACGACTTGAGCGGTGGTGGCTTGGTTGGGTGTGAGGCTGGTAGCTAGCACGTTGGGGCCGGCGAGGAGTTCTTCGTATGTGTGGGCGTCTTCGTTGTAGTGGTAGAGGAACCGGCCCGCTCCGATTTCTGTGTCGAAGAGCCGGCCGGCGCCGCCGGAGGCGAGGATACGTTGGGCGGCTGCCCCGATTTTGGCGGGGTCTTTGAGCCGCCCGGCGCGGACGCGGTCCTCCAACGCGCTGAGTTTGGTCTCGGTGGCGGCGACGATCTCGGCGGTGCGGGCGGTGTCACGGCGGACGCGGGCGTCGGATTCGACGACAACCGTGCGGGTGCCGTCTTCGAGGGTGATGTCGGCGGCGCGGCAGCTGTGCTGGGCGATTTCGACCCAGGCGGTGTCGTCGTCGATGGCAGCAAGGGCTTCGACGCTGATGCGGTCGCGGCGTAGTCGTGTGGCTAATAGGTGGTCGAACCCGGCTTCGGTGACCGCCGAGACGTTGGCTGCTGAGATCAGGCCCCGGTCGGCGACCACACAGATACGACCAACCGCGAACCGCTCCGCCAAGTCGGCGAGAACGGCCGGAAGGGTGGTGGCGTCGTTGGTGTTCCCCGCAAACACATGATGCGCTACAGGGATCCCGTCTGAGGTGCATAACAGGCCGATCACTATCTGGGGCCGATCGGAGCGGTGGTCCCGCGAGTACCCGAACGCCCGGGACCCGAACCGTCCCGACGGCCGTGTCGAACCCTCGAAATATGTGGAAGTGAGGTCGTAGCAGACCAGCCGAAGGTCCAGGTTCGCCAAGTCGCACAACCGGGCATACAGATGCGTTTCGGTCTCGTCTTTGACGGCGGTGACCGCGTCCAAAGCCCGGTAGTACTGATCGGGTGACGGAGCCGACCATCCTTCGGGCATGACCACATCAGAAGCCGACCACTCGACCAGCCGCCGCTTCGAGCACGGCGCCACCAACCGGTTCGCCACCATCGCGAACACCGCATGCTCCAGAGCCTTCGCTCCCCGCGCGGCACCCACCTGGGCGAACCATCCGTCCAAGCCCAGCCGCTGCCACACCGCCCACACCGCTGCCACCGCCCCCACCCCAGGCGCCCCCTCAGCTGCCAACGAGCCGACGTCGACACGTTCGCGGCGTAGATGACGCTCCAAGGCGGCCACGATCCGTTCCAGCTGGCCGGACTCGCGCAAAGCGGTCACCTCCCCCAAGCGCAGCAGGGTCCGATGCCCAACCTTCGAGCCCTTGCGGACGGACTCCACCAACGACAGATACTCGTACACCTTGTCGCCCCTGCGACGGCGGGTCGTCTTCACGAACATACCCAGCATGATACCACCGCATCACAGGGCATCCAACCATTATGTCGCCCCTACACTTTCGCGCCTGAACGGTGTCCTAAACCACAAAAGCGCAGGTCAGCGGCCTTTCCCCATCACCAAACCCCCACAACCCGCCAAACTCGGGTCAGAGAACGGAGATCGTCCTGTAGCTCCGCGCGTTCGTCGTCGCCAATGTCCAGGTCGTCGAGCACCCGCCCCTCGATGACCCCCACCGCCTGCGTTTCGACGAACAGCACGTAGTCGGCCGGGCCAGCTTCCGTCGGCGCTTCCCGGACCGCAACACCCGTGGTGGCGGCCACTGCCGCGTGCTTGTAGTCCTGGACCTCCCAGCCGGAGGCGGTGAGTCCCGCGACTATGCGGATACGCGCGCGGTCCTTAGGCTTGATCTAATCGAGCCCCGAATCGCCAAGGTAGAAGGACTGTCGGGAGCCCGGATCGCCATCACGTGGGCCGGGTACATGCGGGGAGGGGTGGGCATATGAGGTGACCAACGGATAGCCGAGTCCGTTGGCCGGACCGACGGTGCGAACAAGCGTCCATGTGCGGCGTAGGTAGTCAGTGCGTTCCATCAGTGTCAGGACCATCATCTACCCCACGGTTGGCACAATCTCGAGCCACCGGGAGGCTGGTTATTCGAGTGGAGATAGACAGCCCGTAAAGGGGTTAAGCCATCTACGAATACGCGGTGTTCCACGCCCCTCGGTGACCTAGGAGGGTGCTGACCAATGACGATTGCTCGGGCCTGCCACCCGCCGATCCGGGAATCATGCCGGCGATTGGCAGGCCGGTGGTGGATTGCTCACCACCGTTCTAGACCATTCACGCCGGACCTGAGACTCCGCTGGACAGCACCTGCCTAAGTCGTTCCCTTGCGCAGGGAAGTTCCGATGTGGGGTGGGAAAACGGTGGTTGGTGAGCATCGCTTCGATAGCCGCTACACATGATTACTGCGTCCAACCTAGCTGCGAGTCAGCTTCTCCCAGATACCTTCGGGGTTTGGTGATCTCTCGAAGTCTCGGAAGAAGAGGTCGGCTGATCGTTCGGCATCTACATTGACTCCTGCGACAAGCCAGTCGATGTAGCCTTGGCGAACCTCCTCTCTAAGGGACGGGTCACTGATAAGGTCTAGGGGCAAACTGATTACCCGACTCTCATCCCAGCCCGGTACGATCACATCGATTATCCCGGTAGGTCGAGTAGATAAGCTCTCGATATACACTCCGGTTCTCCTTGAAACCCGTTGTGTGGGAACGTCACCCCTCAACTCGGAGCTGCACAGGCGGAACCCGTCATTGATGTTCTCGGGAGTCAGTTGCTCCTTCCCGATTACTACCGGTATGTCCGCTCTCCATCGCCGTATTTCGAGGAGCTCCGTTTCCAAGTATGAGCTAACGAGGAGGCAGGGGAGTCGCAGACTACGGACAACACGCCGGATCGCTTCAGCACCCCGAAAGGTCGCGTAGCCCGAGACAGACAGGCGTTGATCGCACAAGAGGGCTTCTGCCTCGTGAGTTTGCAACCACATGACAAGCGAATCGACCGACTGAATGGGCATCTCCCGGAGAAGCACCTGATGGCCGGCTTCTTCGAGTTCCCCAGCCAAGGCCTCCAGTTCGTCGGGGATATCGTCGACAACGGCTACGAGCATCAGTGAGCCAGTGTAGTGAGAGTTCGGTTACGAATGTGTTGGCGAAAGTCGAAGGAGTAGCGGAGGTTGTCGTGGTTGATTCTACGGCGTCAGCGTTCGAACGACGCGACACCTCCCCTATGGTCTATGACCTGGCCCGATGCCAACCCCTCCGATCCCAGTTCTGCCGGCAGTCGGCAGTCCGTAGCGTACGCCACGGACTCGGTTGATCAGTTCCGTCGTTTGAAGGCCGGTGGACGGGCTGCGGTTGCCGCTACCAGCGCTATCACCGAGAAGACGACGGTCGCCACGCCGAAGGACCTCGGGGTGCCATCGTTGAAGATGCCTAGGGAAGCGGTGCCGGCCGCTCCCATAGTGAATCGGACGAAGGACGCGAATCCTGATGCACTACCAGCCAAGTGGGGGAACCCGTCCAGCACTCCGGTGAGGGTGCCGGGAGACACGACATGGGTCATCGACACGGCGAGCACCGAGGCGGTGACTACACCTGCCAGCCCCCCGAAGTCGGTTTGGGTGACCCACAGCAGCACTATCGCCAGTCCCACCAGCAGTAGCGAACCGATCTTGACAAGTTTGCCGTAGCCGATCACCTGTACGTAGCGGATGTTGAAGACCTGGGCCAGCCAGGCGCCCACGACCGAGATAGCGAACAGGGCACCGAACCATTGCTCGTCGAATCCGTAGTAATCGATGTAGATGAACGGGCTGGCGGCCAGATAGCAGAAGAGCACGGCTGCTACCGCACCACCGGTGATCGCGTAGGCGACGGCTTCCCTGGACCGGGTGATGCTCAGGTACCCGCGCACGCTGGAGCCCAGATCCAGGGGTCGGCGCAGATCCGGGGGCAGGGTTTCCGGTAGCCATCGCCAGGCGCCCACGAACATCAGCGCTCCGATGACCGCCAGGACTACGAAGATGGATCGCCAACTCCAGACGAGGAGCAGCGCACCTCCGAAGAACGGCGCCACGATCGGCGCCCCCAGAAGGACCATCATCAAGATCGACATGGCTCGGGCCATAGCGTCCCCGGACAGGAGGTCGCGGATCATGCTCCGGACGAGGGACATGGAGGTGCCCCCGCAGGCTGCCTGTGCCACCCGAAGCCCGATCATCATCTCCACCGAGCCGGCCGTGGCCAGCAGCAGGCTGATGAGTGAGTACAAGATGAGCGATACGAGGATGGGGGGGCGTCGCCCTACCGCGTCGGAGATCGGACCCACAACCATCGGTCCGAAGATCAGGCCGACGAGGAATGCGGTCACCGTCATCTGCATGGCGCCGGGCGACGCGTTCAAGGAGACGCCGATCTCCGGCAGTGCGGGGAGATACATGTCGATGGAGAACGGACCCAGACCGGCTAGGACACCCAGTATGAGGTAGAGGCTGCGTTTGATCCGGGGAGGAGCGTCGGAGTCGCGTACGTTCATTTCCCGTCGTCCGGAACCCAACCTCCGGTAAGGGCGAGTAGCAAAGATCCGCTATAGACCGTTACCAACGGGTTCCCTGGCCGGTTACCTCCTCCAAGGGAAGCTTGATCGGGTAGCGACTACGGATCCACTCGTCCTTGGCACGGCTGACGTGGGTGGGGAAGTGCGTTCTCATGACCTTCCTGACGTGTTCATGAGCGCGCTCGGCCGCGTTCGTGGCCCCCTGGTCCCGCCAGTCGTCGGGGTTGTTCCGGTCGCCGATCAGGGGATACACGTACTCGCGCTGCATCAGGTGAAGGGTCTGGGCGCTTCCCAGGAAGTGGCCGGGGCCCGAGACGGTGTCGTGGATCACCTGTGCGGAGAGGGCGGAGTCGTCGATGTCGATGCCTCGGATGGTGCGGTTCACGGCCCCGAGCATGTCGTTGTCGATCACCACCGCATCCAGGGAGAAGGCCAGCAGGGAGGCAAGCATTCCGGCCGACTCGTACACCAGGTTGGCGCCCGCCTGGCCTGCGAGGAGGGTGGTTATGCCCTTCTCGTAGCCGGCCTGGTTGTCGGGGAGTTTGGAGTCGGCCATTCCGGCAGCCACTCCGGAGGGGAGTCCGAGCCAATTGACCATTTGTGCTGCGGCGGCGTTCAGGACCGCCTCTTCCCCGGAGCCTCCGCTCATGGCGCCGGTCCGCAGGTCCGACACGAAGGGCCAAAGGCCCATGACGCATGGATGCCCCGGATTGATCAGGTTGACGCTGGTGAGGGCGGCCAGGCATTCGGCCAAGGCCTGGACCAGCGATCCCCCCAAGGCCGCCGGGGAGGTGGCGCCCGCCTGACCAGCCGAGAGCAGGTTGATGGGCATACCCGTGCGGATCTGAGCCACCATGCATTCGGTGGACTCGTATGCGAAGCGGAGGGGAGGAACGACGAACGTGTTGTTGGCTGTTACGAAGGGCCTCTTCCGGAACTCTCCCTTACCACCCAGCACGTGGTCATACATGTCGACTACCTCGTAGACATGCTCCGGACGGAAGAAGGAGGTCCCCTGTGGCTTGGAGGTGCCCATCATGGTGGCGTACGCAGTGTTCACGTCCACCTCCCGGGACGACTCGAGGTCCCGGGTGACGATGGTCCGCACGAAGAAGTGGATGTGCTCCAAACTGTCGATTAGCCGGGCCGCGTCGTACAGGTCAACCGTTGTGGAGGGGCGGAATCCCCGGTTGTGGTAGTCAAGAATCAGGACGGCAGCGCCCGCGGTGCCGAAATGGACCTTCCTGTCGGATAGTTCGATGCTCTTGTCCTCGTCGATCCCGTGCCATACCCACGACTTGGCGGCTACCTCCTCGACGATCCGCTGAACGACAGCCCTCGGGTAGTGGAGGCGTCCGTCGTCGTCCAAGTGACCGCCGGCCCCGGTGACGGCTTCGACGAACTCGGGGATCGGGTCGCCCATACCCACCTCTTCGATCAGGCCGAGCGCCGTGTCGTACACCCGCTGCATGTCAGACTCGGTCAGGGGGGCGTAGGCACCCCCCCCAAAACCCGGACGAACCGCCCGTTCGTCGGCGGTGGGACCGGCGGCCCGCGCCGCCAGGCGAGCTGCCCGGCCTCCGGCTCTCCTGCGTCGTGGCATGTCAGACCCTCAATCTCTCGCTGCGCGGATCCCAGACCGGCTCGGCGAGCACAGTCGCCGTGCGCCGCCTGTTCATGACGTCGATCTCGAACGTGGAGCCGGGCGCTTCGAACGCGGGATCCACGTAGGCGAACAGGATGCTGCGGCCCACCGAGTGTGCCCAGGTGCCGCTGGTGGTGATGCCCATTATCCGGTCGCCGTCGTAGGTCGGCTCGTTTCCCAGGCAGTCGGCGTCGCCCTCGTCGAGTTCGGCGTACACCAGGACCATGCTGAGCGGTTCGCTCTGGTCCCTGCGGGCAACCGTGGCCTTCTTACCCTGGAAGTCCTTCCCGTAGTCGACGAAACGATCCAGGCGAGCCTCGACGGGCGTGATCTCGGTGGTGAGTTCGGATCCGAAGGCCTTGTAGGCCTTCTCGATCCGCATGACGTTCATAGCCCGGCTCCCGAAGTCCACGATGCCGTGCGGCGCCCCGGCCTCATGGATCGCCTCGTACGCTTCCACCATCTGTTCCAGCGGCATGTGGAGTTCCCAACCGAGTTCCCCCACGTAGGATACGCGCAACGCTATGCACGGCGCTCCGGCCACCTCGATTTCCTGCCCATTCAGCCATGGGAAGCTCCGGTTGGAGAGGTCGGCTGCGGTGAGTCCGGCCAGCACTTCCCGAGAACGCGGTCCGGTCACGGCCAGGATGCCCGTACGGTCCGTCACATCGGTCACCGTCACGTCCTCACCCTCCCGGATGTGGAACGTGAGCCAGTCGAGGTCGTGCTGCTGGCCGACGACCGCCGAGTTCAGGTAGAAGCGGTCGGCGGCCAAGCGTGTGATGGTCATCTCCGTCTCTATCCCCCCCAAAGTGGTCAGCATGTGAACCAACCGTATGCCCCCGTCCCGGACGGGGAGCCGGTTGGCGGACAGGCGGTCGAGCAACCGGGCGGCGTCGGCCCCGGTCACCTCGAACTTGGCGAAGGCTGTCAGGTCGGCTGCTCCTACCCGCTCCCGGATGGAACGCACCTCGATGCCCACCTCGTCGTGGGCGGAGGAGCGGCGGAACGAGTAGACCTCCGGGTCGGGGGAGAAGTACATGGCGCGTTCCCAGCCCCAGACCTCCTGCCATCGGGCCCCCTTTGCGTCAAGGATGTCGTACAGGGGTGTCTTCTTCATCGGCCGGCCCGCGTCCCGGTACTCGTTGGGCATCCGCACCTGGTACATCTCGTGAAACTCGTCGATGGACCGTTCGTGCGTGTAGCGGCCGGGGGCGTAGGGTCCGAACCGCCTCGGGTCCATGCTTGCCACGTTGATCTCGGTCTGGCCGTGGACCATCCACTGCGCCAGGTACTTCCCGGCGCCGGGACCCTGGGTGATGCCGATCGAAGCGCCCGCGCAGTACCAGTAGTTGCGCAGTCCGGGCGCCGGTCCCATGAGGAAGCCCGCGTCAGGCGTGTGGGTGATGGGTCCTGAGACCACTTGCTTGATGCCGGCCCCGGCGAAGCACGGAAGACGCTGGGCTGCCAACTCGAGCCAAGGTAGGAGGCGGTCCAACTCGACCGGGGTGAGATGAAACGTGAGGTCCCAGTCGAGGCCCCCGACGCCGTACTCCTTGGCGTCTTCCCGCTCGTAGGGTCCGATGATCAGGCCGTCGTGTTCCTGGCGGTAGTAGCACGACGCCCTGGGATCGCGTACTACCGGGTGTTCCGTTTCCAGGGCGGCGACCTCCGGTATACGTTCCGTGACCAGGTACTGGTGGACCACGGACTCGATCGGGACCTCCAAGCCCACCATCGCGCCGACCTGTGGCGTGTAGGAGCCGGCCGCGTTGACCACGTGTTCGGCCACTATCCGCCCTTTGTCGGTTATGACCTCCCATCGACCGTCGGGGAGTTGGCTCATGCCGGTTACCCGGTTCTTCCGACTGATCTCGGCGCCGAGATTGCGAGCCCCGGCGGCCATGGTGTTCGTGGCTGCAGAAGGGTCGGTCCAACCGTCGCCCGGGGTCCAGAATCCGAGCTTCACGTCCGGTTCGACATCGAGGAGAGGGGCGACATCGTTGATCTCATCGGGTCCGAGGAGGTGGCACTCCACCCCGACGGAGCGGAGCATGCCCTTCACGTAGTAGAACCAGTCGACCTCGTTGTCGTTGCGGGCCAGCCGCACTGCCCCACAGCCGTGCCAGCCGGAGTGCTTGCCGGTTTCCTGCTCGATCACCTTGTACAGGTCGGCGGTGTCCCTGTGGACCTTTGCCACGTTGAGGTCGCCGATGAAGTGGGGGATGAGCCCGGCGGCATGCCAAGTGGAGCCGGAGGTCAGTTCGTCCTTCTCGATGAGGACGGTGTCGGTCCAACCCTCGTGGGCGAGGTAGTAGAGAAGGCCGACGCCCATGGCGCCACCGCCTACGATCGCCACCCGGACCTCATCGCGCATAGTCGCCCTCCGGCGAATCGACTCACTCTATCGGGAGTCCGCGCTCCTCAAGTTCTCCGGTTCCGCGGTCACCCGACTCGACAGGATAGCCCCTACTCGATGAGGGTGCCCAAAAAGGAGCATGGAGGGTGTACCGCCGGCCGCTGACCTGCGACTCTGTCACCGGCGGTCGGGGCAACAGGGGGTTTCCCGGTACGGTCGCCGACCCAAGATTTCTGCCGACGATCGGCAGGCCGCTGGTGGATTTCTCAGCACCCCGGGGTCCCCCTAGCCGGCGAGGCTGCGGGGTCACCCGATCCCCGATGGACGGGTTGTAGCTACAGCCGGGTAAGCAGGTACTGGGCGGCCATGAGGTCGAGATGGCCGCCCCCGGCGTTCTTGAAGAAGGTGATGTCGTCGTCTCGGGTCCGGCCCGGAACGGCGCCGGTGCCGAGTTCGTAGAGGTCGCCCAGCACATCCTGGTCAGCAATCGCCCCCGTTGTGATCGGGACGGCGATCTCGCCGGTATCGAAGGCGGAGTTCCGGGAGTCCACGAACACACGGGAGCGGGAGATGGCGTCGTCGTCGGCCTCGCGCATGTGGGGCAGGTAGGAACCCACCAGGTCTAGGTGGGTTCCAGGACGTAGCCAGGCACCCTTGATGAGAGGTTCCACCGTCATGGTCGCACAAGACACGAGGTCAGCCGACTCGACCGCCGCGCGAAGATCGGTGTTGACGTCGGCACTGAGATCGGTCAGTTCCAAGGCCAGGGCTTCCGCCCTGGCCGGAGTGCGGTTCCAGATGGTGATCAGTTCGATCGACGGCAAGGCTGCCCTGTGAGCCCTGATCAGGTGGGGCGCCATGGCGCCGGCACCCACCATGAGCAGGTGGGTGGCATCGGGTCGGGCCAGGTAGCGGCCTGCCAGTGCGGAGTCGCAGGCGGTCTTGAACCATGTGAGAGCGTTGCCGAAGATCACGGCGCGTTCCTCTCCGGTGGACGGGTCGAACGCAACGTAGACCGTGTGGACGGACGGGAGTCCGATGTTGGCGGGGAAGACGGTGGCCAGCTTTATACCCAACCCGGCGCCAAGCGCGAATCCGGCCCGGGCAAGAAGCCCGTTACCGCTGCTGTCGCCCGTGTAGGAGTCCCCCACCCGAGCCGGTGGTTGGCGGTGGCAGGCTTCCAAATAGTCGATCAGCGGCGCGTAATCCAGCAGACCCAAGGCGTCTTGATGGAAGAGGACCTGCATGACCGGCCACGCTAGCCGGAGTCGATGGCACAGTGAACCTGATGGCCGGCCTCGACCTCGAACGGCGAGTTGGAGGCCGAACTCACCCGGTGTTGCGCATGCCGGCCGCTATGCCGCTCATGGTAAGCAGCAAGCCGCGCTGGTGCTCTTGCGGCTCACCCGACCGTGATCGCTGTAGCAACTCGACCTGCAAGACGTTCAAGGGGTCCAGGTAGGCGTCCCTTACAGTGAGGGTACGGCGTAGAAGGGGGCGATCGGCCAGCAGTTCGGTCCGGGTGACCCGCCGCAGTGTGGCGATGGTCCGGGAGTACTCCTCGGTGATCATCTCGAACAGGCCTCGGTAGCGGACAGGTACGAGGTTGTCCACGTAGTGGCGGGCAATCGACAGGTCGGTCTTGGCGAGGGTCATCTCCACGTTGGAGACGAAGGTCCGGAAGAAGGGCCACTCGCCGTACATGCGGGCGAGTTCCTCGCCGCCACCGACCGCGAACACCGCTTCCAGGCCGCTGCCGACCCCGTACCAGCCGGGGACGATCTGGCGTGACTGGGTCCAGCCGAACACCCACGGGATGGCCCTCAGGTTGTTCAGGTCGATACTCCGACCGTCCCTCTTGGCGGGACGTGAACCGATGTTCAGGAGGCTCAACTCTTCCACCGGGGTCGATGTGGTGAAGTAATCGACCATCCCTGGTTCCTCGACGAAACTCCGGTAGGCGCGTAACGAGGCGGCGGACATGAGGTCCATCACCCGGTACCACCGCCGGACGTCCTCGATGGCATGGTCGGGTGTCCGGCGGGCCAGGGATGCCTCCACCAGTGCCGAAAGGGCCAGTTCGAGATTCTGGGAGGCGAGGCCCGCCAGCGCGTACTTGTCTGCGATCACCTCGCCCTGTTCGGTCAGCTTGACAACGCCGTCAAGGGTCCCGTAAGGCTGGCTCAGGATTGCAGCGTGGGTCGGACCTCCTCCCCGTCCTATCGACCCGCCCCGGCCGTGGAAGACCTCGAGCCGGATCCCGGTGCGGGCGGAGAGATCCCGGATGGTTAGCAGCGCCTTGTGGATTTCCCACTGCGACGTGGTGATCCCACCGTCCTTGTTCGAGTCGGAATAACCGACCATCACTTCCTGGGTGTTATCCCGAAGCTCCAGGAGCCGGCGGTAACCGGGTACGAGGAACAGATCCTCGAGAATGGGGCCGATCGACCGCAGATCGTCGATCGTCTCGAACAGAGGGACGAAGCCGAGACGAGCTACACCCCGAGCCGGATCCACCAGACCCACCTCCCGGGCCAGCAGTACCGGAGCCAGAATGTCGTCGAGTCCTCGGGTCATAGAGATTATGTACGACTCGACCACGTGATCCCCGTGTTCATCCAGGAGATCGCGCAGCAGCCGGAACAACTCCAGAGTCTGGTCGCCGGAGTTGTCGCTCGGCGGTGCCACCGGACGGGATCCGGACAGTTCACCGGCGAGGAACCGGGTTCGCGCGGGCCGGTCGAGGTTGGAGTAGTCGACGTCGAGGTATCGCGTGAGGGTGGCGATAGCCTGATGATGATGATCTGTGTGCTCCCTGATGTCGAGGGCGGCGAGGTGGAATCCGATCGTCGCTACCAGACCCCTGGTCCGGGCCAGTCGGCCCCCGGCCATCCGCAACCCGCGTTCCTCACGCAGGGACGTGCCGACCAGAGCGAGGTCGGCCAACAACTCCGTCGGGTCTGAGTAGGCGCGGGCACCGGCGTCGCGCGTCTCGACCAGGCGCTCCCGGACAACTGTCAACACCTGCCGGTACGGCTCGAGGTCTTTGGTGTCCGACAGGGAATCGCGATGGGCTTCCCGGTTCCGGTCGATGAAGCCTGCGAGTGCGTGCGACGTGTCGACGACATCGGTGCTGATGCTCAACTCCGCTGCCAGACCGGTCACCTCGGTGATGAGGATATCCAGAGCCGTCGCGCGCTGCTGGTCCAGCACGGTCCGCGTCATCGCGGGCGTGACGTTCGGGTTCCCGTCCCGGTCACCTCCCACCCACGAACCGAAACGGATCGGGCTGTGGTCCCGGTCGAGTTCGCCACCTATCAACCGCACCGCGGATGCGATGTCGTCCAGTAACGCCGGTATGGCTTCCCGGACGGTCTTCTCGAGGTAGTGGCGGACGAAACGTGCCTCGTCGATCGGGTCCGGCCGCTCGCCGCGTATCTCGTCTGTCTGCCAGATCGCCTCCATCAGCTCGGCAACCCGCCTGTCGATCCGAGACCGGTCGGATGCGGAGATCCTCGGATTGCTCCGCGAGGCCGTAGCCTGGGCGATCTCGGTCAGCTTCTCGAGGATGGTGCGTCGGGTGGCTTCGGTCGGGTGAGCTGTGAAGACCGGTTTGAGTATTGCCCGATTGATCAGAGACACCACCTCGTCCCGCGGGATGCCTCCATCGACCAGCGCTACCAGGCAGTCTTCGATTCCCTGCTCCCCGGCACGCCCCTCGACGTTCAGATCCTCGACGCGGTGCACCTGCTCGATGATGTTCGCCAGGTGGAAGTAGACCGTGAAGGCCCGAACCACTTGCACGGCGAATCCGGCGTCCATCCGGCGCAGAAGCTCCGCCAGCTCGTGCGACACTTCTGCTTGCTCGTTACGCAACCGGCGTGACAGTGTCCGGATCCGTTCCACAGTGTCCAGCAACTCCGTGCCGTGTTGCCGGACGAGCGTCTTCCCCAATTGCTTGCCGAGCCGCCGGACATCGGCGCGCAGGCCGGCATCGATAGCATCCGTAGGGTCGGTTCTATGGGTGTCCGACACGGTCTGCTGGGTTTGTCACATCTTTGTGCGCATCTTCAGGAGATCTCTTGCCTGGAGATGCGCACTCAGGAGGGTGGTGAGCAATCCACCAGCGGCCTGCAAACGCCGACATGCTTTCTGAGTCGGCGGGCGGCAGGCCCGGAAAATCGTCATTTGTTCAGCACGGTGCTGGGAGGACGACGAACTACGTGAGACAGTCGGAGGGCGCCGGTGAGGCGCCCTCCGATTCTTGCTCATCTGGTGAGGGACTAGGCCGCGGCTTTCGCTTCTGCGAGCCAGGCGTCCACCTGATCCTGGTTGTTGGCGATCCACTCCGTCACCAAGACACCGATATCCTCGCCGGCATCCTGTCTGACGATCTGAAGTGAAACGTCCACGACGTTGAGCTTCACGACCTCGAGCAGCTTGGCGGCTGCCGGGTGCTGGGCCAGCAAATCGTGGCGGGCCGAAGCGATGACGTCGGCTGCCACCCAACCGATGTTGCAGATACCGTCGTCGGCTGCGCTGGGGCAGGCGTCGGGGCCGATCGCAGGGGAGGTACCCGGCCTCTGGTCCCACTCCTCGCCACCTTCACGTCCGAGAGGGTTGGAGTCGTCGACCGGGTTCTCCACTCCGACCCACACGACGTTGTCGCCGGGACGGAGGGCCGTGATGTAGGAACTCGGGGTCCATGTGTACGCGACCATCGGTTCGCCGGCGTCTGCCTTGGCCGTAGCCTCGGCGAACATGGCGTCGTAGCCTGCGAGTACTTGGTCGATGTTCTCCCATCCTGAGAATGCGATCTGGCTCTGGATGATGTCGTCACACGTCCAACTCTCCGGACACCCGTATATGTCGGCAATGCCGTTGCCCGGGTTGGGGTCTTGGGCGTCGTATGCGGCAATGGCGTCAGGGTTGCTGTTGAGGTCATCGAGCGTATTGATACCGTATTCCTCTGCGAAGGACTTGGTGATCAAGTACCCCTGCAAGCCGCCGGCGAGCATCAACTCGCCCACCCGGCGTACGTGCTCACCGACCAGGGAGCCATCAGCCAACTCAGCCGCGAGCCAACTGTTGTGGCCCGGGTACCAGCTGTTGACCCAGAAGTCGGCCTCGCCCTGGGCCATTGCCAGGTAGGCCAGGTTGGGGCCCAACTCGAGATCGGCCGGATCGCTTACCTCGTAGCCCAGCATCTGCATCATCTGGCGCATCAGCTCGGCTTGGAAGTAGCCAGTCGACCAGTTGGCTCGGGCCATCGTCAAGCTGATGCCCTCACCGGGGAGCCTCATGGCCTCCTCTTCCATCATGGCCTGCTCTTCAGCGGCCTTCGCCGCGGCTTCCGCCTCCATGGCTTCGGCCTCTTCCAGCGCGGCTTGGGCTTCCGCCATCATGGCTTCAGCCTCGGCCTGTGCCTCTTCGGCCATGGCCCGTTCCTCGTCTGACATGGCCTCAGCCTCCTGGGCCATAGACTCGGCCTCTGACGCTGCGGCTTCGGCCTCCGCCATCATGGCTTCGGCATCGTCCATCATGGCCTGTGCCTCTGCCAGCGCGGCTTCGTCCACCACAACCTCTGTCACCGTCACCGGGGGTGCCGTTGTAGCAGGAGTGTCATCTCCACAGGCAGCTGCCACGAGAGCGAGAACTGCGAGCGTCGCGACAATCTTGATTCTGAGCTTCATGATGCTCCTTTCCTTTCTCCGTATTGCGTATCGGGTTTGCGGGTGTAGCCGTTCCTGCTCGGATGCAGGGGGTTCATGCACGGGTTCCGACTGCGGCTTTGACCGTGGCGTCCGCCTCGGAGTTCGAGTCCAACGGATCTCCGTAGACCTTGGAACGCCGGAACTCCTTGAGTACGGCCATCGTGGAAGCCACAATAAGGAGTCCGCTCACCAGGGTGAGGAAGGCTCCGATTCCGGTCAGGAACTGCATGTCACCTGAGCGAACATGGGTGAAGATCCACGCGAAGGCGATACATGTCACACCGCCTCCCAGTCCGGCGGTCACCGTGCTCCACCGCCACCTCCTCTGCTCGTCTCCGCCGAACACTCCCGCGGCGGGAAGGCCGGTCAACATGGCCAACAGGCCAGCAATCAGTGTCCAGATGCCGAGTTGCGGGCCGCTGTTCGTAAGACCGTTGGTGAATGACGGTTGCCTGGCTTGGGCCTCCAAGACAAGGAGATCGGCCGCGTATACGGCTGAATTAGCAGGATCTTCATCGGACCGGCGTTTGAGTTCTTCGATTTCCAAGGTCCGCGCTTCGGCTTCCGCCACCGCTTCGGCTGTGAGAGCCCGATCCGGACGACTGTCAGCACTCCAACCAGAGAAAACGCCGAGGAGGAGAGTGAGGATCCCGATGCCCAGCCCAATTATCCTTCCCCAGCTTATCCCTAACGGAAGCGGGTGCAGTGGCGAGTGCTCAGCGACCCTCATCCACAGAATCGCTCCGGTCGAGGCGGCAACCCCTCCTGCAATCGCGAGGTACACACCGATGCCGTTGCCGGGATCCACCGCGCCACCCGCGATTCCGGCGTCGGTCACTGACTGGGTCAGTAAATGAGCGGACGAGATGACCAGTGTGGAGATTGCTGCAATGACCGTTCCGTCGGCTGCTAGCCATCGGGGCGCTAGGCCCGGACGGGCGGCAAAGGTGATGACCGCAAGCACTATGAACAGACCCAACGCCAATAGGGTGATACCGAACCAGGAGCCTCCGGAGGCGGACAGTCCGTCGAAGGTCTGACCATCGAGCTCACCCCCGAGAGAAGCGTCGGCCCACCTTCCCCAGGCGCTGATCTTGCCTGCATCCGATGTCCACGGGAGGAAAGGGCTCACCACTGTTGCCACCCCCCCGATAAGCGCTAGCAACATCGGGAAGCGCTCGCCGGTAGCGACCGGCGCATACTCCTCGGGTTCCTGGTACTTGACGACGGCCGATGGTTTCGTATCGGGCATCAACACCTCTGGGTCCCGGCGGTGTTTCCAAGCCAGTTGGACCCGCCTTAGCAAGGTGGTCGACGCGGTGCCTTCGCGCTGTGACATCCGGTCGAGAACGACTGCCACCAGGAAGAAGGCCAGTCCCCCCGCCGCGCCTTCGGCGACATCCTGGTTGTTGATCGCCCGGAACAGCACACGCCCGAGACCGATCGCGCCCATAAGCGCAGCTACACCGAGCATCGAGATGGCCAGCAGGAGGGTCTGGTTGATGCCGGTCATGATGGCAGGGCGGGCCAGAGGGATCTGGACGTCGAAGAGGACACGGGCCTCCGAGGCGCCATAGGCGCGGCTTGCTTCGACGACGTCGGAGGGTACCTGCCGGATCCCCAGGTTGGTAAGGCGGATCAATGGAGGGAGCGCGTACACCATCGTCACCATCGTGGCTGAGACCTCGCCCAGCCCGAAGAACCAGATGAACGGCAACATGTAGACGAAGGAATGGACCACCTGCATGGCGTCGAGGATCGGTCGGGTCACCTGCCAGATGCCATCCACCCGACCACAGGCGATACCGACTGGAATCCCTATCACTACGCAGAGGATGACCGCCACACCGATGAGACCGATCGTGGCAGCCGTCTCTTTCCAGAATTCGTCGCCCAGCAACCCGCATAACGTGAGGGCCGCAGCCACGAAGGCAGCAACCTTCAGATTCCGGGTGAGCCAGGCCACCAACGCCATCGCCAGCACGATCCAGACCCACGAAATCTCGATGAGAAAGTCCCGGACCAGATTGCGGACCATGAGTTCGAACGGCCAAGCCAATGCATCAAGTAGGACCTCAAGATTGTTTGCGATCCACCTGGAGGCCTGTTCCATCCAATCCCCGAAGGGAACAGTCCACTCGTCGAGGAGAGCGTTGTCCCAAATCGGTATTCGCTCTGCCGCCTGGGCGAGGATGGTTTGGCTGGGGGGGTTCATAGGTAGGTTTCCCGTTCGAAGCCGTCGATGAGTTGTTCGACTCGTCCCATTTCTTGCATTATGAGGCGGGGGTCGAGGTTTCCAACGAGTTCGCCGTTGTTGTCGACGACGGCGATGGGTAGTCCTCGTCCGGCCGCTGCGTATACGTCGTTGAGGGTGGTGTCGGGGGTGGTCGTGTCGAAGTCGGTGCGGAGAGCGACCGACATGTTGACCGAGCCCATGCTCGCCACCCGTACGCAGTCGGCGATGGTGAGCAGCCCGGTGGGCCGTCCCTGGTTGTCGCAGGCGAAAGCCCCGGCCCGGTCGCCGATGCGGTCTAGGGCTTTGGCTAACGACATTTCGGGATCGACCGGCCTCGGGGGCATCATTACTTCTCGGCATTCGATGACGCGGCCTTGGTCGACGTCTTGGACGAACTCGGCGACATAGGCGGTGGCGGGTTCGGTGAGGATTTCTTCGGGGGTGCCGATCTGGATCACCGCCCCGTCACGCATGATGCACACCCGGTCCCCGATGCGGAGGGCTTCGTTGAGGTCGTGGGTGATGAACAGGATTGTTTTCTGTACCTCGTTCTGGATATCGATCAGCTCGTCCTGCATCTGGCGGCGGATGAGAGGATCGAGCGCTGAGAAGGCCTCGTCCATCAACAGGATGTCGGGATCGGATGCCAGAGCGCGTGCTAGCCCGACTCGTTGTTGCATGCCGCCGGACAACTCGCGGGGGACGTTGCGGGCGTACGGTTCGAGGCCGACCAACGACAGGGCTCTGATAGAGGCTGCGTCGCGTTCTTCCTTGTCGACTCCTTGCACTTTGAGTCCGTAGCCGACGTTGTCGATCACGTTTCGGTGGGGGAAGAGAGCAAAGTGCTGGAACACCATGCCCATTTTCCGGCGGCGGAACGCTTGGAGTTGGGCGCCGTTTAGTGCCTGAACATCGGTTCCGTCGACCCACACTTGGCCGGCTGTCGCCTCGAATAGCTTGTTCACGGTGCGCAGGGCAGTGGATTTGCCCGATCCCGAAAGGCCCATCACCACGAATATCTCACCCTGGGACACGGAGAAGTTCACGTCGCGGATTCCGATCACGTGGCCGGACTGGCGCAGGACCTCGTCCTTGCTCACCCCGGCCCTGGCGAGATCGAATGCCCGGCCGTGCGGCTGCGGACCGAAGATCTTGTATACGCTCTCGAGGCGTATCAGTCCGGGTTCGGCCTCAGCCACCGCCTACCTCCCCATAGCCGTGTCCAATGGTGCGCCGTTCCCAGGAACTATGTCCGCCCAAGCGCCTTCCTGTTGAACCCGATGCGGGCTAGGAGACACGAATCAACCAACTGACGGCAACCTGTTCCACGATACGGCACAGAACCGTATCGTAGCACATCGGACAATGTGATGACCGTGTGATCGTCCTCCAAATGCCTTCTACGTTGTGCCCACAAGCAAACAGATCGATTCACGTCGGGACTTGAGATCACCCAAGCAAGTGGCTGCCTGACGTAGAGACGTGATACGCGATGATGAAGGGGTGCCCGTGAAGGCACCCCTCCGCCTTAGCCTTTGTTTTGTTGTCCGATCAGCCGGTCAAGCGCGCCGCGCGGAGCCACGAATCCGCGAGATCACGGTTATTGGAGATCCATTCAGCGGCGTGGCCTTTGATGTCGTCCTCGCTGTCCTCACCGGCCTGCATGCGGACGTTCTGTAGGGCCACGTCCACCGGGTTGATGGTGAACAACTCGAGCAGCCTGCCTGCCGCCGGGTTGGCGGCCAGGAAGTCGTTGCCGGCGGTCGCCCTGATATCGGCCGCGTCGGACGGTTGGGGTTTGGTTGAGGAGGTTCATAGGTAGGTTTCCCGTTCGAAGCCGTCTATGAGCTGTTCGACTCGTCCCATTTCTTCCATGATGCTGCCCGGTGGGTCTTCCCTGGTCGTCGCAGACGAACGTGCCGGCTCGGTCACCGATGAGGGTGAGGGCTTCGTCGAGGGGGATGTCGGGGTTGACGGGTTGGGAGGGAATCATTACTTCTCGGCATTCGACGACGCGGCCTTGGTCGACGTCTTGGACGAACTCGGCGACATAGGCGGTGGCGGGTTCGGTGAGGATTTCTTCGGGGGTGACGATCTGGATCACTGCCCGACCGAAGATCTTGTATACGCTCTCGAGGCGTATCAGTCCGGGATCGGCCTCAGTCACCGCCTACGTCCCCGCAGGTCCACTGTCGGAAGTTGCGACCTGCTCCAGGACCAGCCACGGTCCAACCCGTTTCACGATGCGGAACTGTTCCGCATCGTAGCACGAATGCGGGTAGGATGACCCTGAAAAGCCCTGTTTACTCTCCCGGAGTGTCGATGCCATCCGCCAGCAAACACCTTTCGGACCTTGAGATCGCCCAGGCCGCGAAGCCGCAGCCGATAGGCGAGGTCGCTCGCTCGATCGGTATCAGGGATGAGGAGTTGATCCCGTACGGCTCCACCAAGGCCAAGGTACATCTGGACATTCTCAAACGGATCGGGGCCGAGCGGACCGGCAAGTACGTGGATGTGACGGCCATCACGCCGACACCGCTGGGTGAGGGGAAGACGACCACGACCATCGGGCTGGTACAGGGTTTGGGGAAGCTCGGAAAGAAGGCCATCGCCACCATCCGCCAGCCTTCGATGGGTCCCACCTTCGGGATCAAGGGAGGCGCCGCCGGAGGTGGCTACAGCCAGGTCATCCCGATGGACGAATTCAACCTGCACCTGACGGGGGACATGCACGCCATCAGTGTGGCCCACAACCTGGTCGCGGCGGCTCTCGATGCCCGCTGGTTCCACGAGCGGCGGATGAACGACGCCCAGATCGAGGCGGTCGGCCTAGATCGACTGAACATCGACGTATTCCGTACCCGGTGGCGCCGGGTGGTCGACGTCAACGACCGGGCGCTGCGAAACGTCATCGTGGGGTTGGGGGGCCGCATCGACGGCAGGCCGCGGGAGACCGGGTACGACATAACGGTCGCCTCCGAACTGATGGCCATCCTCGCGCTCACCGACGGGAACGACTACGCGTCGGCCCTGCGTAACTTGCGGAGTAGGTGCGCTCGCGTGGTCGTAGGGAACGCCAAGGACGGCAAACCGATAACGCTTGAGGATCTCAGCGTGGCGGGAGCAGTCACGGTGCTGATGCGCGACACTCTGCACCCGACCCTGATGCAGACCCTGGAGGGTCAGGCGGCTTTCGTCCATGCCGGTCCCTTCGCCAACATCGCCCATGGCAACTCCTCGATCCTCGCTGACCGGGTGGCCCTCCATCTCGGCGACTACGTGATCACGGAGTCCGGATTCGGATCCGACATGGGCATGGAGAAGTTCATGAACATCAAGTGCCGCGAGTCGGGTCTGGTCCCGGACGCCGTAGTGCTGGTGGCGACGATCCGGGCTCTCAAGACCCACGGTGGCGGACCGAAGGTGGTGCCGGGAAGACCCCTCGACGAGGCGTACACCAATGAGAACCTGTCGCTCCTGCATGCCGGACTCGCCAACCTGTATGCCCATATCGAGGGCGTCCGCCGGTTCGGGATGCAGGCCGTCGTGGTGGTAAACGCATTCCCCACCGACACCCGCAACGAGATCGAAGCTGTGAAGAGGGCTGCCGCCGAGGCTGGAGCTTCCCATGCGGTCACTTCCACGCACTGGGCCGACGGCGGAGCGGGCGCCGTGGAGTTGGCGCAGGCGGTTGTCGAGGCCTGCGAGGAGCCCAACGACTTCCGGCTCCTGTACCCGCTCGAGCAATCGATCAAGGAGAAGATCGAGACGATCGCTACCTCGGTGTACGGCGCCGAGGGCGTCGACTACTCGCCGCAGGCCGAGCGCGACATCGCCGGCTACGAGCACGACGGATTCGCGTACCTACCGGTCTGCATGGCGAAGACACCCCTCTCGATGTCGCACGATCCCGCGCTCAAGGGTCGTCCTCGCGGTTTCCGGCTCCCCGTGCGAGAAGTCCGATCCTCGGTGGGTGCCGGTTTCCTGGTTCCGATACTCGGTTCGATAAACACCATGCCCGGCCTTGGTGCCCGGCCGGCCTTCATGAACGTCGACATCGACAAGGACGGGAAGATCGTTGGCCTCTTCTGACCCATCGTTCCGCCCTCGGGGCGAGCCGGACGCCTCGGTACGGTACTTCGTGATCGACTGTGTCGACCTCGACCGTTCGGCGCATTTCTGGGGTTCGATGCTGGGCTTGCAGCCCGCGCGGCGACTCGACGGTTACCTGTTCATGGGATCGGCGCTTCCGGGGTGCGAGTTGGTACTGCAGCGTGCCGATCGGGTAACTCAAGACAAGAGTCCTGTTCATTTCGATATCCAGGGACCGGTTGGCTCGGATTCCGAGAGGATCGTGAAGCGAGCCGAGAGGCTTGGTGGCACAATCGTGGAGACTGTCGAGGCACCCGAATACAGCTTGACGGTCATGAAGGATCCCGACGGTAACGAGTTCTGTGTGAACCGGCTACCTTCGGGACGCCCTCCGGCGCCTATACGTAGCCGGAGGAGAACAGATGCTCCTGGTGAGCTAGGAAGGAGGTGATCGGATGCCGAAGAGGAAACTTCCCCGCCTCACCAGCCCGTACGTACGGCGCGACGGCAAGCTCGTGAAGGCCTCTTGGGACGAGGCTCTCGACCTGGCGGCGGCGGGACTCTCCGCCCACCGCGAGGACTCCTTCGGGATGTTCTCGTGCTCCAAGGCCACCAACGAGACGAACTTCCTGGCCCAGAAGTTCGCTCGTCTGGTCATGGGTTCCAACAACATCGATTCGTGCAACCGGACCTGACACGCCCCTTCGGTCGCCGGTCTGGCGGCTGTCTTCGGGGTGGGGGGCGGAACCTGCTCGTACGAGGAGATCGAGACCACTGATGTGATCCTCCTGTGGGGCTCCAACGCCCGCGAGGCACACCCGATCTTCTTCCACCATCTCATGAAAGGAATTCGCAACGGCGCGACGATGTACGCGATCGACCCGCGCCGGACCACATCTGCCATGTGGGCAGATGTCTGGCTGGGCATCGACGTGGGCGCCGACATCGCCCTGGCCAATGCGGTTGGACGGGAGATAATCGCTTCGGGGCTGCACAACAAGGCGTTCATCGACCGTGCGACGTTGGGTTTCGAGGCCTATGCCTCCGAGGTGGAGCCTTGGACATTGGAGCGCGGCGCCGAGGTAACCGGCGTCCCCGCGGAGGCTATCCGCCGGATGGCCCACGATTTCGCCACCGCCGAGCAGGCCCAGATCTGCTGGACGCTCGGCATCACCGAGCATCACAACGCCACGGACAACGTGCTGGCGCTCATCAATCTGGCGCTGCTCACCGGACATGTCGGACGCTACGGGTCAGGTCTGGTGCCTATCCGCGGCCAGAACAACGTGCAGGGCGGCGGGGACATGGGGGCGCTCCCCAACAAACTGCCCGGTTTCCAGGACGTGGAGGACCCGGTTTCAAGGGGCAAGTTCGAAGCATTGTGGGGCCAGGAGGTACCGGACCGCAGCGGCAAGCACCTCTCCCTGATGCTGGAGGCGATGGAGCACAAGGAGATCACCGCGCTGTACGTCCTCGGTGAGAATCCTGCCCAGTCCGAGGCTCGATCGGATCATGTCAGGGGAATCCTGTCGGGTCTGGAATTCATGCTGGTGCAGGACATGTTCATGACCCGCACGGCTCTCCTGGCCGACGTGGTCCTCCCGGCGGCGGCCGGCTGGGCCGAGTCGGACGGCACTGTGACCTCCTCCGAGCGGCGGGTGCAAAGGGTACGCAAGGCTCTGGATCCGCCCGGGGACGCATGGGATGACCTGGATATCATCTCCGCTCTCGCCGAGCGGATGGGTGCTGGATGGGGCTACCCCGCCGCCCAGGAGGTCTGGGACGAACTGAGGGGCCTGTCACCGTTTCACGGCGGCCTGTCCTACGCCCGCATCGAGGAGGCGGGCGGAATCCAGTGGCCCTGTCCTGACGAGGACCACCCTGGAACGCAGTTCCTGCATGGGGGGCTCTGGGACGATCCGATCACTCGGGACCCGGCGCCTTTCATACCCACTCCCTGGGCGCCTCCGGTGGACGAGTTGAGTCCCCGGTACCCGATCCGCCTTACTACCGGGCGCCGTCTCGACTCCTACAACACGGGAGTCCAGTCGGGCGGCTACGGCTCCCCGCTCCGGGTTGGCGCCGCGATCGAGGTGGCGCCGGAGGACGGATCGGCGCTCGGGCTCTCGGAGGGCGATCCGGTCAGGGTCACCTCACGGCGGGGCGCTCTGGAGGTCCCGGTGTTCTTCCAGCGATCCCTCCGACCCGGACTGGCCTTCATGGCGGTCCACACGCCCGACGAAGCCGATGTGAACGTACTTACCATCGACGCGTGGGATCCCAAGTCGGGTACCGCCGAGTTCAAGGCCACCGCGGTCCGGATCGAAGCCGTTGTTTAGGAGGGTGCTGAACAATGACGATTGCTGGGGCCTGCCGTCCGCCGACCAGGGATTATGCCGGCGGTTGGCAGGCCGCCGGTGGATTGCTCAGTACCCTCCTAGCGGTCCGCGCGATGAGTGAAAGTCGTATCCTGGCCGCCTCGACACCAGTCGTTGCTTTCCGCCTGCTCGATGGTCGGCTGCCGCAGGCCGCGCTCGGAGGGCATGGCGACGACCACCGTCGCCGGCCCATCTCGAACCGCCATTGCACGGACAGGCCACTATGAGGGTGCCCGACAACTCCGTCCAAAGCGGTTCCCCGGCTCGACCGCAACCCGCGGAGCAGTTAGATTGCTCGCCGTCCAACCTGCCAAGATCCGTTTCTCAGCGCCCTCCTAGGAGGTTCCCATCGATCTGCGCCTGATGTCCGCGGCTCCAACAGCCGGCGAACGAGAAGCGGTGGACGACTTGCTGGGACGGCCCGCTTCCGCCTGGGAAGGAGACTCGGTGCGTCCTTTGGAGGGGCGTATAGCCGTCGGCGGCTACCGTCGCTCGGTCCGGATGAGGCATTTGCTGCTTCCCGCCCTCCACGCGTTGCAGGACCGGATCGGTTGGATAAGCCAGGGTGCGCTCAACTACGTCTGCGAGCGGCTCGGGATTCCTCCTGCCGAGGCCTTTGGCGTAGCCGGCTTCTACGCGCTGCTGGCGCTCGAGGAACGTCCTCCGAGAGTGGCGCACGTTTGCGACGACGTAGCCTGCCGGACCATCGGAGGGAAAGCGATCCTCGAAGAATTGGACGGCCGGGCCGATGTCCATCCGAGTCCGTGCCTCGGCCAGTGCGACCGGGGTCCCGCAGCGTTCTTGCAACGGGCCGGTGAGCAAGACTGCGTCGTGATCGGCGCGACATCGAAACTGGTCCGCGACGCGTTGCAAGGTGGAGCGGTTGGTGTTCCGGAGGTTTCGGTTCCCCAGGCCGGACAGCCGTCCCTGCGCCTGCTCCGCCGGATCGGAGTCGTCGATCCGAACTCGCTCGACGCCTACCGGGAGTCGGGTGGTTACCAGGCGCTGAGCAGGGCTATCGACATGGGTGCCGAGCAGGTGATGGACGAGATAAGGGCCTCGAAGTTGCGAGGCCGTGGCGGCGCGGCCTTCCCGATGGGAATCAAGTGGAATGCGGTGGCGCGTTCCGGGGTTACGCCCCGATACCTGATCTGCAATGCGGACGAGTCCGAGCCAGGTACGTTCAAGGACCGGGTTCTCATGGAGGGCGACCCGTTCTCGCTCGTCGAGTCGATGACCATCGCCGGGTTGACCATCGGAGCCGAGGTGGGCTACCTCTACATCCGGGCCGAGTACCCGGTTGCGCAGGCTCGCCTGGAGGAAGCAATAGTCGCAGCCCGGGCAGCCGGGCTGCTGGGTGACGACGTGGCGGGTTCGGGCCGAGCGTTCGACATAGAGATCCGCCGCGGCGGTGGCGCGTACATATGCGGCGAGGAGACCGCTCTCATGAATTCGATCGAGGGCAAGCGGGGCGAGCCGCGTAACAAACCTCCGTTCCCCACGCAGGTCGGCCTGTTCGGACGCCCCACGGTGATCAACAACGTCGAGACGCTGGTCAACGTGATCGAGATCGTGCTCGAAGGCGGGGAGGTCTTCGCAGGGATCGGAACCGGGGAGTCGGCCGGGCCGAAGCTGTTCTGCCTGGCGGGCGTCGTGGCGAGGCCCGGCGTCTACGAAGTGGACTTCGGCGAGACCCTGGGCGGATTGATCGATCTGGCCGGCGGGATCACCGGGACCGGCGCCCTGGGTGCGGTGATGCTGGGAGGAGCGGCCGGGGTCTTCGTCGGGGAGGAACACCTGGACATGCCGCTTACCTTCGAGGACGCGCAGGCTTGCGATGCCACGCTCGGATCGGGTGTGATCATGGTGTTCGACGACACCACGGACTTCCGGGACACGGCCCGCCGGATCGCGCGCTTCTTCCGGGACGAGTCCTGCGGCCAGTGCGTACCGTGCCGGGTGGGTACGGCCCGCCAGGAGGAGTTGCTGGCCCGGCACCTGGCCGGGGGGCCTTTCGAGGAGCGATTGTTCGACGATGTGGCCAGGGTGATGATGGACGCTTCCATCTGCGGACTCGGGCATACCGCGTCCACCGCCATCCGCTCGGCTGTCGATCTCGGACTTCTGGGGCGCCCCGATGGCTGAAGTCACGCTGACCATCGATGGGTTGCCCGTATCGGTACCGTCCGGATCGACCATCCTCGACGCGTGCCGGGCAATGGGCAACGACCAGCCCACCATGTGCTACCTCGACACCCTCACCCCTGTCAACGTGTGCCGCGTGTGTGTGGTCGAGGTGGAGAAGAGCCGTATCCTGGTCCCATCCTGCAGCCGGGCGGCCGAACACGGAATGGTCGTGTCCACGGACACCGAGCGGGTACGCCACTCCCGCAAGATGGTCTACGAGTTCCTCGCTTCCTCGGTGGATCTCAGCCTGGTGGACCGCCAGACCGTCGGATGGATGAAGGAGTACGGGTGCGACCCCGATCGCTACGGGCCCGCTGCGGGACCGGTGGACGATCGGGACGAGCGGGTGGCCGGCCATCATCATGTGGGTGACGGAATGGAGGCAGAGACCGTTCACCAGCCGGTCAAGGTGGACAACGAGTTGTACGTGCGGGATTACTCCAGGTGCATCCTGTGCTACAAGTGCGTGGAGGCCTGCGGCGAGGATGCCCAGAACACTTTCGCCATCGCGGTGGCAGGCCGGGGTTTCGATGCCAGGATCTCGACCGAGTTCGACACCGGCTTGACCGACTCGGCTTGTGTGTTCTGCGGAAACTGCATCGGTGTGTGCCCAACCGGCGCCCTGATGTTCCGTAGCGAGTACGAACTGCGCGGCGCCGGTCTCTGGAAGGAGGACAGCCAGAGCGTAACGCGGACCGTCTGTTCTTACTGCGGGGTCGGCTGCAATCTCGAACTGCATGTCCAGGACAACCGGATAGTCAAGGTCACTTCGCCTATCGATCACTCGGTAACCTCCGGGCACCTGTGCATCAAGGGTCGCTTCGGTTACGAATACGTGCAGGACCTGGGCGATCTCGCCGTGACTCCCATCGACGAGGTCCTGAAGAGGGCGCGGGTTATCGACCCGGAGGTGTCGGGGCGCGACGACGGATGACGGGTGGTCCGTCCGCCGTTTCCGTACGCGGCCACCCTCGCAACCGTCCAACGGCAATCCGGCTGTTGATAGGCCACCGCCCGTTCCCACCTCCCTGATGGTCCGCTCTAGGCGTTCCGGTCGCGTATCCGCGAGCGAGCCGTTTACGCCCCCGGCCACCGCCGCGGTGCTGTTCGGGGTCGTCATCGTGGTGACCCACGGCATGGGCAACAGTCTCGCCCCTGCGCTTCTGCCGCGCATCGCCGAGTCATTCCAGGTGGGATACGGCGTCCTCGGCCTGACCGTGGCCACCGGGCTCCTTTCTTATGGAGCCGGGGCGGTGCTCGGGATCAGAATCGTTGATCGTGTCCCTTCGCGGCGCCTGCTCGTACTCTGTCTGGCCGTGTGCGGTGCCGGCTTGCTGGCCGCGTCGGTGTCCGTGTCCCCGGGAATGCTTGCCCTATGCGCGGTGGTTGTCGGGTTGGGGTCGCCGATCAGTTGGTCTGTCTCGGTCTACCTGATCAGCCGGGTGGTCCGGCGGGAAGCCCACGGTCGGGTCCTGACCATCGCGGCAGCCGGCGCCGGAGTGGGCAACGGCGTGAACGGCGTGTTCGTGCAACTGCTGACCGGGCGGGAGCAGTGGAGATGGGCCTTCGTTATGGCGGGAGGGTTGGCGGTTTGCGCCGCTGTGGCAACCCTGCTGGTGCTCAGGCGTCCCATCGAACCACCATTGAAGAGGGCCGATGCCGGCCCGGGGGTCGGGACCTGGCGCCGGATATGGTCGACCCCCGCGGGCCGGCTCGTGATCGGGATGAGCATGGTGGCCGGGATCGGAACGTTCACGTTCGGCGGTTACATCTCCGAGGTGGCGCTCGACGAACTCTCGGTCAGCCCTCTGGCGGCTGCCATCCCGTGGTGGCTGGCTTCGGCGGTCGGAGTGTCGGCCGCCTTCCTCGCAGGATTTAGGAGCGACCGCGGTTCCCCGGTCGGCGTGATGTCGATCACGTCCCTCACGTATGCGGTCTCCCTGACGGTGCTGGCACTCACTTGGTCCTACCCCGCCCTCCTGATAGCCACGTTCGGGTTCGCCGTGTTCAACTTCCCGATCTGGGGACTGTTCGGGCTGGTCGCTCACCGGGGTCTCCCACCCGAACTGGCGGTCCGATCCGTTTCAGCAGGGCTGGCCCTTGGAGCCTGCTCGGCCATGTGCGGTGTAACCGCGGCCGGTTGGTGGATCGATCGGACCGGTAGCTTTCGCGGGCCCGCCATCCTGCTAGCTGTGATGATCGCGACTGTCGCGCTGTGGCTGGGTTCGAAGTACCGGGCCGAGTCGGCGCCCCGCTCGCGAGACGATCACCGGGGCCCTACGACTTCTGTCAAGAGGCCGGAAGGAGCGGGTCCCACCACAGCTGACACCTGTTCAGGAGGGTGCTGAGCAATCCATCAGTGGCCTGCCAAGCGCCGGCATGATTCCTGGGTCGTCGGGCGGCAGGCTCGAGCAATCGTCACTGTTCAGCGCCCTCCTGCCGACACGATGCTCGAGGATTGCCGAGCGCCTTCGGGTCGGGCTCGGCGCCCAGACCCGGGGCGTCGGGGAGCGCGGGTGCCGCCGCCCAGGTCTCGCGGTCCGCCGATGATCGGGTCCACCATGATCGTTGGGTTGCAGCAGAGGAGGCGTCGATCGGAAACGGCTATCCGGACGATCTCATGGGCCCTTCCGGTCCGGGGAGCATCCAGCCGATGTGTCGGTGATCATGTCTCTGTGCGCGCCTCGTGCTCGGAGTCTCCAGGTTGACTCGGAGCTCTCAAGTCGATCACGATGGCTCCCACATGTTCCTTGCGGAGGAACGCCTCTTGCGCCGAGCGGAGTCGGTGCAATGGATAGGAGCGTGCGACCAGCGGACGGATCTCGCCGTTCTCGATGTAGCGCACAAGGTTGGCGAAGACCCGGGGTGGCAGCACCGTGCATCCGTGCATCGTGATGTCCCTGAGGTAGAGGGTGCGCAGGTCCAAGTCGACGGTGGGACCACCGATGGCGCCGGCCACCGCGTAGTGGCCGCCCCGCCGGATGGTGTCGAACAACTTCGGGAACAGCGGCCCTCCCACGACGTCGGCAAGGACATCCACCCCGCCTCCGCTGAGGTCGAGAATCTCGCTCGACAGCGACGGAGAATCCCTGTCGAGAATGTGATCTGCTCCGGTCAACTCCCCGACGACCGCCGCCTTGGCCCGCGTCGAGATCCCGAGGGTGACCGCTCCTCGCCGACCCGCCAGTTGGATCAGAGCGCTTCCCACCCCGCCCGATGCGCCGGTGACCAGCACGCAATCCCCTTCGCCTGCTCCGGCTCGTTCCAGCATGTGCTCGGCGGTCGAGTACGAGCACGGGAATCCGGCCAGCTCGACATCCGTCAGGTTGGTGTGTATAGGGTGGGCATTGGCTGCGGGCACGCTCACGTACTCGGCGTAGCCGCCGTCGCGCTCCGAACCGAGGTACCCGGCCGCGGCTAGGTCACCTTGGGGATCGCGCAGCCAAGCATCGATCATGACCCGTTCACCCAGCCGATCCGGGTCTACGGAAGGCCCCACCTCCACTATCCGTCCGACCGGATCGGCGCCCTGGATGCGCGGGAAGCTCACGGCACCGGTCCACGACCCGTCCGCATCGGAGGCCGCTGTCTGCTCTCCGGTGGCGGTGGTCACGGATTGCGAGTACCAACCGGTCCTCGTGTTGACGTCCGTGTTGTTCATGCCACACGCGCCGACGCGCACCAATATCTCGTCGTGACCCGGAATGGGGATCGGCGCGTCGGTTACGTACTCCAACTGGTCGATTCCTCCGTGACCTCTCAATACGACCGCCCTCATACCGCGGCTACCCTCCGGTGAGTTCATCGGTCGCCTCCTGTTGCCGGCCCCGCTGCCTGACCGCGCCCGGATCCCACACGGGGCCGTCCAGGATCCTCGCCCGGGGTAGACGTACCCTCGGGAACGGTTCCCGGAATGTCGTAGCCGGAGTCCACGTACGCCCAGGCCAGGTTACGCCCCGCGGTGTGTCCGTAGCCGATGCCGGTCACCACCCCAACCGGTCTGTCACGCATGAAGGCATCCTCCCCGCCGAGCACATCCCAGCAAGGCTAACTCGCATTGGGCTCGCTCACTGCCGGCGGCCCGAGTCGGTCGATTGGACTCCCGTCTTCCGTGAATGGTTAAGCCTCGACGACGAAGACTCGGCGAGGCCTCGAAGACGAGTGGGCGTGCTCCGAAGGAGTAGCCTGTCCGGTACGAGGGCGTGCTGGCTGTCTCCCGCTGGATTGGTGTTCCATTGCGCCAAAGCTGAGCAAGGCGGCAATCAAGAGGAGCAGTAACCACCACGGGAAGGTGAAGGCTGCCCTCGTTTCTGCAGAGGTGACAGCAGCAACTGAGGGCGTCGAGGACGGAGGATCTCCTTCGGGTCCTGCCTGACCCTGGCTCGGAGATCCGAGTGTGGGTGCGGGTGTGCTGCCCCCCGTGTTGATTCCGGTCGCGATCTGCTCGGTTACGGACCCGTCGTCACTCTCGACCGCCGTGATGGTGAGGATCAATGTCACCTGCTGGTTCCCGGTGGTTGTGACTGACTGCGAAGTCGAACCTCTCCCCCAACTCCTTTGGGGAGTCGTGCGTGATCGGAACCAACACGACCTTGGCTCTTGGATCGGTTTGGGGGCTCTTCGCGGTGAGGGCGGTTTCGTCCGCCGATCAGCTGACCGGTAGTCGATCGGCAGGATGCCGGCGCTTCCAAGAAAGCGTGAGAGCTACTGGATCGGCGGCTAGATCCGGTCGAGGATTCCCATGCGTAACGCCGTAAGGACCGCCTCAAGCTTGGTAGCCGCGTTGAGCTTCTGGCGAAGGTGGCGGATGTGATTGAGCACGGTGTGGGGGCTGATGCCCAATTCCTGTGCGATTCGAGGTGTCTCCCATCCCAGGGCGACGAGTCGCAGTACCTCCAGTTGCCGCTTGCTGAGGCGCACGGAACTTCCGGGGCCCGAGTCGGAACCCGGTTCGTCGGAGACGATGTCGGCCCCGAGGCCCTTCAGATCTTTCCGCAGGGAGTCGGCAATCCGCTTGGAGGATCCGGGCTCCGGACCGTCGGAGAGCAGGTGGACGAGCAGCGGAGCGTTGAACTCTCTCCCTGCAACCACCAACGGGGTCAATGAGACCACCTTCCGCCGGCCCGACGCGCAGCGCATCTGCATGGTGACCGGCTCGGGTAACACTCCGGCCTGGATGCGGCGGATGGAGGGACACCCGTGGCGGCACGCCGGTGTGAGTCCGCCGGGCACCAGTCCTGCCACGACCTCGTAGCACCGCCGACCCAGAACAGTTTCCGGCGGGTAGCCGAGAATCCGTTGTGCACCCTGGTTCCAGAACATGATCATCTGGTCGATGGACATTGCGTAGGCGCCGAAGCGCGCTGTGGCCAGCAATGAAAAGATGCCTTCTGCGGTCAAGATCCTTCCGGGTACGCCGAGGTTGAGTAAGGACTACCTTAACCTGCCGGCTCTAGGAGGGTGGTGGGCAACTCCCTACCGGCCAGTTGTCCGATGGTAAACTACCTGGTCAGCGGACGGCCGGCCGACCAAGAACCCGTTTTCCACCCTCCTGGTGTCCCGAGTCGGAAGTTCGTCGCAGAAGAGCGGGCTACACCTCCACCCCACCGAACCCCGATAACGCGAAAATCACCGGAAGGTGCCTCTTTCCTTGGGATCCCACCTCCGCCGCCACCTCCGAGGGTCACGGACGCGACCTTCTATCCCCTGT
>MKWU01002133.1_pt1 | contig 30780 bp, 24 predicted proteins | sample 809101 | NCBI WGS metagenome assembly MKWU01 (sample SAMN05860141, study PRJNA318959) | sponge metagenome | host: Aplysina aerophoba | place: Slovenia: Piran, Adriatic Sea, Gulf of Piran | collected 2013-05-07
TCGCGAAGCCCGTGCAGTAGGCTCCGGGGCGCTTGCGCTCGCCGACCGTTCCCTCGATCCAGCGTTTCCCGGCCATCATCCTCACGAACTCGCCCATCCGGGGGGCCACCGAGCCGTACGACGCGGCATGGTAGCCGCCACCATCTGTCTCGGCGTTGCGCTCGCTTTACTCGTTCACGCGTTCGGATAACGCGGTCCTCGGTCAAATCCGTCATCGGCGCGCGATTTGCGCGACACCGGCTCAGAGGCTGTTGGCGCTACTGCCGACGAGGCGAACACCTCCGGTTCTCCGGTCCTTGGTTCCAGTGTCAACAATGTGAGCCGAGTCGCACTCGTTCTGAGCCGAAGCCGAATTCTTGAGTCTGCCTTGGCGGCACGCATGACGGCGCGTCCGACCGGTATGAGGGCTGGTGACTGGGTCGACGAGATCGAGGCTTGCCTGAACGCAGCGAGGAGCTGATTCAATATCCGCTTGATGAAGGCCGCCGCCGTGCGTGTCTTGCCGGTTTCCGTCGCCATCTCGCCCAGCAGTTTGCACCGCCCGCGCGTGACTTCGGTGGACAGCGCCTCCTGGCCTCCAGCGCCGCCATCGGCCAGCCCGGCCGGTCGCAAAGTACGTAATCGGCCTGCGTGCCGTCGGGAAACGCGTGCTCGAACCGGACGCTCGAACCCTTGGTCAGGTTCCAGCCGGCGTCCTTGTGCAGGGCGTCGATCTTGACGCGCGCGAAGACTTCGGTCGTGTCGCTCATGCGGCCGTCCAGGGATTGACGACCTCGACGTCGAAACTCTCGAAGTCCCGCACGTTCCGCGTCGCCACCGTCAGGTCGCGGGAGCGGGCGATCGCCGCGATCTGGCAGTCCGCCGGAGAGACGGTGCGACCGGTGGCACGGCGTGCGGCGGCGATGCCCGCGCAGGCGCGCGCCGCGCCGCTGTCGAACGCGAGAATCCGCTCGTCGAAATCCTCAAGCAGGATCGCCTCGATGGCGGAGGCAAGCGCGGTCAGGTGCCGGTGCCGAGGGAGGAGCGGAACGCCCAGCGGGTCGTTCGCATCTCGATGAAGGCGAAAAGCGCGTACATGGCGATTCCCTCGATGGCGAGCGCGAACAGGCCGGCGAAGACCAGCGGCATCTGGAAGTTCGTTCCCGCGACGCTCATCAGGTAGCCGATGCCGGCGTTCGACGCGATCGTCTCGGAGACGACCGAGCCCACGAATGCAAGGGTGATCGCGACCTTCAACGAGCCGTAGAAGTAGGGCTGCGCTCGCGGGATGCCGACCTTGAGGATGATGTCGAGCTTGCGCGCACCGAGCGCGCGCAGCACGTCCTCGAGCTCGGGCTCCGTGGTCGCGAGCCCGGTCGCGACGTTGACGACGATCGGAAAGAAGGAGATCAGGAACGCGGTCAGGATCGCGGGTATCTCGCCGATGCCGAACCAGATGACGAGGATCGGCACGACGGCGACCTTGGGAATGGAGTTGAAGCCCACCATCACCGGATACAGGCCGCGGTAGATTGCCCGCGACCAGCCGACGACCATGCCGAGCACGACGCCGAAGACGACCGCGATCGCGAACCCCGCCAAGGTGGTCCACATGGTCGCACCCGAATGCCGGAGCAACGGCTTCCAGTACGTTACGGCGGCCTCCGCGATGGCCGAAGGCGCCGGCAAGATGATCGGGTCGATGGCGAAGAGACGGCAGACCGCCTCCCAGACGACGAGCAGGCCGATCGTGAACCCGGCCGGGGCGGCCTTCTCCATCAGGGAGTCCGTCATCAGTGCCGGACCTCCGAGATGCGGCTTCGCAGGTCGTGGACGATATCGACGAACCGCGGCTCGAAGCAGACGTCGAGGTCCCGCGGACGCGGCAGATCGATGGCGCGGCCAGCGACGATCCGGCCCGGCCGCGCGCTCATGACATGCACCGTGTCGGCGAGGAACGCGGCTTCGCGCAGGTCATGCGTGACGAGGACGACGGTGAATCCGATGCGATCCCAGAGGTCGCGCAGCACGCACCACAACTCCTCGCGGGTGAATGCGTCGAGGGCGGCGAACGGCTCGTCGAGCATCAGCAGGGCCGGCTCGTGAATGAGTGCCCGGCAAAGCGAGGTGCGCTGCTGCATGCCGCCCGACAGCTCCCAGGGATAGCGCTCGGCGAAGCCGTCCAGCCCGACGAGCGCGAGCAGGTCGTCCGCGCGCGCGGCGTACTCCGCGCGATGAGACCTGAAACGCCGGCGATGCGGCTCGACGATCTCGAGCGGAAGCAGCACGTTGTCCCGAATGGTCCGCCAAGGCAGCAGGTTCGCGTTCTGAAATGCCATGCCGGCGATCTTGACCGGCCCCTCGACCACCGTGCCGTCGACCGACACGCGGCCGCGGGTCGGCCGGACAAGGCCGGTGGCGAGCTTCATCAGGGTCGACTTCCCGCAGCCCGACGGTCCGACCACGGCGGCGAACGCGCCACGGTCGACCGTCAGGTGCAGGCCTTCGACGGCGGTCACCCCGGCGCCCGGGGAGGCGCCCGCATAGGTGAGGGTCACGTCCTCGACGACGACGATGGCGTGCCTCCCCCCGTGCGGGCGCGCGGGCGCGGGTGCCGACCCCGAACTAGAGCTGGCGGTCCTGCGCCGGCGGCAGGTAGGACGAATCGAATACCGCGGAGGGCTCCGGCCGGTTGGTGAACTCGTAGGTGACGCCGATCTGGTCGAGGGAGCTCGCCAGCCTCGCCGGGTCCACCCCGCCGAACCCGTTCTGCTTCACCTCGTCGGTGACGATGTTGTCGCGAAGAGCCATCTTGAGGCGCGCGAGCTCGAGCGCTTCGTCCGCGATCTCGTTGCGCTTCATGACCGACTTGATCGCGGTGTCGGGATCGGCCGCCGTGGCCTGAACGCCCTTGATCGTCGCGGCGACGAAGCCCTTGACGACATCCGGATTGGCCTTCGCGAAATCGGTGTTGACCATGATCGCGTTGCCGTAGAGATCCAGACCGTAGTCGGCCATCATCATGACCTTCACGTCCTCGGGCGCGACACCGTTGCGGATAAGGTTGAAGTACGAAGAAAAGGAGTATCCCGTGATCGCATCGACGTCGCCCTTGGCAAGCATCGGTTCGCGCACCGGGAAGCCCACGTTCTCGATCTGCACCTTGGAGGCGTCGATGTCGTTCACCTTCACGAATGCCTTCCACTGGGCATAGGCCCCGTCCGGCGCCGGCGCGCCGAGGATGCGGCCCTCGAGGTCCTTGGGCTTCAGGACGCCGCGTTCCGCGGTCGAGACGATCGCGAAGGGCGGCCGGTTGTAGACCATCAGGATGGCGGTGACCGCCCCGTCCGGGTTCTGGTCGAGGAACTTGGCGAGCGAGTTGATGTCCATGAAGCCGATTGGATAGGTACCGGCCGCGATGCGGGTGATCCCCTTAACGGACCCGGGCCCGGAGTCGATGGTGACGTCGAGGCCCTCGGCCGCGAAGTAGCCGTTGTCGATGGCGACGAAATAGGGCGCCGACGGGCCTTCGAACTTCCAGTCGAGCGCGAACTTGATCGCGGTCTGGGCGGTCGCGGCATGCGCCGCGAACGCAAGCGCGGCAGCCGAGAGGAGGGCGGCGCCGTGTCGGCGCAGACGACGCAGGCGAGTGACGTGTGAATTCATGGGTCTCGTTCCCCCGTTTCGTGGATGTGCACGCAACGCGGCGGCACCGCGTTTCGCGGACAGTTTACGCAAGGATCGCGCCCGAGCCTCGCTGCCCGGCGCGTTGCCTCGCGCGGCCGGGCACATCATCCTCCGTTCCGGGGCGCGGTGGAAGGTGTTGGAGCTGCGAGGGTGGCGGGTTTAATCTGGAACGCCAGTCGTCCGGCCTCTCCGTCCAGAACACATGACCGACCTCGAGCCCCGCCGCGCCTCCGCCGCAGACGCGGCTGCGATCTCCGAATGCGTGCACGCCGCCTACACGCACTACGTCGAGCGGATCGGCGGGCCGCCGGGGCCGATGCTCGACGACTACTATCAGGTGGTCCGCGACCACCACGCGTACGTCATCGAGGAGCGCGGCGAGATCCTCGGCGCGCTGGTTCTCGTGGAGAAGGAGCACGGCCTCCTCCTCGACAACGTCGCGGTGCGCCCCTCCCGGCAGGGCGAGGGGATCGGCCGCCGCCTCCTCCTTCACGCGGAATCGGAAGCGCGCCGGCTCGGCTGCCCGGAGCTCGATCTCTACACCCACGAAATGATGACCGAGAACATTGCGATGTACGCACGGTGCGGCTACGAGGAGGTCGAGCGTCGGGTCGAGCGCGGGTTCCCGCGCGTCTACATGCGAAAGCGTCTCTGAGTCCCGGGGCGGGCGAATTCCGGGCCCCGGGCCGGTCAGGGGCCGCGCGCCGGGCGGGCACGGGAGCGCGATTCCGGGAAGGGCGGCCACCGAGAGGCCGGCGCCCGCCCGGTCGGCCGCCTTGCACGCGGGGACGGGCTCCGAGATTCCGCTGCCCCTCCGCCCACCGGGGGCCTACGCCCCGCCCTCAGGCGGAAGGATGGGCCATGCCGCCCGGCGGGTGGGGATGGGAGATGCGGCGGAGCACGACCTCGTCGCCCTCGTTCAGGCCCAGGACGTTGCGGCCGAAGGAGTCGAGTCCGAGCGCCGCGTCGTCCCCCGCTCCCTCCTCTATCCGCACCCAGGCCCTGAGCGGGGCCGGGGGAGGGCCGAGCAGCTCGCCCAGGTCGACGTCCGCCGCCCGGAGCCGCTCCGCGCTCGCAGGCGCGAGGCGAAGCGTGCGCCGACGCCCCCGGACTCCGGTATAGGGGTCCGTCTCGTCCGCGCGCACGGTGAAACGAAAGCGCGTGGTCCGGGACGCTTCGCGGGCCAGCCGGGTCGCCTCCGGGTCCACTTCGCCGGACGCGTCCAGTACCACGGCGTACCCCTCCCGGGCCCGCTCCGCCGACACGAAGCCCGCGAGCACGTCCGTGCGCACCGCTTCGGGGTCGCGCTCGAGCGGATCGCCGTAACCGCCTCCACCGGCCGACTCCATGATCACCACGTCGTCCCGGCGCACCGGATGGCCGGTGACCTTGCCGGGGGTAGGGAACACGTTCTCGGACCCGTTTCGCCGGACCGCCACCCGATAGGGGTGGGAGCTTGCGCCCCCCGCGACTCCGAACGGGGGGATCGCGGCGCGATCGCTCAGCACGGAGTAGCTTCCCTCTTCGCCGCGCACGCGGATCTCGCGGCGCATGCCGAGCCCGCCCCGCCGGGCGCCTTCGCCGCCGGAATCGGCCCGCAGCTCGCACCGCTCTACGAGGAGCGGCATCTCGTTCTCGATGGATTCCGCGGTCTGGATCGTCCGGATGTTGCCGAAATCGACGTTGGCGAAGGCGCTCGAGCCGTCCGCTCCCAAGAGCCCGCCATTCCCGCCGGCCGGCGCCTCGTAGTACACGTACTGGCGCCCTCGCCGGTGGTTGAAGCCTCCGATCGAGTTCGGAAACGAGGTGCCGCAGAGATCGCCGGACACCCGCTCGGGGATGATCTGCGAGAGCGCTCCGAGAGCAACCGATACGGCGCGCTTTCGCACCTCGCCGTGGGCGCCGGCCGGCGCGTCGCTGCGCACGTCCACGACGCTCGCGGGCGGCGCGCGGAGCTCGATGGGACGGAACGCTCCGTCGTTCACCGCTCCCCCCGGGTCGAGGGTGGACTTGACGGCCACGAACACGCCCGCTCCCGCGACCGCAAGGGACGAGTTGACCACTCCCGGCACCTGGGGGTTCGAGCCCGCGAAGTCGGCCACGATGCCGTCGCCCGCGACCGTGAGCGCGAGACGCACCAGCACCGGGTCGAGCCGGCCCTCCTCGTAGTACTCGAGGTAGTCCTCGAAGCAGTACTCCCCGTCCGGGAGCTCGGCGATCCGCTCCCGGAGGCGGCGCTCCGTGCGGTCGAGATTGATCCGGATCGCGGCGTGGACCGTTTCGGTCCCGTAGCGCTCGTACATCCGGCGGATCCGCCGTTCCGCCACCCGGCACGCCCCGAGCGAGGCGTTGAAGTCGCCTTCGCGCTCCTCGGGCACCCGCATGTTGGCCATGAGCAGGGTCATGGCGGAGCGGTTTATCCGGCCACGCTCGAGGATCTTGATGGGCGGGATCCGCACCCCTTCCTGGTAGATGTTGGTCGAAAGGCCCGAGTAGCTCCCCGGCACCATCCCGCCTACGTCCACCCAGTGCGCCCGCACCGCGGGAAAGACGAGAACGTTCCCCTCCTCGTCGAAGACGGGATGAACGAGGGTCACGTCGTTCAGGTGGGTGCCGCCCCGGTAGGGATCGTTCAGCAATACGACATCGCCGGGATGGAGGTCCTCTCCGAAGTCCTCGAACATGCAGCGCACCCCCCACGGCAGGGGAAGCACGTGTCCGGGATGGTCCCAGGACTGGGCGACCATTTCTCCCGCCGGCCCGAAGAGCGCGCACGAAAAGTCGTCGAACTCGTAGATTACCGACGAAAATGAGGAACGGATGATGGTCGCCCGCATCTCGCGCACGATGGCGATCAGCCCTTCGCAGACGACTTCGAGGGTGATCGGGTCAACGACACCGGGATCCGTTCCGGGCGTGCGCGGCGTGCCCGCCGCTCCGCTCGAAGAACCGGGGCCGGAGGAAGGCGGCCGCCCGTGCATTCGTGGAAGGGGTTGCGTAGCGCTCATGCGTCACCTCTCTCGAGCGTCAGGTCTCCCGAGTCGAGGACCCTGAGGGCCCACTCGGGCGGAACCACCGTGGTCGCTCCGTCCTCCTCCAGGATCGCAGGCCCGGCGAGGACGGCTCCGGCCGGCAGCCGGCTCCGATCGAGCACCGGCGTCTCGTGGAACGCGCCGGAGAAGAACACGGCGCGAGTCTCGATGCGAGCGTCGGCCAGGGCACCCGGAACCTCCAGGGCGCCGAATGCGGGCTTGCCGCTGCGTCCGATCCCGGTCAGCCGGAAGCTCACGATCTCGGTCTCGCCGTCGTTGCGATGCCCGAAACGCCGCTCGTGCGTCTCGTGAAAGGCATCTTCCAGCGCCTCGACCGTGTCCATGCCGGGGGGAACCTCCACGTCGATCTCCCAGCTCTGCCCGAGGTAGCGCATGCCGAGCGCACGCCGGGCGGAGAAATCCCCGGGCGCCACCCCCTCCGCTTCGAGACTGCGGCGGCTCTGCGCCTCGAGCTCGTCGAACCCGTTCGCGATCTCGGCGAAGGACGGCAGGCGCCGGGGGATGATGGTGCGGGTGCGGACGAAGTCCTGCTTGACGTCGGAGATGAGGGAGCCAAGCGCGGCGAAGTTGCCGGGCCCGACCGGCACGAGAACCCGCCCGATCTCGAGCTCTTCCGCGATGAACGCACCGTGCATCGGCCCTGCCCCCCCGTAGGCGACGAGGGTGAAGTCCCGCGGGTCGTAGCCCTTGGCAACGGAGATCTGCTTGATCGCGCTCACCATCCGCACGACCGCGATGCGGACGATCCCTTCCGCCGCCTCCTCGTCCGTGAGCGTGTCGAGGCCGAGGGTGCCGACCGCCCGCCGCGCGAGCTCCGCGTCCAGCCCGATGCGGCCCGCCAGGCGTGCCCCAGGCTTCAGCCGCCGGAGCACGACGTTCGCGTCGGTCACCGTCGGCTCCCGGCCGCCCTGCCCGTAGCAGGCGGGCCCGGGGTCGGCGCCCGCGCTTCGCGGCCCGACCATGAGGATGTCGCCCGCATCCATCCACGCGACGCTCCCGCCGCCGGCACCGACCGCGTTGATCTCCGTTTGCGGGGTACGGTTCGCGTACGGCCCGACGAACTGTTCGTTGGTGAGCGGAACGACGAGATCCTCGATGAGGCACACGTCGGTGCTCGTCCCGCCCATGTCGCAGGTGATGAGGTTCGGCATCGCGAGCCGTTTGCCGAGATGGGCGGCGGCGGCGACGCCGCCGGCGGGTCCCGAGAGCACGGTGGCGACCGGCAACCGGCGGGCTCGGCCGGCGGTCGCCACCCCGCCGTTCGACGTCATGATGAACACGGCCCCCTGGTACCCGCGCTCCGCAACCGCCGCCTGGAGCCGGGCGAGATAGCGGTCGATGAGGGGGCCGATGTAGGCATTGAGGGCGGTCGTGTTGAAGCGTTCGTACTCCCGAAACTCCGGGAGCACTTCGCTCGATGCGGTGACGAAGGCGGCCCGTGGACGTTCTCCGTTACCTGAGTTTCGCGCGAGGGCGGCAACCGCGCGTTCGTGATCGGGATTGGCGTAGCTGTGCAGGAAGCAGACCGCGACCGCGGCGCCGGGCGGGAGGCGGTCCACCGCGGCGCGCGCCTCGTCGAGGTCGAGCGCCCGCAGAACGCTCCCGTCCCAGGCCGTGCGCTCGTCGATCTCGAGCGTGCGACTGCGGGGTACGAGCGGCGGAGGCTTCTGGGCGGAAATGTCGTAAAGGACCGTTCGGTTGGTGCGGGCGATCTCGAGCACGTCGCGAAACCCGGCCGTCGTCAGCATCCACACCTCGGCCCCGCGCCCTTCGAGCACGGCGTTCGTACCGATCGTAATTCCGTGGATGAAGCGCCCGACATCGTCGAGGCCGACCCCGAGTCCGTCGAGCACGTCGAGGACCGCTTGAGCAGGATCCTCCGGGGTAGAGGGAGCCTTGGCGTAGCGAAGCAGCCCGTTGCGCCCGTCGAACACCGCCGCGTCGGTGAAGGTGCCGCCGACGTCCACCCCGACCTGGTAGCGTCCTTCGGAACCGCTCGCAGAACCAATCGTCATTGTCCAACCGTCCGTCCAATGCCAGTGTCGCGCATGTGCCCCGGCTCCGCCCTTCGTGCGCCTGCCGCACGCCCCGGGAAGCCCCGTTCCCGCGCCGGGCGCACGTCGCAGCAGAACCGAATCCCATCCGGAGGGCCGGGCGGGAAATCCGAAAGCACGAAGTTGTGCCGGGCACGATTCGGCTAATATGATCGCATAGCCTGCGGACTCCGTCTGGCTGAAGCACCACAACTGGGAGTGTAGCGATGAACGTACCGATTCGATCCGCATTTGCGGCCGCGGCCGCAACGGTGCTCGCCGTAGCATCGACCGCATCCATCACGGGCGCTGCGCAGGCGGCGTGGGAGCCGCTAAAGCCCGTCGATTTCGTCATCATGGCCGGCAAGGGCGGCGGCGCCGACAAGATGGCGCGGCTCATGCAGACCATCGTCGAGAAGCACGACCTCTCGTCGAAGCCCCTCATCCCCATCAACAAGCCGGGCGGCTCCGGGGCCGAGGCACTCATTCATCTCAAGCAGAAGGCGGGCGACGACCATACGATCATGGTCACCCTGAACAGCTTCTATACCACTCCGCTGCGCCAACCGGCCCTCGACGTCGACATCATGACCTTCACACCCGTCGCGCGCATGGCGGAGGACACCTTCCTCCTGTGGGTGCATGCCGACTCCGACATCAACACCGTTGACGAGTTCGTCGAAGCCGCCAGGGCTGCGGGCAACGACTGGATCATGGCCGGCACCGGAAAGGGCCAGGAGGACGAGCTCCTGACCACCTTCCTCAACAACGCCTACGATCTCGACATGAAGTACGTGCCGTTCAAGGGCGGGGGCCGGGTCGCGAAGGAGCTTGCGGGCAAGAACGCGAACTCCACGGTGAACAACCCTTCCGAGCAGCTCGGCTTCTACGAGGCAGGTAAGACCCGTCCGATCGCCGCGTTCACCCCGGAGCGCCTCGAGCTGTTTTCCGACGCTCCGACGTTCCTCGAGCTCGATCAGGACTTCGTGTACTTCATGCAGCGTTCGGTGGTCGGGGCGCCCGGCATGAGCGCGGAGGCGGCCGCCTTCTACCAGGACCTGTTCGCAAAGGTGTTCGCGTCCGATGAATGGCAGACGTACCGCCACGACAAGAGCCTCTACGGTGACCTCATCGCCGGCGACGAGCTGAAGGCCTACTGGCAGCGCGAGCGCGCGATCCACGAGGTCATGCTCAAGGAAATCGGCGAGATCTGACGCCCGGATCGATCTCAGCTCGGCAAGAGCCGGCCCGGACGAGTCCGGGGCCGGGGGTCTCCCCGGTCCCGGAAGGCTGTTGTCCCGCGCCGGTGATTCCGGCGGCCGATTACCGTTCATGCGCCAGGCAGAGTTGGTCCTCGCCCTGATCATGGGGCTGGTCTCGGCCAGCCTCATGTGGAAGAGCGCCGAGCTTCCCGTCGGCTGGATTCCGGACGAAGGGCCGGGGGGAGGGGCGTTCCCGTTCTGGCTCTCCGCGGGGATGCTCGCGTGCTGCGTCTGGATCCTGATCCGCTGGGTCCGAAATCCGACCGGAGTGGCGGCCGACGAAGGCCCCTACATCGCGCCGGAGGCTCGAAGCCAGATCATCGTGGTCACCATCGCCCTCGCGGTGATGATCGGGCTCGTCCACATCATCGGGGTCTACGGAGCGGTGCCGCTCTTTCTCGTCTTCTACCTTCGCGGACTCGGACGACACGGCTGGAAGCTGACCACCGCGTTTGCGGTCGCGACGCCGGTCGTGACGTTCTTCTTCTTCGAGGCGGCGCTCAAGATCACCTTGCCCAAGGGATACACCGAGCCCCTCTTCTATCCTCTCTATGACTGGTTCATGTGAGCGGCCGGTACGGTGCATCGGCAGGTGACATCGTGGCGGCGCGACGGGCCGTACGGCCGCGCGGAACGGGCCGCGGCCGGGAGAGCGCCGCAGGTTCCGCCGCACCAGAAACGATCTCCGCCAGTTTCATGAGAACCCCTGCGACGCGCTGATGGAAATCCTGACCCACCTGCTTGAAGGATTCGGGATCGCGTTCCTGCCCCTCAATCTCGGGCTCGCGATCTTCGGCTGCCTGCTCGGGCTCTTCATCGGGGCGATGCCGGGCCTCGGGTCCGTGAACGGGGTGGCGATCCTCCTTCCGCTCACCTTTCTGGTACCACCGACCTCGGCGGTCATCTTCCTCGGCGCGATCTACTACGGCGCCATGTACGGCGGGGCGATCAGCTCCATCATGCTCGGCATTCCCGGCGCGTCGACCGCCGTCGCGACCACCTTCGACGGCCGACCGCTCGCCCGCAAGGGGATGGCCGACCGTGCCCTCGTTGCGGCCGCCACGGCCTCGTTCGTGGGCGGCACCATCTCGATCGTTCTCTTCACCATGTTCGCCCCCCCGCTCGCCGAGGTCGCCCTCGTCTTCGGCGCGCCCGAGGAATTCGCCCTGATGCTCCTCGCGTTCGCCACCTTCATCGGGCTCGGCGGCGACGACATCCCGAAGACGTTCTTCTCCATCCTCATCGGGCTCGTGCTGAGCGCGGTGGGACTCGACATCGTGAGCGGCCAGCCGCGGCTCATCTTCTTCGACATTCCGGGCTTCTTCCACGGCATCAACTTCCTGGTGCTCGCGATCGGCATCTACGGGATCGGCGAGATCCTCTGGACGATCGAGACGAGCCACAAGGGCATCGAGGTCTCCCAGGCCCGCCTCTCGATCCCACGCTTCGTGGACTCGCTCCGCAGCCTCGCCGGGACCGCGAAGACCATGGTGATGGGGTCGTTCCTCGGGTACTTCGTGGGCATCCTGCCGGCGGCGGGCGCGACCCCCGGATCGCTCATGGCCTACGGGGTCGCCAAGTCGATCTCGAAGGACCCGGATTCCTTCGGAAAGGGAAACGTCGACGGGGTGGTCGCGCCCGAGTCCGCGAACAACGCGGCGAGCACGGGGTCGATGCTCCCGATGCTCACCCTTGGCATACCGGGGTCACCGACGACCGCGATCCTCCTCGGAGGCATGGTGATCTGGGGTCTCGAGCCCGGGCCGATGCTGTTCATCGAGCACACGGACTTCGTCTGGGGGCTCATCGCGAGCCTCTACGCGGCGAACCTCTTCGCGCTCATCCTGAACCTCGCCTTCATTCCGGCGTTCATCGCGGTTCTCAGGCTGCCGTTCACCATCCTCGCACCCGTCATCTTCATCCTGTGCCTCGTCGGCGGCTACGCACCGACCCAGGACATGCACGACGTGTGGCTGATGTTCCTCTTCGGCGTCGTCGGGTACCTGCTGCGCAAGCTCGACTACCCGATGGCTCCGGCGGTCCTCGCGATCGTGCTGGGGCCGCTCGCGGAGACCTCCATGCGCCAGTCGCTCCTCATCGGCCACGGCTCGCCAGCGATCTTCTTCGAGCGGCCCATCTCGGGCGCAATCATGGTGGTTGCAATCGTGCTGCTCGCGTTGCCGTTGATCCGGCTCGTACGCCGCGCCGTGCGGCGCTCCGCCGACGCCTAGGGAGCCAGGCCGCTCGAGCGCTCAGGAATCGGAGGGCTCGGACCGGCCCAGGGCTTCGAGCGCCGTCGCCACGATATCGCTCGACAGCAGGCCGGCGGCGGCGTACTGGAGATCCGGCTTGTCGTGGTCGATGAACCGGTCGGGCAGTACCATGGGGCGGACCCTCGGCCCGCCGTCCCGCCCCCCCGTGCCGGCAAGGGGGGGCCGCACCCGCGCGGCCGGCCGCGCCACCGGTGGCGGGCAGGTGGGGCCAGCACCTGCGAGCCGAAGCCGCCGGCCGCCCCCTCCTCGATGGTGACGAGCACCTCGTGCTCGCGGGCAAGCGTCCGAAGCAGCCCCGCGTCGAGAGGCTTCGCGAACCGGGCGTCGGCGACGGTGGTGGAGATGCCCTGCCCGTCCAGCTCCTCGGCCGCGGTCAGCGCCTCCTGAAGCCGCGCACCGTAGGACAGGATGGCAACCGAAGTCCCCTCGCGGAGGACTCGGCCCTTGCCGATCTCGAGGATCTCGCCGCGCTCGGGCAGGGTGACCCCGAAACCGGAGCCCCGCGGGTAGCGAAACGCGCACGGCCGGTCGTCGATCGCCACCGCGGTCCGGACCATGTGCATGAGGTCGCACTCGTCCGCCGCCGCCATCAGCACCATGCCGGGCAGACATCCGAGATAGGCGATGTCGTACGCGCCCGCGTGGGTCTGTCCGTCCGCGCCCACCAGCCCCGCCCGATCCATGGCGAAGCGCACCGGCAGGTTCTGGATCGCGACGTCGTGCACGATCTGGTCGTAGGCACGCTGGAGGAACGTCGAATAGATCGCGACGAACGGCTTCATTCCGTCCGCCGCGAGACCGGCCGCGAAGGTCACCGCGTGCTGCTCGGCGAGCCCGACATCGAACGAGCGCTCCGGGAACACGTCCCCGAATAGATCGACCCCCGTTCCCGACGGCATCGCGGCGGTGATCGCGCAGATTCGGTCGTCCAGACGCGCTTCCGTCACCAGGCTCTGTGCGAACACCTTGGTGAAGGACGGCGCATTGGAGCCGGACTTCTTCTGGGTTCCCGTGCCGACGTCGAAGCTGGAAACCCCGTGGTACCGGTCCGCAGACTCCTCCGCCGGAGCATAGCCCTTCCCCTTCTGCGTGCAGACGTGGACCAGGATCGGACCCGAGCCGGCATCGTCCCTCACGTTGCGCAGGATGGGAAGAAGATGATCCAGGTTGTGGCCATCGATCGGCCCGACGTAGTAGAAGCCGAGCTCCTCGAAGAGGGTTCCGCCGGTCACGAGACCACGGGCGTACTTCTCGGCCCGCTTCACCCCGTGCTCGACCACTCGCGGAAATCTCTCCGCCGCGTGCCGTGCGATTTCGCGGAGCGAACGGTAGCGCTTGGACGAGATCAACCGCGAGAGGTATCCGCTCATCGCGCCGACCGGTGGGGCGATCGACATCTCGTTGTCGTTGAGGACCACGATGAGACGCGAGTCCATCGAGCCGGCATTGTTCATGCCCTCGTAGGCCATGCCGCCGGTGAGCGCGCCGTCTCCGATGACCGCGACGACCCGGTTCCTCTTGCCCTGCAGGTCGCGCGAGACGGCGAACCCGAGCGCCGAGGATATCGAGGTCGATGCGTGCGCCGCGCCGAAGGGGTCGTACTCGCTCTCGGATCGTTTCGTGAATCCGGAGAGCCCGCCTCCCTGGCGGAGGGTACGGATCCGCGCCCGCCGGCCGGTGAGGATCTTGTGCGGATAGCACTGATGCCCGACATCCCAGATGAGGATGTCGTCCGGGGTGTTGAACAGGTAGTGCAGGGCAACCGTGAGCTCGACCACCCCGATCCCGGCCCCGAGGTGCCCTCCGGTCTCGGAGACCGCGTCGATGGTTTCCGCACGAAGCTCGTCGGCGAGGAGCTTGAGCTCCCGCACCGACAGCCCGCGCAGGTCGTATGGCCATTCGACCTGATCGAGATGTGGGGTATCGATGGTCATTGCGGCTCCTTGGTCAGCTTCGACGGGTCAGAACAAACTCGCCGAAGGCACGGAGCGGACCCGCTCGTTCGCCGTGAACATCGAGCCGCGCGGCGGCCTGATCGACCAGGGCGCGCGCCTCGCGGCGCGCTCCGTCTTCGCCGAGCGAGGCGATGAATGTCGCCTTTCCGGCCGCCGCGTCCTTTCCGACCGTCTTTCCGAGGGCGGCCTCGTCGCCGACCACGTCCAGCACGTCGTCGATGATCTGGAACGCGAGGCCGACGTCATAGCCGAACTGCCGAAGGGAATCGCGAAATCCGCCGTCGCGGCCCGCGAGGACGGCGCCGGCCTCGCAGCTCAACGCGATGAGCGCGCCGGTCTTCATGCGCTCGAGCCGCAAGGTCAGCTCGTAGTCCGCCCCGGCGTGCTCTGCGACCAGATCGATCATCTGGCCGCCGACCATCCCGTTGCCGCCCGCGGCCGCAGCCATCGCCCGCACCAGCTCGCATCGGACCGACGGCTCGGGATGCACCCGGTGGTCCGCCGCGAGCTCGAAGGCGAGGGTCAGGAGGGCATCTCCGGCGAGGATGGCGGTCGCCTCGTCGAAGGCGACGTGACAGGACGGTTTTCCCCGGCGAAGGTCGTCGTCATCCATCGCCGGGAGATCGTCGTGGACGAGAGAGTAGCCGTGAATCATCTCCACGGCCGCGCCCACGAGCAGCGCTCCCGTGTCGTCGGCGCCCGCGAGCCGCGCCCCGGAGCGTACCAGGAAGGCGCGCAGCCGCTTGCCACCGCCGAGCACGCTGTAGCGCATCGCCTCGAACAGCCTCGCGTGCGAACCGTTCGGCCGGGGCAGCTCGGCATCGAGCACCGCCTCGACCGCCGCAGCCGTTTCGGCGAGGGTCGCGGCAAAGCCGGGGTCACGCGCCTGCTCACTCATGTCCGGACCGCTCCGTTGCGACTGCTCCCACGGCTTGCGATAAGTCCCCGCCCGGGTCCAATATCGGCGCGGCGGCCAACGTTCGCCCCCCATGGCACGCGAAGGCTCGGCGCACGAAGAGTGAATCACAACTGATTGACCACTCTCAAGCTGGCCGAGAACCGGGTACAAGGCTCGACACATGATCAGAAGCGGACTCCCGGCCCTCGCGACGGCCGCGCATCTCCTGCTCGCGGGCACCGCAGCGGCCCAGTCGATCGAGGCGGCCCGGTCCGCGCAGGACGAGGGCAGGTACGTCGAGGCGGCCGAGCTCGCCGAGGCGCTCGGCACCTCCGACGGCTACGCGCTGGCCGCGGAGTCCCTGGCGATTCATGGCTACTACATCGCCGGGGAGGCCGACCGGGAGACGCTCTTTCTCCGTGCAATGGGGCTTGCGGAAGAGGCCGTGAGAACCGACACGTCAAGTCCGGAGGCCCATTTTCAGGCTGCTCACGCCATGGGCCGGTATGCCCAGACGATCGGGCCCGCGAAGGCGATCGGCAGCGGATACGTCACGAAGATTCGCAAGTCGCTCGAGGAAGCGCTCGCCCTCGATCCGGAAATGGCGGCGGCGCACCTGAGCCTCGCCACCTGGCACGCGGAAGCCATCGCCGGCGCGGGGATCGTGGCTCGTTTGACCTACGGGGCATCCAGGAAGCGCGCGATTGCCCACTACGAGGAGGCGGTGCGGCTCGCCCCCGACGAGACGGTGGTCTACGTCGAATACGCGAATGGCCTGTTGCAGTTGAACAGGAAAAAGTACCGCAAGCGAGCGCGCAAGCTGCTCGAACGCGCAATCGCGACCCCGCCGAAGGATGCCTTCGACCGGCTGCTGCATGAGCGGGCGGCCGCGAAGCTCGCAGGCCTGGATGGGGAATAGCCGAACCGCCGGCACGGACCTCGGCCCGCGCATTCTTCGGGATACACGGCCATGGTCCGGCCCTGCGCGAAGGTGAGCCAGGGTGCGGGGCCGCGGGCAGCCGATCCGGCCAGCACTTGATGGCCTGCTCCACCCACAAGCCGCGCGCGCCAAACGGAGTCGCCGCGCAGAGCACCGGCATCCGCCTGGACGGCCCGCACACCCAGGGCGGACTTCTCATCGGCGCCGTCACGCCGGGCTCGACGGTCGCGTTCGAGGGCATACCGGTACGGGTCTCGCGCGACGGCCGGTTCCTCATCGGATTCGGGCGGGACGCACCTGCGAACGCAAGGCTCGCGGTGTCGTACCCGGACGGACGGTGCGAACGACGGTTGCTCGCCGTGGAACGGCGAACGTACCCCATCGAACGCATCGACGGACTTCCTCCGGTCATGGTCGCGCCACGAAGCGAGGAGGAGTTCGACCGAATCCGCGCGGACACCCGCCTCGTCGCCGAGGCACGGAGAATGGACGACCCGCGCGTCGACTTCCTCGACGGCTTTCGCTGGCCCGCAAGAGGCCGGATCAGCGGAGTCTACGGCTCGCAGCGCATTCTGAACGGCGAGCCGCGCGAGCCGCACTACGGCGTCGACATCGCGGCCCCGGCCGGCACGGCGGTCAAGGCCCCGGCGGGCGGCGTGGTCACCCTCGCCGAACCGGAAATGTTCCTGTCCGGGGGCACTCTCGTCGTCGACCACGGGCACGGGCTCTCGTCCGCGTTCCTGCACCTCTCGCGACTCCTGGTGACCCGAGGCGAACGGGTGCGCCAGGGCCGAACCATCGCCGAGGTCGGCGCGACCGGCCGCGCCACCGGGCCGCACCTCGACTGGAGGGTCAACCTCTTCACCCGGCGCCTCGACCCGGCCCTCCTCGTCGGGCCGATGCCGAAGTAGCCCAACGGCCCGCTCTTCGCTCCGAACCGCTCCTCAATGCTCTCAACATCGTACTGCCAGCGTGTCGCAGCGCGAAGTGCCCCATGAGTCGTTCCCCGCTCGCCCCTTCCCCGCCCTCTCGCGGGTAACTGCGGCCGCTCGGCGGGCACGACCCGTACCCCGAGACCGCCAGTGTTTCGGACGGTGACCAGAGGTGAAATACCGGCGACGCTCGCCACGTGACGCCCTCTCCGGGCGCTCGGTTACGGGGCGGGGGTGCCCAGGTTGACGGTGACGCTCTTCTTGTGGGTGAAGCTGTCGAGCATGCCCTCGAGGGAGAACTCGCGGCCGATGCCGCTCTGCTTTACGCCGCCATAGGACTGGCCCGGCACCTGGCCCGCACCCTGATTCACCTGCACCCAGCCCGCCTCCACGCGGTGCGCGGTCCGAAGCGCCTGTCCGATGTCGCGCGACCAGACGAAGGCGGCGAGCCCATAGTGGCTGTCGTTCGCCATGCGGACCGCGTCGTCGATATCGTCCCAGCGGATCGCGACGAGCACCGGGCCGAAGATCTCCTCGCGGGCGAGGCGCCAGTCGTTCGAGGCATCGGCGAAGATCGTCGGGCGGGCGAAGAACCCTTCGCTCAGCGGGCCGGTCGCGGGCGGAAGACCACCCATCACGAGCCGCGCGTCCGACCGTTCGAGCCCTTCACCGACGTAGCCGCACACCTTCCGGAACTGCTTCTCGTTGATGATGGCGCCCATGTCGGTGGCTTCGTCGAGCGGGTTGCCGAGACGGAGCTCGGACGTGCGGGCGACGAGCCTTTCCAGAAACTCGTCGAAGATGCTCGCGTGGAGGAAGAGGCGCGAACCCGCGGTGCATGACTGGCTCTGGCGGGTGAAGCGCATCGCGGCGACGATGCCGTCCACCACCCAGTCCTCGCTGGCGTCCGGGAACACGATCGACGGGCTCTTGCCGCCGAGCTCGAGGGAGACGGGCACGATGCGCCGGGCCGCCTCCTCCATGATGAGCTTTCCCACCTCGGTGGATCCGGTGAACGAGAGCTTGCGCACGCCGGGATGGGCACTGAGCGCGGCGCCGCAATCCTCGCCGTAGCCGGTGAGGACGTTGAGCGCCGCGGGCGGCAGGTGCTCCTGGCAGATGCCGGCGATCATGAGCACGCCGAGAGGGGCGTCCTCGGCCGCCTTCAGCACCACCGTGTTGCCGGTGCACAGGGCGGGCGCGATCTTGAGCGCGGCAAGGAGCACCGGCGCGTTCCACGGGATGATCGCCCCCACCACCCCGATGGGCTCGCGCCGCGTGTAGCTGAGGACGTGCTCGCCGAGCGGCAGGGTCTCGCCCTTGAGCTCGCTCGCAAGACCGCCGAAGTAGCGAAAGATGTCCGCGCTGAGCGCCGCCTCGGGCCGGGCCTGGGTACGCAGCGCATTGCCCGTCTCGGTGGCGATGGTGCGGGCAAGCTCCTCGGTCCGCTCCTCCACCGCATCGGCAATCCGAAGGAGCCGCCGGCCGCGCTCGCGCGGCGGCACGTCGCGCCAGCTCGCGAACGCGCCCGCTGCCGCCCGCACCGCCCGATCGACGTCCTCGGCTCCCGCGCGCGGCACGTGGGCGAAGACGCCTCGATTGGCGGGGTTCTGCACGGCAATCGTCTCGCCGGATGCGCTGTCGACGAAATCGCCGCCCAGCAGCATCCGGGAAGGGGCGGCAACGGCGGTGTCCTGCATGGTCGCGGTTTCCTGTATCGGGGATGGCAATATGAGAGCGTGCACCGACCGTGGCGCACGATCAACCGGTTGCCGCCAGGAACTCGAGGGCGGGGTAGCGGGCGGCTCGTCCATTGGTCTACCCTGCCGCGCCTTCATTGAGGAGGACGAACATGCAGCTACTACACACGATGCTCCGGGTGGGCGACCTCCAGCGCTCCATCGACTTCTACACGAAAACGATCGGCATGGAGCTGCTGCGCACCACCGAGCGACCCGAGCAGAAGTACACCCTCGCCTTCGTGGCCTTCGGGGGCGGAAACAAGAACGGCGAGGCGGAGCTCGAGCTCACCTACAACCACGGCGTATCCGACTACGACCTCGGCACGGCCTACGGTCATATCGCGCTCGGGGTGGAGGACGTCACCGAGACCTGCGAGCGGATCCGCGCGGCGGGCGGCAACATCACGCGCGAGCCGGGCCCGGTGAAGGGCGGCTCCACGTTCATCGCGTTCGTGGAGGATCCGGACGGCTACAAGGTGGAGCTGATCGAGACGCGCTCGCGCGAGATCTAGCCCTTCGGACCGGAGCGCCCGGGGGAGACCGTCCGGGCGCGGCAGAACCGGCGCGGGGGCCCGCTATACCCGCCAGGTATGGCCGCTGCGGAGCAGCGCGTCGAGGTCGGCAATGCCGCCCCGCGCCTCGCGGACCCCTTCGCGCTGCGCCACCACCGCGTCCACGAACTCGGGCGCAGGATCGCAGTAGACCACCCCGGTCGCGACCGGAAGGTCCGGCGATTCCATCGCGACGAGGAGCTGCGCGAGCACGCGGTTGGTCTCGTCGTGGATGCACACGTCCTCGTCGGTCATCCCGTCGCGGCCCGGCTCCACGACCTCGAGCCGCAGGCGGCGCGGGTCGAGCCGCAGGCCCATCTCGGCGTTCCGGCCGAAGCGCAGCGGCTCGCCGTGGCTCACCTCGATCTGCGCGACCGGCGCCCGCTCGCGCGCCGTGAACGCGGCGAACGCACCGTCGTTGTACACCGGGCAGTTCTGGAAGATCTCGATGAACGAGGCCCCGCGATGCGCGTGCGCCCGCCGGACCACCTCGGCGAGCCGCGGCCGGACGGTGTCGATGCCCCGGCCGATGAAGCGGGCCCCCGCCCCGAGCGCGAAGGCGAGCGGAGAAACCGGATGGTCCACCGAACCCTCGGGAGTGGAGGGGGTACGGGTGCCTTCCCGCGAGGTCGGAGAATACTGGCCCTTGGTGAGACCGTACGCCTCGTTGTTGAACAGCAGCACCTGCACGTCGACGTTGCGCCGGAGCAGGTGCAGCAGGTGGTTGCCGCCGATGCTGAGACCATCCCCGTCGCCGGTGACCAGCCACACGTCGAGCTCCGGATTGGCAAGCTTCACCCCGGTCGCAAACGCGGGCGCGCGCCCGTGGATGGTGTGCATCCCGTACGTGTCCATGTAGTACGGGAACCGGGCCGCGCAGCCGAGGTCGGCGCCATTGAGGGCGGGAACCGGGGCGCCCCGGCCGAGGCGGGGAAGGAAGAGGAGCCGCTCCCGCGGCACCCCGAGCTGGGGCATGAGCTGCTGGATGGTCTTCAGGATTGCGTAGTCGCCGCAGCCGGGACACCACCGGACTTCCTGATCCGTGGCGAAGTCCTTCGCGGTGAGGGGCGTGGCCGGCGCCGCCGCCGCATCCGGCGTCGAGCGCGGGTCCGGTAGTCTGACGGGAGCGCTGACCGCGGCGTTCATGACCGTCCCTCCAGGTGATTCCTGATCTCGGCCTCGAGCTCACCGACCCGGAACGGCCGCCCGGCCACCTTCGAAACCCCGGCCGCGTCGATCAGGAACTCGGAACGAAGGAGCCGGAGAAACTGTCCCTTGTTCAGCTCCGGAACGAGGACCGAGCCGAAGGACCGGAGCAACGCTCCGAGGTTCCGGGGCAGCGGCCACAGGTTGCGGACGTGGACGTGGGCGACGTCGAGTCCATCGGCACGCACCCGTCGCACGGCCTGGTGGATCGCGCCCCAGGTCGAGCCCCAGCCGACCACCGCGAGCCGGGATCCCGCCTCCCCCGCCTCGAGAGCCTGCTCGGGGATGCCCGCCGCGATCCCGTCAATCTTGGCCGTGCGCACGTCGGTCATGCGCTGGTGGTTCTCCGGGTCGTAGGAGATGTTGCCGCTGTCGTAGTCCTTCTCGATACCGCCCACCCGGTGCTCGAGCCCCGGCGTGCCGGGCCGCACCCAGGGGCGGGCAAGGGTGCCCGGGTCGCGGACATAGGGATGGAAGCCGTCCGGATCGACGCGGAAGGCGGGCGGGAACGGCTCATGGTCGGCGAGATCGGGAATCCGCCACGGCTCCGATGCGTTGGCGAGGTAGGCGTCGCTCAGCACGATGACCGGAGTCATGTAGCGGGTCGCGATGCGCGCCGCTTCCACCGCGACGCCGAAGCACTCCGCGGGGCTCGCCGCCGCCAGCACCGGGAGCGGGACATCCGCCGCCCGGCCGAAGACGGCCTGGTAGAGGTCCGACTGCTCGGCCTTCGTCGGCATGCCGGTCGAGGGTCCGGCGCGCTGGGTGTTGATCACGATGAGCGGGAGCTCCACGGTCGCCGCGTAGGTGATCGCCTCCGTCTTGAGCGCGATCCCGGGACCCGAGCTGGACGTCACCCCGAGCCCGCCCGCCCAGGCGGCGCCGATCGCGGCGCAGACCGCCGCCATCTCGTCCTCCGCCTGGAACGTCGTCACCCCGAACTCCTTGCGTGCCGCGAGGGCATGCAGCAGGTTCGATGCAGGGGTGATGGGATAGGAAGCGAACGTGATCGGGAGCTCCGCGAGCTGACCGGCCGCGAGGAGCCCGAAGGCCATCGCCTCGGTGCCGTTCACGTTGCGGTAGAGGCCGGGCTGCGTATCGGTCCGGGGAGGAACGTCGTAGGGCCCGGTCTCGGCGGGCAGCTCGGCGGTCTCGCCAAAGGCGTGCCCGGCGTTGAGGGCGGCGATGTTGGCATCGCGGATCGCGGGCAGGCGGGCGAACTTGGTGGCGAGACCGTCGAGGGTGGGCTCGCGCTCCCGGCCGTAGATCCACATCAGGAGCCCCAGCACCCACATGTTCTTGCAGCGCACCGCCTGCTTGTGGGTGAGGCCGAACCCTTCGACCGCGTCCTGGACGTGGCGGGTGATGTCGACCTCGATCCGCCGGTGCGCCGAGACCTCCCCGTTCTCGAGGGGATTGCGTTCGTAGCCCGCCTTGCGGAGGTTCTTGGCTCCGAACGCGCCGGTATCCACGATGAGGAGCCCGCCCGGATGGAGATCGGACAGGTTGGTGCGAAGAGCGGCCGGATTCATCGCCACGAGCACGTCGAGCTCGTCACCCGGGGTCGTGATCTCGTCGCTGCCGAAATTGATCTGGAACGCGGAAACCCCGAACAGGGTCCCGGCGGGGGCGCGGATCTCGGCCGGGAAGTCGGGAAAGGTGGAGAGGTCGTTTCCGTGAAGGGCGGTCGCGTCGGTAAACTGGAGCCCGGTGAGCTGCATGCCGTCTCCGGAATCGCCCGCGAAGCGAACGACGACGTCCGAGAGCACCTCGCGCTCACCCGAGCGTCCGGTCTTCAAAAGCTCTTGCGCTGCCGCCATCGCTCCCGCTCCGGAAGTCGCGCCGCGCGCGGGTGCGCGGCCAAGCCGGCCATTGTAACGCTTGAACGTCTCCAGCGGGCGAGCGCGAGAACGGGCGCGGGGCCGAAACGGGTCCGGGCGCGGCTCATCGGAGCAACCCGCCATATGACTCCCGGACATCGCCGCTCGCGCGAAACCAGGCCTTCGATGCGTCGCGCCGCGGCTGGAAATCCCAGGGTGCGCGCTCGCCGGTGCCCAGGGCCGTGCCCACGAGGCGCCGCGCCGCCTGGCTCTCGCGCACGGCCCGGTCGAGGGCCGGGACGTCCCAGGTATCGGCGGCGATCGACTCGAGCTCCACCCGCGCTCCGGCCAGGGCGGGATCTTCGGCAAGATTCCGCAGCTCGTCCGGATCGGATTCGAGGTCGAAGAGAAGCGGAGGGTCGCCCGGGCTCGCAATGAGCTTGAACGGTCCCTTGCGGACCATCAGCAGCGGCCCGGACACGCCCTCCGCGGTGTACTCCGCGCACACCCGGTCCGGCCAGTCCGCGCCGCCGCCCGAGGCGAGCGGAACGAGGGAGTGACCGTCGATTGGAGCGGCAAGCTCCGGCGGCGGGCCGTCGCGCGCCACTTCGAGCAGGGTGGGAAGGAGATCGACGTGGGAGACGTTCGCCCGCACTCGGCGCGCACCGAATGCAAACGGGGCGTGAACGATGAGCGGCACCCGGACCGACCACTCGAAGAACGACATCTTGAAGAAGAGACCGCGCTCGCCGAGCGAGTCGCCGTGGTCGGAGGTGAAGACGACGACGGTGTCGGACGCCGCGCCGATGTCTTCCAGGGCCTCGAGCAGCCGACCGACCTTCGCGTCCACGTAGCTCGTCATCGCGTAGTAGGCGCGGCGCATGCGAAGCACGTCCGACTCGCCGATATCTTCCCGGTGACGTCCGGTAAGGAACCAGTGGCGGCGGCTGTGGGGGTCGCGTTGGTCGAGAGGGAGGTCCGGGACCTGCGGCGGGTCGATCTCGGTATCCCGATAGAGCTCCCACCAGCGGGGTGGGGCAAGGTAGGGATCGTGCGGCGAGATGAACGAAACGGTAAGGGCGAACGGCCGACCGTCTCCGCTGTCCGCATGCTCGTGCAGCCAGCGTATCGCCTCGAACTCGACCTCGTCGTCGTAGGCCACGTTGACGCTTCGCCGGTGCATCCCGGCATCGAGCACCGCCCGCATGCCGTGGTACCACTCGAGCCAGCTCTCGTCGCCGAGCCGCCAGTCCGGCGTCCACAGGAAATCGGCGGGATAGATGTCGGTGGTCACCCGCTCCTCGTATCCGTGGAGCTGATCGGGCCCGATGAAGTGCATCTTGCCCGCGAGGCAGGCGCGATAGCCGGCGCGGCGAAGATAGTGATGAACGGTCGGCACGGAGGCCGGGAACTCGGCCGCGTTGTCGAACGCCCCGATCCGCGAAGGGAGCCGCCCGCTCAGCATCGAGACCCGCGCCGGTGCACAGAGCGGATAGTTGCAGTAGGCGTTCTCGAACACGACGCCCTCTCCGGCGAGCCGGTCGAGGTGCGGGGTGCGCACCCGCGGGTGGCCGTAGGCCGGCAGCACCTGCGGCGCGAGCTGATCGGCCATGACGATGAGGAGGTTCGGACGCCTGGCCATCGCGCTCGCTCCCGGGAAGAGGAGGGCGGCTTAAGTACGCCCCGGCTCGCGCGGCGTCAAGGGCCGGACCGCGGAGCTGCCGACCGGCGCCGCCGGGGGGTCAGCCGACGGTGCGTTCGAGGGCCGCGAAGAGCCGGTCGACGTCCTCGCCGGTGTTGTAGAGGTGGGGGGTCACCCGCATCGAGGCGCCGCGCACGCTCACGTGGACCTGCTCCGCGGCGAGCGCGCCCAGGAGGCCGTCCGGGAGGCCGCCGCCCGGGAAGCGCAGGCCGAGGAAGTGCCCGGCGCGAAGGGCGGCGGGCGCCGAGCCGAGTCCGAGCGCGGCCGCGCGTGCGGCGATGTCGGCGTTGCGGTCGGCAAGGGTCGCCTCGATGGCATCGACCCCCCACGCGAGGATCTGCTCGAGGGCGGCGTTCAGCATCGGGACCAGGATGAAGTTCGAGCGCTCGCCCACGTCGAAGCGGCGTGCACCCGGCTGATACTCGTCACGGTAGTCGACGAGCCGGGCGAAATCGTCCGCCCCCGCCCGTCCGATCCAGTTGAACTCGATCGGCCTTCCGTCGCGGTGCTCCGGCGCCACCCAGAGAAAGCCGAGGGAGTAGGGGCCGAGCAGCCACTTGTAGCCCGCGCAGACCACGTAGTCGGGTCGCACCTCGCCCGCGTCGAATCGCAGCGCCCCGGCCGACTGCGTGAGGTCGAGCACCAGCGCCGCCCCCACCTCGCGGCAGCGCGCGCCGATGCGCACGAGATCGAGATCGCCGCCGTCCGTCCAGTGGCAGTGGGGCAGGGCGGCGACCGCGGTTCGTTCGTCGATCACGGCGAGGGTCGCCCGGGTCCAGTCGTCGTCCGCCGGGCGCGCCACCGTGACGAGCGCGGCGCCCCTCGTCTGCGCGACCTCCCGCCAGGTATAGACGTTCGACGGAAACTGCTCGGCCAGCACGACGATCCGATCACCCGGAGAAACGTCGATGTTGCGCGCCGCGCAGGAGAGCCCGTAGCTCGCGGCCGGAACCATCGCGACCCCTTCGGCATCCGCTCCGATGATCCGGGCGAACCGCTCGCGCGCCCGCTCGCCCGCGTCGAAGAAGTCGTCGGGAGAGATTCCCCAGGGGCGGGCCTTGGCCCGGATCCCCCGGTCTCCCGCCTCGACCACGGAGTGCATGAGAGGCCCCATGTAGGCGCAGTTGAGATAGGCCACCTCTTCGGGAATATCGAAGAGATGGCGCTGGTTCGGGATGCGGGCCGGGGTTCCGTTCTTCACTTCGTGCCTCCGAAGGCTCTCATCGCGCTCGCAAGGGTCCGGGGATGGGCGCAGGGCGGCAATACGGACCGGGATGCACCTGGCGCCCCCTCCGCTCGGTCCACCAGGTCCGCACGCCCGGAAGGCTCCACACCGGCCGCCGGCACGTGCCGGCGCCGGTCACGCGGCGGCGGGAACGATTTCCTTCGCGATCCGGTCGATCACCTCCCGGATCTCGGACGCCGTCGGATAGAAGACGTCCCAGACGATCTCCTGCACCCCGGCCGCGGCGTAGGCGGCGACGTCCTCCGCGATCCGGCCCGGCTCGCCCGTCATCACCCCGTCCCGCGCGCCTCCCGGGCGGATGGGGCAACGGAACACGGTGGGCACGTCCGCCGGGTCGCGACCCCGCTCCTCGCACATCCGATCGAGGCGGTCGCGCTTCTCCTTCAACTCCGAGGGGTCGAGGCCGGCCGGCGCCCGCAGCCCGATCGGATGCCATCCGTCCCCGAGCTCCGCCGTGCGCCGGAGCGCCCGGCCGGTATGGCCGCCGACGAGGAGCGGGATGCCTCCCGCCTGGGCCGGCTTGGGCGAGCAGTCGATGTTCGAGTACCGGTAGAAGTCGCCGGAGAACTCGGGCCGTTCCTCGGTCCACAGGTTCCGGAAGATCCGCATGTACTCGTCGGTCCGCGGCCCCCGCTCCGCAAAGTGGCCGGGGATCCCGAGGGCTGCGTACTCGGCCTCCCACCACCCGGTGCCGACCCCGAGGAAGATCCGGCCTCCCGACATCGCGTCGGCCGTGGCGCACACCTTCGCGGTCACGATCGGGTTGCGGTAGCTGATGATGAGCACGCTGGTCCCGATCCGGATCCGGCTGGTCGCCCCGGCGAGGAACGAGATCGTCGCGAGCGGCTCGTAGTAGTCATGGGCATCCGCGACCGGGAAGTGACCCTGCGGGTGGTACGGATAGTTGTGGGTGGTCTCCTGCGGCACGACGATGTGGTCGGAAATGGTGACCGAGTGGAAGCCGAGGCTCTCCGCCTGCCGGGTGAAACCGACGAGGTTCTCCGGGGTGGCGAGCGAGCCGCGGCTGATGAGGCTGATGCCGAATTTCATGAAGCTGGTTTCCCTGATCGCGGAAGGTGGACGGTCCGTCGCCCGCCGGAATTCCGGGGGCGCGCGAAGACGGCGAATTTAATGCATTCGGGAGGGAAGCGAAGACTACACTCTCTTCGGGTCCGCAGATTCTTCGGCCTCTCGTCCCGATGGCCAGACTTCCCGCGCCTTCGATTCCTGTTTTACCGGTCGAAACCCTCGCTCCGCATCGGCTGGCGCAGCGCCCGATGCGGACGGCGCGGGCGCGAAGAGGAGCCACGGTCCTTTCGGGCGGGAAGGATGCGCGCCCGGCATCCGGAAGGCGACCGCGCTTTCGGCCCCGCCCGGCGGTATGCGGCTCGCCGTCATCGAGGCGAAGACCAGCCGCGAGGATGGGGAGTACACAGGCTTGAAGCGTTCGACGAGAATCGCCGGTGGCTCGATCCTGGTTCTGTTGCTGGCCGCCGGAGTCGCCTTGTTCTTCTCGCAGTCGCGGGTCGCCTCCCTCGTCAAGGCGGTGGCCGGAATCGAAGCGGCCGCCGAGAGGCTGATGACGGAAGCCGTAGGCGCCCGCGTGTCGATCGCATCGATCGAGACTTCCCTCACCCGTGGGGAGATGCGCATACGCGGACTGACGGTAGGAAACCCCGAGGGGTTTCGGACCAGGGCGGCGCTCGAGGCGGGCGAGGTCCGCGTCGTGGTCGATCTCGGGACCCTCCTCGGAGAAACCGTGGTCATCCGGGAGATCGTGGTCGAAAGGCCGCTCGTCACCTACGAGTACGGCCCTGACGGAAGCAACCTCGACGCGCTCGGGCGGAACGTGCGGTCGTTCGCCGATTCGGGCCACGAGCCGGGGCGTCCCCGATCCTCGAGGAAAATCGTGATCGAGAACCTCCACGTTCGGGGCGGGAGCGTCGCGGCGAGCGCTGTCTTTCTGGACGGAAAATCCCTCAGGGTTCCGTTTCCGGACCTCCACCTCCGGAATCTCTCGGCGGGAGAGGGCGGAAAGGCCACCGCCGACATCGTCGACGAGGTCACCTCCGGGATAGTCAAGGACGTTCAGGAGGCCGTCGATCCCTTCAGCGGAATCGCGGGAGAAATCCGGGACCGCATCGCCGGCGGCGCGTCACGGGCCGTCAGCGACGTGAAAGAGGAAATCGAGGAGGGCTCCGATTCCGCGCGGAGGGCGCTGGACGATGGCATGGAGGCCGTCGAGAGAGAGCTGGGCCGAAAGGTCGATTCCGCCCGGGACACCCTGGAGCGGGGAACGGAATCGGCGCAAGAGGCCCTGGAGAGAAGAACCGATTCGACCCGTGAGGCGCTGGAGCGAGGAGCCGATTCCGCCAGGGAAGCCGTGGACAAGGGAGCGGACAAGGTCAAGGATGCGCTGAAGAAGCTCCTCCGGAAGAAGTCCGGGACCGAATGAACCTGGACGGGGGCGGGTCGGCGTGGCGCCCGCCCCCAGTGTCCAACCCGGGTGTCCAACCCGGGTGTCCAACCCTGGCGTCCGCCCCCGCGAACTTCCGGATTCCCGGCTAGAAGCGGAACGCTTCGGGGCGGAAAGAGTCGTAGGTTCGGCGCTGTTCCGCGGGGTCGTCGGAGGGGCAGGCGATGATGTGGGTGGTAATGCCGCCCGCGGCGAGCTCGCGTACGCGCGCCCGGCACTCGTCCGCCGTTCCGAGGATCGCGATCTCGTCCACGAGGGTGTCGTCGAGGGCGCCGGTGGTCCGTTCCCGATCGCGGGCCGCCCAACCGGCTTCGATGGTCGCCGCGGCCTCCTCGAATCCCGCCCAGGCGAGAAAGCGGTTGTAGACCGGCGTCGCGTAGTAGGGCGCGAATCGCCGGCGGATGAGCGCCCGGGCCGCCGGCTTGTCGTCGGTCACGAGCACCTGATGCCGGCAGACGATCTCGCGGTCCGCGAGCGTGCGTCCCGCGCGCTCCGCGCCCCGCCCGATGTGCTCCATGATCTTCGGGAGGGCCCGAATCGGGAACAGGTTCACCACCACCCCGTCACCCACCTCGCCCGCGAGCTCCAGCATCCGGCCGCGAAGCGCGGCGAGGTGGATCGGTACCGATCCGGCGGACAGAGGCGGCTGGCGATAGCCGTGGCTGCGCAGGGTCTCCCCGTCGAATCCGCTCCTTTCGCCCGCGAGGAGCGTGCGCACCAGGGTCGCGGTCTCGCGCACCCGCGCGAGCGGCTTCGCGAACTCCACCCCGTGCCATTGCTCCATCATGGTCTGGCTCGACGACCCGAGCCCGAGAATGAATCGCCCGCCCGTGGCGTGGTGGAGAGCAAATGCGGAGGCCGCGAAGACGGCCGGGGTGCGCGTGTAGACGGGAATGACGGCGGTCCCGATCCGCACCCGGTGGGTCTGCACCCCGATGGCGGCCGCGAGGGAGAGCGCGTCGATGCCCCCCGAATCGGAGAACCAGACGTCGTCGAAGCCCTCTTCCTCCGCCCAACGGGCATGCGCGAGAGTGGCCTCGACCCCGGGCTGAATGGGCACGGTGACCGCGATGCGAAGGGGATGGCTCAAATCGAAAGCACTCCGAACGGTATTTCCATTTCATCGGGCGAGAGTCCGCCGTGGTCCCCCGGATGACGGCTCTCGAACCGGTCTTCCTCGTACCACCATACGGCACGTCCGGGGTAGGGAAGGATAACCGCGTTGCCGACCCGGTCGAGGAACCGGGGCGACGGCGGGGCGTCGCCGAAGTAACCGGCGGCGACGAGATCGCCCACCGCGCGAACCTCGGCCACCCCGGCAAGGGCGTCGCGAATCGCGTCGACCGCCTCCTCGAAGCATTCCTCGCGAAGGTGGAGGAAGAAGTCGCGGGGCGAGCCGGCCGGCACCTTGGGTCCCCCGGCGGCGCCGCGTTCGAACCATTCCGCGACGGCGGGCAACACCCGATTGAGGTAGACGGTTCGCGCCGGATCGTGCCCCATCATCCCGTGGTCGGCGGTGAGAACGATGCAGGTCTCGCCTGACGCCCCGGTCCCGGCCCCGGTCACGGCTTCGTTCGCCTCCGTTCGTCGGCCTCCGGTCGCACCGCCATCCCGGTCTCGTTCAAGCACCGCGAAGAACCGGCGCTCGAGCTCGTCGAAGAAGCGTCGAACGGTGGCTCGCAACTCCGTCGATCCGGGTCCGAAGCGGTGCGCGTTCCGGTCGATGCCGCCGTAGTAGTAGTGAATCAGCCGGGGTTCGGGGCCGCCGGGCGCTCGGACCTCGCGCACGAGCGCGTTCAGCCCGCGGGCGAGCCCCTTGTACGGCACCTCCGTGGTGCCCCTGGTGAATTCGTCATTGAACGGCGAAGGCGTGAACTCGGCCGGCGTCACCGAGGTCGAGCGCACCCCCCGGGCGGCGAGGCGCTCGTGCAGCGTTTCCCCTTCGAAGAGAACCCCGGGGGGAAGGTCGAGCCCGTCGCGGCCCTTTTCGCCCGCCCGCGAGCTGAGGAGCGGCGCGATCATCTCCCCGACCGCCGGTTCGTACTGGTACCACTCGTAGATCCCGCTCTCCGCCGGGGTCAGCCCGGAGTGCAGGCACGCGACGTGGGCGGAGGTGGTGGAAGGGAATAGCGAGGTCAGCTTCGACACCGTGCCGTCGCGAAGAAAGCGGGCGAGGGCCGGGGTCCTTTCCGCGTGCTCCTCGAAGAACCGCCAGCCGAACGCGTCGACGAAGAGCAGGACGACCGTGCGCGGGCGGCCGGCAAGAGCGCCCAGCGTGTCGGGGGGCAGGGACCGCGGGTTCGGCTCGCCGGTCAGGGCCGACTCGAGCGTCCACGGAATGCGCGAGAAGCAGTACGAGCCGTACAGCGGACGGGTCTCGCGCGCGCTGACCGCCGCGGCCGCGACCGCATCGACGGACCGGCGGTTCAGCATGCGGCGGCACTCCAAGAGAATCGTTGCACCGATTCATTGTGGTTGCATCTCATAGGTATCGCGTCTACCCGAGCACCCGAAGCTCTGCCGCGCGGGCCGGGTGGCTGGAACGCGCGAGATGATGGTACGTCGGAACTACGTCGTGGTCTACGCCGAAGCTGCCGGCGCGGTCACGGTCTTGAGGGTGCTCCACGCCGCCCGGGAATGGCCTCGGACCGAAGCGCCGGGGCCTTCGTGACCAGAAATGCGTCGGACAGGTACGCGTCATGGCGCGCCGAGACGTCGGTGATCCCATCCCTGGCGCTGTACGACCCGATGGCGGCAAGGAAACGGTCCCACGCCGATTCCGTTTGCTCGGCGGCAAGAAGCTGATCCACGCCCTCTCGAACGAGCTGCGCGAAAGATTTCGACTGGCGTGCCGCGAGCGCCTTGAGGCGCTCGAACTGGACCGGCTCAAGCTGGATCCTAGCCCGCATGTTGCATGAAGGTCGCGATTTTGTTTTCTGGCGCGTTGTTTCGCTTTCTTCGGAGCGTTTTCGAGAGGTCGGTCGGCGGTTGATGGCCCGGAGGGTCGGTGTGGAGCGGGGGAGAG
>MKWU01002136.1_pt1 | contig 30767 bp, 28 predicted proteins | sample 809101 | NCBI WGS metagenome assembly MKWU01 (sample SAMN05860141, study PRJNA318959) | sponge metagenome | host: Aplysina aerophoba | place: Slovenia: Piran, Adriatic Sea, Gulf of Piran | collected 2013-05-07
AGACCAGCTTGGCCATCAACTCGACCGCATCACGGGGGGTCCAGTGCTCCCCCGCCTCCTCGTTGTTCTCCTCGTTGAAGCGCCTGACCAACTCTTCGAAGATGGTGCCCATCCCGTGGTTGTCGAGGCTAGCTTGCCTGACAGAGCCATCATCCGCTATAACCGGAAGCGGGCTCAGGTTGATATCGGGCGAGGTCAACCTCTCGATCAGCGTCCCTAAGGCATCGGCCTTGGAGAGCCTGGGGAGCTGGTTGCGGAACTCGAAACTCTCCAAGATCTCCTGGACGTTGGGGGAGAAGCCGTCGAGATAGTCCCTGAAGTCGAGCTCGAGCTGCTGGCGGTTAGCCCGGGCTCTCAGGTCACGGAGACTGAACTTTGAAGTGTTGTAGAAGGCCTGTCCCGCCGCCTGTCTCAGGGCCAGGTCCTGCTCGACGATGCCTGCCTCATCGAGATAACTCTTCATATCCAGGACAGCCTGCTTGCTCCCCTCGAGCACTGCATCGAGCCTCCGGAGCACGGTCATCGGCAGGATGACGTCGCGGTACTTGCCTCTGACATAGAGATCGCGGAGGACATCGTCGGCGATGCCCCAGATGTAGCTGGTGATCCAGGTCAGGTTGGTGCTCATCCGCTAGTGGCTCGCTTCCTTGATACAGGGTAATCGTACCCGGATGAGGGCTAGGACTATGGTGAGGAGGGATTTATCAGTTATGGACAACTCGGTGAGTCGGTCGTCTTTGCCATGTCCACCAGAGCTCCTCGAGCAGGGCAATAGTCCTAGCTCGGATCTCTTCCTGGCGGCGAGCCCGTCTAGCTTCCTTGAGGATACTCCAGTCGGTCACGTCAACTCCTCTTCGAGGGATTCTCCTCACTCAGCAGGTGTGGGAGCTTGAGCGTACTCTCGAGAGCCTCTACGGGCCGCTCAGAGTCCGTTAGTTCAGTAGCTCGCCCTCGCTCTCACCTTCGTCAGCCGAGTCGGACTGCAGCTCGAGTTCGGGCTGCCTCTCTGGCTCCGGTCCCGATGGGGGCTCAGGGGTCGGGACATATTCGAGGAGGATGATCTCCGGCGGCGGCGGCATCGAGCGTTGGGCGGCGGTCTTCTTCGGCAGGTCGAGCCCGTTCAGCGCCGCCCTGCGAGTTAAGATCTTGACGAGGCGGTCACAGACAGCTAGATTGAGACTACCGGCCTCCGCGCTGCGCTCGAACGCTTCCCAAAGCCACCTCCAGAGATGGTCGAGTCGGAGATTCTCGAGGGCACGGAGTTGCGCTATCTCCTCGGGGCTGACGGTTTCAGCTAGAGCCTTGACGAAATCGCGGGAGACCTGCGATTTCCTGACCCCGACCACCTCCGCGATCTCGCGCTGTGACACCCCCTGGATAGTGAGCTCGAGCACCCTTTTGCGCCTCGCTGTCGCGATCCGCTGCTTCTCTTTGCGGCGAGTCCGTTCCCCTGTCATAGATGCCCCCTTTTCCAGAGGAAGCCATCGGCGGATATAGTCACCCTGCCCAGCTTCCAGGCTCTCTGGTTCATGCCTCACTCTAGCCCATGACAGAGGACAGCCCTACCCTCGGCCTTCGTGCAGGACGCAAAGTGAGACCCCTCAAAGCCAACATGAGGTGGATAGACGAGGCCGCCGGGGTCGAAGGGTGCGTCTCAGAGCGCTACCGACTCAGGGGAAGTACCGGGTCGCTCGCTGCTGCAGGGGTGACACTGATAGAGATGCAGCGGGCGGGACACTGAGGATCACCGACCATGTCGACCCACAGGCTGACCTTGCTAGTAGGGGAGCGGTGGCCAAGCTGAGATACCGTGAGGTATCCAGTCGTGTAGAGTCGAGAGACGTGAACTTCAGGATGCAGCTGTCCGAAACGGCGAGGGCAAGATCCCCTGGGACCTCATTCGAGACAATGAATTCCTCAAAGTACAGACGCACGGTAAATACAGCTGCCGCCCTGTTGGTCGTTGTGTTCGAGTCGGAGGGTCTCTCTGCGGCCGGGCCTTTTCCACCCGAACCATGAGGTGAACACGTGAGTTTGAAAACCTATCAGGAGTCGCTTGCCAAGAAACTCGTCGGCGCTGGTAGCGTGATTCGAGACGACGTTGGCAGGATTCTTCTGGTTAAGCCGACCTATCACGACGGTTGGATCACCGTAGGTGGAATCGTTGAGGCAAGCGAGTCACCACTTGAAGCCGCCATGCGGGAAATGAAGGAGGAGATAGGGATCGCTGTGACACCGAAGCGACTCCTCGGTGTGGGCTATCTTCGGGAGAGCGAAGACCGCGCTGAGATGCTAGCGTTCACCTTCGATGCCGGTGTGATCAGCGGGGAATTGATTGCCCAGATTACGCTCGATTCTCCCGAGGTTGATGCCTACCGGTTCGTGGCTCGGGATGAGGCGTTGACGCTTTTCGCCCCGGTGTACTCGCGGTACTTTGAGCGGGTTCTCCCTGCGCTTGATTCTGGTGAGACGATGTATCTGGATAGCTTTTAGTGCGGCAGGTTCACCGCTGACACCCAATGGGACGTAGTACTGGCCTTCGCCGGAGTTCTGCAGCGCGGACCCGAAGGGAAGATGTGCTATGGACCGCAGTCATGAGAGGGTTGGTGGTGCATGGTTGAGGTATACCGACCGCAACGACCCTCGCCGTTTTCAACGCTAAGCGCCTAACCTGAAGCATTGCTTTAGGGGGAGCGAGGACGTGTCCTGGAGCTCATTTCTCCAGTCTGCAGGAAATACCATCGACTGTCATGGGCAACTTGCTGGAGTGTGGGTTGAGAGGGCAAGGAAGTATGATAGGGGTGGGTCATCGGTGAGTCGATTCACTACACCTTTGCCAACAAAATATCGTGGCTTTCTTCCCAGCCACCAATAAGTCGTGTTTCTCAACCAACTCCAGTCTGTTGCGGAAGTCGTGCATTAGCTTGGTAGAGAACGCTCCCCTACCGAGTAGGGCAATAATTGTCCCACCAACCTTCGTCACCCTTGCAAATTCGTTGAGGGATGCTGAATATAGCTGGAAGAGGTCATCAGAGTAATTCTCCGCCAGATAGATCCCCCAGGGAGGGTCACAGACGATCTTGTCGATGGAAGAATCGCCGAGGAAACCTAGGTTGGTGGCATCCGCTTGTGCGATGAAGAAATCACGGCCTTTCTTTGCTAGATTCTCGCGCTCGGTTAAGTAGCGTGACTTTATGCCCGTCACCTTCGCTGCATCTACGTCGGTCGCGAAAATCTTCCGATATGAAGTTCTCGCCCTCTCGATTGGTATCGCTCCGGTTCCCGCAAAGGGATCGAGGAAGACATCAGACTCTGAAGGTTTTGAGAGGAGGCAGAGGATCTTTGCGAGTTCTGGACGGAGCTCCCCTTTGGGCAGATTCTTCTCGGTTTTAAGGCGCCTGGTGATTCGTATTGCAAAGAATGACTCCCCACTCCGTCTTCTAAGCCCCCAGTATTCGACTGCTGCCCCTTCCCGCTTTAACTTCAAACCCGATGAGGACGCAATCTTCAACTCCAGCTTTGACCGTAAGCGCTGATCGACGGCCACGAGCTTGCCCGCATCTCCGAACATCACTCGAAAGGTGGACTCTCGTTTGAAAGAGTCCGGTCTGGGTCGCTTAACTGGATTCCAAGAGTGGACGATGTCTGCTATGAAGGTTTCGATACTCGGAACATTGCTTCGCCATTTGAGAATCAAGAAGCTATTGCTTAGGTATTTGAGCTTCCGCACTTCCTCTTCTCTAGCCTCACATCGAAAGACGATAAGACCTGGTTCGACCAACAGATCCTGGAAGCCCCGAAGGTCGGTCTTCATCTGTTTGACGATGATGGCTTCTAATCCAGAGATGCATTGTGAAAGATAGAGGTTGGCATTTTTCATGGGTACTGCATCCTAGGCTCGCTTGGAGTTTTCAGACAGAGCCTAGAACTACCATTTTGCCTTAGTTGAGATTCTGACCACTATCAAGCTCAAAGGGATCGGGGATAGACCTTGGGAGCCTGTGTCTCTCACGCACTTCCCGAATCTCGGGCGAAGCGATGTAGTGGGCCCCCCGCTTTTCGCCCTGGCGTTCCAACATTCCTTCACTCACCAAGGTGTTTAGGTCGCGGCTGGCTAGATTGGGGGAGATATCGGCTGATACGCGGTAGGACGAGTTGCGCACCCGGTACCCAAACGCGGCTTCCATGAGGGCAAAGACCATACGCTCCGGCAGACCTTTGCGAGTAATGATCTGGTGAAGCTCTTCGAAGACGCGTTCGTTTTCACGGATGCGGCGCAATATGGTCTGCGCCTGCCTGTAGTGGGCCGTCAGACAGAACCTCACCCAAGGGCGTGCGTCGTTCTCAGGGTGCCAGCCACCGCCACCGACTGTTGCCAGGACATCGTAATAGTCCTGCACATTTCGGCCCGTGTACTCTTCGATACTGGAGAAGATGGGATCCACTACCCCGTCAGCAGCTAGCACGGCCGTCTGGATGCACCTGGCGAGCCTCCCGTTGCCATCCGAAAACGGGTGCATCAGCGTGAGGATCAGGTGCGCCATCGCCGCCTTGACCATATTGTTGCAGTCCTGACCCGAAGAGTCCGTACTTGGGGTATTCAGAAAGCCGATGTATTCGTCCATCAGTTCATCCAGCAAGTCTCTGTCGGCACCTTCATGGACAATTTCCCCCGTCTCGGTGTTTCTGACACCGATCCATCCGGGACGAAGGCGACCAGGATTTGCCTTGTGGTCGTGCTCTGTGATCATGAAGTGCAGTGCCAAAATCAGATCCGAACTGAACCGAAAGTTTGGGTCTTGGCACCGCTGAAGGACGAAATCCATAGCCTGCCTGTAACCCATGACCGCAGCCCAGGTGTCGCGGTCGGCTTGGATTGGGGCTTCGCCGTCAATAGCCGCGATAGCATCCTCAGCAGAAACGTGAATCCCTTCAATGCTGTTGGAGGCGCGCAGCGCACGCGCTCGGGTAACGCGCGCAAGCAACCCATACCAACGCTGAGGAGTATAAAGGTGGTGCCGGAGTTGTGATCGCGTAGCCTCTATCAGATTAATGACTCTGGCCTCTTGGCTGTCAATTGGGGGAATTTGGTGAATCATGCAACATATTCCTTCCTCAACTGACCCTACATCAATTATAAATTGATGTAGGGTCAGTTATCAATTGCATATATTGCATGAGATCGTCTCTCGGACAGGTTCGAAACACCTGACATTTCCCTTGCCGTGACTGCCGTAAGGACTTTTCGGTTAAGACCGGGACCCTTATGCACAACTCTCCCCTCGGCTGCCCAGTGTGGAATCATTGCTATCTACCTTCTGACAACCAGTCTCAAGGGTGTATCAAGCATGAAGCTACACCGCGATCTCGGTATCGCCCAGAAGAGCGCTTGGCACACCGAATTCGAGAGAATTTCCAGGACGGTAAGCACAATCTCTTCGGCGGCCCGGTGGAGGTTGATGAAACCTTCGTAGGGGGCAAAGAGGGCAACAAACATTCCTCTAAGAAGCTACGGGCTGGACGTGGCACTGTGGGAAAGACCGCCGTGGCTGGAATCAAGGACCGTGCTACCAATCAGGTCAAAGCGCGGGTGGTACTGGGAACAGATGCCGAGACGCTGCAAGGCTTTGTGCGGGGTCATGTAGACGATGGTGCGATGGTGTACACAGACGAGAACCGGGCTTGTGAGGGACTACCCAATCACCAAGCGGTGAAGCACTCAGTTAGCGAGTATGTCGTCGCTGGCCTCTCGGTAGGTCTGCCACCCGCTTTTCCGTGTCTCGCTCATCTCAAGTTCTTTCCTTACCCTGCTCGCCCCTGAGGGATTAGCAGGAGTCGAAACCCGGTGCCATCGCCGGACTTTACTTTGTGCTCTCAACTGCAGTACAGGATCGGTGGGTAGCGCTCAGTCTCTCCGTCGGTAGGGAGAGGCCAAGATATGCCCCACTGATCTCTAGGTATTGGCCGAAGTCTCGGGAGATCAGGGCAGATTCCGTGGCCAGCCAAATCGACGTGCGGTCAGGGAGACAGGCCTCCTGGCACGAGTCGGCAGGTCAGGTCGGCCTGCAGGGCTACGCGACCACACCGACCGCGCTGCGGCCCAGAGCCTCCCCTCACTCGTAACGGAGCGAGCTCACCGGGTCCAGCCGCGCAGCTCTCTGGGCCGGGTAGAAGCCGAAGAAAATACCCACCGCCGCAGCGAAGCCGAAGGCGACCAGGATGCTGCCGACGGCGATCCCGGGGGTGATGTCGAGGAACAGGGTTGCAAAGATCGCCAGCCCTATCCCGATGCCGATGCCGACGACGCCGCCACCCGCTGAGAGGACGACCGCCTCGAGCAGGAACTGAGTCAAGATGTCCCGCGGTCGGGCCCCGAGGGCCTTGCGAATGCCGATCTCGCGGGTCCGCTCGGTGACCGATACCAGCATGATGTTCATGATGCCGATCCCGCCTACCAGCAGGCTGATGCCGGCGATGGCGCCGAGGAACAGGGTCAGGGTCCGGGTGACGGAATTCAGGGAGTCGAGGGTGTCCGCCTGGTTCTGAATTCTGAAGTCGTACTCCTCCGGCTCCGGGGTCCCGTGCCGGTTCGCCATCATCAGGGTGAGATCGGTAACCAGGCCGTCTAAGTCCTCGGCGCTGGCCCCCTGCACGTAGATCGCCTGCACGGTGGGCGCGCCGACGCTGGTCTGCCGATTGATCCGCTGCAGGTAGGTGGAGAGTGGCACGAACACGTTGGTGTTGGAGCTGCCGAAGCCGGCCCCTTTGTCGGGGAGCACCCCCACGACCGTGAACGAGACCCCCTGGATGGTGATCCGCTGGCCGCTGGCCTCCTGATCCGGGTAGAGTTCAGCGGCGATGTCGAAGCCGATCACCGCCACCCGCTTGCGACTTCTGGTGTCGGCGTCGCTGAAGAAGGTGCCGAACTCGACCGCGCTGTTGCGGACCGAGGCGTAGTCCGACCAGGTGCCGACCACGGTCGCGTTGGCATTCAGGGCCCCGGCCTTGACCTGGGCGTTGGTCTGGAGCGTCGGTGCCACCCCCGCGATGCGTGGGTCTCCCAGCTCCTTGATCGCCTCGGCATCCTCGGTGGTGATAGTCTGCCGGACGCCGCCGCGGACCAGGCCCGGGGGTCCTCCGGCGCTGCCGCTGGAGATGGTCAGCAGGTTGGTGCCGAGGCCGCTGAAGACCTCGGTGATGTTCGAGGTCACGCCGCTGCCGAGTGAGGTGAGGGCGATGACGGCCGCCACCCCGATGATCACTCCGAGGGCGGTCAGGATGCTGCGGAGGGCGTTGGCGCGGATCGCCCGCCAGGCGATGGTGAAGGTCTCCAGCGGATTGAGGCCTCTGCGGCTGAACGGGATGGAGGTGGTCAGCGGTTCGCTGGCGGGCCCGGGGGCGGGCGGTCTCCACTTAAGCCACCTCCCGGGCGTGGCTGTCGAGCACCCCGTCCCGCAGGCGAATGATGCGGCGCGTCCGCTCGGAGACCGCACTCTCGTGGGTCACGATCATCACCGTGACCCCTTCGTTATTGAGCTCTTCAAACAGGTCGAGGATCTCGGCGCCGGTCCGGGTGTCGAGGTTGCCGGTCGGCTCGTCGGCCAGCAGCAGCGCCGGGTTCAGCGCCAGGGCCCGGGCCACCGCCACCCGCTGCTGCTGTCCGCCGGAGAGCTGGGTCGGCCGGTGACCGAGCTTGTCGCCGAGCCCTACCTTCTCCAGCCGCTCGGCGGCGCGGGACCTTCGCTCCCGGCCCGGCACGCCGGCGTAGGTGAGGGGCACCTCGACGTTCTCGAGGACCGAGAGCCGGGGCAGCAGGTGGAAGGCCTGGAACACGAAGCCGACCATCCGGTTGCGGACCGCCGCTCGAGCGCTCTCGCTGAGTCGGCTGACATCCTGGCCGCGGAGTTGATAACGGCCCTCTGTGGGCCGGTCGAGGAGGCCGATGATATTCATCAGCGTCGTCTTCCCCGAGCCCGAGGGCCCCATCAGCGACACCATCTCCCCCTCGTGCAGGTCGAAGGAGACGCCCTTGAGCGCCCAGAACTCCTCCTGCTCCAGCGGGTAGCTCTTGTGGACCTCCTCGAGTCTCAGTACCGGAGGGGGGATGGGTGTCACCTGTCCCTCCCGAAGTTCAGGAAGCCTCTGGGGCGGGTAGCCTGTTGGGCCGCGGTCGCCTCGGCCTCGGCCACCAGCACCTCGGTGCCGGCTGCGAGGTCGGCTGCGACGATGGTGTTGAAGCCGACGGTGTCGACCACCTCGACCCGGGTCAGGCCGAACTCACCATCCTCCTGCAGGACCTGGATATAGCTGCGCGAACGGACCGATCGCACCGCCCGGCTCGGCACCGTCACCGTGCTGTCGACCTCGCGCACGATGATCTCCGCCTCGGCGGTCATGCCCGGGCGCAATCTCAGGTCGGCGTTGTCGATCTCGATGGTGACCTCGAAGACGGGGATATTCTGCTCGATCCGGCCGACCGGCGCAATGGTGGTGACCCGCCCTGCGACCTCGGCGTCCGGCAGCGCGTCGAGGGTCAGTTCGGCGACCAACCCGGTCGCCACCAGGGCGATCTCGGTCTCGTCGATCTGGGTGATCAGCTCGAGGGTACTGTCCTCAATGAGGGTGAAGAGCGGCTGGTTGGTGGAGAGGTTGCTCCCCGCCTGGGCGGACAGCTCGGCGACCACGCCGGTGAAGGGGGCGGTCAGAGTGGTGGCGTCGAGGTCGTCCTGGGCCCGAGCGAGGTCGATCTCCGCCTGCTGCACGGCGATCGAGGCGTTGAGCATATCCTGGGCGTTGGCCAGTTCCCGGAACTGCTGCGAGGCCTTGAGCGTCTCGAGGTCTGCCTGCGCGCTCACCAGGGCCCGCTGGGCCTGGTCGGCGGTGTCCTGAGCATCGGCAAGCGCCTCGTCGCTCTCGCTGCCGAGGGTGTGGAGCCGGGTGGACAGGGCCAGCGCCTCCGACGCATTCGTCCACTCGAGCAGGGCATCCTCAACTCGGCGCTCGGCGTCGGCGATGGAGTCGGCCAGGCTCCCGCTGCTCTCGGCCAGGTTGGCCTGAAGGCTCTCCAGTTGGGCCTGGGCCTTGTCGAGATTCAGCTGCGCCTCGAGCAGGGCCCGCTCGAAGGCGACCCGTTCGAAGGAGGCCACCTCAGCCCCCTCCGTGATCCGGTCTCCCAGCTCGACCATGTCGATGATCCGGCCGTTTACGTCGGCACTCACCTCGAAGCTGCGGGCGGGTTGCAGGGTCCCGGGGCCGGCCACCACGATGCGGTAGGGTCGGGGGGTCACGGTCACGGTCTCTGGACCGGCAGCGGCCTCCGGCTGGGCGCCCTGCTGGCCCCGGAGGTAGAGATAGCCCGCGCCTGCCGCGGCGAGGATCACCACGACCGTGGTGGCCAAGACCCAGCGGCGGCGGCGGGGTCTGGCGTTCATGTTAGCGACGTTCGTCTGGCCGACAGCCATGCGGACCTCCGTAGGGCTCATGGTAAGGCACCGTGAGGAGCTGGATGGATAGACAGGGTTCCAGCGTGCGGGTTGCCGGCACCCTGCTTAAGTCTCTCCGGGATCGATTTAGTAACTGTGTAGAGATTGTGTAGGTTTGGTATAGGCCTGAACCTGCGGCGAGATGGTGAAGGGGGACCTAGGTTGGGCTTCTCCGACCTCGTCGCAGAGGCCGGGGGCCCGGGCGGATCCACCTTGACGTGCCGCTGGGAACAGGAACGTGCTGCCGAGACCGTTGCTGGCGCCGAGGCCGCTTTCGCCAAGGGGGTAGCTGAACTTGAGCGCGGAGAGTCCGTTTCCTGCCCCTCTCCCTTCGAGACACCTCCGTGAGGGGTGTTCTCCACCGAACCGGTGGGAGGGGGTCACGAGTCGGCACAGGTTGGGTGACGGTTGTTCGGGCGGGTGGTGTTCCGCACGACATGGAGCCTCGGCTGCGGGTAAGCTGTCAGGCGACATCACCTGGATGGAGGGGTTTTAGGTATGGTTGACATTATCGTTATCGGGGACGGCCCTGCGGGGCTCTCAGCCGCCCTGTTCCTTGCCAAGAATGGCCAGAGTGTCACCGTGCTGGCTCAGGACAAGACGCCCATGCACTACGCTAAGCTCCTTAATTATCTAGGCATTATCGAGATCACCGGAGGCGACTTCCAGAAGATCGCCCGGGAACAGGTCGTGAGCTTCGGCGCGAAGCTCCTCGACTCGCCCGCGTCCCAGGTCACCAAGGTGGGGAGTAGCTTCACCGTCGTCGCCGAGGACGGGAGCGAACACCGGGCCGACTACCTGATTGTGGCAGAGGGGAAGGGTGCGGAGTTGGCGATGAGTCTGGGGCTTGAAAAGACCGATTATGGCGTCGCCGCCGATGCGGACGGCCGCACCCTGGTGGAGCGCCTCTACGTGGTCGGACGCGCCACCCGTCCGAACCGCTCCCAGGCGATCATCGCTGCGGGACACGGTGCCGCTGCGGCGCTCGACATCCTTGCCTGTGAGGCGGGTAAGGACGTGCTGGACTACGATTCTATCGACTGACCCGGATCACGCTCGGGTCGTCCTCGTGCGTAGCTTGGTGCGCCAAGTGAGGAGGGTCAGGGCGATGACTGAGGTTGGCGGTGGTGCCTGCCGACCCTGCGGTCCTAGAGCATCCACGCCACCTGTCGGATTAGCCGTGTATCGTGCGGCCACCCACGATGGCGTTGTCATGTTGCCGCACACCTGCATTCGTCTGTCCCAGTCGACGATCATAAAGTCACGCTCGACTTCGCGTTCAATGGGGTCGGCATGCGGTGCGGCGAGGGCATGTATGTCCGCCCCGCCGCGCAGTTCGACTTCGTAGGTCTCCAGACACTGCCCTGATCACCGTCGCCTCTGATGCCCTGCTCAGGGTTTCGGGACTGGCCCTCCTCGAGGTTGCTAATATCGGCTTCGGCGCTGGCACCGTGACAGTAGCCATAGCGGTGTACATCGCCTATCAACAGTGGCGAACCAACCGCCGAAAGCTCGAACTTGACCTCTACGAACGCAGGTTGCGGGTATGCTAAGCTGTCGCCCGGTTTGTCAGCTAAGGTGTTGGCGGATGTGTCCCCGTGACCTTTCCCCCGCAAACCGGGCCATTGCGAACTGGAGTTTTCCACCTTTAGCTTAGCGAAGGAGGAAGACTGATGAAAGGTAAGCGGTTTGGTAAGGGACTTATATACGATCTTACCCAGGCCGAGTCCATTATCGATACAGGTTCCATTCACTACCCTGTGGGCCGGGCGAAAGCCCGAACGGCCTCAGGACTCGGGGAAGTTGGGCGGCGTGCAGCGTTAGCATTGGCCACTGTGATGACCTGTCAAGCGATATACAGTGATCTATACACGCTTGGGTAGAATCGTATATCGTACGTATATTAAGTCCCTTTGCTTGGAATGCCCCAGCCCTACCTGCGCGCGAGAGGCATGATGTCTTCATACGATGTAGAGGGATAATGTCGACAGCGGGTGGAGTCGCTCGGTGACCCCTGCCGCAGTGGTTTCGCCCCGTCTACGCGGGCGAGCACTGCCTCGGGCACTTCCGTGGCTCTCCGCCTCGTCGGGCCGGGCAGTCTGGGCCGCGGTGCGTTCCCGTGCGCGAGCGCCGCTACACTGGACATCCCTTGTCAGACGGGCGTGAGTTCGCGGATGAGGTACGATGTCCGCAACGGCGGGAGCCCGCCGGTCCGAGTCCGTCTGTTCTGTTTTCTGGTTGTCCGTTTGATCCGCAGTCCAGATCACTGGGAAGCCCCGGGGTGTTCGGGACCTGCCGCCAAGACCGCGTCCCACAGGATCGCACATTCGTGTCCAGTGACTTGCACGTGGATCCTCGTCGAGAGGCTCACATCATCCGAATCGCCCGTGATGTCGAAGTGCCTGGTGACATCAATCTCGTACACCAAACCGGCCACCACGCACTCGTCGATGATCACCCGCGCCGCCTTCCCGAGTCCCCTCACCCGCTCGGTGTTCACCAGGGCCGCAATCGCGGCTCCGCCAGTGCTCTCCTCGAAGTAGCGCCACTTTCCAAACGAATGCCGGTTGTCCTTCAGAACCTCGGTGATTTCAGCGAAATCCGCTTCGAGTCTCTTCCGGCTGTCGTCTGGAAGCGCCTCGTATAGCTTCAGCAGATCGTGCGTCTTCTCCGCCTCGTCACACCTAGTCATGAGGATGGCCTTCATCCCAACCTCACACGCGAACGCCGCCGCCATCCCGGCAACCATTGTCGTGCCCATTCTTGCCATCATCAATACACCCGATGGCTTCCGATGCACTACCGGTACCGCTGCGGATACCTGAACGGGCGCATCGGCCGTAGGCGCTTCGATGTCGATAATCCGGGGTTCCCCGAAGTCGAGGTCCGAGAGTGAGATCGCGGATGTTTCGCGTGGTAGGTTGCCCAAGCCGGACACGAATGCGCACGCCTGCGCGTACAGATAACCGGGAGTGCCTTGAGGAAAGTCTCGGCGGTTCAACCAAGACGGCTTCGGCTTAGCTTTCCGCGCAGTCGCGATGCGTTGCTCGAACTCCACCTTGTCCCTGTCCATGTCCGGGAGGATTTTCAGGACGAATTGCGCCTCCTCCTGGTACACAGCGCTTCGCCCGACGCGCGCCCAGGGCATGTTGTTTTCCGCCTCGCGTAGCATCCTCTCCGCTTCTCGTTCCGCGTCCTCTGCGTGCACCGCCCGCCCGCATAGCCGACACTCTATTCGGATCCAGTGACCATCTTGCCTGTCCCTCTTCCCCGTGATCGGACCCCAGCAGTTCGTGCAGCGTCCCTTGATCTCCGCCTTGCGCGCCGGTCCCACAGTACGATCATCCGCCGTACGATCAGCAAACTGCCGCCACTCGTTGAAATCGACGGTCTCGCAAGCTTCAGTCATTTGGTTTGGTCCGTTTGCGCCAGCACTGGGGACACTTCGTCGAGATTGAAGGGTGCCGGGCGTCCAACCCGTGATTTCCGGGCGAAAGATAACCCAAAGGTATCCGAATCACTCCCCCTGATACCCATCCCATCGGAAGACTCGATGCCCCGAGCAAGTACGGACCTTTTCGGTCGCGCGCCTTGGGGGCCTCGGTTGAATCGCTCGAACTTGTCCGCTGGTCCGCTAATCCGCTGACCTCTCTTACGGTCTAACGAATTCCCGTTCAGTAAGAGGGATTCAATGAGGCAATGGCCCTGAGTAAGCAAGTCGCAACTCCTTTTCGGCAGGCTATCATGGAGTGCTTCTGGGCTCCATGGCGTGGAGGCCCAGTACCTTCGCCCGGACGGTCCCCGGTTCACTCGGAGGAAGATCGCGCCTCGTTCGATCGGTCCAGGTAGAGCGCGATTACGCGGCTGGCCGCGTCCAAGTAGTGCTGATATATCATAGACCAATCTGTGAGGTGAGGGTATGGCTGGGATATGGATAAACTCGGGGGTGGAGTGGAAGCTAGGATCCCCTCAGGAGTTTCAGGACGAAGCGACTCTGCATCGCCTTATTCAGGAGAATCCTCAGCTCTTACCACTGGCTGGCTCCCCTCCCCTCACGGTCTTGGGGTCTCAGATACGACTGGGATCCGGTTTAGCGGATATCCTAGCGATCGAGTCCTCTGGACGACCCACGATTATCGAGGTGAAGCTCGGCCGCAACCCTGAGGCGCGCAGGAGTGTCGTATCACAGATTCTTGCGTACGCAGCGTCTCTCCAAGGACTAGATATAGACCGCCTTGAGCAAGGTCCCCTTCGCAAACCTCTTGCGGATGCAGGCTACGAGTCAATTCTCAATGCGGTGCAGGATCAGGATCTGGAAGGGGAGGTCGATCCCGATTCATTCACGACTTCACTGCAAGGCTACCTGAACCAGGGCGACTTCAGATTGGTCCTTGTGCTGGACGAAGTCTCAGACGAATTGGAGAGGGTTGTTGCCTACCTCGATGCCTTAACTGTTCAGGCGCTAACGATTGACCTGATCACCCTCAAGGTCTATGACGTGAAGGGGGCTAAGGTCGCACTACCCCAGCGCGTCTCACCCGATCTCAGCGCGACGATCCCTCATACCACGACTACCAGAACAAGGCCTGCGGTGCCCCGAAAAATCCTGTCGGATGGTGCTGATGTGTTTCGAGCTTCGATAGAAGACATCACTGGCGAAACCCGTGGGGTTTTCGACAGGATGATTGAATGGGCGAAGCAGTTGGTTTCGCTGCTGAACGTGTCTCTCGTCACCACCGATCTCGGTAATGGAAAATTCCATCTCCGGCCCAAGTTAGTATCGGGCGATTACTTAGCGACTATCTGGAGTGAAAAACAGCGGCCATCCATCGTGGTGGTCCGGTCAGCATTTGAACGGAACGCACCAAACTCGCTTCGACAGGTTGAGCGATTGATTGGGTCAACGATTGGGAAATGGGCCGCAATCAAGGACATCACACCTCAAGTTCTCGAGGTGCTGACCGCAGCCTATCAAGAGGCAAGCGGGCTTGAGTCTCACAATGTGGATTCCGATGGGCTGGAAGACTGACCTGAACCTCAGCGCGAAGCCTCTCAATCACGTCTTCGCTACTCGGAAGAGCCCCAAGTCCTCTTCACAGGCCTCTGAGATGCCCAGTCGCTGGCAGGGTGGGTCTAGAGAGAGAAGTTGCCTAGGCAAGAGGACAGGCTGGGCTCTGTCTGAAGACTCTTCAAGGCCGATAGATTGCGGACGCACCTGAGCGATGAGCAAGGCATCTTCTTGGCCCTCGTTTCCGCCAATCACTCACGAATAGGGCGTTTTCAGCCAGAGCCTAGTTCAGCTTTGGAGGTACTCCAGACGAGGCCGGGGTTCAACCCTCGTCGGGGATGAAGTTGAGCGCTACGCCGTTGCTGCAGTAGCGCTTCCCGGTCGGGTCGGGCCCGTCGTCAAAGACGTGGCCATGATGGCCGCCGCAGTTGGCGCAGTGGTATTCGGTGCGGGGTGCGGGCCCCTTGAAGTCGGCCTTGGTCTCCAGGGTACCGGGCAGCGGTGCAAAGAAGCTGGGCCAGCCGGTGCCTGAATCGTATTTGGCGTCGCTCGAGAAGAGCGGCTGACCGCAGCCCACACAGACGTAGGTGCCCCGCCGCTCCTCCTGATTGAGTGGGCTGGTCCCGGGCCGCTCCGTCCCTTCGCAGCGCAGCACCTGATACTGCTCCGGAGCTAGCTGCTCCTGCCACTCCGCATCGGCCTTGCTGATCTTCGGTGCCATAGGCTCACTGTAGCAGACTCGGGCTCGAGCTATTTCGTGCGGGCCCGGACAGGCGGCGCAGCGTGGCCTGCGCCCGCGCTTCCAGTCGCGAGCTGGAGTGGTGCTGGAGTTCTGGCCCGTCAGGACCCTTTCGAGGAGGTCTCCGGCCTCAAGAGAGAGGCACGACCGGATCGGGTGGATTACTTGCGGATGTCGGGAGCCTCACCCGCCTCGCACGAGGCGGCCTGACAGACCTGTACGGAGTTAAGGTCACTGACGGAGGCCGCCCCCGGCGGTGATAGAGTTCGGCCGTGCCGGCGTGGCTCAGCTATCCGCTCGAGTTCTGGCTTCTGGCTGACCTTGCCGTGGTCCTCATCGGGGCCTCCAAGGCCGGATTCGGCAGCGGTGTCGGGGTGGTTGCCACCCCGCTCGTTGCCCTGGCACTCCCCGTGGCCGACGCGGTAGCGCTGCTCCTTCCCCTGCTGCTCGTCGGTGACCTCTTCGCGGTGCGGCACTACCGGCGCAGCTACGACCGGGCCAGCCTCAGACTCCTCCTGCCGAGCGCCGCCGTCGGTATCGTGCTAGGCAGTCTGTTCTTTGACCTGTTTAGCGAACAGGAGCGGGTGCTGAAGATCGGCATCGGTGTCATCTCACTCTTGTTCGTGCTCTACCAGGTGACTGGTGGTGCACTGTCGCGGGCACTTGGGCGGCGCCCTCCCAACCGGACCCTGGGCGTCGCCTTTGGCGCCGTCGCCGGCTTCACCTCTACGGTCGCCCACGTGGGTGGTCCGCCGCTCACCATGTACCTGCTAGCTCAGAACCTGTCCCGCCGAATATTCGTCGGCACCAGCGCCTGGTTCTTCCTGATTGTGAACGCCCTGAAACTCATCCCCTTCACCATCCTCGGGCTATTGGTGGCCAGGAACCTGCTGGTCGTGGCGATCTTGCTGCCGCTCGTCTACCTCGGTATCCGGCTCGGCTTGGTGCTAGTCCGGGTGGTGAATGAGCGGAGCTTCAACCTGGTGGTCTACGCTCTGCTCACCCTGACGGCCGTGCAGCTACTCCTGGGCCGGAGCCTGATCAGCCTGCTGGTGCGTGGCTAGGTCTACCCCCGCCCGACCTCAGGGCCTGGCCGCTGCCGGACCGTCTGCCTATGCTGCTTTGTGGTGAGGCATTGGACCGGTGCAGCGGCTATGCCTCCGCCGGTTGCTCAGCGGCGATGTCGTCCCGCTTCCACCGGCCGCTCCACAGCGATCTGGTGCAGTAGCGCCGTGACATGGTCGATCTCATCCTGGTTCACGATGTGCCCCATGCCGGGATAGATGCGCTTCACTACCTCGCCCCCTAGCTCCCGCATGACCGCAGCCGAGGTGTGGACCCGCTCCACCGGGATGTAGAAGTCGATGTCGCTGCAGCCCACGAACACGGGACTGCCGTCGAGACCGCTCCGGTAACGCTCCCACTCGATCTCGGGCCCGGTGAGGCCGCCCGAGAGGGCGACTACTGCGCCGTAGCGTTGCGGATTACGGGCCGCATACTCGAGGGCCAGGCACGCGCCCTGGGAGAAGCCGCCCACGGCGACGCGCTCCGGTGGGATGCCGGCCTCCGCGGCGAGACTGAACATTCGTCCGATCGTGGCCAGGGCTGACGTGAGCCAGGGCTCATTCTGCTCGAGGGGAACGAGGAAGGACTGCGGGTACCAGCTGCGACCGGCCGCCTCCGGTGCCAGGTAGGCGACCCCGTCGACCCCGAGCGGTTCGGCTAGGCCGAGGATGTCCTCGGCCCCCGCCCCCCGGCCGTGGATGAGGATCATCGCCGCTCTCGCTTCGCCGAGGGGGGTACCGGCCGCGAGAACCGGCTGGCCAGCGTGCGGATCGTTCATTTCGCGGCCCCCCGTGGCTCAGTGACGGTGTCTGGAGCGAAATCCATGCTGCGGTCCTCGAGTCCGGTCGGGCTGTGTCGGTTGTGGCAGCCTGGCCCTATGAGGCGATCGAACTGGAGTGCCCCCGACACCCTGGATGCTTTGTGGCAGTTGGAGCTCAAGGACTTGGTCATGGGGTCTGAACCAGCAGGGGACCGAGCGGCCGACCACCGAGGAGGTGCATATGGAGGTGATAGACCTCCTGGTTGGCGTGCTCCCTGCAATTCACCACGAGTCTGAAACCCTTCTCCAAACCCTCCTGTTCAGCAACTCTGCGAGCGACCACGAACATTCGCCCCAGGGCGGGCTCGTGCTCGGCGCGCACGTCGGCCACAGTAGGGATGATCGCATTGGGGACGATGAGGATGTGGGTGGGGGCGGCCGGGTTGATATCGCGGAAGGCGGTGACCAACTCGTCCTGATAGATGATATCTGCAGGGATCTCGCCCCGGACGATCTTGGCAAAGAGCGTGTCCTCGGCCATGGGTGTCACTCTACATCGTGTCTGCCCGGAGCGCTGCCACCTGCCCCGTCCCCAACCCTGGGGTAGGCTGGTGGGCATGTGGCCGAGCAACTCCGCCTGGGGCGAATCTGTGAACGGCCCCTGGGGCAAGCCCGGCCTCTCCCTCGACCTCGAGTGCCCCGGCTGCACCTCGGGGGAGACACGTCTGCAGACCACGGATCGGTGCCCGGCCCCGTCCCCACCTTCAACATCGACTCCGCCTGGTACAGGAGGTCGAACCTGCACCGGGTGCCCTCAGGTGTGCCCGGCCCCGCCCCCTCGGTCCCACTGGAGTCCGGCCCCGACGATGGGCCCGCAGGTGACCCCCGCGTCTCGCTCTTCAGCCGAGGCGGGCAGATCCTCTCCCGCTGGCTTAGGGACCCGCTGCTTCCTGGACAGGCACTACGGCTGCGGCTTCTCCTAGGTGGGGGAGAGCTGCTTCACTAGCTGGGGCCTCGGTGTGGCCGGACCCCCTACGCTCTGGCGTGGTCGAGACCGCCCTGCCCCGCTCCCGATTCGCTCCTGATGGGGGTCATCCTGACCAGCCTCTGCTACCTGCGCCGGGACGGGTGCACGCTTATGGTCCATAAGGCACGGGGGCAGCAGCGAGGTAAGTGGAACGGCCTGGGTGGCAAGTTCGAGCCGGGGGAGAGGCCTGAGGTATGTGCCCGCCGCGAGGTGATCGAGGAGTCCGGCCTCACCGTCGGTCGGCTGGAGTACCGAGGGCTATTGACCTTCCCCCGCTTCGATGGCGTGCACGACATCTACAGCTTCGTCTTTACCAGCACCGACTTCCGGGGCGAACTGCGCGCCTCGGGCGAAGGCGAGCTCGCTTGGGTGCCCGACGACGGACTGCTGGACCTCGAGCTGCATGAGGGCGACAGGGTGTTCTTGCCCTGGCTTGACCCGAAGAGTCCGACCTCGCAGGGGCGGATCTTCTCGGCCTGCCTGCGTTACCGGGAGGGGATCTTCACGGGCTACGAGGTGTCGTTCTATCCCCCGGACTAGCCGCGGCTGTAGGGACTCTCTTGCCAGTTCGCACCTCTGCGACGCGGTCCTCGATGATGTCGGCGATCAGCGGGTCGTAGCCGAGTTGCTCTGCCAGGTGGAAGCGGATGTCCCGATACCGCTCCCGGAGCCGTTGCACCTGCAGGGGCAGGTCGGTGGCGACATGCTCCCCCAGATGAAGGAAGTAGGGGAGGGCCACGATCCGACTCACGCCGCTGAGAACCAGGTCTGCTGCGGCAGCGGGAATCGAGGGATCGTTCAGTTCCAGGTATCCGACTGCGACGCTGGCGAACCGGTTCTCGAGCTCTCTTGCCAGCTGCTCGATGGGTGCGTTGGCGTTCGGGAAGGGTGTCCCGTGGGCCATGATCAGGAGGCCGGTGGGCAGCGCGGGCGCATCGGTGAGACTGGCCCGGGCCCGGTCCGACACCAGTGAGCTGAGGGCCGGATGGAAACCCAGCGGTGCGGTCGCCGTGAGGTGCAGGTCGGGGTGGGCCACCCGCGCCTCGGCCAAGAGCCTGGGGAGGAGCCTGCGACTGTAGAAGCCGTCGATCAGCAGATAAGGCTGCACGGCAATTCGGGTCGCCCCGGCGGCCACGCAGTCCTGGATGGCCTCGGCAAAGGTAGGCTGGGAGAAGTTGAGGAAGCCTGCGGTGACGAGCGGGACCACCCCCCGCTCGCGGAGGTGGTCGGCAAGGCGCAGCATCGCGGTTCCCGCCGCCTTGCGAAGGCTGCCGTGGCCGACAAGCAGGAGGGCGTCCACCCGCGCCTCAAGGGGCCTCGACCGGCGCCGACTTGGCCTCCACCGACCGCTTGTCGTGCACGAACCAGCCGAGCAGGGTATGCAGCGAGACGACCTCACCGACCACCAGCGTGGCGGGGTTGCCGAGCCCCGCTCCCTGGACCTCCGCCGCGATGGTGGCCAGGGTCGCCGCCACGGTCTGCTGGTCACCGGTGGTGCCCCAGCCGATCATGGCGGCGGGAGTGGTCGCAGGTCTGCCGTGCCGGATAAGTTCTTCGACGATGACCTCGAGCCGCGCCACCCCCATGAGCACGACCAGGGTGTCGATGCCGGTGGCGAGGGCGCGCCAGTCGACGCCGGCTCGCCCCTCGTCCTGCTCAGCAGCCTCGTGGCCGGTGACGATGGCCAGCGACGAGGCCAGCTCCCGGTGGGTCACCGGGATCCCCGCGTAGGCCGGTACCGCCACTGCGGAGCTGATCCCGGGGACGATTTCGAAAGGGACGCCCGCCTTGCTGAGCGCCAGCGCCTCTTCGCCGCCGCGACCGAACACGAACGGGTCACCCCCCTTGAGCCGGACGACGGAGCGGCCCTGCCTGGCGGCGTCGATCAGCAGCTGATTGATGTCGCCCTGCTGGCGGCTGGGCCTGTGGTGGGGGTCGTGCTTGCCGACGTAGATCAGTTCGGCCTTGGGGCTGCACTCGCGGAGGAGGATGGGGTTGACGAGCCGGTCGTAGGCGACAAGATCGGCCCCCCTGAGTCTCCTGAGCCCTTTCATGGTGATGAGTTCGGGGTCGCCCGGGCCCGCCCCCACCAGCGAGACGAGGCCCATGAGCGGGGGGATCACGGGATGGTCCATCAGGCCGTCTCCATAGCGGTCTCTACTGTCGTCTCCGGGGACTGAAGAGCCCGGATCAGGGCGAGCGCGTGCGCCCGGGCCGCCTCGACCGGGAGGGGCCTGAGCTCTGCCAGGCACTCAGGGTCGGCGATCTCCCGCCAGAAGCGTCTGCGCAGCCGGTTACCGAGACTGCGAAGGTGGGCCCTTAAGGGCGTGGTGATCTCGAGCAGGAGGGCGTAATCTGCGGTCCAGTTGCTCGCCAGTTCGTCCCTCAGGTGAGCGGCGAGGCCCGGGTTGGTCCCGCCCGTGGAGACGCTTATTAGCAGTCGGCCGCACTGCGCGGTCGCCGGGATCTGGAAATGGCCCTGGTGTGGAGAGGTTGCCACGTTCACCAGGATACCGTGCGCTTCGGCTTCGGCTGCCACCCTCTCGTTGACCTGCGGGTCGGAGGTCGCCGCGATCGCGAGGGACGCCCCGGCGAGGTCGCCGGAGCGGTAGCGTCGGCGCCGGTGGCGGAGCTTCCCCTCCTCACACCACCCCTGCAGCCCCTGGGTCAGTTCGGGGCTGACGATCAGCGGCTCGGCACCGCAGGCGATCAGCCCGGTCACCCTCCGCTCAGCGACCCTCCCGCCGCCGATCACGACGCAGGGGATCCTCGACAGAGCGGTCAGGACGAGTGGGTAGCCGCCGACCCCTGAGATACCGATGTCCATGGGTATACCGTTATAAGCTTGTTGATAACAAAAGTCAACAATTGAGCCGATCGCTGCTGCCCGAGAGCCGGGGGTGAGCCACGCCCACCCGGTTTTTTCTCGTCCTCGAAGCAGCTTCGCTGCCAGGCAGGGGTCTGGTGGCACGATACTGCAGTGCGACCATGTCGTCCAGACTACTTGATATCTTTTGTAATCTACTGTACCCTCGCTGAATCTCGCCAGGTCCCTATGGACTCCCCGGCGAGTGAGAGAGGGCAGATGTCCAGACTCCAGAGGGCAGAGTGGGATTCGGGAGTGGATTCCCCCCCGCGAGAGCGGTTGGGGCCATCCCTGAGTTGGGGCGAGCGGACCCACCCGCAGGAGGTCATCTCCTGGGCGCTCACTCGCTACGGCTCGCTCGCGATGACGAGCGGTTTCAATCTGAACGGGATCGTGCTGATCGATATGGCGGTGGCTGTCGGCTACGGCGGGGAGGTGCTGTTCGTCGATACCGGTTACCACTTTGGCACGACCCTCGAGCTGCGCGATACCCTCGCTGCCCGTTACCCCGGGCTGGACTTTGTGACCCTGAGCGCCGACCGACCCGACGACCGGATGTTCACCCGGGATCCAGACCGGTGCTGCGCCCTGCGGAAGGTCACGCCCCTGGTGCAGTACCTGCGAGGGCGGCGGCCGGAGGCGCTACTGAGCGGTCGCAGTCGGGATCAGAACGGGCTGAGGAGCGCTCTCGAGTTCGTCGAGACGGGGCCGGAACGGGACCGAGTCAATCCCCTGATCCACTGGGGCCGCGACGCCCTCGAAGCCTACGCGGAGGCTCGCGAACTGCCCCTCAACCCCCTCTACTGGGAGGGATTCCTGAGCATCGGTTGCGCCCCTTGCACCCGCGCGGTCCGGGTCGGTGAACACGCGAGGGCCGGCCGCTGGTCCGGGCGGGACAAGACCGAATGCGGCCTGTGGCTGGAGAAGATGGTATGACCCGCCGGATCGTGCCTGACCCTCGGCAGGTCGCGTACTCCCCGGACGGGGTCGGGCGGGGCGGATATCATATGAGCGGGGGTAAGAGATGACGACCTGGAAAGAGACGCTCAAGGATCTCATGCCCGCCGACTGGGCCGAGGAGGTCGATCTGTTCGAGAGCCAGCTGGAACTGCGGCGTCAGGACAGATTCGACGAGAAGGTCTTCGCCGAGACGCGGCTGCGTCGGGGAGCCTACGGCCAGCGCTACGATAACGGTCAGCGGCATGACGGCGTCGAGACGCAGCGGCTCGACTTCGCTCCCGGCCCCACCAAGGGGCCGAGCACCGAATGGCACGCGCCCGGCATGCAGCGGATCAAGGTGCCCTTCGGGGGGCTCAGGGCGGAGCAGCTCGAGGTGCTCGCTGAGCTCGCCGAGGAGTACGCTGACGGGATCCTCCACGTGACCACCCGCCAGGACTTCCAGCTCCACTTCGTCCATATCGAGGACACCCCCGACCTGATGCGGCGGTTGGCGAGCGTGGGTATCACTACCCGGGAGGCCTGTGGCAACTCGGTGCGCAACGTCACCGCCTGCCCGTTAGCCGGCGTCTGCCACACCGAGGCCTTCGACGTCACCCCCTACGCCCACGCGCTCTTCGAGTTCCTCTTGGGGCACGACGACGTGCAAGACTTCGGGCGCAAGTTCAAACCCGCCTTCTCGGGCTGTGAGCATGAGGCCTGCGGGCTCGTCAAGATGCACGACATCGGCTACCTGGCCCGGGTGCGCGAGGTTGACGGCCGGCTTAAGCGCGGCTTCCGGGTCTATGTCGGCGGCGGTCTTGGAACCGTCACCCATCAGGCCAAGGTGCTCGCCGACTTCGTGGCCGAGGAGGAGTTGCTGCCCGTCACTCAGGCTGTCTGTCGGGTGTTCGCGCGGCTCGGGGAGAAGAAGAACCGGAACCGGGCGCGCATCAAGTTCCTGGTCGCCAAGCTCGGCATTGAGGAGTTCAGTCGGTTGGTGTTCGAGGAGCGCCGGAGCCTCCCTGATGACCCCCGCTGGACCGGCTACTTAGGCCGCCTTGAGGCCTTAACCGAGAGTCCTGCCCAGGCGCCGGGCACTGCCGGTGAGACCCCTCATCCGGAGGATTTCGACGCCTGGTACGAGACCAACGTCTACCACCAGCGCCAGGCCGACTACGCTACGGTCACGCTCAATCTGCCGCTGGGCGACCTGACCTCGGAACAGGCCTGGGAACTCGCCGATATCGCCCGGCGCTACACCCCCGACACGCTCCGCACCACGGTTGAGCAGAATATCGTGCTGCGTTGGGTCCCCGAGGGCGACCTGCCGCTCCTCTACCAGGAGCTAGCGGAGGTGGGGCTGGCAGCACCCGGCGCCGGCACCGTCGTCGACGTCACCGCCTGCCCCGGCACCGATACCTGTAAGCTGGGGATCGCTTCGTCGCGCGGCCTGGCCGCTGAGTTGAGGAGCCGCCTGGCGGCGCAGAATGGGAGTCTGGAGCGGGCCGTCGAGGGGCTTAAGATCAAGATCAGCGGCTGCTTCAACTCCTGCGGTCAGCACCACGTCGCCGATATCGGCTTCTTCGGTAACAGCCGCCGGCGACAGGGCCGCCTCGTCCCCCACTTCCAGGTGGTGCTCGGTGGGAAGTGGCAGCAGAACGCCGGTAGCTACGGCCTCGCCGTCGGCGCGGTCCCCTCGCGGGTGGTGCCTGAGGTGTTCGAGCTGATCAGTGGTCGCTACGCCGCCGAGCGGCGCACAGACGAGCCGTTCCAGGACTGGGTGACGCGCCTCGGCAAGGTCGAGATCAAGGCCATGCTCGAGCCCTACACCGAGGTTCCCCCCTTCGAGCAGGACCCCGCCTACTTCAGCGACTGGGGGGATCCGAGGGGGTTCACCCTCGGGGACCTCGGGGTGGGCGAGTGCGCTGGCGAGGTGGTGTCGCTCTTCTCCATCTCCATAGCTCAGGCTGAGGGCAGCGCGTTCGATGCCCTCATCGCCCTCGATGACGGCCGCTACCGGGAGGCTGACGAGAAGGCCTACCGCGCCATGGTGCAGGCGGCCAAGGCGCTGGTGTTGGGGCAGAACCTCGATGTCGGCGATGACCCCGACAACATCGTTCGTGAGTTCCGCACCCGCTTCTACGACACCGAGCTGTTTTTCGATCCGTTTGCGAGGGGCAAATTCGCCCAGTACCTGTTCCGCCGTCACGGCCGCCCCGCCGACACCGATGCCGAGGAGGCGAAGCGTCTGGTGGAGGAGGCCAACCTGTTCATCGAGGCCGCTCACGCCTGCGAGGCGCGCATCGCCGAAGCGAGTTCGCTGAGGCTGGCTCTGTGAGCCGGGACGCGCGGGAGGAGATCCTGCCCCACCGGATCAAGGCGAAGATCTTCTTTGGCGCTCCGGTCGACCTTGAGGGGATCCTGCCCATCTTCAACCGGTGGATCCGTGAGCAGAGACTTGGTGGTCACCTGCTGATCGACATCGCCGACTACCGCCACGTCCCCGGGGGCCCCGGCGTCGTCCTGGTGGGTCACGAGGCGGATATCGCGATCGACCTTGGCGACGGCCGCCCCGGTCTCGCCTATATTCGGAAGCGGTCCTGGCCCGATGCCGCCCGGCCGGATGGCGACCCCCTGCGCCTGCGGATCCGGACGGTCCTCGGCTGGCTCGTCCGGGTCGCCGCCGAACTCGAACTGCCCACCGATGGGAGCGAGATCCGGATCTGGTTCCAGGACCGTCTGTTCCTGCGCCAGCGGGACCGGCGCCCGGCGCTCGTCGAGGCCGTACGCCTCGAGCTTGGCCTCCTCGGCCGGGAGGGGCTCGACGTGAGCGCCCTGGAGGCGGATCCCAGGCGGGCTGTCGGGGTGTCTGCGCGGTTCTGGGGGGACGGAGGGAGCGCTGCGCAGCTACTCCCGCTCCTTGCGGCGCCACCACCAGAGGATCAGCGCCCCGCTCCCGATCAGGACTAGCGGCAGCAGCAGGTCGGGCGAGCCGCTACGCGGGTCGTTGGCGACGACGGTCAGGGCGATGCACGCCACCGCCGGGTAGAGGGCCCAGAGCTTCCCCCCCCGGTCGCGAGGGAGCAGGTAGAGGTAGGTGAAGGTCGCCGCGAAGCCCAGGAACATGATCGCTGGCCCGCCCCAGGCCGGGAACACCAGGTCGAACAGGAGCATCAGCGTCACGCTGGCCATGATCCCGCCCGGCAGGATGGCCCACCAGCGGCCCGGGGTGCCTCCGTAGGTGAGGATGAAGCCGAGCGCGATGAAGGCGGTGGCGGTCGCCCCGGCGAACGCGCCTGAGGTGGCGGTCGCCACCACGCCGAGGGCGATGAACGCCACCAGCCGCAGACCGGACGCTACTCGCTTCCCCAGGCCGAGCCAGAGGACCGCTCCCAACGCCAGGGTGAGCGCTAGCCAGACGAAACTCGGCAGGACGCCGTTGGTCGCCAGCACCAGCATCCCGACGGCTAGGAGGAGCAGGCCGAGGGCCCTGGGGTTGCGGGTTTTCAAACCTCCGTCCCCTCTGGGATCGCCACTCGGATCTCCGTGCCGCGCCCCGGGGTGCTGAGGAGGCAGAACTCGCCCCCTGACTCCTCGACCCGCTCGCGCATCGACCGGAGCCCCAGGTGCCCCGGCGGGGTGTCCTCGGGGTCGAAGCCGACGCCGTCGTCACCGACCTCGAGCACGCTCCGGTCGCCCGAGCGCCTGAGGGTGAGCCACACCCGACTGGCCCGGGCGTGCTTGACGACATTGTGGAGCGCCTCCTGCGCTACCCGGTAGAGGACCTGCTTGGTGGCGAGCGGGAGTTCCGGCTCACCTTCCAGGCTCACCTCGGTCTCGAGGCCGTGGCGGGATTCCATGGCCTCCATCTGTCTGCCCAGCGCCCCCGACAGCCCCTCCTCCTCGAGCGATTCGGGGCGCAACTCGAAGATTAGCGCCCGCATCTCGGCGATGCCCGCTTGGGCCAGCCCCTCGACGTACCGGAGCGCCTCCCTGGCCTGTTCCGGCTCGCCACCGAGCTGCTTCTGAGCTGCGTGGGTGCCCAGCAGGATGGCGTAGAGCGCCTGCGACACCGAGTCGTGCAACTCGCGCGCCAGATGCTGCCGCTCCTCGTACGCCGCCCGCTCCTGGACCCTCATCTGCAGCCGCGTGTTCTCGAGCGCCACCGCCACCTGATTGGCGAACGCCATCGTCAGGTTCACCCGTGCCTCTCCGAAGTGCCCGGGTCGGCTCTCCAGGGCCATCACTCCCAGCACCGTCTTGCGGGCGATCAGGGGCAGGGTGAGGCGGGAACGCTCCCCGTCGTTTAAGACCGGAGTGAGGCTGCTGAGTACCTTGGCGGCGGCCTCGTCGTCGAGCCCGGCCTCTCCCCGGGTTGTGAGCGGTGTGAGTTCGGTGCCATGTCGCTCGAGGATCACCGCCGCTTCGAAGCCGACAGCCTCTCCCAGTCGGTCCAGGATCTGGTTGAGGAGCGGGTCCAGTTCGTAGGTGAGCGCGGTGCTGTTCGACAGCTCGAGAAGCGCCCGCAGTTCGGCGGTGCGCTCCTCGACCCGCCGCTCCAAGTGGTCGCGGGCCTCCAGTAGCGCGAGCGACATCTGGTTGAAGTCGCTCGCTAGCAGGCCCAGTTCGCTCCTCGAGGTGACCGGCAGGGTCGTCCCCAGGTTGCCCGACTTTAGCTCCCGGGTCCCGCGCACCAGGTTGGTGATCGGCTCGGTCAGGAGTGAGCGGCTGAACAGAGTCGCGCCGACCAGGGTGAGCAGGAACACCGCGATCAGGTTGATCAGCGTCGCCCGGACGATGGCGCTCAGGTCGGCCGCCTCCTCCGGCGGCAGCTCCGCCAGGTTCAGGGCCTGCAGCACCTCGAGCGCCCCCTGCTGTGCCAGGTTGAAGCCGCGGGTGACCACGATGGCCGTGGCCCCGGCGAGGACCGCCACGACCACCAGGATAAGCAGCGTCAGCCGGATCGAGAGGCGGTTATAGAGGGGGATGTTCATCTTTAATCGAGCCCGGTGAGGCCCTCCTTGAGGGCGAACAGGGCCGCCTGGGTACGACTCTGGAGGTTCAGCTTCGACAGGACGCTCGACACGTGCGTCTTCACGGTGACCTCGGCGATGCCGAGTTCGCCTGCGATGTCGCGGTTGGTGAGCCCCTTGGCCAGCAGCCGCAGGGTGTCGGTCTCGCGGGCGGTCAGGCTCTCGCGCATCTCGGGGGTCCGCACCTCGCTGATGAGCCGCTTCTGCGCTTTGGGATCTAGTCGGACCTCGCCCCGGGAGGCCGCTCGAATCGCCTCGAACAGCGTCTCCGGGCCTGTCTCCTTAAGCAGGTATCCGGCTGCGCCCGCCTCGACGGCGTCGATCACCAGCCGGTCCTCAAGGACGCTCGTCAGCGCCACCACCTCGATATCGGGGTGCCGCGTCTTGATCTCCCGGGTGGCCTCCACACCGGTCATCACCGGCATCAGCAGGTCCATCAGCACCACCTGCGGCCTGAGAGCTGCAGCCTGCTCGACCGCCTCGCGGCCGTCGGCCGCCTCCCCGACCACCTCGAGGTCGGGCTCGAGCGACAGCACCATCCTGAGGCCCTGTCGCACCACGGTGTGATCATCTACCAGCAGTACGCGGATCGGGGATTCTTCCATGACTCCACTCCAGCCCTGTGGCCGTCCCGTCCGCATGGCAGAGCGGGACATCACACCAGCTTAGCGGGAATGTGCCCTCGGCGGCTTCCACCAAAAGTAGGGAGCCCCGGAGAGGTACTCCACCTTTGGATGGAGGAGACCTCCCTCGATCCGACGATGTGTCCCGTACGACCCCCGCCTATTATGCTTTCATAGGGAGATCTCGATATGGACATCGATCGCAAACAGCAGAGCGTCATTATCGGCGTCACCCTCATCGTCATCGGTGGGCTGGCGCTCCTCTCCGACCTGGGGATTTTCGGCGGCGACCTCATCGGCGTTCTCCTCTTCGCAGGTGGCGGTGCCTATCTCTACTACCGCGTGTACGATGGCGACCCGGGCCGCTTCTGGGCCCTGCTCGTCTCCTTCGCCCTGTTCGGTCTCGCCGCGGCAATCCTCGCGAGCGGACCACTTTCGGGAACCTATTTCATGGGTCTCACCGGAGCGGGTTTCGTGCTCACCTACCTCAACCACCCGAGGCACTGGTGGGCACTGATCCCCGGCGGCGCGCTGCTGACGCTGGCAGTGGTGGCCGGCCTCGGCCCCTCGATGCAGATCGCCCCTGGGCTGGTGCTGTTCCTGGGATTCGCCGGCACCTTCGGTGTCCTCTACCGGATCGGCCAGCGCTGGGCCGTCTATCCGGCCCTGGCTCTGGCCGTCATCGCCATCACGATCCTCAGCTTCTCCGGCGGCTGGCTCCTGCCGCTGCTCCTCATCGGCGGCGGTGCCTACCTGCTCAGCCATCAGGGCTCCCTCCCACCGCTCAACCTCGGACGAGCCCGGGCCAAGCCCACCGACGAGGCCGAAGCGGAGCCGGCTGAGGAGCCCGGGGGTGGCGAGGCTAAAGAGACCGCCTGACCTTCCCGCTTACCGAAGCACTTCAGCTTGCCGGGGGACGCTTCACTTGGGGTAGAGTGTAGGGCATGTTAGGGTTTGCGCCCCCCGCTGCGGAGGCGATCGCACACGAGGCGCTCGAGCTCACGCGGAGTGCACTGAAGCGCCTGCCGACTACCCAGGACGAGATCTACTACGCCTTCGCCGATAAGACCATCGTGCCGACCTTTCTCTCCCGGCCCCTGTCACGTCGGGAGGTCGACACGCTCCAGCCCTTCTGGGGCCTGCGCGGCACGCTCCGACTCTTCCCCGCCTTCGGCGCCTCCATGTCGTTCATGCGCGCCCGCTTCGCCCGCGACCTCTACGCTGCCGGCGGCCTCCACCTGTTGCCCCGCGTCGGCTTCACCCCGGAGGAGCGCCTAGCGGACGTTTGCGCTGCGGCGCCCGCGCTGGTCGGGACTGCCCTCGGCATCCAAGAAGAAGACGCCTTCCTCGACCGCCTCCTTGCCCACGACCACCTTGTCCTGCTATCGATCGACATCGCCCACGGCGCCAACGCTGCAGTGTTGCCGCTGCTCGCCGGGCTCCGCGAGCGGGGCCTCGACCGGGGGGTCATCCTTGGCAATGTCGGCTCGGTCGACGGTTTCCTCTACGCCACCTACCTGATGAGGCTCTCCGGCTTCACCCACCCCATCATCAAGCTCGGGGTCGGCCCCGGCTCGGTCTGTACCACCCGTATCAACACCGGTGTCGGTGTGGGTCAGTTCACCCTCCTCGAGCGGATCGCCATCGCCCGCAAGGAGTTGGGAGTCGAGCTCGGGGAGGTCCAGGTCATCAGCGATGGCGGAGTCAACGCCGCTGGCGATTTCGCCAAGGCGCTTGCACTCTCCGATGGGGTGATGATGGGCAAGTTCTTCGCCAGCGCCAGCTTCGAAGAGGAGGTTCTCGTCTACGAAGAGAGAGAACTCGTCGGCGTGAGGCTGTTCGGCATGGCCTCAGCTCTCGTCACCGAGAAACGCAACTATATCGAGGGCTCGAGTCAGTTGCTGCGGAGCTTCCACCACGACGCAGGGGAGGCGGTGAGGCGGCTGCGGGAGGGGTTGCAGAGCGCGATGACCTACGTGGACGCAGAGAACCTCAGTCGCTTCCGGGAGAACGCGTGCTTCTCGACCAATTCACGGGCCGCGATCGTAGAGGGCGGGGTTCACTGATTCGCTGAGGTAAGCGCCGGCCTCTACCGCTCTTCTTCTGAGACCTCCGCCGGTTCTGCCGGGGTGAACAGGTAGGGAGGCTCTAACTCACCTGCCTTAAGCCGACTTCTTGCCAGCGCCTCTCGGGTTCGCTCCAGAGGTTCCAGGATCGCCTCCAGGTCTTCGTCGCTAAAGGGCAGTCCCAGCCGCTCGGCCTCCTGTCGGAGCCGGGTGAGAGGCTCTTGCTCATCCGTCACGGTCATCCTCCAGTTCCGGGGTTTCGGGGCGCCGCTCGTGCCACTCGGTCGCCTGCTCGTAGGCGTGGGCTACCCGGAACATCATCGACTCCTGGAACGGCTTGGCCGCCACTTGGAGTCCGATCGGCAAGCCGGCGGCGTCGAAGCCGCAGGGGAGGGTGAGGGCCGGATAGCCGGAGAGGTTGAAGTGGCGGGTGGCCCAGCTGGTGTCGGGCGGTCCGGCCAGTTGGGTCTCGAGAGAGAAGGCGGTTGCCGGCAGCGTCGGGGTGATCAGGGCGTCGACCTCACGCATGCCGTCGGCCAGTTCGAGATTCCAGGCGGCGCGCAGTTGGGCGGCGTGCTCGATCTCGGCGGCGCTGCAGAAGGCGCCGGCGCCGATGCGTCGCCGCGCCTTGGGACCGTAGTCGGAGGCGTGGGCCCGGAGCCGCTCCGCGTGGCGGCCGAAGGCTTCTGACATAACCAGCACGTTCCCGCAGGCCGCGAGGTCACCAGCCGAGGGCAGAGCGACCTCGCGCAACTCCGCCCCGAGCGCCTCGAACTGCTCGAGGGCGCTGAGCGCCGCTCGCTCGACCTCGGGTTCGAGCCCCTCGAAGAAGTAGGCTTTCGAGACGCCGAGCCGCAGGCCGGTCAGGTCGAGACCGAGTTCTGAGGTGAAGTCGGGCACCGGGCGCCTTGAGGTCTTCGGGTCGAGGGGGTCGTAGCCGGACATGGCGGTGAGCAGGAGCGCGGCGTCGGCCACCGTGCGGGTCATCGGGCCGACGTTGTCCATGCTCCAACTCAGCGGGTCCAGGCCGTAGCGACTCACCCGCCCGTAGGTCGGCTTGACACCTACCACTCCACACATCGAGGCGGGTGCGCGGATCGAGCCGGCGGTGTCGGAGCCGGTAGCCGCAACCGCCAAGCCGGCGGCGAGGGCGCTGGCC
>MKWU01002137.1_pt1 | contig 30750 bp, 24 predicted proteins | sample 809101 | NCBI WGS metagenome assembly MKWU01 (sample SAMN05860141, study PRJNA318959) | sponge metagenome | host: Aplysina aerophoba | place: Slovenia: Piran, Adriatic Sea, Gulf of Piran | collected 2013-05-07
CGGCGTAGTCGGTGCCTTCGGTGGCGGTGTCGGTCTCCGCGCCGATCTTGACGGTGATGGCGGTGTCGGCGCTGCGGGTGGTCGAGCCCGGCAGGGTGGCGGTGACGGTGACGGTGGTGGCCGCGGCGGCCTCGCCGGCGCTGTTCGGGCTCAGCGCCAGGGTGATCGCGCCGGACGGCGCGTCGTCGTCGTCGGTGATGGTAATCGTCTGCCGGGATCCGACCTCGCTACCGCCGTGGTTCGCAGTCACGATCACCGTCTCGTTTTCCTCGTCGACGATGTCCTGGACCGCCGTCACCTTGGTGGAAACCGAGGTCTCCCCGGCCTTGAGCGTGAGCGACTCCGCTTCGATGGTGTAGTCGTCGCCCTTCGACGCTGTCCCGCTCAACGCCAGCGTGATGGTCTGGTCCTCGGGGAAGGTAGCGCCTGTGATGGAGACGGTGACCGTGGATTCGCCGCCGTTCTCGGCGATGGCCGCCGGGGCCACCGCCACCGTGAATTCCGCTGTATCATCGTCCTCGATGGTGATCGTCTGCGGCGACCCGACCGCGACGCCGTCGTGGCTCGCGGTCACGATCACCGTCTCGTTTTCCTCGTCGACGATGTCCTGGACCGCCGTCACCTTGGTGGAAACCGAGGTCTCCCCGGCCTCGAGGATCAGTGATTCCGCTTCGATAGTGTAGTCGTCGCCCTTGGTCGCCGTCCCGCCCAGCGCCAGCGCGATGGTCTGATCCTCTCGGGAGGTCACCCCGCCCACCGTCGTAACCGACACCGTCGATTCGCCGCTGGCCTCCGCGATCTCACTCGGGCTCACCGCCACCGTGAACGCGAGTAGGTCGCCGTCGGTGACCGTGACGACCACGTCGGGCGCATCCACCGAGCCGTAGCCCCCGCCGCTCGCCGAGTGCTCGAGCGTCTTGACATCGTCCTCGGAATCCTGGTCCGCAGTTGCGCTCACAGTGATCGTCTTCGGCTGGTCCCAGTTGCTCGGCGTGAACGTCATGCTCGTGGGACTGACTGTCAGGTCGGTGGCCGCCAGCGCCGTCGTCATCCCGACCGTAACGTCCGCCGTCGGCTGCGTCGCCAGAGCGACGGTGTAGCTGGCGTTTCCTCCCTCCCGGAACTTCAGCGCCGTCGGTTTGATCACAACGGCAGGGCTGTCGTCGTCCTGGAGGGTGATGGTCGCGATCTGCACCGTCAGCCCGTCCATCGCCGTGTTCTGCACGACCGCCTTGCCCTGCACGACGATCGTCTCGTCACCCTCCGCGACGGGGTCCTGCCGCGGTGTGAGCGTCACCGCCGCCCCGGCCGAGCCCGCAAGCTGCCCCGACGGAATGGTGATCCGCCGGTTCGCCGGGACCCACGCCGCGGTGTAATCGCCGCTGGCGCCCGCCGTCGCGGTACCCGCGAGATCCAGCGTTACGACGATGTCCGATGTCAACGGCGCCGCCTGATCCAGCGTCGCGGTGACCGTGACCTCCTTCCCGTCGGTATCGCTTTCGAGGAGGGTGGCGTCGCTCACGCTCAGGATGACATCCGGCATAGTCTCGTCGTCCTTGAGCGTCAGAGTGGCGCTCTCCACGATAAGACCGGTCGTGCCACCGTTCAACACGATCGTTTCGTCTCCCTCCAGCAGCAGATCGTCCACCGGAGTGAAGGTCAGCGTCGTTGACCCCGATCTCGCGTCTGCCGGGATGGTCACCCGAAGCGTTCCGGCCACCGCATAGTCGCCGGCGCCGGCGGTCCCGGTGAGCGTCAGCGTTACGGGCGTCGGGATGGGGCGCGGCTGATCGTCCTCCGCCGCCAGCGCGGCCGTGACCGTCACCGCCTGCGCGCCACCGTCCTCGCTGATCTCCCCAGGGGTGACCGAGAGCGCGATCGACGGGGCATCCAGGATGTTCAAGCGCCCCCCGCTGGCGATGACGCTTCCTGGAGAGGCTGAATCAAAGCGCACGACCTCGATACGCTCTTCCTTCACGAAATCCTCGACCGCGGTAACGGACACGGTCGTCGTCGCCTCGAGCGCATTGGCCGGAATCGTGATGGTCTTGGGGAGGTCCGACCGGTAATCGCCGGAGGAGGTCGTGACGTCCTGTAGTTTTAAGGGAACGTCGATGGCATATGTACGCGGGACCCCGGTGGCGTTGACGGCTCTCACGGTAAGCTGTTTCGAGCGCGGGCTTTCCTGGATGGACTGGGGAGTTACAACCAGATTCACGCCGTCCATGCTGCCGAAAATGGGGCGCGTCTGGAATTCGCGGCGGATCTGGGGCACCGTCGGTTCTGAAGGCCAGCTCTCACCGTCTGGCGCGCTCCAGCGGAAACTCAGCGCGCCCGCCCGGATTACGATGAGTCCGTCGTTGTCGTAGTCCCCTTCCTTGACGGTGTACCTGCACCAGAACCTGTCTTCCGATTGAAAGGAGCAGGGAACCTCTACGGGGCCGCTGTCCAGCTGCATGGTCAACTTTGCTGCGGTGTCCGCCGCGAGGCTGAACGGGTGACTGAACCTTGCCCGGAACGCAAACGTGTCGCCCTGGAGAAACACCTTAGTGTTGCCGCGTAGGGACACGGTCCGGCCTTCCTGGACAAAACTGGTCAGCTTGGGCGGGACGAGGCGGTACACGGTCAAGGTTTGTGGCGTGGGTTCTATCGGGGTGGGGTCATCGATGCCTGCGGGGGTCCAGGACGCGGTGAACCCGATGGTCTCGATGTCCGCCGTCATCTGCGCCGGGTCCGGGGTCACGGTGAAGGTCCCGGTTGCGCTTGGGTTGGTCCCCGACGAAACAGGTATCTTGAGCGTTCCGGGTTGAAACCAACTCACATGGCTGTTCGGGGTCACCGTCAACTCGATGTCCACCGGCAGCATGCCCCGGACCGTGCCCCTGAATTCAACGGACTTCGCATTGCCGTCCACCGGGATACGACCAGGGAGTAGGTTCAGAATAACCCGGTACGGAGGCTCCTCATTGTCGGTGATAATGACAATGCGTTCTCTTTGCGAGGCGAGCATGACCGGTGTCGCGATTGTCGCTTGCAGCGTGGCGGACTCGAATCCCTCTGAGATGGCATCGTTAACGGCTTCGAACTTCACGGATTCTGATGTCGCCGTGAAATTGCCGGCGGGAATCGTGACCGTGAGCGGAAATGCCGGCGTTGCCGTGAAGTCCGTTGTATCCTTAACGATCATCACATTCACATCGCTCTCGAAGGACGCGCCTTGCAGGGCGAGAGTTAAGGATGTCGTGAAGGCATCTCCCCCCTCTGCAATTTCTATGAGCCCGGCGGTTGACGCGAGCGTCAGGGTCGGTCGCTTTTCATTGTCCTGCAGGGTCAGGGAGGCGGGATTGACCGTGAGTCCGCCGCCGGCGCCGTTCACCTGAATCGTCTCGTCGCCCTCGAAGAAGGAATCGTCGACGGGATTCAGGTTGAACCCGATAGCGCCGGTGCTCTCCGTCTCGCCCGCCGCGATCGTGAGGGAGGGAAGCGGCGTCGCGGTGTAGTCGGTCGCCGCGGCGCTGCCGCCGAGCGACAGCGTGATCGTCGTGGGCTCGGTTCTCGCCGAGGACAGGCTAGCTGTCAACTGGACGGCCGTCGAGCCGGCATCCTCTGCGATCGATTTCGGCGTTGCTGACAGCGTTACGGTTGGCGTTGCGGTTGGCGTTCCGCCGCCAAACACCGTGTACTCCGGCTCTGGAACGGAGTCGTCGTCCTCGATGACCCCCGCCGCCTCGCGGTGCATCGCGCGCAAGAACGCTCCTTGCGGGTTTGAAAGCCGTAGCGTGAAGTTCTCCTTCCCCTCGTCGACGGCGTCGTCGAGGATAGCCACCGTTATCGTCTTCTCCGTCTCGCCTGGAGCGAAGGTCAGCGTGCCGGAAGTCGTAGCGTAATCTTCGCCAGACTTTGCGGTGTCGTCTACGGCCGAGTAATTCACCGACACCGCATGCGACGCTGCGCGATTGAGCGTCACCGCGAAACCGAGGTTCTCGTGCCTGCCCTCGCGCGCCTTGCCGCCCTCGATACGGATGCGCACCGGGCCGCCGATGGTTGCGGTCGCCGTGTTGGCGAGCTTCCGCCCGCCGGTGCCGCACACCGCGCCCGGCGTTTCGCAGTCCGTCGGCGATGCAAGCATCACCGTCACGTCGCGCCACGAGTTGGGCGTGATTTGCACACGCCAAAGGCCCGGCTCGATGCGCCGCGCACGCGTCACAGTGCCGCCCCGCACCGCGAACGACGTCGCCACTGGCGCTGTTCCGCCCGCGCCCAGCGCCTCGCTGAAGCGTACCCGCAGCGTGAACGTCGCGTTGCCGTTGTGCTCCGAAGGAACCTTCTCGAAGCTTGCCGTCAGCGGTTCCGCAGGCGTCGTCTCAGCCACGGTCGCGGGCCACGAACACAGCACCGAAAGCAGAAGGGCGAAGAGAAGGGCGCCAAGGTGGCGGAGGCACCCCCTGCGAGACCGCATCTTCCATATGAACATCAATTGGCCTGGGAATTCAGATTGGCGTGCGGACCGATATCGGCAGGAAGGGCGCGTCCGTCGCCACCCATTCCTTCAGTTCGTCGCGCGATGCAGTCTGTCCGTCAACGGCCGTTATCCGCGTGGGCCGCAGACCGAGCCGACCGAGATTCCCCGTTACGGCTTCCCATCTGCCCGGGCGGCGGTCGAGATTGATCGCATTTATGGGCACGGGCATTCGCAACCTCAAATTCGGGTAGACGATTGCTGTCCAGACGTTGCTCTGGTCGCCGCAAAATTGCTCCTCTTCCCCAGTGTTTACAGACGACCATGCAATTGACTCCCTCGCGACCGCGGTCGCAATCAGCGGAGCTTTGCCCCCAAGACCAGATTGGGAAAGCTCGCCGTCTTGATACATGCGGTGCCACTCTCTGCGTTGACGCATGGCCCGTTCATCATCGCGCAACCGCAGCCCGACCAGCACGTATTCGGCCCGTTCCCGAAGCCCGTCGGGAATCCTGTCCAGAACCCGCAATTGCAGGGACGGAAGATGAAGCTCGAACCAGCCGTCCTCAATTTCGTGCGGACCGAGCAGGCGGCGTGCCCGCACGTTGCCCTTGCTCGAATCGATCCGCGCCGCGCAGTAGCGATAATATTGGGGATTATTAAGAATACTTGACAGCGCCTCTGGGCGTCCCTATAATTGAATCATCGGACGCAAGGAGACTTCGAATGTCCCAGCAAGTCCCAGGAAAATCCCGCCGCGAAGGCGTGACCCTCGAGCAGATGATGGATATGTTCCCTACCGACGAGGCTGCCACCAAGTGGTTCGAGGATTGCATATGGCCGGACGGCGAGCGCCATTGCGGCAAGTGCGGAAGCACACGCACCCGCGAGGTTCCGAACGCCAAGCCCATGCCCTACTGGTGCACGGATTGCCGCTCCTATTTCAGCGTTCGCACCGGAACCCCTATGGCTCGCTCCAACATTCCCATGCGGAAGTGGGCCATAGGGATCTACTATTGCCTGACAAGTCTCAAGTCGGTTTCGAGCATGAAACTGCACCGCGACCTTGGCATCAGCCAGCCGAGCGCGTGGTTCATGATGCACCGCATTCGCGAGGCATGGGCCTGCAACGAAGACGACGGCCCGTTTGACGGCCCTGTGGAGTTTGACGAAACCTATACGGGCGGAAAGCCCAGGAACAAGTCGAACGCCGAGCAAAAGCAAGCCGAAGGACGCGGGCCGGTTGACATGACCGCCGTTGTCGGCGCGAAGGGTCGGGCCAGCAACGATGTTCGGGCAAAGATCGTTTCGTCCACCTGCAAGGACACGCTGCAAGGATTCGCGGAAGACATGACGGATACTGACACCGTGGCCTACACCGACGACGCCCAAGCCTACCAAGGCATCCCCAGCCCGCACGAGACGGTCAAGTACTCGGTCTCCGAATACATCAACGGCATGGCCCATGCCAACGGCATCGACTCCTTCTGGTCCATGCTGAAGCGGGCGCACAAGGATACGTTCCACAAGATCAGCCCGAAACACCTGCAACGCTACGTCAACGAGTTTTCGGGCAAGCACAACGTCCGGCATTCAGGAACCCTTGACCAGATGCGCGACACCGTCGCCCGCCTTGTCGGACGGAACCTCCTGCACCGCGACCTTGTCGCTTGCAACGGTCGCTCTAAGGGGGGGGGGGGGTCGTAAGTTCTTGTTGCGCAACAGGGCGCGGGCCAAAGATTCAGGTGTCGCGCCCTTCAGGTCGCGCTTCGGGTCCAGCATCGGTTTCATTGTTTAAGTCCCCATACTCTTCATCTGCCAAAGACTCGATATTTTGATTGTTGATGCTTGGCAGTACGAATTTTGACGCCGCGCTGAATAATATATGGAAGGACTTTTGCCAAGTAGTCGCGAAGCGCGTAATATTAAGGGGTGTAGTCTCGAATGGTAAATTGTTAACTAATTGGTATTACGCGATTATTCAGTCGATTTCAATGCGCAGGATTGCACGATATTCCACGACCTCGCAAAAAATTTTTTTTTGCTTGGCCGAAAACCCCTACTTTTTTTCCGCCGAAACTTGCAATTTTGATCCTGACTAATTCAGTCAAGTTTCCTTCGGACGGCTTTTTCGCCGCTTCGCGGCCTGGCGGGCCGGAAATCCGAAGTCCGGGCAATAGGCCGCCGCCCCGTCGCTGTTCCGGGGTCGGCACTGCCATGATCAGGGGGGCTTCGGGTCAGGCGGCGAGCCGGATTCCGCGCTTGCGGAGGCGCTCGAGGCGCTTGCGCTCCCGCCTCTGCGCGATCAGTTCAATCCGGTGCAGGTTCGCCGCCAGGATGGACAGGCCGACCGTCCGCTCGAAGCCTGCGGGGCCCCGCGTCCGAACCCGGTCCAGGCCGCGCCGCTCAAGATTGTTGATCGCCTATCGAATCCGCGGACTTGGCAACGCAACTCACCTGAATCCATTTCGGTGAATCCTAGGAGGGCTGGCCTTAGTGAGTTAAATCATCTCGAGTTGTGCAGGGTCAACTTCGCAGTTGAATACGCCCAACGCCCCTTTCACAGGGAACGGTCGAATCCGCTGGATGTCTTCCAGCAGCCAAGATACCGCATCCGGATAGATGCTACAGCATGCCGCAGTCTCGTCCGACTTCAACATGGTTCGGCAATCAACAAGCTTGGCGATCGCCACGGCACTGCCGGCAGGAGCAATATTGGGCCGCTTGGACGACACTATGAGAAGTAAACCCCGGTATCGCGTGGCCCATGTTCGCGTCTCAATAGTCTTACGCCCGCAGGCTATGAAGTTCGCCCATGGTTGCTTAACTGACAATGCCTTCATGGCTTAACCCCCTTCTCATTTTTTGCCCATGTTTCGAACAATTCTTTGTACCCTCAATCTTTTGGGCACAAAACCAGTTCTCCGCAAATCCCGGGAAGTCTTCCGCCAAACAGGCAAGCATCTCACCTTTTTCATTTAAGAAATCGTAATGAACAGCCGAAGTTGTTTACGCCAATCGCGGACTTTGTAGTTGTAAGCGTTCGATCCAGCGGTGACGATCCGTGTTGTCCGACTGCCGCCGCTGCCGTGAACGGTTGCCGGGAGCGCGCGCCGCGCGGACTGCGCAATCGTGCCGGGGTTCCCCAAATACCGTGAACGCGGGAACCGCCAATTGCTTCACTCAATGTGGTTGCTCATAGCGCTCGCAAAGGAATTTCCAGTCGACCGGACCGGGAGCCGACGCCTCCGACAGCTGCCCGTCGTCAGCGACGCGCGGAACGGGTGGGATCGCGATATCCTCGATGCGAATCTCCATGCGCAGCCAAATAGCACGCCGGATTCCTGGTTACCAGTACCAATTTCGCAGAGACCGAAATGACGCCGCGACGGACTGTCGCCATCGCTCGACCGAACGCTTGCGAATTAGCAATGCTGACCCGTTTGGATTTGCCCGGGCTACCCTGAACGGCGCGGATCGGCATGTTGTGTCATCGGAGAAAGCGGAAGTTGGAAATTCGCGCAAGAATCCGAATATTCCGTTTACCTGTGGCCAGATTGGCGTGAAGAGTATTCGTTTTCTCGACATGCTGCGCATGGAAAACTGGAAACTGTCCTAGCCGATATGATTCTACGCCGCGAAAAGTAAACGTCGGCGACCGCGCCGGATTGCCATGCACTGACAAACGGCTTTAACTTGCTTCCCAATTTGCGAGGCAAGATTTTAGGGCCTGCTCGGGTTGTTGCCCTTGCAATTCGCGCCGAGGATTGAGCCAACCCTTTATAGGGTTCAACCTTTGCCCTGATTCCCCGGCGAGAATTTTATCGGGAGGCCGAGACGCATATCGGCATCTTGGCCTACGTGCCGCTCCGAGAGGATCCGCGTTCAGGGAACAAGTTTGAAATCGCCGGATACGAACCAGTCGGCGAGTACGCGAACGCGTGCAGACTCCTGAAACTAGCAAATTCCGCATATTTCTTGTTGACACCGGTTTTCCTTGGCCCAGCCGCGACTCTCCTGCCTTCCTGCGAACTGCCGGCCGTTTATTCTTCGGCAACTCCCCGGCAGCGGTCTCGACAGGTCGCGGCGGGGTCCATTTTTTCGACTTTGAGCGCAGATTCCCTGAAATTGCGGCGCGTACAGACATTCATTCGAACGCCTCTCAAATTTTTCCTTCCCAATTTCAAAAAGGGGAGACTCAGCTGCTTCATTTCATTAGCTTGGAAAGCCCTCGTCGGGCCATGGATCCCCCGCCCGCCAGCGTCGCTCCGGCCCTCGGCGCAAGCGAGCCGATCGATGTCGCCGCTCCCGATGCCCCTGCGCCCATGCGGGACTGACCGGGGCCGTCGGAAATCCTGGAATCCGAACCGATCCATTTCAAGACCCGGCCTGGGAATTCGGCGACAAGCGAAAAACTTCGCTCGATGACGACGACATATGAAACGACGATTAGGATCCCGGCCGCGACGAGCCCGAATATTCCGACGATCGGCGACGCGTTCAATAACGCGCTCATTGCATAGAACATCCCTGCGTCGAGCAGCCCCGATGCGATGCGAAAAATTGCCATGCCTGCAAAGAAACCGAAAATCATCAGGGTGGGCGTCAGGACGAGTCCAAGCAGCATCATCCAGCCTTCGCGACCTGCGTCGCCGGATATGCCTTCGCCGTCCATGCGAAGATGCGCGAACGCCCACAGAGTGGACGCGACAACGGATTCGGCGACAAGAAGAAAGTAACCCGCAACCGCGACGATCCAGAATAGGAACGGCAGCATTGGCAGGATGAACGACTGCGAGGCTCCGATCGCGGCAAGAGGCGCGGAAATTAGAATCGCGGTTGAGCTAGCTCCCGAACCGGCGAAAAGCGATGTCGCGAATCCGCCGAGCAGCAGCGAGCCGGCGACGTCGAGGTACCAGTTGCCCATGGCTACGAGTCCCACTATCGGGTCGCCGCCCCAGTTCACCGGCGAAAGGGTTTGGATTACCGCTTGAAGGCCCTCGGAAAAGTTCGCCTGCCATATTCTGGCCAGCATTCCGGAGCGCTCTTCGGGCAAAGCGTCCTTTACGGTTCGCGCGGTCAGCCGGAAGCCGCTTGCGGCCAATTTGGCTGAAGAGCGCTCTAGTTCGTCGTTCATAAAATTCCATATTCGCAGCGCTTCCTCGATATGCATGTATTTGCCGGCATCCAAGGACAGGAAATTTCTGCCTAGCCATCCCGGGGAGTCGGCGACGACGACGATGTTTCGGTTGAGCCTGTTGATTTCACGGTTGATGTAGTCCGATTCCTGCGCCGAGACCGACGCTCGGACCAAGCCGAGGATTTCAGAGTTGAGGCGGGCGATTACGGCGTACCAGTTTCCCGCGCCGATCCAGCCTTCGCCGTAGCAAATTGATCCTCCGACCAAAGCGTCGCAGTTGCTGCCGCTAATGAACCCCATGATTGCCGCTCGCGCGGAGCCGCTGCCGGAATCGGCTCCGAGCATGGCTCGCAGGATTCGCCGATTGCCGCTTGCTAGCATTTCGGCGGCGCCGGAGATCGCTCCGGCGATACTTCCGGACGCATCGCGCGCCTCGCCGCCATTTCCAAGCGCGGCCGGCCATTGCGCGTCCAGAGCCTCGTTCGCGGATTCAATCAGGAATCGAAGCACGTCGTAGTGGAGCGATTGAAACATCGACGCCACGGCATCCGCCGCTCCGCCTTCCAGTCGACTGACGTAGCCGGGCGGCTTCGGAATCGCGTAGCTGCCGCAGATGCCGTTAAGCCTTCCGTTGATCGCGGAAACGTATTCATCGAATTCGCCGGTTGATATCCTATCGAACGAGACGCGCCTGGCGCTTCCCGCCGCCTCGAGCTGGTAGTTCGCGATGCGCATGCAGAGCTGGTTTCTATAGACGGTTTTGAAGATATCGCCGTCGAAACGCGGAGCCGTCCCAGTCACGGGCAGGCTTCCTGACAGGATCTGGGACGCGCCGTAGCTCCACACTTCCGACGCCATCGCCGTTGATCCCTTGACGAGCCACGCGACCCCCGCCTGTATCGCATTGTAGCCGCCAAGGCCGGGAGCCGGCATGAGCAGCGCCGCCGCGAAAAGAACGCGCAGCGGCGCCCAGAGCGACGACCAGCGGCGACCGAGGATTTGGCCCTCGTGAGCCGTCTGCAGCACTCCGGCGAATACGTTGTAGAGAAATAGCAGGCCGCCTATGCCGAGCACGAAGACGTTGAAGTAGCCGACAAGGCTTGAAAACACCGTGGCGCCGGTCGGTCCCGCCGCGCTCGGGAAAAGCGGACCGAACAATTCGTGCAGAAGCACGGAGCTGTAGCCGTCTCCGAATGGCGTTCCGAAAAATTCGCCCGCGGACCCTCCGTCGAGTGAACGGGGCGCGGATTGCGCGGCCGCTTCGCCGGCGACTGCGGCCGGCGCTAGAAATCCGAGCGATGCGAAAATTGTTGTCCGGTTTGGCACGTAATCTACCTTCCTGCTGCGGCTGACGCCCGACCTAGGGAATTTAATTCGTACTAAAGCAAGCTTTTTCCCGGCCTCGGCGTCATCGGGTTGTGGAAAACTCCACCGAAGCCACTATTCGCATGCCTGCTGTTTCGCGAAGCGCGAATAACTAATCCTCGATGAACGGCTTCAGAGGGAATTCGAGAGCGATTCGGATCCAGTTCGGCAATTCCCGCCCGGAGCCGGGACGCTGACAACGAGGACAGCTCGCATGAAAACCTCATTCGCTCTTGCAGTTAGGGTGCCGCTTCTGGTCTGGGCCTCCGCGACCGCGGCGCAAAGCTTGTCTCCGGGCGAACTCCTGGACGAAATTCCGGGCTTCGTTCGCGAGGGAAGAATCGCCGGGATGGAAGCGTGGCGCGATGAAAGAGCCGGAGATTTCTGGTTTCTGGCGCCTGACGGCGAAACGATCATAGTGGGCCGCGCCATCGGAATTTCCGGCGCTGGATTCTCAAATGCGGATCATGCCGGCGGCGCCGGGCCTGCAAAAACCGAGACGCTTATTGTGAATGATCGCGGCGGCGGCCGGGCCGGAGGCTCGAATTCGGAACCGGCCGCCGCCCGGCGCATGTCGGCAAGCTCGCCGCTTGAAGACTACTGCGAATACGTGAAACCCGAAGGCGGAACTTCCGGCGATGTCCCGAAATTGTCGAGAGTTCGCGACGCCGCCGAAATGTCCGGGAAAGGACGAATCGAGCCAAGCTCGCTGGGAAAGCTAGTTCGGCTTCGTCAAGGTGCGTTCTGGTTCGGGACGGGGCATCCGGATTCACCTGTCGTTTACGCCCTTGTCGATCCGGCCTGCCCGTATTCGGCGGAAGCAATGCGCCGCTTGAAGGCGCGCGTGGATTCCGGTTCGCTGCAACTCAGAATCGTGCTCCTGGAGACGTCGAGGCCGGGTTCGGCGGATGCGCTGGCTGCGATTCTCTCGCAGTCCGAGCCGCCGGCTGCATTCTGGGAGCATGCGATTTCCATGGCGAAGACCGGGCTTTCGAAATTGCGCCCCGGCGATTTCAATGCGCTTCCCGATGCCGTTCGCGCGGCGCTGCATGCGAACGCGCGACTTGCAGCGGAGCTCGAGATACCGGGCGTTCCGTTTTTTATGTTCGAAACTTCGCTCGGCGCATCCGTTTACTCCGGCGTGCCCGGCATCGGCCAATTCGATTCTGCGCTGCCCGAATGATAAGCCGGTGCCGGCGACCTTCTCGATCGGCTATTTTTCTGGCGGGAATCGGTCAGGCGCTATAGAGTTTGATTGCAATTCTTCGCATGCGGCTTGCGTTGCAAATTTTAACGGTGTTCCGATATGCCGATGGCGAGGATTTCATGGGAGAGAAGGAGTTCCAGATATGAATAGAACTATGCGCGCTGGCGCAATGGCGTTGACCCTTTTCGCGTCCTCGGCGGCCGTAGCCGCCGCAGAAGGAAGCGATGCCGGCAATTTCGGCGAAGCGGTCGCCGTGCTTCGGAACGTCGACGGCGACGCTATCGGTACGATAGGCATGCGCGACGGAAACGCCGGAGTCCTAATGCATGTCGAAATCGAATCGATATCTCCCGGAGGCCATGGAATCCACATCCATCAAACCGGAACGTGCGAGCCGGACTTCAAGGCGTCTCAAGGCCATATAAACTTGAATCAAGTCAAGCATGGCTTGCTGAATCCGGAGGGGCCGGACAATGGCGACCTGCCGAACATCTACGCCGCGCCCGATGGCTCCGTCCGCGCCGAAATTCTGGCGGTCGGCGTCGCGATCTCGCCCGAAATGGCTGAAATGAACGGGGTGGCGCATCTTTTCGACGCCGACGGGTCGGCGATTGTCGTCCACGAAAACCCGGACGACCACATGACCCAGCCGATCGGCGGCGCCGGCGGTCGAATTGCTTGCGGCTTGGTCGAGAAGAAGTAGGCGAGACGATGGCAATGCCGCCCGCAGCAGGCGATCGCGGGGGCGCGGCAAGATAAGCGCGGCGGCGATCCAATTGCTGCCGTGCGCCGAATAAAAGGCGGTGAAATCGAAGGCAGTCGGCCGCGCAGCCGAATCGCGCCCTTTGGCCGTTCGCTATTCCGCGAATGGCGGCAGGGAATTTTGCGCCTGTTCGGGCCGGTTCGGCTTCGGAAGTATTGGACTCTATATTGCGATGCGGCGGGCCTATCGGCGCCGATTCGGTTGACCGTTGAATTGCGCCGTCGCGAAACTTATCCATTGGCAAAACGCGGGCGACTCTGCGATATCGCCGTGAACCGGCGGCGCAGCCGGTCGGTCATTGATCGCAGGGGCGTGGCCTGGATTGAACGGAAGGACCAAAATTGGAAAATCAGTCAAGCTTAAAGAAATGCAAAGTCGGCGGCATCGCGCCTGGACTGCGCGTTTTCGTTTCAGGTGCGGCGACCGGAATTGGACGCGCGATCGCGGAAACCCTTATAGCGTCCGGATCCCGGCTGCATATTTGCGACGTGTCCGAAGAAGGCGTCGAAGAGTTTCGCGCATCGCATCCGGACCACGCGGCGACAGTCGCCGACGTGTCCGACGACGGCGCGGTCGGTTCGATATTCGAGACGATCGGCGCCGAGTGGAATGGTTTGGATGCGCTAATCAACAATGCCGGAATTGCCGGGCCGACCGGCGGCGTCGACGAAATCTCGCCAGCCGACTGGCGGCAATGCGTCGAAGTTTGCCTTACCGGGCAATTCCTTTGCGCGCACTTCGCGGTTCCCCTGATAAGGTCGTCGGGCGGCGGGTCCATTGTGAACCTGTCGTCCGCCGCCGGCCGCTTCGGGTATTCCTATCGAACGCCCTATTCGTCGGCCAAATGGGGCGTGGTCGGATTTACCCAAAGCCTTGCGAAGGAGCTCGGTCCGGACAATATTCGCGTGAATGCGATTCTTCCGGGGCTGATAGAAGGGCCAAGGATCGAAAGAGTGATTTCGAGCCGCGCGGAGCAACTCGGAATCTCCCACGAGGAAATGAAGTCCAGCTACGTGGAAAATATTTCCCTGCGGCGCATGACGCCTCCGGAGGACATCGCGTCTCTCGTCGCCTTTCTGCTTTCGGACATGGGGACGAATCTGTCCGGCCAGTCATTCGGCATCGACGGCAATCTCGAGAAAATTTAGAGGCCATTGCAGCTCGGCGCCGCGCGAGCGAAATCGCTGCCGTTTCGCGGCTAGGCGAGACGGCGCCCCGTGCACTTCGAATGCCCGGGCGTCCAGGGTGTAGCCCAAAATGGTTGATTGGGTCGAATGTGAGTTTCCGACCTTCCAACCCATAAAGAGGAGCGCTGCTATCGGAATACTTTCTCGCATCGCTTTTCAACAAGTTTGAGATACACCCTGCCCGCCCGATTTTCGGGACTTGCAAACCGAAGCCGGTTAGTCTATCGGGTCATCGATGTGCATCCGGTTGGCCCGACTGCCCGAGTTCCGGGGCGGGAGTTTCGACGAATGCTTGAACGCTAAGCCGAGGAGTCCGACCCGCGCCCCTTTCCCATTCACAGCACGACACGCTCTTTCATGCGATGGTCTCGAACCCGCAGCGAGTGAAGACTCTTCTCGTCGAGAACCTGCCGGAATCCCTGGGGCTTCTCTTGGACCCGGACGAGCCGCCGGAGCGGGTGGAGGGAAGCTTCGTGGACGGCGAGGGCAGGAGCACCCGGTCCGACGCGCTATTCCGGGGGCGGCTCAGGACCGGCAAATCGGCGCTGGTCTATGCGCTTTTAGAGCACAAGAGCCATCGGGACCCTGCGATGCCGGTGCGGATTCTGGGCTACATGGTCAGCATCTGGAAGGCGGAGCTGGAGCAAGCCGGGGCGAGGAGCGGCCGGCGGCTGCCGGCCATCGTCCCTCTCGTCTTCTACCACGGCTCCGACACGTGGAACGACCCGCTCTCGGTCTTTGAGATGATCGACATGCCGCCCGGCCTTGAGAAGACCCTCGGAGGCTTCGGCTACTTCCTGTACAATTTCGGGTCGACGGATTCCGCCCGGCTTTCGGAGGACCCGGAGGCCAACGCCGCGCTGCCCGCCCCTGCCGTAGCAAAACAGAAACGGCACACTTCCGAGCAGCTGGACGCGATTACCGGCGGCGCGGATTTCAGGGGGGAATTCGGCCGGCACATTTATTATTATCTCATAGAGAATTCCAGTATAGACGAGCCGGAGCTCGAAGCTTCGCTCAAGCGAACGAATCCGGAAGAATGGGAGACGATTATGGGCACGCTGGCAGAAAAGTGGCTTGCCAGAGGCAGGGAGGAGGGCGAGGTCAGAGGTGAGGCTAGGGGTGAGGCCAGAGGTGAGGCTAGAGGTAAGGCCAAGGGCCGCATGGAGTTGCTGCAGGAGCAATTGGAGCGGCGCTTCGGAGAGCTTCCCTCCGACATCCGCCATCGGATTCGGAACGCCAAGGATTCGGAGATCAGGTCCTGGGCGGTAGCGGTTCTGGACGCGGCGACCCTTGACGACGTGCTCGCTGCGGGGAAGCAGGAGCATTGATGCATGTCCGGGCGGAATTCGGTCGGGTGAATTTCCAGGAACGGGACTAATTCCAATTCAGTAAACTATCTCGCGTCATCGGCCCGACTTGGACGCGTTGAAAGTTCCCTGGATGCTTTTCGCTTCAAATTTGACTAGGTTCGGATGTCCCGAGCTCGCTTTCTTTTTTACCGGCCGGCTTTCTCGAATCCCATTATTAGACTCTTTAGATTTTGCAGGCTGTTCCCGGAGCATGCTCAGCTCGGTTCCGAGGAAGACCGCGCGGGCTGGCCCCAAGCTCTACTAGGAATCCGCCGAATGCGATGTCGCCGGCATCGCTCGGGGCGCCGAAAAACGATTCCGCAGAATGTGTTCGGTTCGGGGATCGTGTCGGTCGCCGATTAAAAAAGAGCTCGGCAAGAAACCGATACGGGCGCTTCCCGTAGCCCGGTTCATCGGCGGCGCGGCGCTCGCCGGGGTTTCGAGCGCCTCGGAGCGACGACGGCAGGATCGCGGCGAAATTCTGAAATGCCTGGCCCTTATTGCCGTCCCGGCGCGCCGGAAAATCCCCGACAGCGTGACGCAAGCCAATTCGCGGCGAGCAACCCAAAGGACCGCAAGAAACTTGCCGCCATGAGATATCCGCGCTCGCCCGGTTGGGTGTATCTCAAACTTGTTGAAAAGCGATGCGAGAAAGTATTCCGATAGCAGCGCTCCTCTTTATGGGTTGGAAGGCCGGAAACTCACATTCGACCCAATCAACCATTTTGGGCTACACCCCGGGCGTCCTCGCCGGCTTGACCGAGTTTAGTAATTTAGTTTATTAAAACGCATTGGAAATTTTCTGGAGATAGAAAAATGCGTGCAAAAAAGATTGCTGCGGTTGCCGGCGGCGCCGTCCTAGCGGCGATGTCCGGCGCACATGCCCAGGATAAAGAGATAACTCTGTGCTGGGCGGCGTGGGATCCCGCCAATGCGCTTGTTGAATTGTCGAAGGATTTTACATCTTCGACCGGTATCGGAATGAATTTCGAGTTCGTTCCGTGGACCAATTTCGCGGATAGGTTCCTGAACGAGCTGAACTCCGGCGGCAAGCTGTGCGACTTGATGATCGGCGACAGCCAGTGGATCGGCGGCGGCGCGACCTACGGGCACTATGTCAAGCTGAACGATTTCTTCGATCAGGAAGGGATTTCGATGGACGACTTCCTGCCCGCGACGGTCTACGCCTATTCGACCTGGCCGAAAGGCACGCCCAACTACTATGCGCTGCCCGCAATGGGCGATGCGCTTGGATGGGTGTATCGCAAGGACTGGTTCAGCCGTCCGGAGCTGCAGGACGCCTTCAAGGCGGAATACGGGCGCGACCTCGGCGTTCCTTCCAACTGGAACGAGCTCAAGGACGTCGCGTCATTCTTCCAGGGACGGGAAATCGACGGAGAGACGCGCTACGGCGCCGCGATCTATACGGAGCGCGGATCCGAGGGAATCACGATGGGCGTGACCGCGGCCCTCTACCCGTGGGGATTCAAGTACGAAAACGAGCAGGGATCTTACGACATGGAAGGCGCGGTAAACTCGGCCGCATCCGTCGAAGGGCTGGAATTCTACAAGTCCCTCTACGACTGCTGCAGCCCGCCGGGCCATTCGGACGCCTACATGGTCGCCAACCTCGACGCGTACAAGTCCGGCCAGGTCGCAATGCAGATGAACTGGTTCGCCTTCTTCCCGGGCATCGCCAAGGATGAAGTCGTCGGCGGCGACATATCGGGCTTCTTTGTCAATCCCGGCCAGAACATCGAAGCTTCGACGCTTGGCGGCCAAGGGATATCGGTCGTCGCATATTCGGACAAGCAGGATCTGGCTCTTGAATACATCAAGTGGTTCGCTCAGCCCGACGTGCAGGCGAAATGGTGGGCGCTCGGCGGGTATTCCTGCCATCAGGCCGTTCTCGGAGATCCCGGCTTCGCCGCGACCGCTCCCTTCGCCGCGGACTTCCTAAAGGCCATGTCGGGCGTGCAGGACTTCTGGCAGGAGCCGATCTACGCGGAACTCCTTCTGGCAATGCAGCAGCGGGTCCACGACTATGTCGTCGCCGGCAAGGGCACGGCGCAGGAAGCTTTGGACAAGCTGATTGAAGACTGGACGATTTCCTTCGAAGACGACGGAAAGCTCTAGGAATTCAAAAGAACGGAGCGCGGTCCGGCTCCGCCGGGCGGCGCCTCCCTGAAAGTTGCCGGAAATGGCGGGCAGCACGCGAAGCGCGACGAACCGGGCGGCGGCTGCGGCGACGCGATTCTCCGCGAAGCTTCGCGGGGTTTCCGACGCGTCTATTGCATGGATATTCATCGCGCCGACGATATTGCTGCTTCTGGCGATAAATATTTTTCCGCTTCTGTGGACGATATACCTTTCCTTCACGAATTTCCGGGCCAACCAGCCCGGACGCCCGGTGCGCTGGATCGGAACTCGGAACTACGAGCGCCTTCTCGGTTCCGAGGATATCTGGGGATACCTTCAGGCGACCGCGCATTTCGTCATCTGGACAATGATTCTGCAAATCGCCCTGGGATTCGGACTCGCTTTGCTGATCAACCGCAACTTCCGCGGAGCAAGCTTCTGGACAACGATTATCCTGATACCGATGATGCTGTCCCCCGCGGTCGTCGGCACGTTCTGGACGTATATCTACCAGCCGCAGACGGGAATCTTCTCCTATATTATCGACTTCTTCGCCGGAACCGGAGCCCTGGACATGATCGGCTCGGTAACTCTCGCGCCCTGGTCGATTATCATCGTCGATACGTGGATGTGGACTCCCTACATAATGCTGCTCTGCCTGGCGGGGCTGCGCTCCATCCCGGACTATCTCTACGAGGCGGCGGAAATCGACCGCGCGAACGCGCTGCAGAAGTTCTGGTACATTACCCTGCCTCGGGTTCTTCCGTTTCTCATGCTCGCGGTCCTGTTCCGGGGAATCGAGAACTTCAAGATGTTCGATCTCGTCGTCGAGCTTACATCCGGCGGGCCGGGGTCGACCACCGAGCTTGCATCCATCAATCTTAAGCGCGAGGCGTTCGAAAAATGGCGAACCGGCTACAGCTCGGCATTCGCCATAATTCTGTTCGTAACGATTTTCGGGCTCGGCAACATCTACGTCAAGGTGCTCAACAAGGTGAAGTCGTGAAATCCGGGATTCTTAAGCCGGGCCAGGCGACGCCGCTCGGAAAATTCCTGGCGGGATCCGCAGTTGCGCTTTACGCGCTGGTCGCCATGATTCCGCTTGTCTGGATTCTCGCGACCGGATTCAAATCGCCGCCGGATTCCATTTCCTATCCTCCGAAAGTGTTTTTCGAGCCGACGCTGGAAGGATACGTGAACCTATTCACCACGAGGTCGCGGCAGACGGCCGAATATATCGAAAGCCTCGGCCCGCCGAAATCATGGTACGAAGAACTGGTTCGCAGGCGGAACATGGTCATCTCCGGCCCGAGCCGTTTCGCCGACCGCTACTGGAATTCGATCGTAATCGGATTCGGCTCGACTTTTCTGGCCGTGTTTCTGGGGACTCTCGCGGCCTACGGGTTTTCGCGGTTCAAAGTGCCTCTGAAGGACGATCTTCTCTTTTTCATACTTTCGACCAGGATGATGCCTCCCGTCGCCGTTGCGATCCCCATATTTCTGATGTTCAGGCAACTCGGCCTGTCGGACACGGCGGCCGGCATGATCCTGCTGTATACCGCTGTCAATCTCAGCCTCTCCGTCTGGCTGCTCAAGGGATTCGTCGACGAGATTCCCCGCGAATATGAAGAGGCCGCCGTCGTCGACGGCTATTCGCGCCTGCAAGCGTTCTGGAAGGTGGTTCTGCCGCAGATGAGGGCGGGAATAGCGGCCACGGCGATATTCTGCCTGATTTTCGCGTGGAACGAATATGCCTTCGCGCTGCTGCTGACATCGGGTACGGCTCAGACGGCTCCGCCGTTCATTCCTATTATTATCGGCGAGGGCGGCCTCGACTGGCCGGCCGTGGCGGCCGGAACCACGCTGTTCCTCATGCCGGTCGTCGTCTTCACGGTGCTATTGAGAAACCAGCTCCTTAGGGGGATCACGTTCGGAGCAGTGCGAAAATGAAACGGAAAAAGAGCGCGGCGGCCAGGCTGTTTCGACGGGGGCCGTGGGAGAATCTGGCTACGGCGGTCATCGCGGCCGGCGTGTTCATGCTGATGCAGCCGTTTTCGCTCTGGGCGTTCGGCTGGTCCTTTTCGGTTATTCTTGTCGGGACGGTCGGGTTTGTCATTGTCAGCCATTTCCCGAAATGATCATGCGCGCCGGCACGGAAACCGCTATGCGGCCATGCGGCGGGGATGCGCGGCGCAGGGCCCTTCGGGTCGGGCGGGATATGCGCGGAGCGCCAGGCATTGGCTGAGATAAGGCTGCAGAACCTTCATAAGAACTTCGGCGATTTCGTCGCGGTCCGCGATATCGACTTTACCGTCGACGACGGTGAATTCTTCGTAATGCTCGGGCCTTCGGGATGCGGCAAAACGACCACTCTTCGGATGATCGCCGGGCTGGAGATGCCGTCTTCGGGGCAAATCCTGATCGACGGCGAGGACGTAACCTGGAATCGAGCCTCGCAGCGCGACATTGCGTTCGTGTTCCAGCTGTTCGCCCTTTACCCGCATATGACGGTGCGGCGAAACGTTTCGTTTCCGCTGCGGCTGGCCGGGGTGCCGCGTCGCGAAGTCAAGGAGCGAACCGAGGAAATCGCCCGGCTGCTGCGAATCGAGCATCTGCTGGACCTCGGCGTCGGCGGGCTGTCGGCCGGCGACCGCCAGCGGGTTGCGCTCGGCAGGGCGATCGTTCGTCGCGCCAAAGCGTTCCTAATGGACGAGCCGCTCGGCGCTCTTGACGCGGAATTCCGGGATGTCATGTGCGAGGAACTGCGACTTCTGCATGATCGACTCCGGTCCACAACCGTCTACGTAACCCACGATCAGGTCGAGGCGATGGCCATGGCCGACAGGATTTGCGTGATGAACCATGCCGAAGTTCTCCAGATCGGGAAGCCGGCGGAAGTCTATTCCCGCCCGGCCACGAAATTCGTCGCCGGGTTCATCGGATCGCCTTCGATGAATTTTCTGCCGATCGGAGAGGCCGTTCCGCAAGGAAGCAAATCCGTAATCGTGAACGGTTCCGAAATCCAAGTTCCGGAGACGCTCGAAGGTATTTCGCATCCTCGCGGGTTTCTCGGCGCACGAGCGGAGCACATCGTAATGTCGGACGGCGGCGCGCTGCGCGGCACGGTTTTCGGAGTCGAGTACATGGGCGCCAGGCAGCTGGTTACGGTCGATACGGCCGCTGGGCGCTTGAAGCTGCGAGCTCCGAACACGGTCCGCGTCAAGGACGGGGAGAATGTCGGCCTTGACTTCATGACCGACCGGCTGTCCCTGTTCGACGGAGACACCGATCTCGCGCTGCAGACCCGGGAAAGGCGGTAGACGTGGCCGGCGCGGTTCTTGAAAACGTTACGAAGACTTTCGGAGAGACGGTTGCCGTCGAGAATCTGAGCCTTGCCGTCGGCCGCAAGGAATTCCTGGTGCTTCTGGGGCCGACGGGCGCGGGAAAGACCACGACGCTTAGATTGCTGGCCGGGCTGGAGCAGCCGGACAGCGGCAAGGTGCATATCGCGGGCGAAGACGTTACCGCTCAACCTCCCGCGGCTCGGGACGTTGCCTTCGTTTTCCAGCAATACTCGCTATATCCGCACTATACCGTTTTCGAAAATCTTGCATTTCCGCTGCGGGCGCCCGGCCGGCGGCTCAACGCCGATTCCATTCGAAGAAGGGTCGGCGAGATTTCCGAGATGCTCAGGATCGGCCACAAGCTGAACGACAGGGTTACGCAGCTTTCCGGCGGGGAGATGCAGCGCGTTTCAATCGGCAGAGCGCTTGTCAGGAAGCCGAAGCTATTCCTAATGGACGAGCCCTTGTCCTCGCTCGATGCCAAGCTTCGAGAAGATTTACGAGTCGAGCTCAAGAGGATTCAGCGCGATCTTGAAGCGACAATCGTTTACGTCACCCACGATCAGCTGGAAGCCATGACGCTCGCGGACACGATCGGAATTCTTCAGGAAGGAAGGCTCGTCCAGGCCGATTCGCCTCGAATCGCCTACGAGCGCCCGGCGACAATCTACGCCGCCCAAAGGCTGGGAAGCCCTCAGATCAACCTGATAGAAGCGGGAAGGCTCGGACTGGCGGGAGGGCCGCCGGCTGCCGCGACTGCGGGCATCCGTCCCGAAGACCTGACGGTCGGCGCTGAAATCGGCGCGGAGGCGAAAATTATCGCCGTCGAGCATAGAGGCGACGAAGCGGTCGCATTGATCGAAGCCGACGGCCTAAGGCTGCATGCGCTGCTGGATGCCGGGGTTTCCATGGAGCCGGGAAGCAGAACGCGAGTCGCCGTGCGCGCCGAATCGGCGATCTGGTTCGACAGCGGCGAGCGGCTTGTCGGCGCGGGCGCGCCGGGCTAGCGCTCGGCTGCGAAAAAATCATAGGAGGCGTTTTATGAAAAAACTCATCAACGGCATCGACGACGTGCTTTCCGAAAGCCTGCGAGGCTTCGGCCTGGCGCATTCCGATCTCGTCGAAGTTTCGCTGGAACCCAGATACGTGGCTAGAAAGGCGAAGGCCCGGGACGGAAAGGTGGCCTTGATTTCGGGCGGCGGCTCCGGCCATGAGCCTCTGCATGCCGGTTTCGTGGGAGCCGGCATGCTCGATGCCGCGTGCCCGGGAGAAGTCTTCACGTCTCCGACGCCCGACCAGATGCTGGCGGCTGCGAATGATGTCGATGCCGGCGGCGGAATTCTCTGGATTGTCAAGAATTATTCCGGCGATGTCATGAACTTCGAGATGGCGGCAGAGATGTTCGACGGCGACAGCGCGTCGATTTTAACCAACGATGACGTCGCGGTCGAAAGCTCCCTGCACAGCCAGGGCCGCCGCGGCGTCGCCGCGACCATTGCCGTTGAAAAGATCGTCGGCGCGGCGGCGGAGCGGGGGGACGATCTGGACTCGTGCCGCTTGATCGGCGAGCGAGTTAACTCCGCTTCCGGCACCATGGGCGTCGCGCTTACCAGCTGCACAGTCCCCGCGGCCGGCAAGCCGACATTCGATCTCGGGGCCGATGAAATCGAAATGGGAGTTGGAATTCATGGCGAGCCGGGCCGGCGGCGAGAGAAGCTCAAGCCGGCGGACGCGCTGGTTGCCGAAATGGTCGAAGCGATATTGGAAAGCGCCGGCGCGGACGAGGGATCGGAAATGCTCGCGATCGTAAACGGCATGGGCGGCACGCCGGCGCTGGAGCTCTATCTGATTTTCGATGCGGTTTCGCGAGAGTGCGACGCTCGCGGCATATCGATCGCCCGCTCGCTCGTTGGCAACTACTGCACGTCCTTGGAGATGCAGGGGTTTTCCTTGACGCTGACTCGGCTCGACGGCGAGATGCGGGAGCTCTGGGACGCTCCGGTCAGAACGGCGGCGCTGCACTGGTGACGGTTCGCGGATTCAGCGCGAATCGAAGAATCCGAATGGAGATGCCGCAGCTCTTGCGGGGACCGGCGCTAGCTTGAAAAAGTTTAGTAATTTAGTTTATAGAAAAGCGCTCGGCGCCCGCCTTGCCTGGAGAAAATCGAATGCCGGAATCCTATCGGCGCTTCGCCGGAACAATTGAATGACGCAGAAACTTGTATCGAGACTAATTGAAGCGATCGCCAATTCGATTATCGCCAACGCGGAAGTGTTGACGACTCTGGATCAGGCGATAGGCGACGGCGATCACGGCGCCAACATGCGTCGAGGCGCGAAAGCCCTGAAAACTCAATGCGATGAAATTTCAAGCCTTGAATTCGCCGCGGCGCTGAAAAAAGCCGGCACCGCGATCGTTATGACCGTCGGCGGCGCATCCGGTCCGCTTTACGGATCCGCGCTGCTAGGGATGGCGAAGGCGGCGAGCGGCGTTCCGAAAAATGCGAAGGAAGCAAGCGTCGTCGTGCGAGCGGGAATAGATGCGGTTAAGGCGCGAGGCAAGTCGGATGCCGGCGCCAAGACGATGCTCGACGTTCTGGTTCCGGTTCAAAGTGAAATTGAAAGCGGCTCTTCGATCGCCCGAATTAGAACCGTGGCGGAAGAATCCCTCGAGGCGACCAAGCCGATGCTGGCGAAAAAGGGCAGGGCGGCGTTTCTCGGCGAAAGGTCGATCGGCCATGCCGACCCGGGCGCCAAGTCCGCGGCGCTGATTGTTCACGCGATTTGCGACGTGCTGGAAGCGCAATGAGCGATAGCGTCTCGATCGTAATCGTCTCGCATTCTCCCGCCGTGGCCAGGGGCGCTGCGGACATGGTGCGCGAAATGGTCGGCGAAGAGATCGGCATCGCCTTCTGCGGCGGCAACCCGGACGGCGGACTCGGGACGGATGTCGGCGCGATCGCGTCGGCGATCGACAGCGTGTGGTCGCCGCGAGGCGTGGCGGTTCTTGTCGATCTCGGAGGCGCGGAAACGAATAGCGAAATGGCGATTGAACTGCTTGATTCCGAAAAATCGAGGCGCGTTGCGATTTGCAACGCGCCTATTGTCGAAGGGGCGGTGATGGCGGGAACCGAAGCGGCATGCGGCTCCAGCCTGGAGGAAGTGAAGAAGACCGCCGAAGAGTTTCAGTCGTGAGCTTCCCGGACTCCGAAATTCAGTGGGTCGACGGGAAGGCGGTTATTGTTGACGAAGTCGGCCTTCACGCCCGTCCCGCCGTAAAGCTGACAAAGCTCGCAAAATCGTTTGCGGCCTCGGTGGAAATCTGCGGATCCGAAAACCGAACCTGGGTCAACGCGAAGTCGCCCAATGCGGTAATGAAGCTTAGGGCCGACTACAATTCGCCGCTTTTCATTCGGGCATCGGGCGCCGATGCCGCTCAGGCCGTGCAGGCGATCGTCGACCTTGTAGACCGGAATTTCAATGAATGAATCCGATGCCTTAAATGTTGTAAAGGGCTTGCCGGCATCGGGCGGGGCTGCGCTGGGAGTCAGCCACGTTCTTCGAACCGAAAGGCTGCGCCGCCAACCCGGAACGCCTGAAGAAGAGCTGGAGCTATTCGACTCCGCCCGCGCCGATTCCGATGCCGGGCTTCAAGAGCTCATTGAACAATCCTGCGACTTGGGCGGCGAAATCCTGGAGTTTCAATCGCTGCTTCTAGACGACGACTCGATAACAGGTCCGGTAAGGTCTCGAATTCGGGCGGGCGAGTCCGCCGACGAAGCCTGGACCGCCGTTCTGAACGGAGAAATTTCCGAATACGAAAAATCCGAAAGCGAATACTTGGCATCTCGATCGTCCGACCTGAGGGATCTGCGCGAGCGCGTGCTGCGATCAATGTCGGCGGAAGGATTGCGGAAGAGCAAATTCGATCAAGGAGCGATAATAGTTGCGGAGGCGCTCGGTCCTTCGGAATTCCTCGAAATCGATTGGAGTCGCGCAGCCGGTCTTGCGCTGGCGGGCGACAGCGCGACCGGCCATGTCGCCATACTGGCGCGCTCCAGGAGCGTGCCCATGATCGTAGGCTTAGGCGACCTGGGTCAAATCGCCGACAAGAGCGCCGTCCTGCTGGACGGCGAGGCGGGATCGCTTGCGTTCGGACCAGTTCGGCAGCTTGAGGAACTGCACGCCGAACTATCGTCGAAATCGCGCGAAGATCGCGAAATCGCGCAAAAAATCGCGTTGAAGCCTGCTAGAACGAAGTCCGGGCGACGCATCTCGGTTCTTATCAACATTGGTGATCCCGCCGCTCTCGATGAAGTCGACCCGCGCATTTGCGACGGCATCGGACTTGTGAGAACCGAATTCTTGTTCGCGGGCGGCGAATTGCCTTCCGAGGACGAGCAGACGCGGCAGTACGAACGGATCGTTCGATGGGCGCAGGGCCGGCCGGTCGCCATACGCACTCTCGACGCCGGCGGCGACAAGCCCGTTCCAGGCCTTACGGTCGAAGGCGAATCAAACCCGTTCCTCGGCGTAAGGGGGTTGCGTCTTTCCTTGCTAAATACGGAGTCCTTCCGGTTGCAGTTGCGGGCGATCGCCAGGTCCGCGGAATTGGGGCCGGTAAAGGCGATGCTGCCGATGGTTACGTCCGTTGGAGAATTCGCGGCGGCGAGCGAGCATTTGGACGCGGCTTTGGCTGAACTGAAACGAGAGGCGGTTCCTCACCGCCGCCCGGAACTGGGAATCATGGTGGAAACGCCGGCGGCGGCGCTGACGGCGCATGACTGGCCGACGGATTTCTATTCGATAGGATCGAATGATCTCGTTCAGTACGTAACTGCCTGCGCGCGCGACAATCCGAAACTCGCCCGGCTTGCCGACCCGGCGCATCCGGCTGTTCTAGAGTTGATTGGCCGAACTATCGCTGCCGCGAAAAAGCGAGGCGTTGAAGCCAGCCTTTGCGGCGAGATGGCAGCGATGCCATCAATGGCGCCGGCGCTAATTGAACTCGGCCTGGAGGCCTTTTCAGTGGATCCGTCAAGCGTCGGGCGCGTTAAAATGGCGATAGCCGAGACGGAGTGAGGCCGGGTGGTAAAGCACAGCGGACAGGAAGAAGCGCTGCGCGCCTACAAGAATTTGCTGCGAAGCCTTTTGGATCGCCGCCCATCGGGCACTAGGCAGCGCATCGCAGAGGCTCTCGGCACGCATAAGAGTTTCGTGAGCCAAATTGCCAGTTCGAATTATAGCGTACCGCTTCCCGCCCAGCATGTTCCGGTCCTAATCAAGGTGTGCCATTTGTCGAAAGAGGAGGAAAAGCTTTTCCTGGACGCCTACGCTCTCGCTCATCCGTCATATTCCCCGGAATCCGCCGCCCGGAAAAATCGCGCGGACAGCATCACGATTTCGATGCCCTGGTTTGAAGACGCGGGAACGCGAAAAAAAGTGAAGAGAGCAATTCAAGAAGCTGCGGAGACCGTTCTGGATCTTGCCGTAGCCTTGGAAAAAGAAAGGTGATCTCGCAATAGTAGAGATAGCTTGAGGCGTAGCGATTCTCTTGCCGAGTACAAGCCGGAATTCCCTTTGGATCGATGATTTGATTTCCGAATCGGCCGAGCGTCAATCCAATAATTCGACGCTGCGGCTGTTGCTCTTCTGGCGCCGTATGGATAGTTCGACAGAAGAATGCCGAAAAATGGAAAAAGATAGTAGCCAATGCCGAAAAAAGTCATAATCACCTGCGCCGTTACCGGTTCGATCCACACGCCGTCCATGTCGCCCGCTCTTCCGGTTACGCACGCGGAAATCGCGGATGCGGCCGTCGAGGCGGCCGAAGCGGGCGCGGCGATCATTCATCTTCATTCGCGCGATCCGGAGACCGGAAGGCCGGACCAGACCCCGGAGGGCTTCGAGCCGTTCTTAAAGGTCATTAAGCAAAGATCGGGATGCGTGGTTAATATTACGACCGGCGGAGCGCCGTGGATGCGCGTGGAGGAGCGCGTCGCGCCCGCCATGAAATTCAAGCCGGAAGTCGCTTCCTTGAATATGGGTTCCATGAATTTCGGCCTCTTCCCAATGCTCAACCGGTTCAAGGAGTTTAAGTTCGAATGGGAGGAGCAGCATCTTGAAAACAGCAGGGACTTGGTTTTCCGAAATACGTTCAAGGACATCGAGTACGTTTTAAGCGCATTGGGAAACGAGGGCACCCGTTTCGAATTTGAATGCTACGATATTTCTCACTTGTACAATCTGGCCCATTTTCTCGACCGAGGGCTTGTCCAACCGCCTCTGTTCGTTCAGTCCGTGTTCGGAATTCTCGGCGGCATTGGCGCGCATCCCGAAGATGTCGCGCACATGAGGCGCACCGCCGACCGCCTGTTCGGCGATCAGTACCGCTGGTCGGTCCTGGGCGCCGGGCGCAGCCAGATGCAGGTTGCGGCGATAGCGGCCGCCAACGGCGGGAATATTCGCGTCGGCTTGGAGGATTCGCTTTGGGCGGGTCCGGGGAAGCTGGCGGAATCGAATGCACAGCAGGTTAAGCAAGCCCGAGGAATAATCGAAGGAATGGGATTGTCGATCGCTTCATTCGACGATGCCCGTGAAATCCTCGATCTGAAAGGCGGCGACAAGGTCGCATTCTGAGACCTGCATGAATTTGGCGCCGGGGCTTGAGAATTCGAACCGAGCCGCGCCGAGAGGGATTCCGTCGCCGGTGACCGCAAGCGCGCTGTTCGAGTTCTTGCCGATACCGTCTAGCCCCTCGAAGTGGGAAAGGATAGCGAAGTTCAGGTCGATTTCGTACCGGATGAATAGGGCCGCTCCCTGCTTGCGCATTCGCTGCCCGGTGCGCGCCGGGTGCACCGCGAGGAACGATTCCTGATCCGCCTTTGATTCATCCGGCTGCTCGATTCGTCTTTAATATCCTGTCAACGCTGCCCGGTCTTCCGCCTTCGAAAAAGTTCGGAGCCAAAACGCAGGTCTGCGAAAGGACGTTAACCGCCTCGGAATAATTCCATCCGTTTTCGTTCCTTCCCCGGAAAATCAACGCGTTGCGAAGGTTGAAAAATTTTTTGGCGAAGGGCCAATGATAGCCGAAATCCATTGCGCGGCAGGGAAAGCCGGGCCGCGAAGCACAAGCCGTTAAGTCGCACGCTTGGGGGCTGGGAAACCGGCGCCTAACTATCGGGGGGCACCTCGCGCCGAAGCGAAAGGGGAGTTGACTATTGATTTTGCCATTCAGGCGCCGGGATCGTGAAAACGGAAATGCAGCCCCCGGAATTACCGGCCAGTCAATTCATGCGAGATGGTTTTCGGACAAGCCCGGCTTGAGGCGTGCCGCGATAGGTACCCGCGATTAATTGTTCTCAAGTGGACGAGTCCTGCTCGTAGACCTATTACCAACCGTTAATTTTTAGATTGGGGAAGCGAATAGCTTTAAAAATAGCGAACGAACGAGAGTTCCGCCCGTCGTTTCTGATAGCCGGTGTTCTGGACATTCGACTCTTTGTTAATTGCTATCAAAGATAGTTTCGGGCTAAATCCGAAGACCCTGAAATTCCTATTGCCGATGCCTATTGTGTAGGTTCGCAGCCGGTCCGTCCGCTTTGAACCGTCGATTATGTACGGAAACCAATTGCCGTCGAATTTCGTCGACGAGTAGTCGGCTCCTAAGGAAATGTCGTACCCGCCCTGCAGCGAGAATGATAGAGTCGCTCCGATGCTATAGCCGTTGCTTGTGCTCCTCGCCGTTGCGGTATCATCGAAGAATCGCGAATAGTTAACGTTCAGCAGCGTTATTTCGTTTAGCCTAGTATCCGAATCCAGCCTGACGTATTTATGGCGCCCGTCGTTCTGTTCCTCGTATCTATGATATCGGTTGTAGGTTCCGAACTCGGCTTTGATTCTTTGGATTTCCGAAACTTGGCGAGCCAAGCTTAGACGAATCCCCGCATCCCAATTCGTTTCCCTTCCCCCGCTCCAGCGCTGCGTCAAAAATCCAACGACGCTGCCGTCGGTTCGGTTGTCGAATTGATAGTGAGGCCCGGCGAAAACGCCCATCGAGACGCTGTCGAAATCGCCGCCGGGATAATCGGTAACGCTGCCCGATGCTCCAAACCGCAGCGACAATTTATTCGGAATAACGGGAAGCCTATATTCGCCTCCGCCCCATAGCGACAGCCCGACGCCCGATTTTGCTTCGGCCGGCTGATCCAACGTAAACGGCAGGCCAAAAATCATGATATTCCGGTCCTCGTAAACGTTGGCGATATTGGTGTCCGGCGCCAGGGCAAATCCGAAGTAGCCCGTTAGGCGTCGCCTTCCTCTTATCTCGTTCAGAAAATTGTGAACGTTGTACGCGACGACCTGGGGCGGCTGGGTCGACAGCACCCATTCGAAATGCTCCTTGGCCGGTTCGTCGTCGCCGCGCATGAAGTAGGCTCGCGCCAATTCCAATCGGGGCCTGAGTAATCCGGGATTATTGGAAGCCACGACGTAGAGAGCTTCTATTGCTTCGTCCAGCAAGGCATCGCGAACGTCTTCATCCAATGCCAAATTCGACAATTCCAATGCCGCCCATCCACGCAAAAACAGAATTTCGTATCTTTCTTCGCCGTCGAGCGGCAATTGCCGAAGCAGCAGCAGCGCATCGTAAAAATGTCCGCTTCTCGTCAAAAACCGCGCCGCTCCCACAGCTTGCTCATAGGTAAGCAATTGCCGCTGGGCGCGCGCTGTTTCGGCAGTAAATTGCAAGGCAATTGCCAGCGCAATTGCGATGCACCACGCCATTCGATTCAAAACTGGGAAATTCACAGTCCGGCCTGCCCAAAAATCTTTGCGTTTCCGCTTTCTTGACGCAGACTAATACGGCGGCGACTAGGATGCAAACTGTGAAACAGGGCCGCAGGGCCGCAAGCGGGAAGGGGTTCGGGACCTGGCGCCAAATCGACGATGTCGTGAACTCGGATGTCGGCTGGAAAGAAATTTGCCCGCGCCGGAAGCCGCGAGGTCCGAAACCGGGAACTTAGGGTAATCGAAAAAAAGGCGAGCCCGAAGGCTCGCCAATAGACACCACCAATAGGGAGGAAAATTAGTGATAGTCTATATTCTGTTGGTCCAATCAGAGCATTGGCATAAAATAGGCACCATTGATTTTTCGCGCCGCACAGGAATTCAACAGCGAAAAAATCAAGGAAGGAAGCTTGATGTATTTTTCAACCAACGCGAAATCAAGTGCTTTCCGAAAAAATTTTGGTAATAAAAAATTGAACTACAGGTTCGTGTTTTTTTCTCTGAAACTCTTTTCGGGCTTTGGGCGCATTTTCCCCTGGCCGCCAGCCTATCAATCAGGACTTTCCCACGCTGTCGGTGATCTTGGCGGCAACCGATGAAAAGAGCGCGAATCGTCGTTGCCCGGCTGAGTTCCGCGGCTGCGGAGCCACCTACGCGCCAACGCAGGCCCCGTTTCCGGTCGCCGGGTGATTCGCTGTCAGTATCCGGGGTCTTTCCGGCGGCGCCCTGGAACCGCCGGGATGCGGCTGCCTCTCAGGGCCGGGTCAGGGCCGCGACGGCTTCGCTGCGGTAGAGCTGCAGCCGCCGCCGGGTTGCGGCGAGGCTTTCCGCCTCGCGCCGGCAGGCGAAGATCACTGCGAGCGCGATGTTGTTGAGGCTGGCCCGGTTCGCCGGGCCCTGGCCCGTGCGGGTCAGGCAGGCGTCCTCGCCGAAGACGCAGTCTCTCTGGCGATGATTCAGGTTTTCCACTGTCCAATGGCCGCGATTCAGCCGAAGCAGATCCTCCG
>MKWU01002140.1_pt1 | contig 30734 bp, 25 predicted proteins | sample 809101 | NCBI WGS metagenome assembly MKWU01 (sample SAMN05860141, study PRJNA318959) | sponge metagenome | host: Aplysina aerophoba | place: Slovenia: Piran, Adriatic Sea, Gulf of Piran | collected 2013-05-07
CGTGAATGATGGCTGAAGAAAGATTTTTCGTGACCGGCGCGCTGGGCTGCCTCGGCGCCTGGGTCGTGCACAACCTGATACGCGAGAATCTCCCCGTAACCGTCTACGACCTCGGTTCCAACACACATCGGCTTCAGTTGCTGATGGAGCCGGACGAGATTGCCCGAATTCAATTTGTCCAGGACGACATCACCGACACAGAGGCCGTCGCCCGTGCCGTCGAGGCCAGCGGAGCCAACCGCATCATTCATCTGGCCGCCTTGCAGGTACCTTTTTGCAAGGCCAACCCCTCGCTGGGCGCGGCTGTGAACGTCGTCGGCACCGTCAACGTCTTCGAAGCGGCCAAACAAGCCGGCATTTCCTCCGTAGTCTACGCCAGCAGCATGGCAGTCTACGGTGGGGCCGAACTCTACGGGCCGGAAGTGCAGGACGGTGAGCCCTTCCACCCGCTCAATCTGTACGGCGTATACAAAGGGGCCAACGAAGGTACCGCCCGCATCTACTGGCAGGACGACGGTATCGCCAGCCTGGCGCTGCGGCCCTACACCGTCTACGGCCCGGCCCGTGACCAGGGCATGACCTCCACCCCCACCCAGGCCATGCTGGCAGCGGCCAAGGACGAAGACTATCACATCTCCTTCGGCGGCACCTGCGGCTACCAGTATGCCGATGATGTTGCGCAGACATTCATAGCGATGGCCCGCCTGCCCTACGAAGGCGCATCAGTCTTCAACATCCGCGGCAGCGTTGCCCATATGTCGGAGGTCGTAGACGCCATTGTTGCCGCCGAGCCTCGCGCAGCCGGCCGCATTACCTATGAGGATGCTCCCCTTCCCTTCGCAGAGGCCCAAAACGAACAGCCCTTGCAGAACCTGTTAAGCGAGGTCCCATACACACCCCTCAAGGAAGGCGTCGCCCGCACAGTTGACCATTTCAGGCAGGCGCTCGCCGCCGGCAAGATCGAATAGTCGTTTCTCCCATCCGTACCGCGCATCCCGCGCTTTCCAGACCGGGGCGCATCCACCCTAACTTAACCCATTCCAGCGAATTCGCCGAGGAGCAGAACAGATGAGATGGTTGCGGTTTGAGCATAACGGAAATACAGTCTACGGCGTCGCCAGCGGCGACACCATCGAAGTCACCGACGCCAGCTGGTGCGACATACTGGCCGGCAACACCGGAACGGTGACCGACTCGGTCGCCAGGAGCAGCGTCAAGCTCCTCTGTCCCATGGACCGGCCCGGCAAGATCGTCGCTATCGGTCTGAACTATCTGGACCACTGCCGTGAAACGAATACCCCGCCCCCGAAAGATCCCGTCATCTTCACAAAGTTCACGACCAGCATCGTCGGCCCCGGCGACGAGATCGTCTGGAGCCCGAAACTGACCGCAGAAGTGGACTACGAGGCCGAGCTGGCCGTGGTAATCGGCAAGACCGCCCGCCATGTCAGCCGCGCTGACGCGCTCGAATACGTGGCCGGCTACACCTGCTCCAACGACGTCAGCGCCCGTGACCTGCAGTTGGGCGACCCCCAGTGGATCCGCGGCAAAAGCCTCGACACATTCTGCCCCATCGGCCCTGCCTTTGTGACCGCCGACGAGGTGCCCGATCCCCAGGATCTCGGCATCCGCTGCCTCCTTAACGGCGAAGTCATGCAGGAGAGCAATACACGCGAGATGATCTTCGGCGTAGCCGAACTGATCGAATTCAGCTCCAATGCATTCACCCTGGAGCCGGGAGACGTGATCCTCTCCGGCACACCGCACGGCGTCGGCATGGGCCGCGACCCACAGGTGTGGATGAAAGACGGTGATAACGTCGTCATCGAAATCGAAAAGCTGGGCCGCCTCGAGAACAGCTGCCGCATGGTGTGATCCCTGCCATTGCTTTCCTCGATCCGTTCCAAAAAGCCCTGGCCCGAGCCGGGGCTTTTTCATGTGCGCGTGTTGCGCAGGAGCTGAAGCCGCCCATGAACTTTCAGGACCGACCCTGCCGCGGAAAAAGGCCTGATCCCTTCCGCAGAGATACATCCACCTCCGCTGACTATACTTTTCCCAGACTTTAACCCACGATTAGCCGAATCTTGCTTTGGCCTTAACAATCCCCTGCGACACTTATCCACAGTGCCAAAACATGGTATAGTAGCCCCACCAACAGAGTGTGATTTCTGATCCGTGGTAGCACTCTATACCCCACTTAGTTGAATAAGGAGATTTCCATGAATCGTCAACGTCTCGTATTGCTGGCGCTCGTGGCCGCGCTAGCGCTTATCGTCTCTGCCTGCGGAGCGCCCGCAGCCCCCGTCCAGGTCGATACCGGCGCCGCTGAAGAGGAAGCCGCGCCGGCCGCCGCCGATGAAATCATGACAGTCAACCTCGTGGCCCGCTGCAAGGCCAGCCCGCCCTATGAAAACGGCCGCTGCGACAACCTGACCGCAGCCGTAGACGCCGCCAACGCCGTGCTGGAAGCCAGCGACGACAACCGCCGCATCGCCTTGGAAACCATCCAGGACGATACCGGCTGGGGCGACTACAAGACCGAGTTTGAACTGGCTTCGGACGCCGGCGAAGCCCCCGACATCATCGTCTCCGGCCACGAGCATATCGGCGACTGGGCCACGGCCGGTTACCTGGTCGACATCTCCGAACAGGTCAACAGCGGCGAATTCGCCGAATTCGAAGATGTAATCGACTCCCTCTGGGAATCGACCATGCTTGAAGGCAAGATCTGGGGCATCCCCCAGGACGCCGAAGCCCGCCCCCTCTACTTCAGCAAGTTGCTTCTGAGTGAGTTGGGCTGGAGCGCGGAAGAGATCGAAGCCCTGCCCGGCCGCATCGAAAGCTGCGACTATACCTGGCAGGATATGTTTGACACCGCGCAGCAGGCGGTCGAGGCCGGGGTCGTCAACGAAGGCGAGGGCTGGTGGCATCGTCCCTCCAACGGGCCCGACTTCCTCTACTACTACTTTGCCGCCGGCGGCGAAATCGAGAGCGATTTGGACGCCCTCGTCTTCGACACCGCTGCCGCTCAGACCGTCTATGAGCTGCTCCACAACGCCGTCCACGAGCGCAAAATCATAACCGCCAACAAGCTGGACGGCGACTGGGACTACCACAGAGAGTACACCGCCAGCTTCACCAACGTGATGTTCGTCTTTGAGGGCACCTGGCGCTGGGCAAGCTGGCACACCAACTATCTCCAGGATGTGGGCGGCGAAGAGTACCTCTTCGAAAATGTCGGCTTCGCACCGATTCCCTGCATGGAAGGCGGCATCGGGCGCCCCATCACCCTGACCCATCCCCTGGTATACATGATCAGCACCCAGAGCGAGCACCCGGACCTGGCCCTGCTCCTGCTAGCCAAGACGACGGTCAAGGAGTTGAACACGCCCTACGCGGTGGAAAGCGGCCACCTGGGAATCCTCGAGTCGCAGGCTGATCACGAAGCCTACACAAGTGCTGAGTTCCTGAGTGCCACGCTGTCCCTGTTGGAGCATACGACCTTCCTGCCCAACAGTCCCTATTGGAGCGCCTGGTCGGAGGCCTACTACCTCGGCATTCAGGCAGTCGAGTCCGGCGATCTCTCACCCGAAGAGGCGATTGAGGTCGTGATCGATCAACTCCAGAACGAACTGGGCGACAACGTGATTATTGAGTAAGTGAAGTAAGACCAGCGTAATGCAACAAGGAGAGTAGGGCGCCCCCGCCCCTACTCTCCGCTTCTACCCCCTTCGCAAACCGGCCCATGGTGACGAATCAGACAGAAACAGCAATTCAGGTCCCCCGCGCCGGCCGCGGCCGCTGGCTGCTACTGGCCGCCGGTCTGCTGCTGCTGGGCTGTATCGTTCTGCCCTGGCTGCGCTTCGTCATTATCGCCGATCAGCGCGTTGCCCTCTCGCTGACCGGTCAGCAAGCCGCAACGATAGGCGCCATAGAAACGACCGACGGCGGCCTCCTCTACCGCAGCTCGTTCTGGCTCTTCTTTGCCCCCTTGGCCGGCGCCGTCGGGTTGGCGCTGGGGGCGATCAACCTCTTGCCGGGCCGTTCCGCGCCCTGGCACGGACTCTTCGCCGTCCTCATCAGCGTAACCGCGTCCGTTGCCGTCTGGGGCGCATTCGCCGCCTCGCAAGAAATCGCGCAGAAGCAGAAAGTGGCTGTGGAGGCCCAGTTGGGTCTGTCCGTTGCCTTCATGGCGCTGCTGTTGCTGCTCGTCGGCGGCCTCATCCTGCTGCGGGAAGCCAGCGGCCAGAAACCCGCCTTCCGCGCCGCGCTCGACGCCCTGAACTTCATGGCGCCGGGCTCGTTGCTGGTCATCGTCTTCTTCTTTCTGCCTGCCATCATCCTCTTCATCCTCAGCCTGACCGATCTCTCCAGCGCCAACTTCAGCGAGCCTTGGACCTATGTCGGCTTCGACAACTACAAGCGCATGTTCAGCGACCGTTTCTTCCCCAAGATCCTGCGCAATACATTCCAATATGTCATTCTGACCCTGCTGTTCTTTAACGTTGGCCTGGCGCTCCTGCTCGCCCTCCTGACAGCCCATGTCAGCCGGCGGGTTGGCTTCTTTTTCCGCCTGCTGTGGCTCCTGCCCCGCATCACACCGTCCGTCGTCTACATCGTGATGTGGCAGCGCATCGCCCAGCAGCCCCCCTACGGCATTCTCAATCAGATTCTCGGATTGTTCGGCGTCGAAAATCAGCCCTACTGGATCCCGGAATCGCCGTGGGTATTCGTCGTGCTCGTCAATGGCTTCGTCGGCGCTTCGTTTGGCATGATCATCTTTACCTCCGCCATCGAAGCGATCCCTGCCGACCTGATCATCGCCGCCAAAGTGGACGGCGCCGGCAACCTGGCGCTCATACGTGATATTACCCTGCCTCTGCTGCGCTGGCCCCTGCTGTTTGTCGTCACCTACCAGACACTCTCGCTGCTCGTCTCGTTCGAATATATCCTGCTGCTCACCAACGGCGGGCCGGGCCTGTTCACGACCGAAGTGTGGGCGCTGACCGCCTACAAGCGCGCCTTGCAGACCTATTTCGGCTCGAACCAGTGGGCCTATGGCGCGGCCTGGGGCTTTGTGCTCGTTCTCATCGGCGCCATCCTCTCTGTAACCTATCTGCGGGTCTTCCGCTTCAACGATCTGGTCCAGGAGCCGAAAATCGATGTGTTGTAAGATGTGGACGGCGTCTGCGCCAACGCTTTCTGAAAGAACTTTCTGTACGGAACGAATCTGCGCAGGGGAACGGAGGGCCGAGAATTGCATGACGGATTAGGGCCCGTAAAGGGCGCGGGGACGCTCTCCACTGTCCAGATGACGCTGCAATCCAGGCGCATCTCGCCCGGACAAGCGCTCCCCTACCTGCTGCTCACAATTACTATCCTGCCGATTCTGGCCGGCTATGCCTGGGTCCTGGTCGCCACCTTCTCTCAACGCACCAACGGCCTTCTCCCTATGGATGCTCAGGGAAATCTCGGCGGCCTGACGTTCCAAAACTGGACGTTCCTGTCCGAGCCGGACGTGTGGAAGGCCACGCTCAACTCTTTTGGCATTGGCATGAGCATGGTCGTCGGCGTCGGCTCTATTTCCGCCCTTGCAGCCTACGCGCTTTCCCGCATGAACTTCCCCGGCCGCAAAGGTTTCCTGGGCATGACCATGGTCCTCCATGCCTTTCGCCCTGAAATGCTCCTGATCGCTATCTTTCAGGTGCTGTTGTTCATCGGCGGCATCCCTCTTATCGGCAATCTGTTCGGCTTCAATACCGTCGGCGGCGTCGCCCTTGTGATGGTGACACTGGACCTCCCGTTGGGTATCTGGCTGATGAAAGGCTTTTTCGACAACCTGTCCTGGGATATGGAGCGGGCTGCTCTCATCGACGGCGCCAGCCGCTTTCGCGTATGGTGGGAGATTCTGTTGCCGCAGATTCGCCCTGGCCTGGCTGCTCTTTCCATCTTCATGTTCATTCAAGGTTGGAACGCCTATCTTATCCCCTTTACCTTCACAATCGGCTCGAAAGTCGCCACTCTGCCGGTCTACATCAACAGCTTCTCCGGTGATACCAGTCTTGTCAGCTGGAACAGAGTAGCGGCCATCGGTCTTTTCCAGCTGATTCCTGTTCTGATCTTTTTTATCTTCACCCAAGAGGCTCTGCTGAATATCTACGGCGGCGGCAGCAAAGGGGGAAACTAGTGCGTGTCGAACTGAACGACCTGACCAAACGCTGGGGCAATGTAACCGGCGCCGACAATATTTCCCTCGACATCCAGAGCGGAGAGTTCGTTGCCTTCCTCGGCCCCTCCGGCTGCGGCAAAACTACTACACTGCTTATGGTGGCCGGCATCTACAAGCCGACCGCAGGCGAGATCCGCTTCGACGATCGCGTCGTCAATCAGGTACCGCCCAAAGACCGCAACATTGGCATGGTCTTCCAGAGTTACGCCCTCTACCCCCACATGAGCGTCCGCCAGAATATCGGCTATCCCCTCAAACTAAAAAAATCGCCCGCAGCAGAAATGGAGCAGCGCGTGCAGCGGGTCGCCGATATGATGGGCATCGGCCATCTGCTGGACCGGCGGCCTGCCCAACTCTCCGGCGGCCAGCAGCAGCGCGTCGCCCTTGGCAGGGCACTGGTGAAGGAGCCAAGCCTGCTCCTCTTCGATGAACCCCTCTCCAATCTGGATGCCCGTCTGCGCCTGACCATGCGCAGCGAGATCAAACGCCTGCAACTGGATCTGGGAATCACCTCCATCTACGTGACCCACGATCAGGTCGAGGCCATGACCATGGCCGACCGCATCGCCGTGATGCAGGAAGGCAAGCTGCAAGCCTACGCGCCGCCCAACGAACTGTACGAGCGGCCGCGCACGACCTTTATCGCCGGATTCGTCGGCAACCCGCCGATGAACCTTTTCGATGTGCAATTGATGCGCGAAGGGGATCGTTATCTGGCAAAGAGGCAAGGGCTCGAATTCGAACTGCCACCGGAGCGGGGCAGCCGGGCTGCAGCCAAAGCGGAGGTTACCGTCGGTATCAGGCCGGAGGACATCACGCTCCTTCCGGATGCCGCCGGTTCAAATGAAGGATCACAGGGCGAAGTATTTGTCGTTGAGCCATTGGGACGCGATAATTTGGTTGATGTGCGTTTCGACGACCTGCATCTTTTCGTTCTTGCAGACCCGCGCCAAACTCTGAAGATCGGCGATCCGGTGAGACTGCAGTTCGACGGCGATAAGGTGCAACTTTTCGATCCAGAAACAGAGTACTCGCTCCTGTGGACATAGTTGTCTTCAAGCAACGACGCGTAAACCCCTATGCAATTGCCGCCAGTGCGCTCTTTGTCGCGTTCCTCCTCGCGGCCTGCTTCTCGAAGAATTCGCCTGCATCCGACAACCGCGATACCGCCAATGAAAGTTCCGAAGACGGCTCCGCCGCGCAGCAAGAGCCGCTCATCGAAACCGTCCTGACTGGGCTGGACAATCCCCGCGGCGTCGTCGTCCTGCCGGACGGCTCGCTGATGGTGGCAGAAGCCGGCAGCGGCCAGAATACCGTCGATCCCCAGGAGTGGACCGGCAAACTCACCCACTTCCACGACGCCAACCAGGACGGCGATTTCAGCGATGAAGGCGAACGCACCCTCTGGTTTCGCCACCTGCCCACCTACAACGCGCTCAGCGTTTACCATACATGGCGCGATGAGGTAAGCGGGCCAGGCGATCTGCTGCGCCACACTGACGGCCACCTCTATCTCAGCGTCGACGGCGGCCATGATCGCATCGGCCTCTACGAGATCAGCCCCTACAAACGCATGGGGCGCAATCTCTCCGCGCTGAGCAACATGACCGGCATCGCCTTCTCGCGCGATCATTCCCTGATCTACCTGGCCGAGAGTACCGCCAATGCGCTTTCCTCTGTCGACATTGCCGATGGCACGCGCCTCAACGTCACGCATTTCGGCGCGCTTGCCAGCGGCCAGCAGTCCGTGCCCACCGGCTTGGCCGTGGACCAGCACAGCGGCGATCTGCTGGTAGCCCTCTTCTCCGGCGCCCTGGTAGTCGAAGGTGAGACCGTCCCCTTCATTCCCGGCGACAGCGCGATCGTGCGCGTAGACCCCGAAACCGGCGCGATTGAAGACGCAGTTCTCGGCCTGACAACCGCGATCGATGTAGCCGTTGATGGCGATGGCAACATCTATGTCGTCGAGATGTGCAGCGGACCCGCCGACCCGATTGAACCCACCCACGATCTCTTCGACCCGGACCAGGCCGCCCTCCACGGCGGCTATCGGCGTTACAGCGGACGTGTCAGTGTCTTTGCACCATCCGGCCAGTCTGACGCCGGTCCTCTCCAGGCCGGCGTCGATTCAACCATTCTGGCCGACGGACTGGACATGCCCACCAATATCACCCTCGCCCCCGACGGCTCACTCTACGTCTCGACCGGCCAGGGCACGCCCGATCGCCCCATCCCCGGCCCCGACGGGCCAACGCGCATCGTCGGCGAGGTCGTTCGCATCACCTTGCCGGACGCCAATTCGCGCTGATAGGGCATTCCCTACGCCACCGGATGCGCGCTCAACACCTCTTCCACAATATCGACGCCCCAGCCCGGGCCGGAAGGAGTGGTCATCTGCCCCTCGATGATCTCAGGTACGTCTGTCACCATCTCATCCTTCCAGGGCACATCGTCGATATCGATCTCCATAATTTTCACATTAGGCAGCACCGCGCACAGGCTCGCGCTGATGAACGAGGACAAGTGGCTGTAGTAGTTGTGCGGCGCAATGTTCATCTGGAATGTCTGCGCCAGCTCTCCCACTCGCTTCGACGGCGCAAAGCCGTTCCAGGGCACGTCCACCATCATATAATCTGACGACCGTGCCTGCAGATAAGGCAGGAACTGTCGCTCGTAGTAGAGCGTCTCTCCCGTGCAGATGCGGGTGCTCGTCTTGCGCCGCACTTCCGCCAGCGCCTCCGGTTCGTAGAGGTCGATCTCCAGCCACATCAAATGAAGCGATTCCAGCGCGCGGGCAATCTCAAGACAGCTTTCCGGCTTGAAGTTGAAGTTCAGATCCAGCAACAGGTCAAACTGCGGCCCGACCGCGTCACGGAATGTGCCTACCAGTGTAACGATATGATCTATCAGTTCGTTTGACGCCACCTGGTCGGTAGCCCCTTCCGGATTCCTCCCCGGAAAGTAGACGAAGCCAGGATCGCCCGGAAAGAGGATGTTTGTCTTCAGCGCGGTAAAGCCCTTCGAGACCACCTCCCGTCCCAGCGCAGCAACATCCTCCATCGATCGCAGCGGCGGCGTGCCCATCAGCTCATGCACGCGAATCCGGCTCGTCCCGCAATGTGACCAGTAAACGCGCACACTATCCCTCGTCGGCCCGCCGAAGAGTTCGACCACCGAACAGCCCCGCGCCCGCGCCGCGATATCCACCAGCGCCAGCTCGATGCCGGCAATAGCCTTTGCGCCGATCCCGCCCGGGCTCGACTGAAACGCCCGATACATATCCCACCAGCGTTGCTCGAAGGCCCTCGGATCGAGGCCCATCACCACCGGCGTCAGATCCCGGATCGCGCCCGTCACCCCGTTCACGGCCTGGTCGCTGCACTCCCCCCAGCCCGTGACACCTTCGTCCGTCTCCACCTTCACCAGGATCCAATTGCGCCAGCCGGCGTCAACGATAAATGGCGTAACTGCTGTGATCTGCATCGAACATTCCTCCTCTGAATTGCGCACGACCGATTACAGTCCATGCGCTCGGTGATAAATCTCTTTGCAACGATCAACCAGATAGCAGAAACAGCAAGAATGGGATAGTTTGCCAAATGTCATTCTGCTATACTGGCCGCATGACGATCCAGAAGGCAGTACAGACGCGTGAGGACACAATCCTCCATCATCGCGAGCGCCTCAACGCCGTTCTCCTCCACATCCAGGAGAACATGGACGCGCCCCTGACAGTCGAGACGCTGGCAGAAGTCGCTGGCTTCTCGCCGTTCTACTTCCACCGCATCTTCGCCGCCTACCTCCACCAGACCACCAGCGACTACGTGCGCCGCATCCGGCTCGAATGGGCGGCCCGCCGCCTCATCCTCAGCCGCGAACCGGTGACGCAGATCGCGTTGACAGCCGGCTACGAGACCCCTGCCGCATTCAGCCGCGCCTTCAAAAAACAGTTCAAGGTCAGCCCCCGCACCTTCCGCACGCTGCGCCGCCCCCATCTGTATGCCAACAACTGGGAGCCGCTTCTGCTCCAACCTGAGTTCCGCCAGCGGCCCGACCATGAGCTGGTCTACATCCCCTGTATTGGCGCCGAAGCGGCCAGCGAAACCGTCTGGACGACCCTTATCCAGCACACATCTTCAGCAGGGGAAAGCGGAGCGGCCGCTCTCGAGCCTGTTGAACCGTACGCATACGTACAGGTCTGCCGCGACTGCCCCGACGACGGCACTTCCGCTAGCGACAAAACGCGCCTTGATGCCGGTATTCTTCTCGACGAGAACGCGTCCATCCAGCCTCGCAAACCGGTCGACGTTCAGCATCTCGACGGTGGTGTCTACGCCGTATTTCATCACGACGGCCGTCGCCGCGACGCCATGTGGCAGGCCATCTACAAGAAATGGCTGCCGCAAAGCGACGTTCGCCTGCGCGACGCGCCGTCCTATGCAGAAAGCGCCGCCCCTCCCAGCACCGACCTCCGCCAGGACCAATCCATCGCATTCTACATTCCCATCAACGGCTCGCTATACGAGCTACAAAAAAAGGAGACACATATGTCCCCCACAGTCAGCACAACACAACAGCCGGACCGCCACATGCTCAGCATCACCCGCCATGTCAATATCGACGAGCTGCACAACCATCTGCGCGAATCCTATGAGCAGCTAGCGGCCCTGGTCGCCGAATCGGGCGTTGAACAGGATGGCAAGCCGGTCGCCATTTACCACGGCGAAGTCAACCAGGAGAAAAACGGGCCGGTCGAAGTCGGCATCCCCGTCAAAACCGTTCCCCCCGTCAGCGGCGAAATCAAAAGCGGAACCCTTCCCGGCGGCTCCATCGCCTACACGTCGCTAACCTTGCGGCAAGCGCATTTCCCCGAGATACTGGGCTACTATGACGCCGTCTACAATTGGATCGAGGAGAATGGCCATCAGATCGCCAACTCCCCGCGCGAGGAGTACGTGACCAGGCCCATGGACAAAGAAGCAGGCATGGATCAACCCTTCCTCGAAATCGCCTGGCCCTACAAGTAAACGAAGAGGAAAGAGGAACTGAGGCAAGAGCAAACTCCTGCCTCACTCCTATCCCCTATCCCCTGTCCCTTCACTCCGCCTCTGCCGGGCTATGCTCCTTCAACCACATGCGCAACGGCACGTCTTCGTCCGTCGGCGAAAAACGGCCGTTTGCATTCACGCTCCAACCCAGCAACTGGCGCCGGATCGGGCTGCAGCTATCCCACAAGCTCTCGACCGTCATGTCATCTTTTGTGCGTAACCAGCGGTATCCGTAACCGTAAAACAGAACCCGTCGCGTGATGTCCGACCAGTTGGGGCTGGCCGTATGCCAAAGACGGCGATCAAAGAACACCGCGTCCCCCGGCTTGGCCAGCACCGGCGTCGCTCCCTCCGGCTGCCCGATGCCATTCTCCGGCCTGTCGATCGTATCCTGCACATGGCTGCGAGGCACTACCCAAAAGTTGCCCCGTCCCGGCTCGCTCGTGTCCGACAAAAAATAGGCCACCTTTAGCGACAGCCGCGGCCGCGGATGACTCTCCATCTCCACGTTGACGCGCCCGCTGTCCTGGTGCCAGTGGAATGTCTTGTCATTGGGCTCTTCCCCGTTCGGCGGCGTCACGATAAGATGCGCGTGATACAGGAAAATGTTCCATCCCAGGATTCCCCATACCTTGGGCAGAACCCGTTCGTAGTCGACCAGATCAGTGAAATATGGGTCGTCGGGGATGAAATTGGGGTAGAACAGCGCTTTGCGCGGGTCTTGCCCCTCCGTCAACTTGGCCTCGTGGATCCGCTCAGTCAATGCGACACCCCGTTCCACCTGCTCCGGCGACAGGGCATTCCTGACATAAAGCAAACCGGTCTCGTTGAAAGTCCGCCGTTCTTCCTCCGTCAGGCTATGGTCCAGAGAGGCGGCGCTCAGTGCAGACATAGGGCTTCTCCTTTATTCGGTTTTGCTAACACGCCCTCCAAGTTTAGCACGAAATGGCCGCAGGACAACCTGCCTGGGAAACCGGGTCCATCCCAAACTATTGTGCCGATTCGTATCGCCCCATTTCGGCGGCCCAGTAAATCCGCGACGTCTCAATTCGCGACCTTGCCTGGGGCGAGTGAAGGGATCTCTCACTCCTTTTTTTGTTTTATGGGCGGTCGGCCCTTCGGCCCTCCCTTGTGCAGGGGCTGCGCCCCCGCAACGCCCCCCTCCAAAACCATCTCTCATCGACCGTACGACGTGATTCCAGCTGTGCGGCTCGACGAAGGTGGCGGCTGCCAACGAGTACACGAGGAGATAGCCCGAATGTCGGCGGGACTGAAGGTCTGGTCCACACAGGCGCTGCATATAGCTTAGTAGTCACGTTCAGAGGCTGAAAAAGGAAAGGCGTGCGCAGAATCGGCCCGGTTCCTATCTGGCTCTCGTTTTATCCGGCCATGATTTTCGGCGACCAGTTATGGTGTAACTCGCGGCCCCACGCGGTAAATGAATGGCTTCCTTCGTGGCCCTTCGCGGTTCTTCACGCAGCGGAAGAGAATTACTTCGCATTCTGTACGGCCGTGAATCCTTTGGCAAGAACTTGGCCAACAGCTTTAAGCGCACCCAATTCGGGTGCATCCCATAATATTGTCTCTCTGCAATCTGCCCTTTCAACTGACGCAAAAAGAATCCCCTCAACAGCCGTCAATCGCTCGCCTGTAATCCTGAAAATCCTTCAATCCTGCAAATCCTGATTCAGACAGCGGCTGCCCAAGAGTTAGGGAGCCGCCCCTCCCAATTCCGGGCGCTTGACTGAGCTTCATCAAAAAATTATAATTTATTTGAATCGCCATTCTGGAAGTGAATCCAGAACCATCAGGATCGTGTCGCGAGGTTGCCTGCCAGGCATCTTTTGGGCTATCCGCAAATCCACCCTCATTTACAAGGAGCAATGCCATGGGAAGCAGTTCACTGAACCGACGAGAGTTTTTGCGCTGGACAGGCGTATTGGCAGGCCTTGGTACGCTTAGTGCCTGTGTCCCTCCAGCAGCCGCGCCGATGGCTGAGGAAGCTGCCCCTGCAGCTGCCGGTGGTATTACTCGAGGGGGTTCGTTGGTACACTCCTATACGAGTGGCCTCGGGACCATGGATCCCCAGCTTACCCAGTCAATTAATCACGTGTTTTACGATGCAGTATACAACGGGCTGGTGCGACTGGAGCTGGAAGATTCCGAAACCGGGAAATTCAAGATTGTAGGCTCGCTGGCCGAATCGTGGGAACAGCCGGATGCCAAGACGATCATCTTCACCCTGCGCCAGGGCATTAAGTTCCACGACGGCAGTGATTTCGACGCTGAAGTGGCGAAGTGGAACTTTGAGCGCCAGCGAGATCACCCCAAATCGCAGCGCAAATCAAGTCTGGCCTTTATCGAGTCCGTGGACGCGCTGGACAGCCACACGCTGCAGATCACGAGCGCACAGGACAATGCCGCACTTCTGAGCACCCTGGCATTCGGCGCCGCCGGGTTGGTGCATATAGGGTCAAAGGCCGCTTTTGATGAGATGGGCGAGGAAGGCATTGCCCGGCAGGGCGTCGGCACCGGCCCCTTCCGCGTCAAGGAATGGGTCACCGACGACCGCATCGTCCTTGAACGCAATCCTGACTACTGGGAGATGGGCGAAGACGGCCAGCCGCTGCCCTACCTGGACGAGGCCGTTCTGCGTGTCATCCCCGATCCCACCGTCTCGCTCGTGGACATGCGCGCCGGTACGCTGCATCTCATGGAGCTGGTACTCCCGAAAGATGTGCAAACCATCGAGGCCGATCCCGATCTGCGGATTGACGCACTGCCTTGGGCCGGTTTGAATCTCTTCCTGGTGGGGTACAATACCAAGAGGCCTCCCTTTGATGACGTCCGAGTGCGCATGGCCGCCAACTATGGCATCGACCGCGAAGGCATGGCCAAGGCGCTGGGCTTCGGTGCCGCCACCGGCCACTACTATCCTTACTACACTGAGGGAACGCTCGGTTTTGATCCCTCCGTCGAGCGCTACGAATACAATCCGGACAAGGTGACAGAGTTGCTCACCGAAGCCGGCTATCCTGACGGTCTTGACCTTGAACTGCTGGTTATCGCCAGGGAGCCGGAGGCCACCATCGGCGAGTTCGCCCAGCAAATGTGGACCGCCGTGGGCATCAGGACCGAACTGAAACTGCTGGAGCGGGTCGCCTGGGGCGAACTGTTGCAGAGTACCGAAGACTTCTCGGCAACATTCTGGCGCGGTCAGCTTTGGCCGTCAGTCGATCCAGAGTTTGCGCGGCCTGTACTGGGGTGTGGCGCTACCTCGAACTGGAGCTTCTTCTGCGATGACGAGATTGAGGCAGCGCTGGACGAGGGTCTGACGACATCCGATCCGGCCGAGCGCAGTGAAATCTATAGTCGCATGTGGCGGGTCGTCCATGAGAAAGCGTACGTATCCGGCGGATATCTGATCCCCAGTTTCGTCGCCTACCGCAAAGAGGTAAACGGGCTGTCCTACAACTTCCAAGACCCGTACCTGGGGAATATCTGGCTGGCATAGCCGCTTCCATCTGGGCCGGGAAGCCATACAAGGAGGCGCCTTGGGACGGTATCTACTGCGCCGCATAGTCCACTTCGTGCCAGTGTTGTTCGTGGTCTCGCTCATTGCATTTACGGTGACGCTTCTCTTGCCCGGCGATGCTGCGCTGGCCATGCTCGGCGAATCAAATATCCATGACAAAGTAGCCTACGAGGCCATGCGCACTGAACTGGGGTTGGATCAGCCGATTCCAGTCCAGTACGCGAAGTGGTTGGGGCGGGCGCTCACAGGCGACCTGGGACGGTCCATCCGTACCGGCGAGCCGGTATTGGAGGGCCTGCTGGCCCGCCTTCCAGTGACGCTCCAATTGACGGCTATGGTTATGGTCCTTGCCCTGATGTTCGGCCTGCCGCTGGGCATCGTATCGGCCCTGTATCCAAACTCCAAGGCCGATACGGTGACCACGGTTCTGGCCGTAGGCGGGGCCGCCGTTCCCGACTTCTGGTTGGGGATCCTGTTCATCTACTTCTTCGCGCTGTGGCTTAGAGTTGTGCCGCCCTCGGGATACGTGCCCCTCACCGAAGGGCTGTGGCCCAATGTCAGGTCCATGCTGCTTCCGGCACTGTCGTTGGGCATGTACCTTACGGCAATCACAATGCGCCAGACACGCTCTTCGCTCATCGAAGTCATGCAGCAGGAGTATGTAACTGTAGCCCGGGCCAAGGGACTGCGGGAGCGGGTTGTCGTCATGCGGCACGCCCTCAAGAATGCTCTGATTCCCGTGGCCACCGTCATCGGTTTGCAGGTGGGGCGTCTGTTTGGCGGTGCCGTTGTCGTGGAAACGATCTTTGCGCTGCCGGGGCTGGGCCGCGTGGCCGCCAACTCCATCTTCTTCCGCGATTTCCCCATGTTGCAAGGTGCCATGCTCGTAATGGCCGTCGGCGTACTCGCGGCAAATCTCCTCACCGACCTGCTCTATGCCTTTGCCGACCCGCGTATCCGCTATACGTAGCGACTGTGTCAAAACATGGGTTGAGCCGCAAAATCGGGCGTCGAAAAGCTTGGAGCGAACGGGGTTAAGCCCCTATCAGTTCCAATGTGGTCCTGACACTGTTTCTTAGGGGAGAAACGGGGTGATGTGAGTAACCCTCAAATGTCGTACGCAGCCGGCTAAACGGGCGCCAGGACTAGCAGCGACTGCTCACACACACTCGGAAGCTGAGGACCCGACGCATCTGATCTGCAACCCCTTACTCTCATCGCCACAGCCGGAGGAAGTCTGTTGACTCGCAAAGACGCAATGACTCAGTTCTCGGGGGAGATAGGGTCTGTTCAACCGCGCCGAATCAAGGACTTTCTAGATCGATTTCTGAGAAGCCGCGGAGCCGGCTTTGGTGTAGCGGTACTGGTTGTTCTGCTACTCACCGCTCTGACGGCAGACGTGATTGCCCCCTATGATCCGGTCCAGTTCCAGGATGCCGATGTTCTGGAACAGCCCAGTCTCAGGCATCTTCTGGGTACCGACCAGCTTGCTCGCGACACCTTGAGTCGTGTCATCCATGGCGCGCGCGTCTCAGTGCAGGCCGGTGTTGGCGCAGTGGGCTTCGCGCTGGTGATAGGTGTGTTCATCGGCCTCCTGGCCGGCTACTATGGCGGGTGGGTCGACGATGCTCTTATGCGCCTGGTCGATGGCTTCTATGCCTTCCCGCTGCTACTGCTGGCGCTGGCAATCGCTTATAGCCTGGGCCCTGGACTGAACAATACTCTCTTGGCCATCGGTGTCGGCTTTACACCCCACTTCGCGCGTCTGGCGCGGGGGCAGGCCCTTTCGGTACGCGAGCGTGAATTCGTTTCCGCAGCCCGCGTAACCGGCGCCCAGCCATGGCGGATCATGGCCTACCACATCTGGCCCAATGTGACGGCGGCTATCATCGTGCAGGCCTCGCTGCTGGTTGGGCAGGCCATCATCACCGAGGCAGCTCTGAGCTTTCTGGGTCTCGGCGTGGAGCCGCCTACCGCGAGCTGGGGTTCAATGCTAAAGGTCGGCTACCAGTACCTGGATCGGTCGCCCGTCCTTTCCTTCGCGCCAGGCTGTGCCATGTTTGTCACAGTGCTCGGCTTCAACTTCCTGGGCGATGGACTCCGCCATGCCCTCGATCCACGACTGTGGCAACGTGGTGTGGCATGACAACTGCTTCGAGAGACCATGAGAGAGAACCTTCAAAAGAGACAAACAAATGAAACTCAGGAATCGGACAGCGCTCATCACCGGGGCCAGCCGCGGCATAGGAAGGGCAATCGCCCTGGCATTTGCCGCCGAAGGCGCTGACCTGGCAATCACCGCCCGCTCGCACGAAGACCTGGAACTACTGAGTTCGGAAGCTGGCGCAATGGGCGTGCGTTGTGTCACAGTAGCGGCCGATCTCTCGAATTCGCACTCGGTTGAGACTATCTTCAGTCATGTCTATCAGGCTTTCGACCGCGTGGACATTCTGGTCAATAACGCCGGCGTCGGCAGCAGCATTGACCCTAAACCGTTGATCCATTTCGACGATCAGATATGGGACTTGACGTTCCAGGTCAATGTAAAGGCGCCATATCTGCTCTGCAAGCAGTTCGTACCCAACATGATCGAGCGCAAATACGGTCGGATTATTAACATTGCATCTCTGGCTGGTAAAGCGGGGCTGCTTCACGGCTCGGCCTATTCGGCAAGCAAGCACGCTCTGCTGGGCATGACCCGCTCGCTCGCGGCTGAGGTCGTGGGTGATGGCATTACGGTCAATGCCATCTGCCCAGGAGCAGTACGTACCGTCACCAATGAACCCAGAATGACCTACGACGCGCGCCGATTGGGAATGTCTGTCGAGGATTATGAGGCTACCATGACCCCGCTTGGACGCAGACTGGAATCTGAAGAAATTGCCCCTATGGCGGTCTATATGGCCAGTGACGAAGCATCTGTCATTACAGGCCAATCCTTCAATATTGATGGCGGGGTCTTCATGTGGTAAATCGGGCCCCGCTGTGGACTTGACCTCCCAAACGGTCTCGACGCACCCGCTATTGACCTGCTTTTCACTGAAAACGAACGCGCATAGCTATCGAACTCTTTTGCCCCGGCGCCTCCACGCGCCCACTCCCTTCGCGTTGCCACCCCAAAATCGGGGACGCAGACATATTCCCAAAACGGTTTGCCAAATCCTATATATGTGCTACCCTATTCTGTGACCACCTCAGGAACCCCGATTTGTAACGTTTCTCGTCCCATCTGCCCACTCCAAGTTGATATCTGCAGGAGGAAAACAAATCATGCAAAAGAAAGGTTTCAGCCGCAGAGAATTTCTTTCACTCGCCGGCGCGACCGGTGGCGCGGCCCTGCTCGCCGCTTGCCAGCCCGTTACCACCTCTACCGATGACGACGGAATGGAGGCCGCAATGGAACCGGTGACCGTCGTAGTTCAGTCCGGTTGGCAAACCGGCAGTGACAGCGACGTCTGGACGCCGTGCATCGATCTATTTCATGAAAAAGGTACGCACATCACGATCGAGATGATCCGCCTCCACGTGACCCCAGAAGACACGATGACAGCCGTGGCCGGCGGCACCGCTCCCGATGTCTACCATCGCTACATCGGCGGTTTCGCTGAGCTGATGGCGCGCGGCGTCATGTTTCCCCTCGACGACCTTATCGCCAACGCCCCGGGCTTCGACCCCGATATCTACCTTGGCTCACAGTGGGACAACGGCAAGTGGGACGGCGTTACCTATGGTATCCCCGTTCTCGAGGGGGGCGCCATGCCCGCCATCTGCTGGCATAAGCACCTTATCGAGGAAGCCGGCGGCGATCCCGAAGTCGGCCCCACGACCTGGCCCGAACTGTTGGATATGTCCCGCGCGCTCCTCACGTTTGACGACGACGGCAACCTGGTCCAGGCCGGATACGACCCCAAAGACGCCTATGGGTTCACCGTCATCGCCTGGCCGGTCGTCTTCGACGAAAATTACATCTCCGAAGATAAGCGTACCTTTACCTTCGATACCGATGCTTGGGCCGAGGGCCTCGACATCATCGCCCAGTTCTGGCTTGATCCCGGCGTTGACAAGATGCAGGCCTTCGCTGATCAGTGGCCCTATTGGACCGGCTATCCCTCGAGTGGCTTTAACAACGCCAAGCGCGGCATGATCATGAACGGCAACTGGATGCCCGGCGCTATGCGCAACGTCGTCGACGTTACCGGCGTCGAGTTGGACTCGATCGGCTATGGCTTCCACCCCAATCTAAACGAGGGCCTCAAAGCCATCGACTTCGGCACCGGACATACGCTCTTTATGCCTCGCACCACCGAGGTCGCTGAGGACGCCCTCACGTTCATGATACACATGACCAGCGTCGAGGTCGGCCTGATCGAGTTTGAGATCCGCGCCGCCTGCATGTGGAGCAAGCCGATTCTGGATGCCATCGACCTCTCCACCGTGCCCGGCCTGCAATGGTTCTTCGACGCGCCGCTTGAGGCCGACAGACTCTGGAGCCCCAACGAGTTCCTCACACCCGTTCAGTCCCAGTGCGAGAACCTGTGGCAGCGCGCCATCGAAGAGACCATGTTCGGCGCCAAATCGGCCGAAGACGCCCTCTTCGACATCAACGCCGAGCTCCAACAGTCCCTGGACGAATACTGGGAGACCCAGAGTTAATCTTCCCGCAGAGCAAGAACATCCGGTCACGCCTCAGGACATCGACTGGGGCGCGACCGTCCCTTCACGGTACCATTCAGGCAAAAAGTACCTTGTCAATCCCGAACTTTCGGAATTGGTATGACCACAACTGATCTGGGCGCACAACAACCAGAGTTGGACCCAGCCGGGAGCCCCGAGCTTCTCCAAAAAATCGCCAGACGACGGCGCTTCCGCCGCCGAATGCTGCCCTACCTCTTCATCTTTCCCTGGATCTTGGGCGTAGTCACTTTTCAAGCCTACCCAATCCTCGACTCTTTCTACCACAGCTTCACAATCTACGACGTCTTCCAGCCCGCCAAGTGGATAGGGATTCGCAACTACGTAAATCTGGCAGAACACGCCTACACCCGCAAAGCGCTGATGAACACCTTCCTCTACGTGGTCGTCTCCGTTCCCGGCGGGCTGGTGGTTGGACTTCTGCAAGCATTGTTGCTGAACGTTAAAGTGCGCGGCCTCCAACTATTTCGCACTTTGGCGATCGTGCCCGGCACTGTCCCTGTCGCCGGTGCGGCCGCAGTGTCACTGTTTATCTGGAGCCCTTCCCTTGGTCTTATCAATAGTTTCCTCAAAGCCTTTGGCCTTAAAGGCCAAGCTTGGCTTTCCGATCCGGAAATGGTCAAGTGGGTCTTCATCTTCATGACGATCCAGGGTGGCATCGGCATGCTCATTTTCCTCGCCGGCCTGCAAAACGTCCCGCAGGAGCTCTATGACGCATCCAAGATCGACGGCGCAAAGCCAATCCAGACCCTCTTTAGCGTCACGCTGCCAATGTTGACCCCCTACACACTCTTCAACCTGCTGACCAGCCTGATTGGCGCCTTTCAGTACTTCGCCGGCCCCATGCTCATGACCGGTGGCGGTCCGGCCGGCGGATCATTATTCTATGCCCAACTCATCTACCAAAACGCCTTCACATTCTTCAAAATGGGCCACGCAGCCGCGCTCTCATGGATTCTGTTCGTCATCAGCGTGATAGTCGTTGTAACCGTCTTCCGAACGTCCGCAAGTTGGGTCTACTATGAGGGAGGAAACAACTAGCATGGCGGGAGCTTTCTTAGTCCGGCGAAGTGGAACACCGGGCAGCGGCTTCGTTCTCGGAATGCGGGCCAGCAGGATCGTCCAGCACGCGATAGCCTATATATTGATTGCTGTCTTTCTCGCGATCGCACTGATGCCTCTGGCCTGGATGTTCAGCGGCGCTTTCAAAACGCTGGAACAGATGCGCATCACCTTCCCCATCCAGTGGATCCCGAATCCCGTCACCCTCCAGAACTTTGCCGACGGGTGGCAAGAGCGAAACTGGTTGCTTAACCTGCGCAACACGCTCATGCTTGCTGTCTTTGTAGGTGTGCCAACCATAACTACCTGTACTCTCGCCGCCTACGCCTTCGCCCGCATGAGATTCCCTGGCAGCGAATTTCTCATGTTCCTCAACATCAGCCTGATGCTGATCCCGGACTTTGTGACCATGGTACCCCGCTATGTAATGATGGCTCGTATGGGCTGGATCGGAACCTGGCTGCCAGCTGTCGTCCCTTCAATGCTTGCGCTCAACCCCGCCATGGTCTTTGTGCTGCGTCAATTCTTCCGCGCCATCCCCAACGAGCTCTCCGAAGCTGCTCGCCTCGATGGTAGTAATGAACTGGGCATCTACTGGCGTGTCATCCTGCCCCTCTCAAAACCAATTCTTGCCCTCCAGATCGTGCTCATCACCTCCTGGGCCTGGAACGACCTGCTCTTCCCTCTCCTCTATCTCAAGGACAAGAGCATGCAGACCCTCACCCTCGCCATGATGGGCTTCATCGGCATACGCGGCGACACCAGGTGGGGGCAGATGATGGCCATGTCTGTCCTCGTATCCCTGCCCATGATGGTGCTCTCCTACTACGGGCAGCGCTACTTTACCGAGGGCTTCACTCTTAGTGGCATCAAGGGATAACCCGCCTCCGCGAAATTGCCTAAGCACCCCCTTCGGTATACACTCCTGTATATGCTGCGGGAATTTCACTCTACTCACCATCGGTATCCAATTTCATGTCTTTTTTCACTTCAAGTCGGGAGCGCCGCCTCTGGCTCTGGACCCTCGCCGTTGTAACCGCAATCTACTCGACACTCGGACTGGCGCGTACTCTCGCCGGGCATCTGCGAGCACACGGTCTGCTCGAAACCCTCTTCTTGATCAGTTTTATCCTGGTTGGGGCTGTCATCCTGGCCTACGGGCTGAAAGTGCGCCCAGGTGGCCTGGAGATCGGGGTCGCGCTCGGTGTGGCCGCCGTCTACATCCTCATCTTCGTGCGCATGGCGACCCCGGAGGAGCGCACGCATCTCATTGAATACGGCGTTCTGTCCGTCTTCATCTACGAAGCACTCAAAGAACGCGCCAGCCACGGCCGACGCGTCCCGGTACCCGCTTTGCTCGCAATTGTAGCCGCTTCGCTCATCGGCCTGATCGACGAAAACATCCAGGCCTTTCTACCCAATCGCGCCTACGACCCACGCGATCTCCTCTTCAACGTCCTCGCCGCCGTCATGGCCGTCGCCGCCAGCATGGCCCTCTCCTACGCCCGCCGCTGGCGTTTCCGAAACACGGCTGACTGAGGGCCAACATCAAGCCGGAACACCCCCCTGCCATCCCCCCGCCTGGCGTAGGGCCAGGCCTTGTGCCTGCCTTCGTGCCTGCCCTGCATGCCAGACCTCAATAGAACTTGCTGTACCCCAGCGCCGGACGATAATTCAGCTTCTCATCCGTTGACGGCCACGACACGTCGTAGCCCACAGGCGGCTGATAGGCGAAGGGGACCTCATCGCGCCCGTAACTGCTCTCCCTCCGAAGATCGATGGCGTGCATCATCAACCGTAGACGGTCATCGATCCAGCTCTGGGGTACTGTCTGACCCGGCCTGAGATACGACCCATCCGACTTGGGTTCACCCTGGCGCGTAGCCGCGCCCAGCGAATGGAAAGCATAGTAGAGCGTGCGCCGCAAACTGTCGGCGCTGTTGCGCCTCGAACCATGCACCAGCTTGACATTGTGAAACAGCACGTCGCCCGCCTTGACAGGCAGTTCAATCAGGCCGGGAAAGTCGAAGCCCTGCGCCACCACCTCCTTTACGGGCAGATTCAGCTTATGGCTGCCCGGCGCCGCCAGCAGGCAGCCGTTCTCCGGTGTGGCGTCGTCCAGGTAGTAGTCGACGTTGAACACCAGCTCCATCACATCCGGTTGGCTGGGATCGCCGTCGCAGTGGACCGGGACCTCCTTGCCGTTTCCCGGCAGCTTGAAAACCAACGCCTCCGCCTCACAGATGAAGTCATCCCCCAGCAGCCGCTGCACCACCTGCAGGATCAACGGATGCGCCAGCAGCTTGATAAACGAATTGCTCCTGGCCTTGGGGAAAACATACTGCACACGGTGGAATACAATCTCACCCGTATCCGGCAGCGCATCAAAGAAATAGTCGCTCTCAGGTTCCTTGCCCTCATAGCCCCCTTCAATAATATAGGCCGAATCTTCCTTTAAGACCGCCAACTCCTCAGGGCAAATCGCTTGTGGCAAGAGGACGTAGCCGTCCCGATCAAACCTGCCAGCGATTTCTTCAATGTTCATGTCGTATCTTCTGTTGTGTGAGAAGCCGGCATCGGTTCCACCGCCAAAGTCAGCACTGCTTCATGGAAGTGTACAGTCGCTGGTTGGCAACCCTTTGCGGCCGGAAACGAGCCATGTATAAGGAATGGAAAGCTGTCTTTCTTCGAAGTTCACTTCAATCCTCGCCGTAGTCAAGCACGATCTGCAGGATGTCCTGTGGGTGTTTGTCGATCATTTCATAGGCCGCCGCCGCGTCCCCATGGTCAACCACATCCGTAATCAGCCCATCCAGATTCAACTTGGGCATCAGTGAAAGCACCGCCTCCATGCGCCGCGCCGCCGTCCACCGGTGCGACAGCTCAGGGCTGATGCCGGCTATCTGCGACGAAATCAGCTGGATGCGGTTGTGGTGAAACTCCGCGCCAGGGTAGACGTTGGCCAGCGCGCCCGCATACCACGACATTACGATCACCTTGCCGTTGTAACAAACCGTGCGGATTGCCTCGTTCAGAGCGCGATCACTCGCCGAAAACTCGAAAACCACGTCCGCTCCCCGATTGTCAGTCAACTCCCTCACTGCCATCGCAATGTCCCTGACCTCGCCCGCATTGAAGACAAGGTCCGCGCCGCTCACCCTCTTCGAGATTTCCAGCCTCTTATCAATCAGGTCCACCGCGATCACCGGCGCCGCGCCCGACAGCTTGGCCCACTGCACCGTCAGCTGCCCCAGGATACCCTGGCCAAAGACCACCACGCACTCTCCCAAATGCAGGTCCGCGTCCAAAATGCCGTTGAAAGTCGTGTTCAGGACGGCCGTGAGCACACCTGCCCTTGGATCGATTCCCTCCGGCAGCTTGAACACCGAACCCGCTGGCAGTACGTGCGCCGACTGGTGCGGTGCAAAGCTGAAGACAACATCGCCCTCATCAAACGCCTTCACATCGCTCCCCACCTCCGTGACCACCCCCACGCACGCGTAACCGTAACGCAGAGGGTATTCCCACTCGGGCTCTTCGCTTTCCACAAACAGCCGCGTACCGCGGTCCTGCTTCCGCTGCCACATCGGCGCGTGGCCGCGATAGACGTTCATCTCCGTCCCATGACTGATACCCGAATAAAGCGAGCGCATCGCCACTTCTCCCGCGCCCGGGCCCGCGATCTCACCCTCGACCAGACTTACCTCTCGCAGTCCCGTAATTTCAGCAGCCCTTATCTTGATCAACGTCTTACCTGCCTCTCGCTCACTGAGCCATATCGTTCACAACCTCAAATCCCAACAACTGCCCCAGGTCCTCAATCTCATCCACCCAGTCCCCGTAAAACAGGACCCTGTGCCCGCCCGGCGTCAGCGGGTGCTCCGCCTTCATACAATTCCGCAGCAGCCGCTTCGCATCCGCAACCTGGATCGCCACCGACGTCCGGCAGTCCCGCTGCACACTAACATTGCTGTCAATGACCCCCGTAAAGACGTACATGCGGTCGAACGGCACATACTGCGCGATCGTCACCGTCTGCCCCACCTCCATCTGCACGTTCACACACGTGCTTCGATACAGCCCCTGGTGATTGCGAAACGCGTATTCGTCCGCCTTCTCGCCGTCCCATCCTCCCAGTTTCGTTGCACTGAAATCGTGCGACATCCCGATCAGGTTCCGCCCCGTATCGATATGAATATGGCCGATAAAGCCCGGTCGGTCCGCGAGATACCCGATCAACAGCTGCGTGATCGCGCTCGACAGATCCAGCTGGCAGATCCCTGCCAGCCCCTCGTCATTCAGCATCGAAAACGCCAGGCACGGCAGCGGATACGGCCCGCTCCCCATACAGATGCCGTGCTCGGCAATACCCTGCGCCTCCTCCTCCGCCAGGATCTGCTTGAGTCCCAGGTACAGCTTGCACGATTCGACCACGTCCTCCCTCGTCGGTTCAACAACATCCGTGGCCCCCGCAATCCTCCCCCGCGCCAGCGCCTCCGCAGCCTCAGCATCCGCGTTCTGGTAGGCCGCGATCAGCCGCTGAGGTGGGATATCCTTGATCTCAAGCCCCAGCCTCTCCTTCGTCTGCCTGATAAAGCCGTCGCTCAACGGCGTCAGGTCGGAAAAAAGATGGATCCCGCCCCACCCTTCCTCGAACCACCTGCGGCTCGACTCCACCTGCTTCGGCGTATGCGACTGCTGGTACAGCACCTTCGACTGCCCCATCTTGTGTATAGCCTTCAACACGCCGATCTTCTTCCCAACGTCCGCGAAATCCGATGAAAGCACCGGAATCACATTGCGCTTACCCTTCACCGGCACGAAATTATGCAGCCATCCCAACGGCGAAAGCGGCGTCTCCGTCGGATTGAACATCACCGTCGGCTTGCCCCAGCTCGCAATCTCCTTCTGCATCACATTCGGAAACAGGCCCAGAATGAAAGCAAGGACACCGTCCTCGTCCTCCACTTTCGCAGCCGCCTCTTCCAACTCCCCACGCGTCCGCACCAGCCTCTGTCCCGTAAACTCCACCTCCCGCTCGTACGCCTTCAGTTCCTCCCTGTAACGCGCGGCCACGCTCTCGTGGCTGAATGAACCCTGATAGATCGGCCACGCCTCATTCTCCTCCCCCGGGAACGAGTCGCCTCTCGGGCTTCCCAGAAACAATGTCCGAATTCTCGTCTTCTCCACAATCCTCGCCTTTCTGTCTGCTAATCCGCGATCAGAGCCGAACTAACCAGTAGTGGCTGCGCCCCCGGCTAGATGTCCCGAGACACTAACCACTGGCCACTGCAGTTTGGCGGTCGGGCCTTCGGCCCTCCCTTTTGCCGGGGGTGCGCCCCCGCAACGCCCCCCTACAAAACCATGCCTCACCCACCGGTGCGCCTCATTCGCAGCGGTGTGCCTGTTCGGCAGTGTGCCCGTCGCCAACCAACGACGTTTCGAAGAATTTCTGACCAAGGTCGGCGGTGAAGGGTTGGTCAAGCATGGCGCCAAAGACAGAGGGCTGATGGCTTGAAAACTGTGCTACAACAGTCCTGTCCATTCCCCAATTTGAGTTCCTTGTACGGGTGGGGTCACGAAAAGCTAATAACTGACCACTCTTTACTCAGACAGCGGCTGTCCAAAAATCTGGGATGCTCCTCCCGCCCCGGCCCTGCTTGTCTCTTGCCTCAAAACGGTTGTACAATTTTTCTACGCATCCAGGCTACTATCGAAGGCAAAACCATGAAAGTAACCCACGCGCAGAAACTTGAACTCTACGAGAAAGGCTATGTGCAGATTCCCGGCGCTGTTCCCACAGTAATGGTCGATGCCGCCGTCAAAGCCATCAACCATTCCTTCGGCAACGGCATCGATCCGGCCAAAATGATCACCTTCCAATCGCGGACATTCTGCCCTGAATTGCGGGAAGCGCCCGAGATTACCGATCTCTACAATCGGACGCCGGTCAAAGCGCTGGCAGAGTCGTTCATAGGCGCCGGTAATCTAAATCCCGTTACTGCCGGCCAGATCGCAATTCGTTTTCCTCTACTGGAAGATCCACCTCCCGCGCCCCGTCCCCATCTGGATGGCCGCTACTCGCCCCACAACGGCGTCCCTGCCGGCGAGCTGCGCAGTTTCACTATGCTCGTCGGCATCGCCCTCAGCGACGTGACCACTGACTACGCCGGAAATCTGGTCGTCTGGCCCGGAACCCATCGTCAATTCGAACAGTATTTTCGCGACAATGGGAATGACTTCATGACCCGCGGCGACGCCGAAGACATGCCCCCCATTGACATGCCGCCAGCGCAACAGATGACCGCCAGGCCCGGCGACGCCTTTCTTGTACACTACCAGGTCGCCCACACCGCCGCGCCCAACGTCTCACCCCATCCCCGCTACGCCATCTACTTTCGCCTCAACCACGTCGACCACAAGGACCAGCGCTTCGAAACCCTGACCGACATCTGGAAGGAGTGGGACGGCATGAGCGAAGTCGTCGCCCACCAAAACAAGCAGTCCAGCTAATCAACTTAAAGTAGTTACATCCCAATCCATGGAAGTCCAAAAGACTTGCACTTATCAAAAAAGTCTTCCAAATCACTGGGGCCGCCAATTTCTGACCCCTGACCCCTGACCCCTGACCCCTGCAGTTCCGACCACTGCAGTTCAATCCGCCCCGTTTGATTTTCGCTCCGCGCTGGTGTCTAATGATTTCATCCCATCGGTCCAGACGATAGAGGAGGGGGAAATGCATCTGACCTACGCGCAAAAGATGGAATTCTACAATAAAGGATATGTGAGGGTGCCCGGCGTTGTCCCAGGTGTGATGGTCGACGCCGCCGTCAAAGCGATTAACCACTCCTTCGGCAACGGCATCGATCCCTCTCAAATGACGACCTTTAACGCACAGTCATTCTGCCCGGAACTGCGCCAAGCGCCCGAAATAACCGATCTGTACAACCGGTCGCCCGTAAAACTGCTGGCCGAATCCATGATTGGCGCCGCAAAGGTCAACCCGGTCCAGCGCGGACAAATCGCAGTCCGCTTTCCGCTGCTGGACGACCCCCCACCAGCGCTGCGACCCCATCTGGACGGCCGTCACTCGCCCCACAACGGCGTCCCCGCAGGCGAGCTGCGCCGATTCACGATGCTCGTCGGCATCGCCCTCAGCGACGTGAATACCGATCACGCCGGTAACCTGGCCGTCTGGCCCGGTACCCATCATCTCTACCAGCAGTACTTTCGCGAAAATGGACACGACATCCTCATGCGCGGCGGCGCCGAAGGCATGCCGCCCATCCATATGCCGCAACCGAAAATGATTACCGCCGGGGCCGGTGACGCCATCCTTGTACACTACCAGATAGCCCACTGCGCCTCGCCCAACGTCTCACCACACCCTCGCTACGCCATCTATTTCCGCCTGCAACATGTCAACTACCTGGCCCAGCTGTACGAAGCCCTCACCGACATCTGGATGGAGTGGGACGGCATGCGCGAAATCGCCGCCCAACACGAGGAACCAGTTTCGGGTTAATGGTCTAGGTTGCGTCTACGCCTCGTCCATTTCCAACTGCCCGGCTCTCTCCATCGCCGCCCAATAGGCGTGGTCCGCGCTGTTCACAAGCGTGTTTTCCAGGCTGCGCTTGACCAACTCCCCTTCAGCCGAATGCGCGCCCGCCGTATGCGCCACCGCCTCCGGCAGCCCTACCGTCAGCGCCACGTGCACGCCGTACACCGAATGCCGGATCGACGGAAACCCCGACGCGCCCACGTCGTTCTGCCACCGCGCCTGATTCTCCGGGCTGAACTCAAAAGGCTTCCCCACATCATGGCACAGCGCACACGCCCACAGCAGGTCCCTGTCGATCCCGATATCTCCATGCACCGCCTCCAGGCCGTCGGCAAGCCCTTGCGCCATGCGTGCAACGCCGCGCAGATGCTCCGCCTGCGTGCCGTCCTTCAGCCCCGGCGAGTCCGGAACACCCGATCCCTTGATCTGGTCGATGCGCGTAAACTCCGTCTGCGACAGCGCAAAGGCCCACGCCTCTATCACCTGACTGCGCAGTTCTTCGTTCTTGATTTTATTGATCTCCGGCAGGCTCTCGCATACGCCCTGCCGCAGTTCGTCCATGGAAGCCATCCGAGTTTCTCCTCTCGTGATCGCAAAGTGGTGAGTCGTAACTACTCAGCCAATGCCACCCCTGACTCAAGCGTGGCAGGTGTCTTACTCACTTCTCGATACTTTCTCTTTGCATATGGGCGGTCGGGCCTTCGGCCCTCCCTTGTGCAGGGGCTGCGCCCCCGCAACGCCCCCCTCCAAAACCATCCCTCATCCACCGTTCGGCGTCATTCCAGCTGTGCGGCTCATCCAAAGTGGCGGCTGCCAGCAAATACACGATTAGAGGGCCTGAACGGCGGCGGCGATGAAGGGCTGGTCAAGACAGGCTGGTCAAGACAGGCTCTGCATACGGCTCAGTAGTTACGGTGAGTCTTTGTTAGCGGCTCCTCTTAAAGCTACGCGCCCACCGCAACGGCCTCTTCCCGTGCCAGAATCTGGATTGAAGTGTTGGGGAAGATGGCAACGGTGGCGTCCGCGGGCAGTTTGGCCGCCAGCTGGTCGATCAACGTCTGCCAGCTGCGGAAGAGGAGATCGCCGCTATGCTTTGTCGCAAACTCCGCCGCCTGGAAGTGTTCAGAGAGGATGAGCAGGTTTTCCCGACCGTTGATCGAGGCCGCCGGGTCGGGCGTTGCGTCGGCCGCGGCCCGGCGCTTCAGATATTGGTGCCACGGCAGCTGCTGATGCAGGCCATGGTAGGAGATGCCGTCGCTGGCCGCGTTGAGGACAACTGTGTACGGGTCCCTTTCAAAATAGTCACGCGGCCAGAGTGCCTTCGACCCCTGGATCGGATCGGCGTCAAGCGGGAAGGCATTGCACACCAGCAGATCGGCCTCCTGCCGCAGCCTGTTCGGTATGGTCGTGCTGTAAGTGCGCTGCGCGAAACGAGCGCCGGCACGATGCGCCTCGACGAAATCGCCGACAAAAAGACCGCCAATCTGCCTGCGGCTGGTGAGGACACAATTGACGATCATGTCCAACCCAATGCGGCCCGCTACTTCCTCCGCCACGTCTCTGTGATCGCGCACACCGCCGTCGATTAGAGTCACGTCTCCCGCCTCCCCTTGGGAAGGCTTTAGCCGCTCGATATTGCCCTGTCCCCGCCGCGCAGAAAAACTGTGGAAGTGGAAGATAGTGGCGAAACCGGCTACACCGGGCACGATCAACTTGGCGCCGCCGCCAAAACCGACCGAAGGATGGGGATAGACGCCGCCCACGCAGATCTTGAACTCTGCCTCGGCCACGACGCGGTTGATATAGATAGGGGTGCCGTCCTCCAGGCTGCCATACGCGACCAGATCGCCTGCCATAAAGTCGTGCGAAGTCGTCGCGTAGTTCGCGGCCACGTCAGCGCCCACCTTCTTTGCGACCTCCTCTTCGGTCAGAGGCCGGTGCGTGCCGCCGCCGACAACAATCGCCGTCTCTCCTTTGGGAACGCCGGCCGCGGCCAACTCCTCCAGCACATGCGGCAGCATATCCGCCGCCGGCGTGGGACGGCTCAGGTCATCAACGATGATAGCGGCGCTGGCACGTCCTCTGGCCGCGTCGCGGATGCGGGCCGTACCTATCGGATTATCGAACGCCGCCGCGATCTGTGTCGAACTGAGCGCGGGGGCATCCTCACAGGCGCAGATGTGGAGATCCCAGCCGGTCGGAAACGTGAGCGCGCGTTCGACGTCGCCAAACCAGGCTCGGGAGGGAACGGTTACGGTTTGCGAGCTGTTCATGGCTTCTTCCTTGGTATGGTTGTGGTGGGTCTGGCATTACCTGACGATCTATGCGGGGATGAGGTGGGATTTCAAAGTGTCAATCAGCCGTTTCGCGAAAGGGGAGCGCTGGATCACTTTTTCGGGATCGATCTGCGCCAGAATTTCAAAGGAGTACCGGCCTTTGTGATAGGCGCCCTTCTGGCTCCTTCTGCTGGCTGTTTCCAGATTACGCAAGACATCTTGTTTAGGAATGTCCTCAATATCATTTCGTACAGTTGGTAGCCTGAATCCGGCTCCAAAGAAAATTTCAAGCGCCTGAGCGTCCGCCATGAACCAGGACTCCATACACTGA
>MKWU01002141.1_pt1 | contig 30734 bp, 28 predicted proteins | sample 809101 | NCBI WGS metagenome assembly MKWU01 (sample SAMN05860141, study PRJNA318959) | sponge metagenome | host: Aplysina aerophoba | place: Slovenia: Piran, Adriatic Sea, Gulf of Piran | collected 2013-05-07
AGCCTGGTTGTGCGCCAGCCTGGTTCATGTGTTCTTTGCACAGAGTGCTTTGCGTTTCCGTCGTTTTCCAGCATACAAGTGCGACTGTCCTGTACTTTTGCTGACCGGCTTTTGCTGACCGGCTTTTGCTGACCGGCTTTTCTCTGGACCTGTGTCGCATGATCCTGCACTGCAGGTGTCCATCTTCAATGAGGCCAGGCACCAGTATTGCTGTGGCTCCAGTAGCTTCCGACAAGCGGCCGGCGGCCTGGGCGATGCTGACTTTGTACTGCTGCCTTTCCTCGCTCAGCTCCTGACTCTTGTCTCCTGGCATCCCCCGGCCCGGATGGCAAGAAAATCACCTGTGTCCGGCAGGACACCCTTGTCCGATGCTTTCAAGCCCGTTGAGAAGCACGTCAACGGCACTGAAGCAGGCATGCTCATTGAGTCCTTGCAGCAGCATTATCCACCAGTCGACAGCTTTCTTCTGGCTACTGAAGACTTCACCCCAGCGCCATTTGCCTGCAAAACAGTCCAACATTCTTGACAGCTTCACGCCGGGGGCCAGCCCCTCCCAGCTTCCCTTTTCGTCGCGGTTGATGAACCCGCCGTCCTGGTTCACTACCCACTCAATAACAGGATCAATTTGGGTACATAGCTGATTGTCTTTTGTCAGCTCGGGCTTCAACCGGGGGATAACCTCCTGGATATTTTGATCGGTAACGAGCGGGTTCTTTTGCATTTGCTGCAAAAGGCGCCGGGCCTTTGCCAGGCGATCCAGATCAACCAACGCCGCCCCCGGGCTGCATGAACCTGCTGCCGGAGTGATGGCCGGTTGTTGCAAGGATGGCCGCTGCCGTGCCAGTGTCTGCTCCAGCTGCGCTACTGTGTCCCGGAGCTGCGTTATAAGCCTGGCCTGGTGCTCTATAGTCTGGTCCCGCTGCATCAACGCGGCATTCCACTGCGCCGTGGCACACTCTGCTCTCACTGCCTGCTCTTCTATGGTGGCAGCCTGTTGGTCTCTCTCTCTTTCCACCTCGACGGCGTACCGGCCCAGTTGAGACCGCATAGCTGCCAACTCGACCTGCTGTTGCCACGTCTGGCTTTCCAGCTGACGTATCCGGGCATTGGTTGCACTGCTGTCGGTCACTGGGCGCATCTGCAAGGCTGCTGGAGACTGTGCAGACGTGCCGCCGCAAGTCAGCGCTTCTTCTTGCAGGCGCCTCCCCCAGTATGCGTGACCGGTACAGCCCAGTACGTCGACAAAGCTATCAAACGCCCTGTCGTCTCTTTGGAGCAGGGTATTCAATACCTTGTCCATTTTTTCCCTGTTACTGGACAAGCTCCTGATTTCTTGTACTTCTTCGCACGTCATAAAACCGCCTGCGGTTCTGACGAGCTTGTCTTGCAAGGATGTATCCAGCCTCACGTAGAGCCCGAGAGCGTCTCTCAGCCCTTCAACAGCCAGCGCCCTGGCTTCGCTTATAGAGCCAGTAGAAGAAGCATCGCGGTGACCAGGGCGGTTGCCAACCATAGAGATGGCTGATGAATGACCTGTTAATGGTTGCATGAGACCTCCTCCTGCTTGTGATGGGGTAACCTGGTAACGCAGCAGAAACAGTGAGTGTCCTTCGTTTCTGTCTTCGTCTCTGTTTTCGTCTCTGTAGTGATTGGATAACCGGGGGCCTGCTTAAGTTCCCATGCAGGTCCCCACAGCTTGTCCCAAAGGCTTGCCAGCACCGGGCTGGTACAAATTCAGGGGGGCAAAGAGAGGCTGAGCACAAATGCCAGAAGCCAACGGCCAGAAACAGCGCTTCCTGCAACAGGGTTGCTCAGTGTGAAGTCGCCGAGGCAAAACACCAGGGAATGCTTGACGTTGCCCTTTGTGAGCGTCGCAAGAATCAGACAGAGGAAGGAGGTGGACGAACAGGGAGCCTACTGGCCAAAGGCGGCGCAGGACAACAATCCGTGTATCGGAAACATCTGTCGCTGGACCGGTGGCGGCTGACTGACGCAACGCCTTGACTGTCGCCGGGATCTGCTCCCGCCAAACTTATGTCTTATTGCCAGAGAGCCCTGCTTTGTCGTGGTTCCAGCATAGGTACACAGTCGATCTCATGCATTTACCAGACAGGGGACGCTTTTATGAACCTGTGTCGCATGATTCTGGAATAGCTGAGGTTGTCCGCAACACAGACGGACTCCCTGTACGCCTGTGGCTCCGATTTCCTGGAAAGGTGCGAACAGGTCCGCTGATGGTAGCTGCCCCCTGTCTCCACATGAATGCCCCCTGCCCCCAGCCAAGGAGGCCAGGGTCACGCGTCCCGTCCGGCCGCGCGCCCTTGAGCAACGTTTTCAAGCCCTCTGAGAAGCATGTCAGCCGCGTTGAAGCAGCCATGCTTATTGAGTCCCTCCAGAAGCATCACCCAGGCAGCGATGGCATGCTCCTGGTTCCACAAGTCTTCCGTCCAATAGAAATGCCCACAAAAAGAGGTCAGCATTTGTTCTACCTTTTCCACAGGGGAGAGTCCCCTCAAGTAATTTTGGAAGGTGCGATTGACGAACCCTTTTGGTTGGCTCACAACCCAGGCAATGAGAGGGGCAATTTGGTCGCATAGCTGATCATCAAACTTCAGGGAGGACAGGTAGAAGTCGATAACGCCCGCGATTTGTGCGCTGGTAATGAGCGGTTTCTTTTGCATGTCCTGGAAAATCGTCCTCGCCTTCTGCAGGCGATATTCACCAGCAGACTCCACCTCTGCACCGGATGAGTTTGCTGTCGAAATGGAAGCTGGTTGCCGCTGGAGTGGCCCGCCTTGTGTCTGCTGCATCTGCGCTATGGTGTGACGCAGTTGCGCTATGGTGTCAGCCTGGTTCGCTATAGTCGCATCTTTCTCCTGGCTGCTGCTCTTGCTTTCTTCCGATGCAAAAGTCTTTATCAGTTCAGCCTGCCGGGCGATCTGGTATTCCTTGTTTTTCACCTCCCTCTCGGACCGACAGAGACGGGATCGAGTGGACTGCAGTTCGGCCAGCAGCCACTCCACCTCACTTTCCAGCTGCTGCACCCGGGCATCGGCTGTACTGCTGCCAGTCACCAGAGCCCGGTCCTGCTGCTGTGCTACCGGAGACGGCGCCAGTCCCCCGGTGAATTTTCGAACTTCCGTTTTCAGCTCATCCCCCCAGCACTTGTAATTGGAACGGCCCAGCAACTCGACAAATTTTTCGAACGCATCATCGTCTTTTTCGCACAGAATCTTCAGTAGGACGTCCATTTGTTCCGACTCACTGGGCTGGCTTGTGACCCGTTGCGCTTCAGCAAAAGTCATAAAGCCGCCTGCGGATTTCGAAAGCATGGAAGTCAGACTGATACTTGGCCTTACGTAGAGCTTGAGCCTATATCCCAGCTGCTCGATGGCATGAACATTGGCTGCACTCATAGAGCCATTGGCGGCTGAAGAACGGGTAAATGAATGGGCTACCACTGATGCAGGACTAAAATTCAACATGGGAATCCCCCTTTCTTTCGCTTCATCCAGATTGCGATACGGGAGGGATGATAATCCTCCCCTGTTGTTATGTTGGAGAGTCGGACCGGGTTATAAGTTCCTTTGCTGGTCCCCCGGCCTTGTCTCCACAGGGATGCCTCACTGCCCCCAGGCAGGAAGTGGGTCACGCGTCTTGATAGGCTTCACGCCCTTGGGAAACGTTTTCAAACCCTCGCAGAAGTATGTCAGCGGCGCTGGAGCAGCCATGCTCATTGAGTCCCCGCAGCAGCAGCATCCAGGCATCAATGGCATACTTCTGGATCAGCGCGCTGTCACTCCAACGGGAATGCCCTTTAAAAGTGTCAAACAGTTTTGACACCTTGTCGGTGGAGGAAAGGCATTGCCAGTTCCTTTGTGTGGGGCCGTTGATAAATCCACCTCGGCCCACAACCCAATTGGTGAGAGAGTCCACTTGTTCGCAGAGCTGCTGGTCATTCGTCAGCTCGTACATAAAGCAGGTGATAACGCCAGTGAGCTTCTCGTTGTCAAAGTGCGGGTTATTTTGTAGTACCTGAAAAAGTGCCCGGGCCTTCTCCAGGCGAGCTACTCCCGCGGACGCCGCCTCTGCATCGGATGAGCCTGCTGCCGGGTTGGTTGCTGACTGCTGCTGGAATGCCCCGCCTTGTGCCTGCTGCTGCGCCAGGGTTTGCTGCAGCTGCGCTATGGTCTGTTGCAGCTGCGCTATAGTCGCATCCTTCTCCCTGGTGGTACTCTCCGCAGTCGCTGACAGCATCGCTATGACCTGATCCTGCCGGGCGATCTCGCTTTCTCGTATTTCCACCTCGCCGATGTAATGGTGGAGTTGGGATCGCGTGACTTCCAGGTCGACCTGCAGCCGCTGCACCTCACTTGCCAGCTGCTGCACCCGAGCATCGGTTGTACTGCTGCCAGTCACCGGAGCCTGGCCCTGCTGCTGCGCTGCCGGAGACTGTGCAAGTTCCTCGCCAAATTGTTTAGCTGCCTTTGCCAGCTCGGATCCCCAGGCCTCGTAATTGGCATCACCCAGCAGCTTGACAAAGTTATCGAACGCCGCATCACCCTTTTCGAGCAGAATATCCAGCAAGGCGCTCATTTGTTCCATGTTGCTCCCTTTGCTTGTGACCTGTTGCACTTCAGGACGCGTCATAAAGCCGCCTGCGGCTTTATTGATCTTGTTATGCAAACCGTTAGTTAACAACACGTTCAACACAAGACCTTCTCTCAGCTTCTCAATAGCCTGAGTCCTGGCTGTACTCATAGAGTCAGAGCGGCTGCTATGGGCGGCTTGATATGGCACTGACCCGAGAGTGTGTTGTGATGCTGCACGAGTACTAAACATAAGAACTTCCTCTTTCTTTTGATTGATTCACGGTGTGATGCGGGAGTGGAAATACCCCCGCATCGTCATATTGGAGCCTCAGACAGGGCGATAAGTTCCTTTGCAAGTCGCGCATCTGTTCGCAAAGGCCTGGCCGACACCGCAAGAGCAGGTACTCAAGAGAGAGGGGAAAGGAGAGGCTGAGCAAAAGCCCCAGAATCCAAAGACCAGAAAAAAAGACTGCTGCAACAGCTCTCCTCGCCATGAAGCCACCGAGCCGACCTGGCGGAGGCGGATTGAAGCGGCCCGTTTTGTAAATCAATTCTTCCAGTCAGGGAAGAACGTCAAGGCCTTGGTAAACTGGGAGAGAGCTTGCCAACGACGGCAAGGGCCAAGGATTCATGATTGACATCCTCCCCGTTCTCGAACAGGACTCAGGGGCTGATCAGTGCTGCCAGGCAGCACACTCTTTTGCAAGGTCCCCAAGCGCTCCTACCAGGATGTCAGTGGCCTTGGTGCATCCATTCACATTAAATCCTTCCAACAGCAGCATCCATTGATCGGCAGTCTTCTTTTTGCTGGCCAGGTCATTGCTCCAATAGAATTTCGAGCTAAACATAGCCAATACCAGTTCTACTTTTCCAGGAAGGGGATGGGCTTCGCAGTGCTGCTTTTCGTAGGCGCTAAAACAGCCACCGTTCGTTGCAAGAAAGTCAGTCACACTATCAATTTGTTTTTGCAGCTGAGCTTGTAGCGCAGGCTCCCCTGTCAGCTGGCCTTTGAAGAAGGTAAGAACAGCACGGAGATCAGAGTCGCTAATATTGGGATTGCGCTGCATTTGTGCGAACAACCCGCGAGCCTCTTCCAGGCGATGTTCTCGAATAGACTGTTGTGCTCCTGTTGAGGAAGAACTGGCTGCCGGACGGGTCGTGGCTGCCCTGCGCGATACCCAGCGCGAGGCCATGCTTTCCATCTGCTCTACCTGCAGCGCCTCCACTGTCAGACGCAATTGTTCTATTGTGATTTTTTGTCCGTTGATGATTGCTCGCTCTTTTTGCAGCGCCCTTTGAAGCTTTTCCTGCTCCTCAATGTAGAAGTTGAGCTGCAAGTCGCGAGCCGCCCTGCTATAGACGGTGCGGGTCGGTCATCTCAGTGTCGAAGCCGTTTCCCGTTGAACTGACAGTCGGTGGCTGGAGACTGTGAATGCGGCAGGCTCCTGCTCCAGCCGCGCTCTTGTTCGTTCATGCTTGTTTATCAGGGGCGCTCTGCTTTGTCATCGCCTGGCGTGTCAACGCAGCTGGTCCCGTATGTCTTACAGCTTGGCTTTAAGCTGACCGACTTGCTCCAGGGACGCCTGCTTGTGCCCTGCTGGTGCACCCACTGAAGACAGACGAGGCGCAGGATCCAGAGAGTTCCGGCTGTCAGCTGCCGGTGGCCGGGTCGGTTGCTGTGCTCGTGCTTGCCCAGCTGGCGGTGTAGGCCGCCCGGGCGGCTGGTGTTGTTCCACTTTGAAATACCATCCATAACGTGGATGGAGCCAGATCAAGTCCTTGCAGTAGAAAAATATCCAGTCATTGAAGGCATCAAACTCGTCATCGCCTTTGGAGAGCAGCATGCTCACTATCTTCTCCATTTTCCGTGAACTGTCCGGCTGCCGGATGACCATGGCGACTTCTTCACTGTTCAGGAAGCCACCTGCATCTTTGTGGAGCTTGTCTTCCAGGAGGCAATCCACCTCGACATGCCTTGTGAAACAAGCCTTCAGGTATATGAGGGCCGCGCGGTTGCCCTCGTGCAGCCTGCTGGATGCGAACTGCGGCGCCGCCGGGGAAACGGTTTTTTCCGGTGAAATTTTGCAAGAAGATACGGACCGCCCAAGCGTCGCCGGGGAGCGCGCCTGTGTCTCCCGGGAATGCGCAGGAGTGCTTGGAGAACACCCGTATGTTGCCGGGGGACATTTAGTATGCATGACTGATTTCTCCACAGGGGTATGAGTAACTTCAATCCCTTGAGCTGGAGCGGAATGCACCCCATCTTGCCCGGGGACTGAGCAGAGTTGGGCTGCGGAAACGAGAAAAAGTTCCATCCTATGATCGAGCTTTCTGCGGAGCCGGAGCAGTGCACACCGGCTACGCAGAAAATTGTGGGGACATCAAAAAAAAGGGGGGGCAGTATTAGCTCGCCTCCGGATACCAGAGGCGCAACCCCATACACACTTGCCTGCCTGCGGGCGGAAGATTCGCCAGCCTCTCGCTACTGAGCGACTTGCAGCTCAGCGAGCAGCACCTGGGTAGCGCTATGGCAACCCTCTTGATGCAAGGCTTTCAGAAGATTCATGAATACGTCAGTGTTATGTTTCTGCAACCTCTTGCCATCATCGGCGACAATCCTGCTTACAAGCTCGTTCATAGTGCTTACTATCAGCTCCCTTTTGGGTGCTGTCTCTTTCAGGCGGTAATAGGAAATCTCAGGTATTGTTTCAGTGTTCTTCAGGTGGACCAGGAACTGCTGTGCCTGCTTCTGAAGCTGCTCGTCCTTGCTTATCTGATCCATGCAGACACAGAGAGTTCTTTTGAGCTTCGCCGCCACGCTCACCCGTGGGTTCTGCACGATATCATCCACCAGCACGCGAGCTATCGCCAAGCTGTCCGCGTCCTCGACCCAGAAGCGGGGAGCGTCTGCATCTGCGGAGACAGACGGCGAATCGCGGACCGGTGCGGGCTGCGCCCCTCTGGCCGCCGCCAATTGCTGCTCCAGCTGCGCTATTTTCTGATCCTTGCGCACCAATTCCTGCTCGGCCTGCGCTACTCGCTTCTGCAGCACCCCTATTCTTTCCTGCTGCTCCTGTCGTTCACGCTCCTGCTCTGCCTGCAGCTGACGTACTTGCTGGCGCATTTCCGCCAGCTGGTTTTGTGTCCGGCCCAGCTGGATCTGTGCCTGCTCCAGAGCTTCATCCTCATCCTCATCCTCCACCGCCTTTCCCGGCCCGCCTGCCGATGCAGAGGGCGGGGCGTCCGGCGTGGCTTGCATACGCGCATAGCTTGCGGCTTTTGCCTCCACAGCATCAGCCCAATGGCCCATGCGAGAGTCTCTCAGTATCCTGAGAAAACTGTGGTATTCCTTGTCCCCTTTAGTGCTCAGGATCTCAAGGAATTTCGTCATTTGCTTATGCTGGGTTCTTTCCCCCGTGACAAGCGCCGCTTCCAGGTCACTCATGAAGCCACCTGCTGCCGCATGCATGCGTGCGCTCAGGTGCATTTTGACATTGACATTGACCATCAAGTCATCCCGCATTTCAACAAGCGCTGTCGCGAAATGGGGGGACATGTCACCAGGTTGCGGTGTGCCGCCCATCTGGTGAGGGGGACGCTGACTTGAAGGCGGTATAACGCGAGGGCGCTGGCCTGGGATCATGGGGTTTCCTCTTTGTTCGAGAGTGGTCTGATCGTCGGGCGGGAAACAGAACTACATTCCTTACCTATAAAAACTATAGTGCCTCTCCAGAAGTGGTACCCAACATGAGAGATGTCATAAAAGCTGATGGTTGAGAGCCTGATCAGGCGATCTCCTGATCTGCATGAGTTCTGATAATTCTGGTTTTTTTTATGATGCCAGAGTGCTGGCGCGGCTGATGCCGACAAGATTCCAGATCCTCCTCCAGTGCTCCCTCACCACAGCTTGCAGCAGGTTCTATCCATGCCGGCAAGCTCCTGGTGCGGTTCGCCATGAGCGGCACTGCAACAAGCGGTGGCTCCACATGCTCCACCGTCCGCAAGCGGCACCAGACATCTCCTCGTCCGCATGACGGGACTCCACGAAGAGCCAGAGCAGTTCACATCTGCCGCAGAAAGCGGTCAGGTCATCAAGAGAGCGGGGACGCCGTTTCACCGCGCCGCCGGGACACCGGAGACGCCAATCCATATGCGTCCACCCATCTTCAGGCGGAAGGTCCACCCGCCGCTCGAAACTGATCAAGCAGCACCCTGATGGCGTTGTGGCAACCCTCGTAATGCAAAGCTTTTAGCAGGTTCATGAATTTGTCGATGTTATCTTCCTGTGCTTCTTTATACTGCCGAGGGACGGGAAAGGAGACGGGGATCAGCATCCTGTGGACCTCTTCCATGGTCTCTCTTATCAAATCTCTTTTGCACTGTATGTCTTTAATGCCCTGGTAGGACGCATTGGGTATTGTGCCAGTTCCCACCAGATGGCTCAGGAGCGAATGTATCTTTTCCTGGACCTGCTCGTCCGCGCTTATCCGCATGATGCAGGGGTGGATAATGCTGCGCAGCTTCGTCGTCACACTCACCTGCGCGTCCAGTTCAAATTCGTCGATGAGGTCGCGAAATGTCCGCAGAAGGCTGTATTCGTCACCGGTCCCGGAGCGGTGGGAGCCCGTATCGGCACGCTCAGGAAGCGACTCGCTGACCGGTGGGGACAGCTCTCCTCTGGCCGCCGCCAATTGCTGCTCCAGCCGCGCTATTTGCTGGTCCTTTTGCGCCAGCTGCTGGTCCCTGTGCGTCAGTTTCTGTCCAAGCCGCGCCACTTTTTCCTGCAGCACCTCTATTCTTTCTTGCTGCTGTCCTATGGTGTGCTCCCTGAGCTCCAGAGACTGGCACTGCATCCTTATGGTCTTGTCACGCCGCGCCAGCTCCTGCGCTGCCTGGCTGCGCGCCGAGGCCTGTGACTCCTGTCGTGGCTGCTGAGCTGCCCAGTTGTGTAGATTGTCGTAATCTGATTGCAGCTGACGTAGTTGCTGGCGACTTGCCGCGAGCTGGTTTTGTGTCTGGTCCAGCTGGGTGAGTACCTGCCCCAGGGCCGCTTCATCCTCCAGACTGGCTGCATGTTCCAGCGATACCCGCTGCGGCCCGCCTGCCGGTGCAGAGGGCTGCGAGCCCGGCCGGGCTTGCATGCGGGAACAGGCGTCAGCTTTGTCCCGCACAGCCTGCGCCCAATGGTGCATGCCAGCGTCGCTCAGCATACCAAGAAAAATTTGGTATTCAGTGTCGCCTTTGCCGCGCAGGATCTGCAGGAATTTTGTCATTTGCTCATGCTGGGTCCTTTCATTCGTGACAAGGGCATATTCCTCATCATCCATAAAGCCACCTGCGGCCTCATGCATGCGTGTCTTCAGATACATGTTGACATTCACATTGATCATCAGAGCCCTCTCCATTCCAATGAGAGCACCCTTGAAATGGGCGGACATGCGACCGGGGTGCAGCCTGTCCTCTCTTGAGTAAGGAGGAGGCGGATCTGATGGCTGGACAGGCTGGATGCCGGCCGAAGAAATGGGGGTCATGGTGTTTTCTCCTTGTGCGATAGCAGGTCAAGTCGTCGGGCGGGAAACAGGGCTGCTTTTCCTGTCCGTGAGTTCTTGGAGTTCAAAGACCTGCGAAAGTTCCAGGACTGATCCAGATACCAACCAACAGCCGGGACTGCGTCTTGTTTTTCTGACCGCCTGGCAGCCCCGGTGGGACAGGAAGCCGGTGTTCACCAAGTGGCGCACAGAACCCCCTTGCGTTTTTGCCAACGTACTCGTCAACCCCGGCTTTGGCAGGCTCCGACCCGTAGTGGCGCGAGAAAATGCCGCGACACTACGGTGCCCGGCAAGATATCAGTGCGCAGCTGGCTTGCCTGTGGCTAGCTCTGACGGCTCCCGGAATTCGTTGCTGCACGGGCAGCACTTACCGCCTCGGCCAACTGCCGCTCCAGCTGCATGATTCTCTGATCTTTGTCCGCCAATTGCTGTTCCCGCTGCGCCGCTCTTTGTCGCAGCAGCGCCCTGTTCTCTGTCAGTAGCTCTACGGTTCTCTCCTGCAGTGCGAACATCTGGGCATACAGTGTTGCGTTCTCCTCCTGCTGCACAGTGATCCTTTTCAGAATTTCTACGCCAGCTGCGCCAACTTGCTGCTCGCCTTGCGGACCCAGCTGCGCCTCGCGTTGCTGGACGTCATAGTCGCTTTGCAGCTGACGCACTGCCTTGCACTTTGATTCAAGCTGCTGCTGCATGATGCTCAGCCGTCGGAACACCTGGTCCAGAGTTTCCCGATCCTGCGCAGACGCCGACAGCAGGCCCGGCTCGCTTGCTGATTCCTGGAGCCCGGCGACGGGTGCCGATGGCGTCCGGGAGAATTCCTCTGCTTTGTCCTGCACGGCCTGGGCCAAATCCCCCAAGCCAGATGCACGCAGCATGGCAAGGAAAATGTTGTACTCGTTGTCGCCTTTTCTGAGCAGGATGTTCAACAGACGCAGCATACGTTCATGCCCGGGCTTTTCATCCATGACAAGGTAGTATTCCGTGTCATCCATGAAGCCACCGGCATCTGTATGCATGTGAGTCTGCAGGGAAGTCGCAACATTCACGTTGAGGATCAGCTGTGACTCCATTGCAAGAAGTGCTTGTCTGTAATGGGGCGACATGGGACTCAAATGCAAGGCGGTGCTTCTTGAAGCGGCTGCACCTCTTGAAGCGGCTGCACCTCTTGAAAAGGCTGAGGAGTATCCGGCTCTTGAAGAAGATATGGCTCTTGAGGGAAGGATGCCTCTTGAGCGCAGGACACCTCTTGAGCGCAGGCAGCCTCTTGCAGAGGTTCTGCCTTTTGAAGATGAGGTGCCTCCTGAAGACGCTCTGCATCTCACGTGGGGAGACGGCCCCAAGGGCTGCTGGACATGCTGGCTGCCGCTACCGGAACTGGACGGAATCATGGCTATTTCTCCTGGTAAGAGGGAAGACACAAAGGCAGACAGGGAAATAGAAGAGCCTCCTCCCCTGCCCTGCTCTCAGGGACTTGGAGTGCAGCAGACAGGAAAAGTTTCATCACGGAAACAGCGGCAGGCCGAAGACGGAGGCCAGGTCCCACTCTCGACACAAGAAGTGAACAGCAGCGGTACTAACAAGCGTAGGACAGCTCTTCCTCAGGCAGGCACAACTCCCGTGCCAACAACCGAACGGCATTGCCACAGGCGGCATTGGCCAGAACCTCCAGCAGACCACGAAAAGTGTTGACGTTGTCCGTGTGTGTCTTCCCGTCGACGGCATGGAGGTCGCCACGGACCTTGTCGCACAGCATGCTTATCTGATCTACCGGGGAAGCTTGTGCTTCTATGTTGGTGCAGGCCAGGGAGCTCAGCGTGCCATTGGCCTTCAACTCCTCAAGAATCTGCTTTATATGGCTGCCGAACTGTTTGTCTGCGACCAGGTTGGGCTGGCTGCGCAAAATGGTAAAGCGAAGCATTCGCGAGACGTCCTTTCTGGAGTATTTCAACATCTCGTCAAGCAGAAAAACGGCTGTGCTCAAGTGGTAATCGAGAATGACCCAAGGGGCATCAGCATCCTGGGAAGCGGAGGCTGCAGAGGGTTGATCAAGACTTCTGGCCAACCGCAACCGTTGCTTCAACTGCCGTGTTTCCTTATCCAGCTGCGTCATGTCGTTTTCCTGCCGCTCGACTGTTTGCACCAGCCTCTTCATAGCCTGATCCTGCTGCATCTGACTCTGTTCGTACTCTGCCAGTCTTTTTTCCTGTTCCTCTATGATCTGATCCTGCTGCGCGAGTCTCTGTTTGTACTGCGTTTCTGCCTTCAGCTGGTCTGTCAAAATCTGATCCTGCCGTTTGACCACCTCAGCATGCACCTCCACCGTCTGGGCTTGGCCCTGAGCTTCACCTTGAGCTTGCTTGAGTTCTTGCTCAAGCTCCTTGACCCTGCGCTGTAGCTCATCAACGCTCGCTTGCAGGCGGCGTTCCTGCCGATGGCTTTGCTCAAGCTGGCAGAGCGTTTGATCGAGAATCTGCTCATCAGCCACTGCTTGTGGCGAAGGCACAGACTCCAGAGAAGACTCTGTTGTGCTAAAGCGTTCGACTTTCTCCAGCAGCGTTTCGATCCAGTCCGAATTGCCGGAATTTTGCAGTACCTCCAAAAAGCGATCGTAGCCCCTGTCGCTCTTTGTGAGCAGTATGTCCACCACCTTTTGCATTTGTTTTCTGGGCCCATTCTCGTCCGCGACCAGGCAGCATTCCTCGTCGCTCATAAAGCCACCTTCGCTCAAACGGAGCTGATCGAGTAGAAGCAGAAATGGGTAGACATCTTTCTCCTCCCGCCCGAGCATGTCTTGCATATCGACAAGTGCGTGCTTGTTGTGCCTGGACATGGCGCCGGCGCACGCGCCCGTATCCTGTGCGCGACCTGAAGAAGATCCGGAATGCAAGAGTCCGGAAGAAGACGGGGATTGCGAGGCACCAACATTAGAGGGCAGCATAGATGTTTCTCCTTGTATTGAACTTTGTCGATCATTGAGCAGCAAAAAGATTCACCTCCATCCTGCCCTGACAAAAGTTGGAGTGCCGCAGGCGCAAAAAGTTCCCGTCCAGCTACTGGAACCACCAGTCCGCCCTGCTTTTTGTCTCAGTCGTCACTTTGACAACTTCTCTTCTCCTTGGGCCGGTGCCCCGGTACGGCAAGTCGCGAACTGGATAGTCGGTGGGTATAGTGGGCGGCTTACGGCGATTGAAAATGCAAGGTCAGCTGTACTGAATCTTATGCCACAAGCGGCCCACCTGGCCCTGTTGCACCGGTTGTCCTCAGAACACGAGAGTCCTTACCACTCCGGATAGCCCCGTTGCTGGCGACAGAGGCACAGCTTCTCCATCGTCATTCCCGTGAAGGCGGGCATCCATCTGAGATGAAGGTATTTGATTCCGGGTTCATTCGTTGGGGGGGGACTTGTCAATTGCCGCCTTGGCGAGGATGACGGGGGCGCAACGGGAATGACGGGGAAGCAGCCGGGATGGTGGAGAAGGACGGGGGGATTATGCCAACTCACTGAACGCGAAAGTCCGTACCACTCCGGATAGTCCTTCTCTTGGCGACAGAGGTACAGCTTCTCCATCGTCATTCCCATGACAGCAGGCATCCATCTGAGCTGAAAGTATTTGATTCCGGGTTTGTTCGTTGGGGTTGGCACTTGTCAATTCCCGCCTTCGTGAGGATGACGGAGGAGCAACGGGAATGACGGGGAAGCAGCGGGGATAATGGAGGAGAGCATGGGGATTATGCCAACGCACTGAACGCGAGAGTTCTTGCCACTCCGGATAGCCCTGCTCTTGGCGCCAGAGGCACAGCTCCTCCATCATCATTCCTGCACAGGCGAGAATGACACAGCAGGGCGCGGGAATGACGCAGGCGTCAGCGAGGGCAATCGTCAGCCTTTTCCACGCAAGCCCAAAGCCGTCTCATTGATCGCTGGAAAACAAGCGCGCCATAGCATGCGCGCGGTCCCGGCAAGCGGTCATGGCCTCGGCGACAAGAGCTGCGAGTCCCCCCTTTTCAAAGCTTTGGATGGCTTGCTCTGTCGTTCCTCCCGGTGATGTAACCCGACGACGCAAAGCGGATATATCCTGCGAATGGGTTGCTGCCATCCCGGCCGCTCCCCGGGCAGTCTGGACAACCAATTGCGAGGCCTGGTGGTAAGACAACCCCAGCTGCTGCCCTGCTGCGATCATGGCTTCCATCATCAGGAAAAAGTAAGCTGGCCCACTACCGGACACGGCTGTGACTGCGTCTATAGCCCCCTCATCCTCGCACCACAGGCTTATGCCAACCGCCGTCATCAACTGCTGAGCTCGCTCTTTCTGCGCTTCGGACACCCTGTCGTTGGCGCACAAGCCGGTAGCACCCCGCTGCAGCAAGGCCGGTGTATTCGGCATGGCGCGCACAACGGCCATGCCCCCGCCCGCCCAGTCATCCAGGCTGGAAAGAGTGATACCCGCTGCCACGGAAATCAAAAGTGGACGCTGTTGCTGCAGACTCTCTGCCAAATCTGACACCACCGCTTGCATGAGCTGTGGTTTGACGGCGAGGACAACAATGTCGGCCTGCTGTAGCGCTTCATGATTGTCCGCTACCATCTGAATGCCATGCCTCAGGAGAGCATGATCGCCAGAGCCAGCCGAGGGGCAGGCCGCAACTATCCGATCAGCAGGCCATCCCTCGTGGACCAGTCCACCAATAAGGGCACCAGCCATGGCTCCTGCCCCTATGAATGCCAGAGTGGGCATCTCCTGCATGGATTTCTCTCCTCTTATTTTTCCATTGGGTGCCCCAATAAAGGCACGGCTGCGACATTCAAACACTCAATCACTCAATGGACCAGCGGAGTAAGCAGGCCAACGAATCAGTAGAGAAATGAAGCAATAGGATATCAGGCCAACAGGTCAACAGGTCAACAGGTCAACAGGTCTACGGACTAAAAGGCCAGCATAGCGACAGCTAACAGACCAACCTATCAACAGGACTCCAAGTCACCAGGTCACCAAGTCAACGGACCAAAAGGCCAACCGAACAACGGCCAATAGCCCAACGTATCACCGCGTCATCGGACCCACAGATCAACAGGTCTCCCGGTCAACGGACCAGAAGGCCAACCGAGCAACGGCCAACAGGTCAACGCACCACCGCGTCATCGGAGCAACGGAGCAACTGGTCTCCAAGTCAACGGACCAGAAGGCCAACCGAGCAACGGCCAACAGGTCAACGGAGCAACGGGTCCCCAAGTCAACGGATCGAAAGGCCAACCAAACAACGGCCAACAGGTCAACGTATCAACGCACCACCGCGCCATCGGACCCACGGACCAACAGGTCTCCCGGTCAACGGACCAGAAGGCCAACCGAGCAACGGCCAATGGGTCACCAATTCAACGAACCAAAAGGCAACAGAGCGACAGCAAACAGGCAAACGTATCAACGCACCACCGCGTCATCGGAGCAACGGAGCAACGGGTCTCCAAGTCAACGGATCGAACGGCCAACCGAACAACGGCCAACAGGTCAACGTATCAACGCACCACCGCGTTATCGGACCCACGGACCCACGGACCCACGGACCACCAAGTCTCCCGGTCAACGGACCAGAAGTCCATCCGAGCGACAGCCAACAGCCCAACGTATCACCGCGTCATCGGACCCACAGATCAACAGGTCTCCCAGTCTGCCCAGCAGCCCCACCGCAGTCCCATCAGTGCATCAGTCCAGAAACTTTTTGCGTATCCAATAATCAGCGCTGACATAGCGCCCTGCTCCAAAAACCAAAAGTACCAGCAGCATGATGAGGTAGGTGACAGCAAACTCCATGCCATTGTTCAGTATCACCGGATCGCCCAGCTCGGTGATGTAGTTGTAGCGCAAGGGAAAGTTTTCACCCAGCCACGCCATGAATCCTTGCAGCCTTTGGCTCGATTCCATGTGCTTGTTTGCTATTGCCAGCCAGCCGTTTCCCCAGTGCACCATTATGCTGGCACCTGACATAACAGCCATCAGTGGGAGTGTCATAAGCCGCTGACACAGGCCAAATATAAGAGATATGCAGCCAAGGACTTCTGTCGTCGTCACTATGAGAGCCATCAGCAGAGGAAAAGGCAGTCCCAACCCTCCCTCGGACTCCGGTGTCGAAAACCAGGCCAGAGTTCCAGAAAAACCCAGTACCTTTGAGCGGGCCCCTACAAAAACAATAGGAATCAGGTACAGGCGAACAGCCAGCAGCACAATAAAGTCGCCGCAGCTCGCATAGCCACAGACTTTATCGCCCAGTGCAACCAGTTTGCGTATCATCACTCTCTCCCGTCACGAAAGCACTGCACAAGATCACAGTCGAGAGCAAGATCAAGCCAGGCGTGCAGCCGCTTCCTCTCTTCATCATTACTCAGACCCCTGCGAAGTTCTATAGCCGATAGCCCTTCAACAGCAGCCAGAAGTGCTGCCAGAAACTGGCGGTCCGAGTTCCGCAAAGCAAGGGATATCACCCTGTGCTGCCTGTCCCGAAACAAGGCGTAAACTGTTGGGCGAGCCGGCTGCGGAAAATGAGTCCAGGGCAGTGTGTCAGGCGAAAAAGGTAAAGACACACATACCAGCGTCGGGTTGGTTTTCAACCGGTAGTCATCCCGGATGCTGCCCGCACAGCGCAAGGAGGACGGCACGCGCGCGCCCGTGTTGCGAAGACTGAGCAACAGCCATTCGTACTCCAGCAGCGTAAGGGCCAGACTGTTAGCCTCTCCTGCAAGACGAGGCTGCATAAAGCGGACAAACTCAGATGCCAGTCTTGAAAATTGCGGTTCCAGAGAACCATGAGAGGCCAGAAAACGGGAGGCCAGCTCGCTTGGCTCCCCGGGCGGAAGACAGGCCCAGAAGCAGGGAAAGGCCGCTGTAACAGCGTCCCTGATGTTATCCAGTACCAGCCGTCGGTAGCACTCACCACCACCGGGCGAGACATCTCGACCTCCGCCCCGCCTTATGTGCCTCGTCAACTGTTCAGTTTGACGTACAAGCTCGCTTGGGGGAGCAAGCGGCGGGGCACAATGTTTCTGCTCTTGCATGGACAGAATCATGAATATATTTCAGCTCGGCACATAGCGTATTCAACGACGGAATGTTGTTATCCCTTTCAAGCAGGACAGGCCTTGGTCCATGATGGTCGAAAACAGCCCGGGCCAGCGAGAGCACCGCTTCCGGTACCTCGCACCCGTGCGAGTCCATGTAAAGCCCCTCTTCACTCAGATAATGACCAGCCACATGCATGTAACGAATGGACCGCCCCGGAAGGGACCTGACGTGCTCCATCGGGTCCAGTCCGCGATTCTTGCTGTTGACGTACAGATTGTTGGCGTCCAGCAGCAGCTCGCACCCGCTCTTCTCCACCAGCCGGGCAAAAAACTCTCCCTCCTGCATCTCTCCAGCCCAGGAGTGATAGCTGGTGATGTTCTCAAGCACCAGAACACGCTGCAACCTGTCTTGCACCCGTCGAACCCGGTCTGCAAAGTAATCCAGGTTGCGTTCGTGCCGCGGCACGGGGATAAGGTCATAGAGGTAGCCCTGGCTGTCACGGGTCAGACATAGATGCTCGCTGTAAACAGCAATCCCGTAGTCATCAAGAAAGTTCTTGACGCTATCAAGGAATCCATAATCCAGCGGGCATACCCCGGCGACAGAAAGACTCAAACCATGCGCCACCAAAGGGTAGCGGGAGGCGATGGCATCCAGCCGCTCGCGCCGACGGCCACCAGCATCCATCCAGTTTTCCGGAGCCAGCTCCAGAAAGTCGATATCTTCCCGCCGGGTCCCGGAGCACAGCTCAGCCACATGGGGGGCACGCAGCCCCACTCCCCGGCTGCTGCTCGTCAGCTGTTGGAACACACCCCAGGTCTCACCTGCCCGCCGAGATGCGAGAGCGGAGTCTGGCGGGAAGCACCACCCCCTCCGGCAATGCCACAGAGCCCATCCCGGGCACAGGACACACGACCACTGGCACTCGTGCTGTCAACATCAAGCTGACCATATTTTTTCGCTTCACCACATTTGCCCTCGGCGCAGCGTCCCCCGTGCTCACTTTCAAATTCGTCTTCTTCAGCTCCACTCGCTCCAAGGGCCGTCGTCTCCAGCACCTGGGGCTCCGGGGGTGCCTCTTCTGCCGAGGACAGTGGTACACAGGAAACCGGGTTAAAAACCGCGCCCACAACTATAGACAACACTAAAGGGGATCTCATGACAGCATTCCTCCGGTTCAGTTTTCATGTGACACAAGCAGGGTCAACTTTTTCGGGCCTCTGGATCAAACGAGAAACAAAAGAGGTCCTGGCCCGCAAAAACATGACCATCGTAGTGCTTGCTGACCTCAGCCAAGGACTCCGTTTGCAGCCGCAAGCCCTTGCCCATAAAGTGATTCAGTAGCAGCACCTTGGCACCAGACTCTTTGGCAATCTCCCCGACTCTGCTCGGCAGGGCATGCATCTTCCGTGACCCGGGTCCCGCGCTTTCATCCAGGGCCATGGGCATAATCAACAGGTCAGCATCACGGGCAAAGCGCGGGAACTCACTATCCGTTCCGTTCTGGTCCGGCGACAAGACTATACGTCGCCCACCCACCTCCACGCGCCAAGCTATGGTCGGCACGTTGCCATGCGGCACAGACTTGGCGTAGACAGTCAGGCCTCCAGCCCCCTCATAGACCTTACTGACCTGCGACCTGTCCTTGTACTGCAATTCTTTACGCTCGAGCCGGAGCTCCCCTCTTCCGGAGCTGCTGCCGGAGCTGCTGCCGGAGTCCTTCAGCAACCCTGACAAATAGGAATAGGCCCCCACGCCGTCTCCAAACTGGCGTCGCAGAAAATCCTCAAGACCTGGAAACGCCTTGCTGCCAGCGGGCCCCGCCACGGGAAGCAGCCCTGAGCGCGATGAAAAAACAGCTCCTTTGAGTAGCGCGGGCAGATCGCAGACATGATCGGTATGAAAATGGCTGAGACCAATAAACGCCAAATCCTCCAGGGAGGCTCCGGACTGCCCGAAGCGCAAATAGGCACCGCCACCTATGTCGAAAAGAAGAAGCGCCTTGCCTTTCCACCAGAGGACAGTGCTGGATGACGCGCGCGCGTCATCAGATACAGGCCCCCCCGTGCCCAGAAGCTGCAGCGCAAAATCTCTGTGCGCACACTGGCCCGGGCTCGCCGCCCAACCCACATTCGTAAGAAAGACGAAGGGAACGATCAACAAAAACCGCATCAAACGGCAGGCCGCAGACGCAAGGGAGCCTGAATACACTGTTATCCCCTCCAACATTTACCGCCTCCTACCTACATCTACATTCATTCGGTCCCTGCGCATTCATTCGGTCCCTGCGCATTCATTCGGTCCCTGCGCATTCATTCGGTCCCTGCGCATTCATTCGGTCCCTGCGCATTCATTCGGTCCCTGCGCATTCATTCAGTCCCTGGCATTCATTCGGTCCCTGCGCATTCATTCGGTCCCTGCGCACCACCAGTGTCGTCCAAGGCCAAGACTTCCCGCTTGCAGGGCTTCTGCCGCCCGCCCCTCGTAACACCGCCCTGGAGGCCGAGTCAGTGTAGACACGACCTGGTGAAATGCAAGTTGGACCTCCTCTTCGACCTGAGAGTAATCACGTTGCCAGGCAAACCTGTTGCGTCTGTTCTTGAGCAAAGGGAAAAAACCTTCTACCTTCCACAGGACCGGTAACAGGCAGCTGAGCATGGCAGGCGGTGCCTGGCCACCTCCCGATTGGCTGTACCCATGAAGTCTGCTTCGCTTTTTTACTCTCTCTTTCTCGTCTTCACAGGTGCCGCCCTCCTGGCAACCTTCGCGCTGGCAGGACGTCAGCCGCTCATTGTCGTCTATATAGTGCTTGGCAGCTTGCTGGGACCTTCGGTCAGCGGCGTCGTGGCCGATGTCGCCCTGCTGTCAGAGATGGCACATGCCGGCATTATTCTGCTGCTGTTTCTGCTGGGGCTGGATATGAGACCCAGTCATCTGGCCGGCATGCTGCGTAAAACCGCCACAGTGGGGCTGCTCAGCTCTTTCATGTTTGGTGTCGCCGGATGCGGTTATGCGTACTTCCTGGGTTTCACCCCTTCTGAAATTCTGATCGTTGGTGGCACCGTCATGTTTTCCAGCACCATCATAGGGATCAAGCTGCTGCCCACCACCGTGCTGCATCACAAGCATACAGGGGAGCTGATGGTCAGCCTTCTGCTTCTTCAGGATCTGTTGGCCATCCTTGTGTTGCTGCTGCTGTACAACACAGACGACATAGCGAGCGGTATGGCCCCGCTGCTGACTGCCTTTGCTGTGCTGCCGCTGCTGGTATTCGTCGCCTGGCTGGCGGTGCGCTATGTGCTTCTGCCCTTGATGACGCGCTATGAACGTTTTCATGAATACATATTTCTGCTGGCCATCGGCTGGTGTCTGGGAATGGCTGAGCTGGCACATAGCCTCGGGCTGTCGGCAGAGGTGGGAGCCTTCATCGCAGGTATCATGATAGCCAACCATCCTATCGCACGTTACATCGCCCTCAACCTCAAGCCCTTGCGGGATTTTTTCCTGATTTTGTTTTTCTTTTCCACCGGCGCCAGCTTCGATCTGAAACTGCTGCCGGAGGTCGCCGTTCCGGGCATGGTGCTGGCTGTAGCCTGCCTGGTACTGAAACCGGTTGTCTTCTGGTGCTTCCTGCGGCGCGTCAGCGAGCAGAGCAGCACGGCGCTGGAAGTCGGTGTGCGTCTGGGTCAGAACAGTGAGTTTGCGTTGCTGATTGCCACCATAGCTACTGAACAGGGTGTCATAGGTGCTGCCGCATCCCATCTGATCCAGGCAGCCACCATTATGACGCTGCTGGTCTCGTCCTATCTGGTGGTGTTCAATTACGAAACGCCCATAGGTGTCTCTGAGCGCCTGTATCGTGACTGAGATTTTTGACCGACACCTGCTTCGGGCGGCAGTGCTCCCGACGTCCAGGCTATATTTCTGTTCCTCAATTCCTTCGCCAGGTTAGAATGTCGCCCGACGAGCCCGTCCGGGAATCGCCCAGCCCCCGGAGCTGCGGGGCTGCATCCACGAGGTATCTACATGATGAAACCAGAACCAGGTATGGCACCTTGGTCCCATGAGGACTGGGTCGCGTCTGGACATCGAACGCTTGAGGCAGAGCTTCAGGCCATCTCCGGCCTCTCTGAACGCATGGACCACAATTTTGCCAGCGCCTGCACCACCTTGTTGGCCTGCCAGGGGCGCGTGGTCGTCACAGGCATGGGAAAATCTGGCCATGTTGCCAGAAAACTGGCCGCGACCCTGGCCAGTACGGGAACACCTTCCCTGTTCCTGCACCCGGGAGAGGCACTGCACGGCGATATGGGCATGGTGACGTCCAAAGATGTCGTTATAGCGCTGTCCAATTCCGGCAGCACCCGTGAGCTGGTCATGCTCATGCCGCTATTCAAGCGCCTGGGTGTGCCGGTACTGTCCCTGACCGGCAATCCTGATTCCATCCTGGCCCAGTCAGCAGATGTGCACATCAATACGGGGGTTGACCGGGAAGCCTGCCCGCTGGGATTGGCACCGACCTCCAGTACAACCACCACGCTGGTCATGGGTGATGCCCTGGCTATCGCTCTCCTGGAGGCCCGGGGATTTACCAAAGAGGATTTTGCGTTCTCCCATCCCGGGGGGCATCTGGGACGCCAGCTGCTGTTGCGGGTCAGGGATATCATGCACACCGGACAGCGTCTTCCTGTTGTGCACAAGAGCACAGCACTTCGACAGGTGCTGATGGAAGTCACCAGCAAAGGCATGGGACTGACAGCCATTGTCAATGACAAGGGCGTGCTCTGCGGCATATTTACAGATGGCGATCTGCGCCGCACTCTTGACCAGGGGCTGGATATAGCAAAGACCCGCGTTGAAGAAGTCATGACCGGGCACTGCACCACCATCGCTGCTGACGCTCTGGCGGCTGAGGCCTTGCACTTGATGGAAGAGCGTAGAATCAACGGACTGATTTGCACTGATACAGAGCAAAAACCGGTGGGTGCGCTCAATATGCATGACCTTCTGACTTCCGGTGTGCTATGAGAATTCTCTCCTTTCCACGGACGATTGCTGCTGTTGTGCTGCTGATGGCTGTGGTGCTGCTGGCAAAGGCAGTCGCAGAGTGGCTGGCATCTTCTCCCGGAAAGACAACCGGAAGACATGCCTTGTTGGGGGCGAGTGGGGAACCGGTTCCGTCCCTGTTTCTTCGCGATGTTCAGGTTGTTGAGTACAACAGCGAGGGGGGCCGCGCTTCCACGCTGGAGGCCAGCCAGATTCGGCATTTCGAGAAGCAGGATGCTGTTCTGCTTGAGCAGCCCGTACTCCACACCCGTAGCCTCCCGACTTCGCCGGTGTTGCACGCGCGCGCCGACCGGGGACGAGCCTCCCATGATGGCACCATCCTGGAGCTGACAGACAATGTCGTCATCACGCAGCCGGGTAGTCATTCAGCCGGAAACCGGCGACTGGAAACCGAGTTTGTCACCCTGGATACAGCCCAATCACTGGTCTGGACTGACAACCCGGTGCGCCTTCTGAGTGCCATGGATGATATCACGGCAGAGGGAATGCGCTTTTTCTACGAGAAAGACAAGCTTCAGCTATCCGGGAAGGTTCAGGCTGTTCATGCCCTTCGTTAGTCTTGCCGGTCAAAGGACTGGAATCACCCTGACCCTGTTGTTCAGGCTTCTGACAGCGTCTGTCGCGACAGAGACGGCCTGGGCTCTGCCTGAAGACCGGAACAAAGAAATCCACATCCAGGCTGACAGTGCAGACTTCGACCAGAAGGCCGGCACAGCGGTCTATCGGGGACGCGTGGTCATGACGCAGGGCACCATCCGGCTGACCGGCGATCTGGTCCGCCTCTGGTTCAAGGACAAAAGCATCGACCGTCTGGTGGCCCAGGGCAAAGGGCAGCTACCTGCTACCTACAGTGAAACGCTCACGCACAGGGAAGGCGGAGCGGATACTCTGCATGCCCGGGGACAGACCATCGACTATGACCGGACGGCTCAGCTCCTTGTTCTCGAGAAACAGGCGCACCTTGAGCGAGGCGATCGCCGGCTGAAGGGCGACCGGATTGTGTACAACAAACATAGCCAGCGTGCCAGTGCCAAGGGACTCCCCGGTCAGGACGGGCGCATCCAGATGGCACTCCAGCCCAGGTCTTCGGCTGCTGGAACGGCAGCTTCGCCTTGAGGCATTTTCTTCCGGGATCTTATCTTATATGAAACAGCTTCAGGCACAGAATCTCGCAAAAACATACGGCTCAAGGCCTGTTGTCCGGGATGTGTCCCTCAGCATCAAAACCGGGCAGGTGGCTGGCCTTCTGGGCCCCAATGGCGCGGGAAAAACAACCTGTTTTTACATGATTGTGGGATTGGTTCCTGCCGATGCGGGAAGACTGTGCATAGACGAGCAGGACATCACCCAAATGCCCATGCATGCCCGGGCAGGTGTTGGCATAGGGTATCTCCCGCAGGAAGCTTCTGTTTTCCGCAAGCTGACTGTGGCCGAAAATATCATGGCAATTCTGGAGTTGCGTCGCGATCTGGATAAAAAACAGCGTATGACCCAGCTGGAGAGATTGCTTGATGAATTCAGCATTCACCCGGTGCGCAATAGCCTGGGCATGAGCTTGTCGGGCGGTGAGCGGCGCCGGGTCGAAATCGCAAGGGCTCTGGCTATGGAGCCTGTCTTTATATTGCTGGACGAACCTTTTGCCGGCGTCGATCCTTTGTCAGTAACAGATATCAAGCAGATCGTAAGCCACCTGAAAAAGCGGAACATAGGTGTGTTGATCACCGATCATAATGTGCGTGAGACCCTGGATATCTGTGACCAGGCCACCATTGTCAGCGAAGGCCGTGTCATAGCAACAGGCGACAGCCAAGCCATACTGGCCAACAAGGCCGTCAGGGATGTGTATCTGGGGGAGAATTTCCGTATTTGATTCGTCTGCTTTGTACGCACCTGCGGCTTGTCTCCTGCTGTCTGCTCATAAAGGATCGAGGGCTTGAGAAGATTCGCTTGAACGCCGGTTCCGTCGACCGGGAAAGGATGGAAACCCACTGATAAAGAGGGAAAGCCAATAGTCTACCAGGCCAGCAGGACGAGCCCTGGCATGCCGCATTGACGACGAGCCTTGTTATGTGGCGACTCTGCCCGAAGTGCGGTGCCTTGTCTTTAATCTGGATGAGGCTATCATGGTCGGTGCCTGGCTGATAGCCAAGGGGGTTGTCTCTCTTCTGGACTCCGGATGGAGCCAGAGGCAATCCGGCCCTCCCTGTTGCTGCCGGAGGCATCAGAAATCTCGCCCGTCACGGTGGGAAGCAGTCACCATAACGATCAACAACAGCACACAAATGCCTCAGCCCCGGGCAGGGTCACTGCGATGAAAACATCTCTGGAACACAAACTGCAGCAGAGGCTGGCCATGACGCCCCAGCTGCAGCAATCCATACGCCTGTTGCAGCTTCCTGCGCTGGATCTGCAACAGGAAATTCAGAATGCACTGGCCAGCAATCCCCTGCTGGAAGAGGAGCCAGGATCCGGCAGTAGTCCGGAGAGTGACCAGACTCCCGAGGACGCTCAGCTGACAACCCCGCCAGAGCATCTTGCGGCGGCAGCCGCAGCTGAACATGAGAGCCCGCCCGACGACCGCGAGGAGAGCTGGGCCCAGGCTATTCCTGAAGATTTACCTGTTGACAGTGGCTGGGAAGACATTTATCCCACGAGTGCCCCTTCTTGTCTGGCCTCCACGGACAACAACGCGTCTCTTTCCAGCTTTACCGAGGCTGTCGGAACCCTGCATACCCACTTGCAATGGCAGCTTGACCTCATGCGGCTGTCAGAGAAGGAACGTCTTGTGGCACACGCCATCGTTGATGGTATCGATGACAACGGCTACCTTTCGGTTCCTGTCGCGGATATAGAAACCAGTCTGGCGGATACGGACCGCGAACTCGTGGAGCCTGTGTTGCGGCTTGTGCAGCAGCTGGAACCATCGGGTGTTGGCTGCCGGGATTTGCGCGAATGCCTGCGCATCCAGCTGGAGCAGCTTCCCGATAGTCCAGAAACCCGTGAAGACAGAAACAATCTTTTCATATTGATAGACAAGCATATCGACCTGCTGGGGCAACGCGACAATGTCCAGTTAAAACGCCGGAGCGGTCTAGCTCAGGATCAACTGCAAAGTGCCCTGAAACTACTGCGGACTTTCACACCCCACCCCGGCGACCGGTTCCAGACTCTGCAGGTCCAGTACCTTGTTCCTGATGTGATTGCCAGAAGAGACAGGGACAGCTGGCGAGTGGAACTGAATCCGGAGGTAGCTACCCGCGTGCGCGTTAACGCCCATTACGCCACAATGGCATCGGGGGCATCGGGGCGGGGGGCAGGCTCCACAGACGGCAACGGAAAAGATGGCCTGCCAGGTCAGCTCCGGGAAGCGCGCTGGCTGATAAAAAGCTTGCGTGATCGCGATGACACACTGTTGCGGGTGGCTCGTTGTATCATCGAGCACCAGCACGACTTCATGGAGCAGGGAGCCGGTGCCATGTGTCCCCTGCGCCTGCAGGATATAGCTGCTGCGACCGGCCTTCATGAGTCGACTGTATCCAGGACTACAACCAACAAATTCATCCACACCCCCAGGGGCACTTTTACGCTGAAATACTTTTTTTCCAGCCAGCTCAGCACAACATCGGGCGCGGCCTGCTCTGCGACGGCCGTTCGCACACTGATCGGAAAGTTGATCAGGGAAGAAGACCCGGCGGCTCCGCTGAGCGACAGCAGAATCACTACCCTGCTGTCCCGGCAAGGCATCAATGTCGCTCGCAGAACGGTGGCAAAATACCGGGAAAGTCTGGCATTGGAGCCATCACACCTGCGCCGATGCTCCGTCCCCAAGGGAGCGCCGGTTGGTGATGCCTGTTGACCTGTTGACCTGTTGACCTGTTGACCTGTTGACCTGTTAAGGCAGTCAGAGCGAAAGAAGCTCAAGGGCCAGACCGAGTTGGCGAGCCAGAGCGCCGCGATTTTCCTTGCTGACACTGAGCGCCGCCTCGCAAGCCTTGGTGCGTGCAGCAGAGTCTCCCAGCAGGCGGAGCACCTGTGCTGCCAGATCTTCGCTGGAACCAAGGCTGACCAGCGCACCGGCTTGCTCCAGCGTTCGGTTGACTGCCTCAAAGTTGAAGGTGTGCGGGCCTGTCAGCAGAGGCTTGCCCTGTGCTGCCGCTTCCAGTGGGTTATGACCACCGCGCGGGACCAGGCTGCCACCGATAAACACCAGATCTGCTGCGGCATACAGGAGCAGCAGCTCTCCCATGGTGTCGGCCAGGAGTATATCTGTCCCGGCAGTAACGGCTTCCTGCAAGCTGCGACGTGCCAGTTTCCAGCCGCTGTCGCTGAGTTTCTCATACATCGGCTGAAAGGCTTCCGGATGCCGGGGAACGACCACCAGCAGGACGTCATGACGGTACTGACGTACCAGGCGCCAGGCATGGGACACCAGGTCCTCCTCACCGGGGTGCAAACTTGATGCAATAACAATCTGATGGCCAGCACGCCCGGATAACCACTGTGCTCTGAGGTCTGCTCCCTGGCGAGGCAGGGCATCGGGCAGGTGCAGATCGTATTTGAGCGTGCCCGTCACGCGCAGCCTCTCCCGGGGAGCTCCCAGGGCGGCAAAGCGGGAGGCATCTTCCTCGGTCTGTGCCGCAATGCAGGTCAATTGACATAACATTGTGCGAGTCAATGCCCCCAGCCTGCGGTAGCCCCGGGCAGAGCGCATGGAGAGCCTGGCATTGGCCAACAAAACGGGGATGCGACGCCGGTGGCAGGCCGCCAGCGTATTGGGCCAGAGTTCGGTTTCCATGATGATGACGAGAGCCGGACGAACCCTGTCAAGAAAGCGGGCAGCAGCGCCCGGGAGATCGTAGGGCGCATAAACATGAAAGACGCGTCCGGCGCCTATAGCCTCCCGATGCATCTTGCAGGTCTGTTCGGAGCCGGTCAGGGTCGTGGTCGTCAGCACCAATGACCGGTCCGGGCAAGCATCAAGAAGAGAGTTGACCAGGGGGGCGGCCGCAATGGACTCCCCCAGAGAGACAGTGTGTATCCAGACCGGCCTCCGTTCACCCTGGGGAACATGGCAACAACCGAAACGCTCAGGCCAGCGCCGCCAATGGGCTGACGCACGCAGCCCCCGATAAAACAGGCGCCCCAGAACAAACGGCAACGCCAGATAAAAGAGCAGGCTGTAGAAGAAACGCAATACGGAAGAACCAGACATAGAGCGAGCAGCCGCCTTTTACGGATGGCTCGCCATTATCCGTTGGGACGGCCATCAAGACCAGTGATTTCATCTGCCTCCACCTGGCATCCCCTCCAAACCGGGCATGTCTGCCGGGGGGCCTCCAGGCAGATGGCGCATCTGCTCCATCATTTGATCCATGGACTCCCGGACAGCGTTGAGCATACCCTGAAAACCGTCCTGAAACCCACGGTGAAACATTTTTACCGAACGGGATGCCTGGCTGGCTGGATCTTCAATCGGGCGTTTGGCATCCGGACCGGGGGGCTCCCCGCTGAACCAGGACTCCATGGTTGTCGGCAAGGTCAGGGCAACAGAGCGCCCTGCAATGTAGCCATTGATATAAGCAGAGCGCTGCACAACGTTGGCCGTCTCGCTCTGTTGGCTGGCATGGTAGGCGGCAGCTGCCTCACACCAACGATCACGATACTCATTGTCGGTTTCTTCTTCCCCTCCGCACGTGTATTCAAGCATGCCCTGGGCTTCCAGCACGCTCGTGTAACCGACCTGGTAGGCTTCAGGATCCACCGACGGGGCAGAAGCTTCACTGGCGGCCTGGCCCAGGCTGGCATCCAGGGCGCCCTGCATCCAGGACTGGATGAACGCATCCCGGACGCTCTTGTCTGCCTGGACGGCCCCACTATTGCGCAGACTGTCTTCCCATGCCTGAAGCCCCAGACACCAGAAACGCTTCTCCGCAGAGCGGTCAGCCGTGCTGTCGCAGTTGTACTCCAAGGCAGGCGCCGTTTGCACGCCAGCTCCGGGCTCAGGGCCAAGGTTCCCTGCTGAGGCATTGGTTTGTGTAACTTCTGCTTTTGGGTTCTTTTGTCCTGATTCATCACAGCCTGTCAGAAGCTGCGCGACAACAACGAGCACAACCAGGCAGATCAGCGAAAACCGGACACTTTTTGCCACCATTGACCAGCACTCCCCCAGCGAAAAAACACATTCGAGACATAGATACATCCATTTCCCACGCCCGCCCAACCGCACAGCAACACCAGGTTCGTTATCCGGTTGGCAGCGTTTCCCCTTCCTTCCAGGAAGAATTCGTGGGACCACGAGGTGAGACTATAGTTCACACTTTTGCATGCTTCCCGCTTGTCACTCCTGAGCAGGGAGCCGACTGGAGGCCATCATCAGACTGCGGGGAGGGACCGTCTCAGCGCTTGCCAGCAGGCGGCCCCATGCTGGACGGGGCCGGTTGACAGCTTCCTTTGTCACTGAGCAGATTGTTATTGACGCTGCCAGCTCCCCTGTTCATAATGCTCGGCCACTGGGGGCGATATGGATTCGACGACGGTAACGAAACTTGAGGTGCATGCCGAGCGCGCAACAGCTCTCGTAAAACATATTGTTGCAAACCTTATAGTTGCAAACGACGACTATTACTCCGTAGCTGTCGCCGCTTAAAACCGGCACGCTGCCAGTCACTTCGGCTCTCCTGTTGGCTGAAATCTGACTGTCACTTTAGACGGGATCGCTGTTTCCTGCGGGCCTGACGCGGGGCAGTTAAAACTTCCAGGATCGCTCTGTTTATCCTGCCTGTCGGATCATACAGAGTTAAACCAACGACAGATCTAAGCATGTAGAGCCGAGGGTGGAGTATCGGCGGACGCGGGTTCAAATCCCGCCGCCTCCACCAAATACGAAACCCCAACTGGTATCAGTTGGGGTTTTTTATTGCCCACTTGCCACGCTACAGGGCTTATACGACAAGGGGTTGCGGACTTCGCACTCTTCTGAATCCGCACTACCCAAGGCTTACGTGTCAGGTCCCGGACGACTACCTATGTATCACGCGTCGTGCATTATTTGTGGGACGTGCAACAATGAGTGAGCTCATAGACCTACTCCGAAGTCAGTCAGCATGAACATTCAACTGCACAAAAACGCCACGACCACTCCGCACCGTCGTGCCTATATCCAGTCTTCACCTTTGCCCATTTCGGCTCTGGCAGTTGAACTGGGTGTCTCAAAAGACAGGATCCGCCGCTGGAAGAGGCGCAATACGGTGGAAGATTACTCACATACTGCCCTCCATCTGCAGACCAGGCTGACACCTGCTCAGGAAGTAGTGGTCACCGCCCTGCGCACAACCCTTTGGCTCCCCCTCGACGATCTGTTAGTAGTCGGAGTTCATTAAAGAGAAGTCCACAGGCTCCGCACTACACCGTCTGCTTAAGCGCAAGGGGATTTCCCGTGTGCCTCGCCCGCTCGAAACCCGAGCGGGTTACAAACCGTTCAAGTCCTATGAGCCGGGATTCCTGCACGTCGATGTCAAATACCTACCGAAGATGGCCGATAAAAAAAGGCACCGCTATCTTTTCGTTGCCATTGATCGTGCTACTGGCTGGGTATTCGTCCAAGTCAGACAGAACAAAACCGCCTTATCCGCCAAAGCTTTCCTCGCAGCCTTGCGCAAGGCCTGCCCGATCAAGACAGGCTGTTGACCGACAATGGTAAGGAAGTCACTGATCGCCTGTTTGGCTCACGAGAGAAGTCTGCCAGTGGAACTCTCGAGTTTGATCAACTCTGCCATGCCTTGGGTATTGAGCACCGCCTCACCAAGCCGCGTAGCCCGCAAACCAATGACATGGTCGAGCGCTTCAATGGCCGGATCGAAGGCGTTCTGACGACCCATCGTTTCGATGATTCCCAAGACATGGAAACCACCCTTCTGCGCTACGCCTGGCTCTGTAATCACCACCTGCCCCAGAAGGCCCCTGGACATGCTACACCGGTCGATGCCATGAAAAAGTGGTACGAGCCTGAATTATTCATTTCACGTCCGCGTAATCGTCCGGGACCTGACAACACAGGCCGGGCACAGGAGCCCTTCCCCCTGTGAACGCCAGGATGCCTTTTCAGATTTTCCCACCGCGTGAACCGCCTGCCGCAATGCTCAAACTGGCAGGTAGCGGGGTTTCTCCCTTGTGCCTGAGAAGGTGGTTCTTCAGGGTGCTCAACTGTGCGCACTCTTGAACGCAGCTTTCAACAGGGCAGATATAAGGTTTATGGCCTGTATGGATACGCAGATGATTTTTCAGGACAAACTGGCGCGCAAACTGCTGATCGCAACCGTCAAACCGGCAAACATAAGACTTCCGGCCCGTATGTATACGAAGATGTCTTCCCAGGGGTGTCCTCTGCCTGAACCGCTGACCGCAACCTTCAAAACGGCAGACATAAGGTCTTTTGCCAGTATGTATACGCAGGTGGGCCTCCAGGGTTTCCC